>Ga0070740_10003904_pt1 | contig 15215 bp, 10 predicted proteins | sample Coa_R2_FD_67286 | JGI IMG/M metagenome (GOLD analysis project Ga0070740, IMG submission 67286) | Surface soil microbial communities from Centralia Pennsylvania, which are recovering from an underground coalmine fire - Coalmine... | ecosystem: Environmental > Terrestrial > Soil > Unclassified ... | reverse complement strand
GTTCTGTCCGCTGTGCAAGCGCATTGTATCGGCCGTAATGTTCGATCGAGAACAAATCGCGGCTCCCGTGAACGTGGTTGAAACGACGGCGGATCGCTTCCCTTCCCCAGCCGCTGGCGCCCTGCAACTGGCGCGCTGACGCCACGGCTCTTGCTGCGGGTGGTCGCGGGGATCTTCTCTATACGTATATTCCCAATCCCGCCTTGGACATGGTGAACCACCCCTGGCCGGCCGGTAGAATTGTGCCGCTCATCTTCTTGGTATCCAGCGGCAGGTTGACAGTGAATACCCTGAAGTCGCCGGGGTCGAGAAATTTCCATTCCAGGCGGCTTCCATTCACGGACCACCGCCCCGGATGTTTTCTCGACGCCTCGCTGTTCGCCCAGGAAACCCCTCCCCTTTCATCGAAATAAAACAGGCCGTTCCAGTCCCCGATCGAAACCTGCCACTTGCCGGAGAGCTGCCCGACATTGAGTAGCGCTGTTTTCCCCGACAGCGACGCGGTATTCCAACCGCTCGGGCTCAGGCTACCGCTGCTGTGTCGCGTCATTACGTCGGCGAGCTCACGGGTGATGGTCGGATTCGTCGCGAAGTCGGTCTCGGCTTCAGCGGTCCAGGTGATGGATTTCGCGATTTTCGGCTTCTGCTTCGGCGTCAGCTGAATCAATTGGCCCGATTTCAGACGTAGTGGAATGGAATTGATCGGCTCCAGCCACTGGACGTTGCTGGGATCATGCCAATCGATATGAATATGGTCCTCGTGCCCGCCTCCAGCGCTGACGCCGCCTGTTGGGCCGAACATGAGATTCGCATATATGATGCTTCGCCATTTCATCACTGCAACATTCCGCCGGAACAGATGGACCAGTTCTTGTCCCAGCGCGAATTCGGAAGTATTCCGTGAGTCCAGCATGATGTCGACAGCCAGACCTGCATGGTGCCGCGTGAATTCGTGAGTATTCGGACCTTTTACGTATAACGGTCCGGTCCCCTGCACTTTACCGCCAGCCAGGTAAGGGTGCGCCGTAAGCAGCTTCCGCAGTGAAGCGACCGCCGGACAAGGTTTATAATTCACCCCCTGTCCTTCGCGGAGTTCGTCCCCGATCTTGGCAACGCCAAAAACCTGCTCGTATGTGATCACCATAGCTTTTGATCCATGGTTAAACGGTCCTGCCCGTGGTTACATCGCGCTCTGACCCGTACGATCTTTAGTTACCGCCGCTAAGATCTTATAACATTGCGCTTGTAACTTGTCGGCGCTCTCTTGCATCTTTTGGGGCAGAAGCGCTTGCTACGCCGCGCTTCTCAGCGCCGTGCGCGGAATTACCCGGTCCGGGCGGCTTCGAGCCTGACTCCCTGCTCCCGGCCGGTAAAAACCGAGGTCAAGTGTAGTTCTGCGCACGAACCGTGATCGTTTGATGAGGTGACGAATGTTCGCGCGCGTATCTGAACTTATAGAGTATATTGCGAGGGCATGGTGTAAGGTCATGCACCCCGACCCCATGTGGCCCATCAAGGGATATTACCGATGTCCGCGTTGTTACCGCCGGTATCGAATTCCCTGGGAGTCTCCGAGAAGCCAAACAGAACTCGCTCCGGAGGCTAGCCGGTTGCGGCGGGGGCTTTCGACCGTTATTGCTGCCGGATAACTCAAATATTTCCCGGAAAGAGCGACGGCGTTCTCGCCAGCGCCTTTCCTGACTTGAAAGTTGCTATGGACTTGCAGCCGACACTCAGATACAGACTCCGGCGTGCTCTGCGTAAGCATCCGTGGATTGTGCCCGTTCTGTACTTGGGGCTGATGGCGCTCCTGGCGGTTATGCCCTATGTCTTGCCATTAGGACGCTGGGCGCCGCCGGCAAGCCCCAGGCGCGTCGCGTTCAGCGACTTTATTTCGGAAGTCCGTGCCGATCACATCAGCGAAGTCGAGATTCGAGCTACTGAGTTCGTAGGTACTATCAAGAACTCGCGCACTCAGCCGTCGGGTCCGAACGTTATCCTGGCGACGCGCTTGCCGGGCATTGACGAGAGCCCTGTCCTGAAAGAACTGGAGGCGCATCACGTAAAAATCGTCGGTCGTATTGACACGCCAAACCCTTTCTGGTCATGGCTGGTGGCGTGGGCGCCGTTTTTGATGCTGATCGGCTTGAGCGGCTGGGGCGCATGGAAGACCAGGCAGGCAGTGGGAGGTCCGCTGCAGTTCGGACGCAACCGCGCGAAGATTTACGACCGTTCGAGTCAGATGCCGGTTACGTTTGCGGATGTGGCCGGAATCGACGAGGCTAAAGCCGAGCTGCGGGAAATTGTCGACTTTCTCCGCAACCCCGCGAAATATCGCCGTTTGGGAGGCAGAATTCCGCGGGGCGTGCTGCTGATCGGTCCGCCGGGTACAGGCAAAACCCTGTTGGCGCGCGCGGTAGCGGGCGAGGCTCAGGTGCCATTCTTCTCGATCTCTGGTTCGGAATTCGTAGAGATGTTTGTCGGCGTCGGCGCAGCGCGGGTCCGCGAGCTCTTCGAGGAGGCTAAGAAGAAATCACCGTGCATCGTGTTCATCGACGAACTGGACGCGATCGGGAAATCGCGCAGTTCGGGCCGCGGCCTGATCCTGAGCCACGATGAACGGGAGCAGACGCTGAATCAGTTGCTGGTCGAAATGGACGGCTTCGACTCGACGAATAACGTCATCATCATGGCGGCGACAAATACGCCCGAGGTTCTCGATCCCGCCCTGTTGCGCGCCGGCCGGTTTGATCGCCAGGTGCTGGTGGACCGGCCCGATCTCGAGGGCCGGCTCGCGATTCTACAGGTGCACGCCAAGAAAATCCGGCTCGCGCCGGCAGTAGATCTGCGGACCATCGCCGCGAGGACGCCGGGCATGGTGGGCGCAGACTTGGCGAACGTAATCAACGAAGCCGCCTTGCTCGCGGCGCGGCGAAGCGCCAATGAAGTTGGGCAATCCGATCTTGAGGCCGCGATCGATCGCGTGATGCTCGGGCTGGAAAAGAAGAGCCGGGTGATGTCTGCGGAGGAAAAGCGGCGCGTCGCCTATCACGAAGCCGGACACGCCCTGGTCGCGCTGACGGTTCCGAACGCGGATCCAGTGCACCGGGTCTCCATCATTCCACGAACGACGGGCGCCCTGGGACACACGTTGCAACTGCCCACTCAGGAGCGCTACCTCATGACGCAACCACAGTTGGAAGACCAAATTGCGGTGATGCTCGGGGGTAGAGCCGCGGAAGATTCAGTCTTTCATGGCGTGATATCCACGGGGGCCGCAGATGACCTGCGGCGCGCAACGGAGCTGGCGCGTCAGATGGTCACGCGGTTCGGCATGAGCAAGCGCCTGGGAAATGTCACCTATGGACAGCCGGTCGAGTCCCGATTCCTCGGTTCCGCCTTTCACGTCGATGAGCGCGACTACAGCGAACGCACCGCCGAAGAGATTGATCACGAAGTCCGACGGATCATCGACGAACTCTACGAGCGCGTGAAAGCCATCCTCGAACAGCGGCGTGAGGACCTGGACCGCATCGTCAACCGGCTGATGGAGAAGGAGACTCTGAACGAAAGGGAGCTGGATGAGCTTCTGAATCAAAGCGCCTCGCAATCCCGCCCGGCGCGCGAAGCGGAAGCTGGGGCGGTTTACGGCCGCTGATCGGCGATGGTGGACAGCCGGTCGTCCGGTGCATTGGATATTCCCGGCGCGTCCCCTGCATACATTCTGAAAAGATGCAGATCCGCGCTCGAATTCAACACAGCCGCGCGCAGGGCCAGAAACCGGGGGAAAACCAGCGCCGAAAACACGGCATTGGGCGCGGCAGACAGCATCATCGGGTACTGTTGCACCAGGGGCTCGGCCTCGCGCAGCTTGCCGGATTCCACCAGCGCCCAGGCGTACAGGGTCCGGACGTCGCCATCCGCGACCGGGCTCGCGGCCGCGTACATTGGCTTCAAAACCTGCGCCGCAGAACCGAACTGGCGAGCATACAGCAATCCGTAGGCGAGCGCCGCCTGCTTGAGACCGGACGAGGCTGGATCCGAAAAGACCTGCTCAGCGGCGCGCTCCCAATCGGAAGCGCCCGCCCGTTGCTGCGCAATGAAACGGCAGATTGCGGCCAGCGCGGCCAGCGACTGGTTCGATGCATCGCGCGCCGCCCGCTGGGCGAACTCCGCGGCGCGCGCCCGGTCCCCGGCATCCAGCGCCCATACCGCCAGTTGCGCTTCCGCGTAGGAGCGCACGCTCGCCGGAACGTTTCCCAAGCCCGTTTCCAGCGCGGAGACAGCCTGCTTCCGCCGGCCCGTCATATACAGCCATTGCGCCTGTTCAATGGAGGCGGCAGCATCGCCGCCTTTCCGTCGGGCTTCGTTGTATTTCTGAAACAGCTCGTCAGCGCCGGACAGATTGCCTTGCATCAGCCGCGCCTCGGCAGCTTTCAAAAGATCCTGCCCGCCCAGAAATGTTGGATTCGTTCTGTACGCTTCGAGAAAGTATCGCTCGGCGTCGCCGAACTTGCCCAGTAAAAAATGCACTTCGGCGAGCGAGTCCAGCGGATTGGGCTGATTGGGGGCTGCCGTCTTGTACCGGTTCAGGGCGGAAATTGCTCCTTCCAGACTGCCACGGTATGCCTCGGCGTAGCCCAGCCCATTCATTGCCGAGGCATTGCCCGGCTCCATCGCCAGCACCGTTCGGTACGCATCGCTGGCTGCGTCGAAATGGCGCGACGCAAGCTCCACCTCGGCCAGCGTCTCAAGCAGTCTGGCGTCGGTCATTGCCAGTCGCGTCAACTCCCGGAGCGCCGTGCGCTGAGCATCCCGGCGATTATTGGCCGTCGCATCGAGCAGCGCAAGGCGCGCGCGATCGAAGTCCGAAAACAAGCCTGACCGTTGGCTGGCCCGGGCCAGTGTCCTTTGCGCGCCCGCGCGGTCGCCGCGTTGGAGTTCAAAAGCGGCCAGATCCACATAGGCGAGTCCAAAATTGGGATCGGCCGCGATCGCTTTCTCGAACCTCGCAGCGCGCTCGGCGGGATTTGCCTCAAGCTGCGCTTCGGCCCAGAATCGCAGAGCCGCAGCGTTCTGAGTCGGGAAAGGCCGCTGCCGCTTGTCGAGCGCCCGCGACATCTCGCGCGCTGCATCGGTGATGCCAGCCGAAAGACCGCTGCTTGCAGACAGCTCCCGTTGATCCCGGTGCGAGGCTGCATCCTCAACCACCGCCTGATACGCAAGTCCTGCGCCGGAGCGCGTGTAGTAGCCCTCGAGTATTCGCGTGGCGTTCGCGCCGATCGCGTCGCTAAGCGTGGCCGCTCGCACCGGGTAAATCCGCACAGAGGCCCCCAACTGGTAGGCCAGTACGCCAGAAATCGCCTCTCCTACCCAGTCCAGAGACCGGTCTCCCGTCAGATTTTCAAATGGAAGAATCGCGAGCCGTTCAACAGGCCGCCGTTCCTCCCGGCTGCAGCTTACGAGGATGACTGTCGCCGCCGCGCAGGCGGATGCCCAACGCCTCCTCAGAGCACCCTCGGGCGGTATGCAATTAGTTCTTTGAACTCCGGAAGATTCAGCATGTCCTTAAATTCGGGCTGCTCCGCGATTTTGTCGCGGTCTTTGTAGCCTTCCTCAAGGGCTTTGCGAAGACATAGCAGCGCGCGGTCGGTTATGCCCTGCTTGGCATACAGCTTCGCCTGATAGAAGTGGAATTTCGCGCGCTCTTCGATCGGGCGCTCCTGAAGTAGAACGCCCGCGGTGCTGCGATGCTCGAAGACCTCCGGGTCGAGCGCGAGCGCCTGCTCATAGGCTTTCATGGCCTGGTCGTATTTTTTGCGCGCCCAGTAGGCTGTGCCCAGGTTGCTGTAGATCGAAGCCGAGTCCGGCGCCAGCTTCAGCGCTTTTTTATATTGTCCGATGGCGCGCCGGTAGCTCTTTTTGGCGTAGTACACCGTGCCCAAGTTGTTGAGCGCTTCTGCGTACCGTGGGTTCATCTTGATGGCCCGCTCATACTGCTTTTTCGCGGCGTCGAGCTCCAGCATCTGATGGTATGCAATGCCGATTTTGTTTACGATGACCGCGCTCTGCGGGCACTGCTCATAGGCTTCAACGGCGTCGCGATATTGCTTGCGCGCCATATAGATATCGCCCCGCATTTCCTGCGTGACGTTGACTTTCGGTTGAGGATTGACCGGCGCTTCCACGCGTTTTGCATTCGCGAGCAACGGCGAATCGACCGGCGTTAATTGCAGCGCCAACGCGCAATTCGGCAGCAACAGCGCGACGGCTGCTGAGACGGGCGTCACCCAACCCATACTGTGACCTCTGCTTGTTTACTATAGCGCCGATTACAAAGCAGCGCACATACCGCAAGGCAAGGTGATCAACCCGCCCGCGAATCCCGGGCGGCTCCGCCAGAATTTCGCCACCGCGCCGAACTGGATAGAGCGCCGTCGCCTTTTACCGGCCGGCGCAGGGAGAGCTTTGTCCTGGAGCGCGTCTGTCATGTGAAGCCATGCGCTCCCGCATGCCCTGGTCAGGCGATCTATCGGAAGATGCCCTTTACGCGATCCCAAAACCCCTTTTTCCTGGGCGGATCGGCGGGCTGCGGAGGCGCGGGCCGGGGATTGATCGGGATCGCGCTGACCGAACTGGAGCCGCTGGACGCCTGCGCGCTGTTCGGATTCGCGGCTACAATAGGCGCCGGGGAGGGTTGCGACGGCGCAGGCGTATCCCAGCTTGCAACCCGCGTTCCGGCGCCGCCGTGCAGGTGGCAGAGCTCCACCGGCTGCGTGCCCGCGATGAAAACCTCCGCCCGGTATGTTGGGCACGCGCTCGTTGCCAGTTGTCCCGAATCCGGATCAATCTCGGCGCTCACGATGCCATCCGGCGCTGCAAATGGAACCACGTTCCGGTATTCCGGATGCTGATGCGCGCGCTTCATAAAATCCGTCCATATCGGCAGCGCCGCTTTCGCCCCCTCCAGCTTCACATCGCGATAATCGTCAAATCCCACCCACACGACGCACAGCAACTTCGAAGTGTACCCGGCAAACCACGCGTCGTGCGAACTTCCGGTCTTTCCGGCGGCGGGCAGCGTGAATCCCCGCGCCCGGACGCCCGCGCCTGTGCCGGTGCGCAGCACATCCTCCATCAGGTTGGTCATCAGGTACGCCACGCGGGGGTCAAGCACCTGCCTTCGCTCGATCTTGTTCGTATAGATCAGCGAGCCATGCTGATCGCGGATTTCTTCGATATAGTTCGGTTTCACCCAGACGCCCTGGTTAGCGAAGATCGTGTATGCGCCAGCGACATCGAGCGGCGGAACGCCGACCGATCCCAGCGCGATCGCCGGAGTCGGAGGCGCATCGATGTTTAAGCCTGCCGCGCGCGCCAGGTTCAACACATTGTCGTATCCTACCCGCTCGGCAATCTTTACTGTTGGAATGTTCAACGATTTGGTCAGCGCCTTGCGCAGCGTCACCGTGCCGTAGAACTGCTCATGGAAGTTGCTGGGCTGATAGGTGCGATCGTTGTCGTAGTAGAATGTCGTGGGCTCGTCCACGAACGTCGTGACTGGCGTGATCGCCGACGCGCCTTCGCTCAACCCGGTGGCGAGCGCGGCTGTATAAACGAAAGGCTTAAAGACAGAGCCCGGCGGCCGGCGCGAGAGCGCACGGTCCAGTTGGCTCGCCCCGTAGTTGCGGCCGCCGACCAGCGCCTTTACCTCTCCCGTGTGCGGATCAATGGCGATCAGCGCCGCCTGCACCAGCGGAACCGACTGGCCATAGCCCTTGAACCGGCGCTTGAGCAGGGGGTCCACTTCCGCCAGACCCGTCCGGATCGCAGCCACGGCATCGCGCTGGAGGTCGAGATCGAGCGATGTGTAGATCTTGTAGGAACTGCTCTGGAAATCGCGATCCTGAAACTGCGTCTGCAGGACGTCGTTCACCAGATCGACGAAATACGGAGCGTCCGACGACTCGGCCTCTTCGCCCACCACCTGGAGCGGCGCCGCGACGGCCTCTTCATACTGTTGCTGGGTAATGAAGTCGGCGTCGCGCATCATTCCCAGCACAACGTTTCTCCGCGATTTCGCCCGCTCCGGATACCGAAACGGGTTCCGCATATTCGGACTCTGGACCAGTCCCGCGAGCAGGGCCGCCTCCGGCAGCGTCAGCCGTTTCAGGTCCTTGCCGAAATAAACGTTGGCCCCTTCGCCGAATCCGTGAATGCTGAAGCTGCCATGCTGGCCCAAGTAGATCGTGTTGGCGTAATATTCAAAAATTTCGCGCTTGCTCAGCTTCCGCTCGAGCTGGGAGGTCAGGAAAATTTCCGGGATTTTACGATGCCAGCTCCGGTCGCTTGCGTCGAGAAGGAGCGACCGCGCCAGTTGCATCGTCAAAGTGGACGCGCCCTGCTCGCGCTTGCGTTCCTTCACGTCCACCCAGGCTGACCGGATGATGCCGATTGGATCAAACCCGCTGTGATTGAAAAAGCGCTTGTCCTCGGCCGCCAGAATCGCCTTCTTCATCACGTCCGGTATGTCGTCGAAATGCACGATCCGGCGTTTTTCACGCTTCTTATCGAACAGGTTTGTGATGAGCTGCGGCTCAAGCGGGTAGCGATCGATTTCGCTGTTGTCCTCCAGGGAAATAATCTCAGTGATTCTCCCCCCGCCGAACTTGATTACGCCGGGACGCCGACGGTTGTATGACTCCGGTCCAGGATAGATGTCGATCGCGTCGCGGCGCCGGATGTAGTAGCCCATTGCGCCGCCGCGCGATTCGGCATAGCCGCTCCGCCGCAACGCGGCGGCGACGCTCTCCGGAGTTCCGGCATCGCCGACCGATACCCAGCGGGGCGCTGCAAACAACATCGCCGTATTCGGATACGCCCCCGCCTTGAGCTTCTCTTCAAGCAGCCGGGAGTACTTGGAATCGTAGTAGATCAAAACGCCAAGAATTCCCGCACATGTGAAAAGGCTTGCGAATACAAGCACCTGACCCCACGGATTCAACAGAAACCGGGCTAGGAGGGCCTTGCGCGGAACGTGTACTTTAACCGCCACGATTCTCCACGATGGGACAATACATCAGGACTGGAACACCCTCATTTTCTCACGCCGGCAGCCGCCGCCTTAGCCGCCCGCGGAAGGGTGAAAATGCAGATCCACCGTATACAGCGGCAAGTCCACCCGTATCACATAGACGACCTCGACGCGGACGCCGTTCCCCTTTGGAATAATGCGAATGTCGCCCTCGCGCACCGGCAGTCCGAGCTGGCCGGCTTTATTCACAATCTCCGCCCGGAGCATGTCTGCCGGCCGGTGTTGGTACACCACCGTGTCCAGGTAGCGCTGGAATTGCACATTTTCGAAGTAGGGCGGGATCAGCATCACGCCGATCGCAACCAGGATCGCCAGCGCCGCGAGTGCGACGCCCACGCGCACCCGATGCGCCGTCGCAGTTATTTCTTGCTGTCCTCGAGCGAGATCAGCTCCTTCCACATGTCCTCATGAGGCTGCCAGTCCGACGCGTTCGCGCCGCTGACGTGTAGATCGGCGACGCGCAGCGTACCGTGCCCATATGGGCAAATATACTCCGTTCGCGGGGGCCCCAGAAGAACGTGCGTCCAGGAACCGGTGGCGATCGGCATCCTCAGGCGCCGCAGACACGTGCGGCACCGGTAGCGCTGATCGAGAATGATGAGACAGAACAGCCCGAGGCAAAACAGAAAATAGCCCAGCATCGTTAAAGTGTAGTAGAGGTCATGGGCGAAGGGATCCGGCCGGACCGCTACCGCCGCAGCGCCCCGTCCAAACAAGAACGGCTGGGGTTTGGGGTAAGATGCCTGAATAATCCACAGGACGCCCAGGGCAATCCCGGCGCCCGCCACGAGTTTCGCGGCGAGATAACCCCAATATTTCATACCTACAGATTGGACTCCGCAACCCTCCCAGGGGTTCCGGATCTTACCGTCCGCGACCTGAAAGGCTACTTCTTCAGATCTTCCGGGAAAACGGCGTAGCCCTCAGGCGGCGGGAAGAGGCCGCGCAAAATCTGAAGCCGTTTTCGCAAATACCGGCTCGGCAACTGTCGCGGGCCGGTTTCTACATCGATATCGCAACAAATTCCATGAAGATACAGCGTCAACGTGTCGATAAACGACTGTCGGGCATACTCTCGGAACAGCTTGCTGTCACGGCGCGGCAACGCTTTACGGCGCGTCAGCGACTGTTTCAGCCGCCAGCTCTCTTCATCCACTTCGCCGTGTACCTCGTTCGCCAGTTCATCCCGAAGAGCGGCGATATAGCTCTCTTCCTCGCTATCCGTACATCGGTCGGCGATCACGCTTGCAATCTGGTGATAAAACCGGTAGTGGTATTCCGCGACCTCCTGGTCCTTTAAAGCAAAAACCAGAACCTCCTCGTTGCCGATTTTGTACTGCGTGGTCCAGGAGAGCCGGTTGTCGGGCGGCTTTTCCATCGAGATGAAATCGCCTGTTTTACCGATTTTTTCCTTGCTGTTAGCCCGCTCGATGTAGGGCGCAAAAATGATCGATATTTTCGGAAGGCGCGCCGCGATCGCAGGCGGAAGCGAAGCAATGGGCTCCTCCAGGTACTCCTTCACGTCCTCCTCGCTCAGAGGAATGGAGGCGCAGAAGTACGAAAACGTGTTGCTGAGAGGAATCATCTCTGCGCGGAACCGCTCGGCGAACTGTCCCACGCTCAGCTTCGATAGATCGAGTTGTGCGGACATCTTGCGTTTACGTTAGGCCAGGGTGATTTCAGTGTAGCAGAGGTTTGTTAACGCGCGGCGCGAAACATCGCGCTGTTGATAGACTAACTCATAGTGGGCCTTAGAGTTTTGGTTTCCGCGGGGGAAGCCTCCGGCGATCTGTACGCCGCTGCCGTTGTCTCCGCGTTCGCCAAACGCCATGCTGACGCCCAATTCTTTGGATGCGCGGGACCCCGTATGAGAAACGCGGGAGTTCACCCGGTCATCCGTTCCGAAAGCCTTTCGGTGGTGGGTTTGGCGGAAGTGGTTGGCCATCTTCCGCGGATTTACAGACAGTTTCGGCGGCTGGTGCGAGCCGCAGCCGAGCAACGGCCAGATGTTGCGATTCTCACCGACAGCCCTGACTTCCACTTACGTGTGGCGGCGAAGCTGAAGTCTCTCGGAATTCCGGTCGTCTATCTTGTCGCCCCTCAGGCGTGGGCCTGGCGTCCGGGCCGGGTCCGCGCCATCCGGCAAACCGTCGAGCGCCTGCTGTGCATCTTTCCGTTTGAAGAGACCTTTTTTCTAAGCCATGGAATTGCAACAACTTATATCGGTCATCCGCTTGCCAGTCTGCTCCGGCCTTCTACCACGAAGCGCCAGTTCTTAGAACAACATTCGATCGCGCCAGCGGGCCCGTTGATCGCCGTGCTCCCGGGCAGCCGTCCGGGCGAAGCGTCCCGCCACCTGAAGCCGCTTGCCGAAGCCGCCGCAATTCTCCGCGCCCGTTTTCCTTGTACGATCGTCGCCGGCGCGCCGCACGGATTCTCACGCTTAATCGACGAAGGTACTTTTTGGGAACGGTTTCGCGCCGCATCCATCAAAGTAATTGAGGGCTCCACCTGGGATCTTCTCGCCCACGCCGATCTCGCGCTTGCCGCAAGCGGCACCGTGACGATTGAGGCCGCGTTTTTAGGCGTCCCGATGGTTACGTTCTACCGTGTTTCGCCAGTCAGCTGGGCGATCGGGCGCCGAATGGTGCGAGTTCCGTTTCTGTCCATGGTGAACCTGGTGGCAGGCCGGGCGATTGTGCCGGAACTGATGCAGGGCGACATGACCAGCCAACGGATCGCTGACGAAGCCACGAAGCTGCTCGCCAATGCGGAAGCCCGCGAACAGATGCGGACGCGCCTGGCGGAGGTGCGCGCCGCGCTGACGCCGACGAACGATCCCGTGGAGACGGCATGCGCCATAATCGAATCGGTTATTGAAAAGGAAACAGTGGATGTCAGTTAACGGTCGCCTACGCAGCCGCTGGCTTCCGGCCGGCATTCTGGTTTTGCTCACCGCGGGCGGCATTTTTGCGCAGGAGCGCAGATCGGCGCGCATCGACGTGCGGCATTACACGATTGACGCCGACATAAACCCGCGCACGCAGACGCTTGCAGCCAACGTCAAAGTTCAGTTCGCGGCAGTAGATGACGGCGTCTCTTCACTAGCGTTTGAGCTGAATAACGCGCTGAACGTGTCTAAAGTCGTCGATGACGGCGGCCGCCAGATCCCGGCTTCGCGCTCCCAGCAGGACTTCACCGTGCGACTGAGCCTCCCGCAGCCGCTGCCAAAAGGCCAGACCGCTGCTCTGACCTTCACCTACGACGGCAGACTCACCGGATCCGAAGACTCGCCCGTTTACGGAATCAAATTCGCCGCCCTCAAAAGCGACATTGGATATCTGCTGTATCCGGCGCGCTGGTTCCCCGTCAATGACTATACGACGGATCGCTTCACCGCCGACCTGCGCATCACCGTGCCGGCGGGATATCGCGTCGTGGGCAGCGGAACTGAACGGTCTGATCCGACAGGCGGCGAGAAGGTCATCTACACCCTGCACTACGACAAGCCGTCCTTTCCGGGCAGCATCGCCATCGTCCAGGGCAACCCGACCAATATCAGCTCAAACGGGGTGACGACTTCGTTTTATCTGCGATCGCGCGCGTCGATGGCCCAGGCGTACGCCGACGAAATCGGCAAAATGATGGCCTATTTCACCAGCGTGTTCGGGCTGCCGCCGCAGGCCAATCTCACCGTTGTCGAGACGGAATCCGGCACGCCAAATGGCTATGAAGGGCCCGGCATCCTTTTCCTTTCGCCGGAGGCGATTGGCGCTCAAGTGAACGTGCGAGTGCTCGCCAACCAGATTGCGCGCCAGTGGTGGAGCGACCTTGTCTCGCCGACGACGCGCAACCACATGTGGATCGAGAATGGCGCTGCGCGATACGCCGAAATTCTGTATCGCGAACACGCCAACGGTCCGAACTCGGTGGAGGGCGACATTCGCGACACGTATGTGGAAGCGTTGACAGTCGACAACCCGCCGCTCATCCAAGCCGCGCGCCTTGAAGACTATTCCCCCGAATATTGGGCGGCGACGGCGGCCAAGGGCGCGGCGGTGTTCAATATGTTGCGCTGGGTGATCGGGGATGATGCCTTCCTGAAGGTGCTCAAGACCGTGCCCGATGTGTACGCCTGGAAGTCGGTGAATACGGACGACATTCGCAAAATTTCTGAGCAGGTCTCCGGGCAAAACCTTCAGGGATTTTTCATCCAGTGGATCGAATCCAGCGGCGCCCCGGAATTCAAACTGGAATACACCGTGTTTCGCACCACCAAGGGCTTCCGCGTGATGGGCAAGATCTCGCAGGATCTGGATACGTTCCGCATGCCCGTGGATCTGAAGATCGAGACCGAGGGCAACCCCGAAGAGAAGCGCGTCGAGGTGGTGGGAACGTCTTCGGAGTTCTCGGTCGACACGTTCGGAAAGCCGAAGGCGGTGATTCTCGATCCAAACTCGCGAGTCCTGCGATTCAATCCGCAAATGCGCGTGGCTGTCGCAATCCGGCGCGGCGAACAGTTCGTTCAGGTCGCTGAATTCAACGAAGCATTCAAGGAGTATCAGAAGGCCCTGGACGTTGCGCGCAACAGCTCGCTGGCGCACTACCGGGTCGGAGAACTGTTTTTCCTGCAAAACAACTACCAGTCCGCCGCCAATGAGTTCCGCGAGGCGATTAACGGCGATCTCGACCCGAAGTGGACGGAGGTCTGGTCGCACATCAAGCTGGGTAATATTTTCGACATCACCGGGCAGCGCGAGCGCGCGCTAAATGAATACAAGCAGGCGCTGCGCACCAAGGACAACACGCAAAACGCCTTGGAAGTCGCGGGCAAGTATATCCAGGCGCCGTACGAGCGCAAGAGAATCGCCGAATAGGAGTTCACAAGTTTACTCGCTCCAACTCCCGCCAGGCCGCTTCGGTCGTGTACCGCTCCAGATAAACGCCGCGGCCGCAGGCGCCGACGCGTCTGCGTTCTGCGGGCGAGTCGATCAGGCGGATCACGACATCGGCGAATTTCTCAGGGTCGTCCGCGATAAAAAGGCTCTCGCCGTCTTTCGCGCACAGGCCCTCGGCGCCGATGGTGGTTGAAACCACCGCGCGTCCGGCAGCCCACGCTTCGAGAATCTTGAAGCGGGTTCCGCTCCCGGAAAGCAGCGGCGCAACGACCACCTTCGCGCGCGCCAGAGCGGCGATGGCGTCGCCCACAGGGCCGATGATGCGCACTCCGTCCACCCCCTTCACAATTTTTTCCACGGCTTGCGGATTCATTCCGATCAGACGCCATTCTAGGTCGGGGCGCCGCGCGCGGATCCTCGGCCATATGCCGGCGGCGAAGAATCGAACCGCCGCGACATTGGGGTGGTATTCCAGGTTGCCGCTAAAGGCGATCGCATGCTCCTCGGCGCAATCGGGCGCCGCCCTGAGCGGAATCGCATTCGGATAGGCCGTCGCGCGGCAAATCTCGGCGAGGCGGCGCGCGTCCTCAGCCGACGGCACCAGAACATCATCGAAGGCGGGAAGATATTCGCGTTCGGCGCGGCGGTAGCGTGCGGCGAAGCGGCGGAATATCATCGAGACCGGCCACTTTTCCGCGGTTGCGATCCTTGCCTGGAGCTCGGATTCGATATTGTGCAGGTCGATAACGAGCCGCCGCGCGCGGGAACGCAGAATCGGAGCGTAGGGAGCGCACCACAAATGCTCGACCACGGCGACCTCGTACCGGCGTCCTTGAAGCGCTCGCTGAAGGTCCTGGTCGAAGCCGGAGAAGCGGTCCACCAGGGGCGGCGCGCCCCGGACGTACCGGCTGAGATTGCGCCAGGCGCGCGCGTGCGGGGCGCGCGAATGCCGCGGCAGCTTCAGAACGAACAAACGACGCGCGCCCGGCACGAAAACCGCGTCCGCGCATTCGGCGAAGGCCACGACGTCCACCGCGTAGCGGCGGCAAAGATATTCCAAAATGGACGACGACCGCAGCGCGCCTCCGCCGATCGCGGGATACGGAAGCTCGGGCGTGACAAACAGGGCGCTAGAACCGTCGCCGGGCTTCTTCATAAACCTCGTGCGTGCGTCGCGCCGTTTGTTCCCAGGAGAAGTGCGCCGCGCGTTCCAAAGAGCGCTC
>Ga0070740_10003903_pt1 | contig 15217 bp, 8 predicted proteins | sample Coa_R2_FD_67286 | JGI IMG/M metagenome (GOLD analysis project Ga0070740, IMG submission 67286) | Surface soil microbial communities from Centralia Pennsylvania, which are recovering from an underground coalmine fire - Coalmine... | ecosystem: Environmental > Terrestrial > Soil > Unclassified ... | reverse complement strand
ACGGCGTCGCCGCGCAGCTTGAGCGCGAATCGGCCCGGCTGCCGCAAAAGACGGTGGTGATTGACGGACTGGTAGCGGACGCAACCGGCGGCAACATCATCATTAACGTTGGCTCCAAGGCGGGCGTCCAGGTGGGCGATCATCTCAAGGTAGTGCGGACCGGACGGGAGATCAAAGATCCGGCGACAGGACGCGTGATTCGCCGCGTCGAAGAGCCAATTGGCGAGATCGTCATTACGGATGTCGATGAACAGTCCGCGGGCGGCAAATTCACTGGGAGCGGCCAAGTGAAGGTGGGCGACCGCGTGAAGAATCAGTAGGCCGCTATGGATTTCCAGCCCGGCGCCCGCATTGGCGATTACGAAATCCTTGACCTGCTCGGTGCGGGAGGCATGGGCAAGGTATATAAGGTCCGCAACGTCCTGTCCGACCGCATCGAAGCCATGAAGGTGATCCTTCCTGCACTGGGCCAGGAAGGCGAACTCACAGACCGCTTTATCCGCGAGATCAAGGTTCAGGCCAGCCTGGACCACCCGAATATCACGGCCCTGCGCACGGCGCAGCAAACCGGCGGCCAAGTGCTCATGATTATGGAGTATGTAGAGGGCACAACGGTGGACGCCATGCTGCGCCAAGGGCCGCTCCCGCCGTCGGATGCAGTGAATTACGTATCGCAGGTGCTGGATGCGCTGGAGTATGCGCATTCGCGCGGCATCGTACATCGCGATATCAAGCCGGGCAACATCATGGTGACGCCCAGCGGGCTGGTGAAGCTGATGGATTTCGGGATTGCGAAGCTATCGGTGGATCGCAAGCTGACGATGACTGGCCGGACGCTGGGATCGTTGTACTACATGTCGCCGGAGCAGATTCAGGGCGCCGCCGCTGTTGACGGGCGGTCGGACATTTACTCGCTGGGCATCTGTCTGTATGAGATGGTGACGGGAAAACGGCCGTTTGCCGCCGACAGCGACTATGCGCTGATGGTGGCTCATCTGGAGCAGACGCCGAGGCCGCCGGTTGAGATCGATCCCAAACTTCCCGAGGCGCTGAGCGAGATTATTCTGCTCGCGATCCGCAAAGATCCCGCTCAGCGCTTCCAGTCTGCGGCCGCCTTTCGCGCGGCGCTGGCGAGCCTGACGCCGCATCCGGCGCCGGAGGCCGCAACGAAGACGGTGGCGGCCCCAATGCAGCCCGCAGCGTCGCAGCACAATAAGAGCCGGCGCGGGCTATACATGGCGTTCGGGTCGGTGATCACCCTGTCGATCATTGCGGCTGCGATTACGTTTGGCCCGAAATATTTCGGATCAAAACATGCCGCATCGGCGCCTCCGCCGCAGGTCGCCCCGGCGCCTGTCGCGCCGGCGCCGCCACAGCCTTCTCCATCGCCGGCGACAGCCGTTGAGCCGCCGTCTCAACCCGCTCCGGCGCAACCGCCTGCTGAAGAGCGTGCGGCGCCGCCTGCGAAACCGCGGCCAGCGCCCACTCAGCAGCCCGCACAGGCAACGCCGCGGCAGCTTCAAATGCAACCGCAGCGGGCGCAGACGGTGATGAACGCTGCGCCGCCGGAAGCTGCGCCAGCCCCGCGACCGGCGCCGGCTGCGCCAGCCGAGCCGCATGTCGAATCTCCGCCTCAGCGGCCCGCCGCCGATGCAGCCGCGTTGAGCGAGCTTCGCGAGGAGTATAATCAGCTTGCGCTCCGCGCAGGCGTTGCGCGAAGCGGTTTACAGTCGTTGCAGAACCAGATGGGCGGGCTGGGGCTGCGCGCCGATATGCGCGAGTCCGCGGTCCGCATGGATTACCTGATGCAGGAGGCGCGCACGGCGCTGGCGTCCGGGAATGCCGAAGGAGCCAGGCGTAATTTGGAGCTGGCAACGCGCGTCGTGGAACGGATCGAAAAATTTCTCGGGCGCTGATCAGAGTTAGCGGGGCTTATCTCGCCGCGTATCTGATCCATATCGGGCTCGACCACGCCATGTCGCGATCCGCCTGGATCACCCGCACGTAATACCAGTTCTCGCCGGGCTCCGGCGCAGCGTCCACGAAGTCGAATTCGACCTCTGGCGCGTTCGGCGCGCGCTGGAACACGAACTTACCCTTCCGTATGATCTCCACTGTTTGGATCGCGCTGGTTCCCAGAGCCTTTATGTGCATGACGGCTGATCCCGAGGCCTCGAAGGCGTCGCCCATCAGAAATTGGCGGCCATCGCGGTCGCGGGCGCGGAAGTCCAGCACGATGTTGTCTGTCGCGCCATAGGCGTGGCGCTTGCGCATGCTCTCCACAATATCGCCGCGCGCCGTCGACGGCGTATAGATCATGGTGTATGATGTGTGCGTCGCGATGTGATCCGAGCTTGACTGCATGCCAAGCCGGTATCCCTTCGCCAGCGCGTTCCAAAAGAAGCCGAGCGGTCGGTACGCGCCATGCGCCGTAACGTGGTAATCGGCCGATTCGGCCCGCGGCGCTCCTTCGTACTCGTAATTGGCGTGATAGCCTTGGTAGATCTCCACCAAGGGCTCCACTTCGGGGTCGTTATCGCGATAATCACTGCCCTGGTCTGTGGCGAGGGAATGCAGCATCGCGATGCCGCGGTTCTGCTTCAGATAGGGATACAGAATCGGTCCGGTGTTGACCAATCCCCGGTTCTCTTCTTGCGAGATCGCCAGCACCCGCACGCCGCGCTGCGGGAATACGACATTGCGATGGCCGTTTGGATAGGGCACGCTGCGCTCATATCCAAACAGGGGCGTGAATCCGCCGGCGATATGGAACAGATCGATGGACTTTTCGGTCTGCCACCAAGTGTACTCCTCACCGCCTTCGTTGTGATCGGAAACGATGCCGGTATCCATCTGCGCCGCGTCGATCATGTACCGGTAGTAATCAATCAATGAACCGTCGCCCGCGCCATCCGGCGACATTTCGGTGTGACGGTGGAAGTCCCCCCGCACGAGTCTCAGGTCGGCGCCGTTGATCTGCACGCGATAGCTGCGGGCGCGCTGGACATCGGCGTTTTCGTGCGGGTGAACAGGCGCAGCGTTGCCTGGAGTTTCGGCGAACGCTTGGAGCGCCGGCGGCGCGGGCGCCGAATCGCCGTCCATCCGTGCAAAGTCGATTTCGTATCGGCGCCGGTTCACGGCGCCGCCCGCCGGCGGAATCACCCGGTTGTCGTTGGCGAAGACCGCCCATACTCCCGAGGGAGCGGCCACAAGCTGGAACGCGCCGTCCGGGCGCGTGCTCGAGTTGGGGATCGGAGCCGCCGGCCTCCAATGATCGCCGTCATATAGCGTAAGAAAGCGCTCCCAGCGACCATTGTTGGCCCAGAAGTCCGATCGATTCATGGCAGTGAACGTACGAACTTCGAGCGCCATCCAGACCCGGCCGGCGCCATCGACGGCGAGCTTTGGCGCTTCGACAAAGCGGTTATAGCGGCGAGGCATCGCAGCCATCGGGTCGGCCGGCATGGACCAGCGGCCGTTTTCAAATACGGCCACGCGGGGATGCCGCTCGGCGTACAGCGTCGTGCCTCGCCACACATCATCGCGCGCCCAATCCTTGCCCCAGTTCGCTCCCGCTTCGTCCCATGCCAGCCACAGGCGATCATTCGCGTCTACGGCAACCGAGGCGTGCGCTTGAAAACGAGGCGATTTAGTAACCTGCTGGATCGGGCCCATCGCGCCGTCGGCGTCGATTCGCCTCAGGTAAATGTCGTAATTGCCTGCGCCATATCCGTCCCAGGCAACGTAGAGATTGCCTTTCGAATCCGTGGCGGCGTCGGGCATCCAAATCTTGCCATCGCTGATCTCACGCGGCGCGGACCAGGCATCGCCGTCAAGTTTGCTCCACAGAACGCGTGACGCGCCATCGCGATATCCGACCCAGATCAAATGCAAAGCGCCGGCGCGATCGCGAACCAGCTTGTGAAAGATGTTCGGCCGGTAGGCGTCAGTCAGTCTACGAGGGGAACTCCAGCCGCCACCGTCGTAAACGCGGGCCGCCAAGTCCCACGCTTCACCCTGTCGCTCGGACCAGACGACCCAAATGCGGCCACGAGAGTCCTGCGCAATCGCGGTCCGGTAGATATCGCCGGCGGGCGTGAGCGGCTCAGCCGCAGACCAGCCCGATGCGGTAGAATGCGCCACTAGCACGCGGTCGCCGCCCGTCTGATAAAGCTGCCACGCGACCCATGCAGAGCCGTCGGCCGCAATGGCGACCGAGGGATAATCGTGCTCCGCCGCGATGTCCGCATTTGCAGGCGGAGCGGGAGAGATCCGCACTGACCCAGGCACGCGCTGCACAGTGACGTCGCCGTTGGCGAACTGAAGCACGCGACCGCCCGCAAGCTCTTCTATCCGGAACGCGTATTCGCCCGCGTGCGTTCGGATTTCAGCGCGCGACTGAGGCGGAGCGTCGATTACGGCCGTCAGACCCTTGGGAACGATATTCGAATTCGGCCCCGGCGTGGCCAGCGGCCGCGGTTCGTCTGGCTGATTTTCCATGTTCGCGCGCGCCGTTTTCAAGGTCCAGGATGCGCCGCCGTCCAGTCGGTCGCCCCCGAAAAAACGCCAGGGGATTAACTCCACGACACGACCCAGGCTCAGATTAAGCGAGCCGGAATAGTCCGTTTCGCGCTCCTGTTTTTCGCCGAATGTGATCCTTATAGCCGTGCGCATTCCCGGCGCTGCGCCGCGCTGAGCGGGGGCGCGAGATTGGGCGCGGCTGAGCAGAACCAGCCCCGCGACTGCTGCCGCCAGGAGCGCCAACTCGAATTGCGGTCGCATGCCCCTACGAACCGCCAGCCCGATGCGCCTGAAGTCCATTCCGGTATGATGTCATACTGATTGCGATCTTCGCCTCGCCCAACGCGATGTTCAGCAAGCGCCCGGGTTCTCGCGTCCTCAAGCGGAGCCGTGCGGCCCCTCTCGGGGGGCGCAATATTTTCATTCACCGGACGTCGGCGTACAGCCGGGGCGGAAAATTTAAAGCGGTTCGGCGATCATTTCCTGAGCTGTACTCAGGCGAGCGCCATGTTCAAATTCTCGATCGCTTCGTCGATCTCCGCGGTGTTCTTGTAGCCCAGGGTCACACAGTCCACGCCGGCGTTGCGAAAAGCGAACTTCATCGCCGCACGCCGGTCCTCGCGTTGAGTGAACCGGCCCTCGCCCGCAAGCTTCATGCTGATCACGCCCATGCCATTCTTCCGCGCCTGGTGAACATGCGTCACGACCTCATCCACGTTGCCGAGACCGCGAGTATTGTAATCTTCGGCGTCCATGGCGACTCCCTTGTGATTCATGCGGATCATTGCGACTTCAAGCCACTGGTTGCCGGGAACTTGTCGCAGCGCGGGAAGGCCGTGGACGGAAGCGCCGTGAGCGAGCACCGCCTTTTTGGATTCCGCCTCAAGAATCCCATCCTGCCATCGCGCCGAATCAACCGGCCAAGTCGCGGTGTGCTGCCAGTGCAGCAACAGGATGTCAAAATAATCCGTGTTCGCCAGTTTGCGCAATTCGTCGATCTTATCCTGGGGGTTCACCCCTTCACGCGTGGTCACCTTGGACATCAGCCGGTAGCTGTCGCGCGGAACGCCCTTGAGCGCAATGCCAAGCATTTTGTGCATCTCGCCATAGGATTCGGCCGTTTCGAAGAAGCGAATGCCGCGGTCATAGGCGTAGCGCACTAGCTTCGTGAACTCCTCCTGCCCGAGCTCCCGCTGCACACGACCGCTGAACGTGCCCGTGCCGAACGCAAGCCGCGTAACTTTAATATCGGATTTCCCGAGCGTCACCCAGTCCGTAGCCGTGCCCCGCGCCGCCCCAGCCGGCGCGCGTCCGGCTCCGGCGAGCGCAACCGCCGCAAGCCCGGTTTTAAGGAAGTCGCGTCTTGAGCGGTGATCCATCCGTTTCCTCCAATCGCCCGCATGTTATCACGGTCCAGGCGCCGGATGTGAGCGGGTCGAAGCTATCGTCCTTCTCCCAATTTCCTCAGCATCTCGCTCGCGCGCGCGCGCGACGCCGGATCCGTACCATTCGCCGCCTGGCGAAGATGCTCGATAGCGCCGCGCCAATCGCCCAGGGCGGCGAGCGCCTCGCCCAGCCCCGCGTGCGCACGGCCGGACTCGGGCTGGATTTGGAGGGCTTCGCGGTAGTGTGAAGCCGCGTCTCGCGCCTGCCCCTTGGCCATTAGGAGATCCCCGAGCAGCAGGTGCGCGTCTGCAAACCGGGGATCGTCGCGCACGGACGCTTCCAGCTCGCGTTGCGCCTCGTCGAAACGCCGGGTGCGCCCGAGCAGCAAGGCATAGTTGTAGCGCATGATGGCGTCTGCGGGCTGCAATTGCAAAGCAACTTCAAAATGCTCCCGCGCGGCCTCAAGCCGACCTGCGCTCGAAAGAAGATTCGCGAGGTTGACGTGGGCGTCCGCGTAGTCCGGTTTGATCCGGATCGCCTCGCGAAACTCGGCTTCAGCGCGCCCAGGCGCTCCTGTTGCCGAGCATAGAATGCCCAGATTGTTGTGCGCTTCTGCAAGGTCGGGATCGAGCTCGATGGCTTTCGTGATCGCGGCAACCGCCTCGGCATTTCTGTTGAGTCCGCGGTACGCCAGTCCTAGCTCGTGCCACGCCAGCGGCGCCTCGGGTTCAGCCGCCGCAGCACGCTTCAGGATCTCCGCTGCTTCCTGATACTGCCGTGCGCGTCGCAGAGCGCTCCCGAGTCTCAACAGCACAATCGACGACTGCGGATTTCGCAGCGTCGCCTCGCGGTAGACCCTGACAGCCTTTGCAACTTGCCCGCTTTTTTCGAGCGCCTGCCCGAGGTCCAGATAGTATTCGGCTCGCTCCGGCCTGTATTTTTTGATGGCCGCCGTCAGTTGCGCGATTCCCTCGATCAGATTGCTTTCCTCCTTCACCTGCGCGACAGCCAGGTACAGATCGTTTTCCGGCGTATGCGGCAAGGTTCTTGGATAATACAGAACCACGCGCCCGCGATATGCGTCTTCCCGCTCCGGTCGCTCGGCCAGCAGATCGCCCGCCGGCTTTCGGCGCTGGATGTAATGGTCCGCCACAACCGCATGTACGACATCCTCCGTGCGCCGCTTCGGCATGTGGCAACTCGCGCAATCTCCCGCTCGCGTATGTCGGCCCGCATCGATCTGCTTCGACAAAGCCGCCGCGTGGCATTGGAGGCATACGCCGTCGTAATGGCGTATCGCCGCTTCGCCCCGCGGCGTATTGTGCGGATTGTGGCAAGTCGTGCACACCATCCTGCCATTACTTTTCAAGAAGCAAGCCGAGCGCCGCAAACGATAAGCCGCACTGACCAGTTCGAACTTGTCGTCACGACCCGCTTCTGGCGCGTGGTCGAAATTCAGAATGAACGCGCTCAGAGGCTCTCCGGGCTGGTAGGAAAACGGCCCCCGCTCGTATCGCCGAATCGCATTCGGCAAGGGAAAGCTGGTCGTCTCCAGATGGCACGCCATGCACAGTTCCATCTGACGCTCAGCGCTCAACCGCGCCGGATTTACAATCGAACTCCGGATCGCCTCGCGCCGCGCTCCACTCGCCGCAAGGCGCGCATGCCGGAGCCCAGGACCGTGGCACCTCTGGCAGTCGATTCCTTCCGGCAGGGCGCTGTACACCGCGCGGGCGAACGGCTGATCGCGGCCTTTCGGAATCTGGGGATATGCGTTGTGGCAGAACATGCACTCATACGTGATCGGCCTCCGGAACCCGTCATGATGCAACCGGTCATAGCCCGGGTTCATGGCCCAGTAGCCCCCCTTTTCCGCATACCAGCCGAGCGGCGCCTCAATCAGAGTGTTGGCGGTGGAGTGCAGATAGGCGCGCGCGTGATTGCCGGATCCCATGACGTAATCGATCCGCTTCTCCATGATGTTGATCTGTCTGCCCGTGGAGTCCAACTGATAGCGGCGCTGATAGTATTCCTCGCCGCGTCGCAGCATGGTGAAGTAGCTGCGGGACGCTGCATGGTAAAAGGTCGCGTTTTTGGGGAAGTCTTCCGCCATGTTCTGCGGCGTTGCGCGATAAAAGGACCGAGCCATTGCAGTCCGGCGATAGCTTTCCCAGATCTCGCGATGACATCCGGCGCAGATGCGCGAATCAGCCGCTCGCGCGGCGCCGATCAGCGCGCCCGCTAACCACAGTAATCGAATGAATACGGGTGGCCTCATGGCGCAAAAAGGCCCCTCAGCCCCTTGCGGACTGCCCCCGGGCGGCGTTGACGTACGCCGCATCCAGGGGCCGCGCGCCGCAGCGAGTTTCTTGATATGATGCCGCGTAAATCGGCTCGGAAACCGTTTGACTTCAGGAGAGGCCTCCTTTTCGGCCCCGGAAAGGATTTGCGATGACCAGTAAGAATCGGTTTGCACTGCTTGCAGCGTCGATATTTTGCCCGGCGGCTGTGCTTGCGCAGAGCGGCGCCGGCTCCATCCAAGGTACAGTTCAAGACGCGACCGCGGCCGCGATTCCTGGCTGTTCAGTCCATGTAGTCAACGAACGCACGGGAGTCGCTAACGACACCACCACCAACAACACCGGATTTTACACGGTGCCCGGCCTCTTCGCCGGCAACTACACCGTGACCTTCAGCGCTCCGGGAATGAAGAAGTACCAAACCACGATCGCGCTCCAGAACGCCCAGGTGGCAGTGCTTAACGCGACGCTCACCGTAGGCGATGTGGCCGAACAGGTGACCGTGACCGGCGAAATGGTGCAGCTTGCGACCTACGACAGCGGCACCGTCAGCACCCAGCTGGATTCCAGCCGTATTGATCAGCTTCCTCAAAACGGCCGGAACATACTCGGACTCGCGCAAAACACGGTGCCGGGCGTCGAGTCCAACGGAACCCGGGCCAACGGACTGATGCAGGAGGGCATGGAATATTCCCAGGATGGCGCCCCCATGACCAATCGCAACTTTGGCGGCGAAGCGAATTCCGCGCAGGCCACCCTGCCCGATCCTGATTCGGTTCAGGAAGCCAAGTTTGAAACTCTCAATTCGAGCGCGCAGTTCGCTACGCCGGCCACCGTCATTCTTACAACCAAGTCCGGGACCAATTCCTTCCACGGCTCTTTGTTCGAAACCGCCCGGAACAACTACTTCGGCATCGCCAGGGCGCGTCAAAATCCAGCCGATTTCGCTGCGCCGCACTTGGTGCGCAATGAATTTGGCGCGTCAATTGGCGGCCCGATCATCATTCCGAAACTCTACAACGGACGAAACAAGTCCTTTTTCTTTTTCGCGTTTGAGCGCTTCTCGCTGCGCCAGAACGCCAACGAGCTGGTCAGGGTGCCGACCCTCGCCATGAGAAGCGGCGATTTCAGCGGCTTAGTGAACAGCGCCGGCATCCTCCAGCAGCTCTACGACCCAAACTCCACTCAGCCAGACACGTACCAGCGCACTCCCTTCCCCAATAATCAAATTCCGATCAGTCGCATCAGTCCGCTGGCAAAAACGCTGTATGCCGCGACGCCGCTTCCGCAGACCAGCGACAACCCCCTCGTCAACTCCAATTTCAACGCCGTAAACAACATTACGCAGACGGTGCCGAATACCACCGTCCGACTGGATCATGTGTTCAACGAAAACAACCGCGCCTATTTCCGTTTTACCGATATCGATCAGTTCCAGGAAGCCCTTCGCAACTATCCTTCCAATTCCCCGGCCAATATCGCCGGCGGCGGACTGCCGGCGGGCGCGACCGGTTATCAGGACGTCCCGATCCAGACCATCAGCGGCGCCTTGGGGTACTCGCACATTTTCTCTCCGACATTTTTTTCGGAGACGATTCTCAGCCAGCAGTGGCAAAGGATGTATGTGCAGGGAAACAACGTGTCCCTTGCAAATTACGAAAAGCAGTTAGGACTTCCCAATGATTTCGGCCAGACCGGCTTTCCCGCGATCGGTTCGAACTTGATTATGCCTTACGGCGGTTCCCAGTGGAACTACGGCATGAGTCAAATTCTCTCTACCATCGACCAAAATCTGAACAAGCTTTGGGGTAAACATCAGTTCGCCTTCGGCGGCCGCTACCGACATGAGCGGTTCGGCTATCTCTCCGACCGTTCGCCCGACCAGGTCTCATTCAGCAACCTGGCCACCGCCGTCTATGATCCTTCCACGGGCGCCAACTACGGCGCAAAGCCGAACACCGGCTATGCCGATGCGGACTTCTTTCTGGGCGCGGCGAGTTCTTATTCCGAGAACAAGAACGCTCCGTTCAACCGTGTCCGCGAGCAGGAGTTTGATTTTTATTTTCAGGACAACTACCGCGCGAGCCAACATCTCACGCTCAACCTCGGCCTGCGATGGGAGATGCATCCCGCACCCCACGCGGACAAGGATTTCTTTGTCACGTTCGATATGAAGAATGACGCCCTGGTTCTGAAGCGGCCGCTTCAATATTACATCGACAACGGCCTTACTACTCAGGCGATCATAACGAACCTTCAAAATTTGGGAGTCAAGTTCGAAACGCCGGAACAGGGGGGCATTCCCTCCAGCGGCTTTTATGGCAGTTGGGGAAATATCCTGCCGCGCCTGGGATTCGCCTACACGCCTCCGTTCGGCCCTAAGGGCATGGTGATCCGTGGAGGCTATGGCGAGTACATCTATCCGGTGCCCATCCGCAACTCCGTCCGCTATCTCACCGCCAACTACCCGTTCACAGCGAGTTATTCCCAAAGCTATACGGCTGCATCCCAGTCGCCCGACGGCTTGCCCAACTACCTGCTGCGAGCGCCTCAAACGGTCATTGCGGGATTCAACAGCGCGAACGTGGTCAATACCAACTCGGTAACCGCATTACTGCCAGGCATCTCGCTTGGCCATACTCTTGCTGCGGACTATCCGCCAGATCATGTGCGCGAGGCCAACCTGACTATCGAGCAGCCCTTCCGGGACGGCTCCGTATTTCGCATCAGCTACGTCTTCACACACGGATACAACTTAGACCAGGACTATCAATACAACAACGCCCCTTCCACGTATGTCTGGGAAGTGACTACCGGTACGACGCCGCCCACCGGAACCTATGCTTCAGTCGCAACCCGGCCCTACGATAACAGGGTTTGGGGCAATAATGTCATTTCTCTCAAAACCGGGTGGTCCAACGATAGCGCCTTGCAACTGAACTATCAGCGGCGCTATCACAACGGACTCGCCTATCAGATCTTCTACGTGTATTCGCGCGCCTTCCGCGTCGGCGGAAACACGTTTCGGGATAACGTGCTGTATCCCGCCGCTAATTTTGCTCCTGGCGTGATTCCCGCCGGCATTGACCCCGGCACGATTCTCCATCCCAGCCAGGCTTTGAATCGCTGGGAGAACTACCGCGTCGATACTGATATACCGCAACATCACATCACATTTAACGGAATCGTGGACCTGCCTGTAGGCAAGGGCAAACGTATTCTGCGAAACTCGGGCCGGCTCCTGGACGCCCTGGTAGGCGGTTACCAGGTGGCGTTCGTCGGCCAGGTGCGATCGCAGTCCTTCCAGGTGGCTTCCGGGAATTGGGGCGCGACCAGCCAGATCCATGTGTACAAGAGTTCCGTCCCGGTCAACGACTGCCGGAGCGGCGTCTGCCGCCCCGCGTATTTATGGTTTAACGGATACTTGCCGCCCACCGTAATTAACGCTGCGAAAAATGGCGTGACCGGAATTCCCGCCGATTACGTTCCTTATGAAGCGCCCATTAACAATACCCCCGGTACGCCGAACTTCGGCAACAATAACGTGACCGTGACGCTCAAGAACGGAACTCAGGTGGTCACGGCGTATGCGCCGGGGCCGGCGCCAGCCGCAACATCCACCTCCAGCACAACCTTCAGCGCTCCCAATGCATTTGCGCACACGATCCTGCCCGGACCCAACAACTACGTGGCCGATGTCTCGCTCTTCAAAATCTTTTCCATTACTGAGAATGTCAAGTTGAGATTCAATGTTGACGCGTTCAACGCATTCAATATTCAAGGCCGGGTCAATCCCAATGCTTCCGACGGCGTCGAATCGCTCCAGACCTCATACTGGACGCCGCGCCAGATTCAGTTCACAGCCCGGCTGACCTTCTGATGCCGGATTAGTCATCCGATCCGACCTGCGCTGGACTGGCGCTGAATACAGGCGGCATTGGCCTGACTTGCCGCTTTGGCGCCCCGCCGGGTTCGGCGCTGGGCGCGTCGGGGGCGTTCTATGTTCACGCCTTTCGAGTCCGCGCGAAGACGACCGGCGTTTCACGCGCCGGTGCGCGGAAATCGCCGGCCGGCAGATCGCAGCAGAGCGCGGCAGCGCTGCTCCAGCGGGATCCGATCTAAAATCGAAAACGCATGAGGTTCGCCGTCTTGCTTCCGCTGGCGATTGCGCTATACGCCCAGGCGCCGTTGCGAATCGAGTGCAAGTGTACAAATGAAGACGTTCAGGAGCTGGATCTGGAGTGCTCGGCCGAACAGCCGTGTCCCGTGTACCTGGAGTTCGCGGCGCTGGAAACCCTCGCCAACCGCGTATTCCTGACTGGAAACCTGCACACGAGAAATGCGACGCTGTTCTCAATTTTATTGATGAGCGACGATGGAGGCCGGACATGGTCGGAGCCGCACCCTCGCATGCGGGGCGCCGTCCTTGAGCAGATCCAGTTCATCGATCTCGAAAACGGCTGGATCGGGGGCCAAACCGTCCAGCCCAGCCCGCGCGACCCGTTTCTGCTGATTACGCACGATGCTGGCAAGACGTGGCAGATGCGGCCGGTTTTCGATGAATCGCAACGGACTGGCGCGATTGAGCAGTTCTGGTTTGACTCGCGAACCAGCGGCAGCCTGCTCATTGACCGCCTTCAGGCGGGCGAAAACGGAGCGCGGCATGAGCTGTATGAATCGATGACCGGGGGCGAGAGCTGGTCCTTGCGCCAGGCCAGCGCCAGTCCCATTCAGCTCGCGCGCGGCCGGCCCGAATCCACAAATCCGAGTTGGCGCATTCGCCCCGAAGCCGCCACGAATACTTATCGCATAGAGAAGCGCGATTCCGGACAGTGGAGAGCCGTTGCCGCCTTCGCAATCCAGCCCGGCGAATGCCGGCCGCCCGAGCGTACAATCATTGAGGCGCCGCCGGAGACGCCAGCCTCTGACGAGAAGGGCGCCGAAGCCGGGAGCGAAGCCGCGCCAGCATCGTCCAAAGGCCCGCGGACCCCGCCGACGCTGCGCAAAAAACGGCCCTAGCATCCCCCGACGGCGCCCGCGCGGTTCCACCGCGGCGGGTTGCTATCATGGTGGAGATGCTATCGGAGGCCTTTTGACGACCCCCGCTCCAGCGCACGTTTCCGAAGCCCACCGAAAAACCCGCCAGCGCTCAATCTTGCTGGTGACAATTTGCACCATTATCGGCGCCCTGGCTCAAATCTTTATTAAGGCCGGCGCCAGCAGGCTTCCCGAAACGCACACCACACTGCAGGCTGTTCTCGCCATGGCGGTGAATCCGCGTCTGCTGCTGGGGTACAGCCTTTACGGAATCAACACGGTTCTGCTCGCCTTAGCGCTTCGCGACGGCGAGCTTTCGATGCTCTACCCGATAATCGCTCTGACCTATGTCTGGGTTGCCGGTCTGTCGGTTTTGGTATTTCACGAAATTATGAATCCGCTGCGAACCGTTGGCGTGATCACAATTGTCTTGGGCGTTGCCGTTCTCGGCCGGGGAAGTAAATGACGCCGGTTTCGTCCATGGTCCTGGTCGCCATCGGGTCGTTCATCGGCTCATTCGGCGCAGTATTCCTCAAGGCCGGCGCCGTGCGCATCGAAAGGAACGTCGCTGCGCTGATCGTCAACTGGCGCCTGATGGCAGGAATCACGCTGTTTTGCCTCTCTTCTGTATTTTTCGTCCTGGGGCTCAAGCACGGCGAGCTCAGCGTGCTCTATCCCATCGTCTCTCTCGGCTACATCTGGACATTGCTGTGGTCCAGGCTGTTCTTTGGCGAAGAATTTACGAAGGCGAAAATCGCCGGCCTGGCTCTGATCCTTATCGGCGTTCTGTTCGTGGGCATGGGCGCAGATCGCGGCCGGTCCGCTGTGTCGCGCGCCGGCGCAGCCAATACGGCGATGCTGCACCGCTAGAATCCGAGCGCTCAACCTGCGTCGTTCGGGCCGATCCGTTGGCGGCCGCGCCAGCACCTGGGCGCCGGACCTCCTCCGTTCAACTGCTAAGCTAAGAAATAGATCCGCCGCATGAGAACCTTCTACATCGAGACGTTCGGGTGTCAGATGAACGTTCACGATTCCGAAAAGGTCATCGGAACGCTGCTTGCGCAAGGCTATTCCCAAGTCGACACGCCGGAAGAGGCCGATCTGGTGCTCTACAACACTTGCAGCATCCGCGATAAAGCTGAGCAGAAAGTTTTCAGCCGGCTACAGCAATTCAAGAAAGATCACGGCCGCGGCAAGGTTTTTGGCGTTCTCGGATGCGTGGCGCAACAGGAAGGACATCGCATCTTCGAGAAGGCGCCGCATGTCAGTCTGGTGTGCGGATCGGCGAGCTATAACAAGCTGCCGCAAATGCTCGTGCAACTCGAGACCGGCGACCGGCGGGTTACGGGGCTCGATCTTGACACGGACGAGACGTTCGAAACGCCGCTCACGCGCCGCGACAATCCGCATCGCGCCTATATTACGATCATCGAAGGATGCGACAAGTCTTGCGCCTACTGCGTTGTGCCGTTTACACGCGGCCCCGAGCGCAGTCGCCCGAGCGACAGTATTATGCGCGAGGCCAGAATGCTGGCCGGCGCGGGCTACACAGAAATCCAGCTTCTCGGACAGAACGTGAACAGTTATCGCGATCCGTCGCCCGCCGGGTGGAATTTCGCCCGGCTGCTGGGGGCGGTCGCCGAAATTCCGGGAATCCGGCGCGTGCGGTTCACAACATCTCACCCCCGCGATTTCGGCCAGGATATCGTGAAGGCGATTGACGAGCACCCTGCCCTGTGCAACCACGTCCATCTTCCAGTGCAATCCGGATCCACGCGCGTGCTCGAGCGCATGCAGCGCCTGTATACCCGGGATGAGTATATGCGCCGCATTGAATGGCTGAAGGCGTCGCGGCGCAATATTGCCATCACGACGGATATTATTGTGGGCTTCGCGGGCGAAACGGAAGAGGATTTCGAACAGACGCTCTCGCTGCTCGACGAAGTGCAATACGATTCCCTGTTCAGTTTCAA
>Ga0070740_10003901_pt1 | contig 15220 bp, 17 predicted proteins | sample Coa_R2_FD_67286 | JGI IMG/M metagenome (GOLD analysis project Ga0070740, IMG submission 67286) | Surface soil microbial communities from Centralia Pennsylvania, which are recovering from an underground coalmine fire - Coalmine... | ecosystem: Environmental > Terrestrial > Soil > Unclassified ... | reverse complement strand
GGTCCCGGCCATGATGGGCCTCCTTTCTGCTATCGTCGTAGCATGGCTGTGCGGCCTCGGCCACTGCCCGGCCGGGCCACGTTTGTGATCTCTCTTTCAGCGTAGCGCATCGTGCGAGGCAGGGCAGGCCAGACGCCGTCGGCCCCTCAAGCGGGCGATAGCTCGCGCAGCGCGTCCTCGAAGACCTCGAGCGCCAGGTCGGCCTCTTCCCGCGAGATGGTGGCGGGCGGCTTGATCTTGACCACGTTGCCGAGGCCGGCGTAGCGCGTGGTGGCGAAGATGACGCCGCGCTCCAGCGCAAGCCTGCACAGGGCCTGGGCTTCGTCGGTCGCCGGCTCTTTGCTCGCGCGATCGCGCACCAGCTCGATGCCGATGGCCAGGCCCGGTCCGCGCACATCGCCGATCAGCGCATAGCGTTGCTGCATCTCCTTCAGGTGTGCCGTGATGTAGGCGCCCTGCCGCGCGCAGTTCTCGAAGACCCCGTCATCCTCCAGCACCTGCAGCGCCGCCAGCGCCGCGGCGGCCGAGACCGGGAAGTTGCCGAAGGTCCAGGCATCCTCACCCGCGGCAAACACCTCCAGGTCGTCGCGCGCGGCCATCCCCGCGATGGGGAATCCGCCGCCCAGGGCCTTGCCGAAGACCAGGATGTCGGGCGTGACGTCGTAGTAGTCGGCGGCGAACATCGCCGGCAGGCGCCCGAATGCGGTCTGCACTTCGTCCCAGATCAGTAGCACGCCTTCGTCGTCGCAGATCTGCCGGATGGCCCGCGGGTACTCGGGCGGAAAGTCGAGCTGCTGCCCGTTGCCCTGCACCGGCTCCATGATCAGCGCCGTCGGCCGGCCGCTCACCCCTTTGCGGATCACATCGCGCGTCAGTTCGGCACAGGCGATGCCGCAGGAGGGGTATTGGAGGTGCAGCGGGCAGCGGTAACAATACGCCTGCGGTACGCGTATCGGCTCGCGCTGGAACGCCGTGAACGGGTTGCCGGGATGCGGCCAGCTCAGGGCCATGGTCGCCAGCGAGCGGCCATGATAGGCGTCGAAGAGCGTGATAAAGGCGCCGCCGCCGGGCCGGTTGCGCATGGCCAGCTTCATCGCGGTCTCCATCGCGGTGCTGCCGTGCAGCGAGAAAGCCAGGCGCTCGAGCCGGCCGGGCGTCAGCTCGGCCAGGCGTTTGGCCAGCAGCAGGATCGGCACGTTGGCGAAGTTGGGGCGCACCTGCGTCAGTTCCCTGGCCTGGCGTTCCGCTGCCTCGATCACCCGGGGGTGGCAGTGGCCGATGTTCACCGACCAGGCCTGTGAAATGCAGTCCAGGTAGCGGCGCCCGGCGCTATCCCAGACGAACGAGCCGCGTCCGCGCACCATCACCAGCGGCATTTCATCGGGCGGCCAGGCGCTCATCAGGGCGCGCTGTCCCGCCCGCAGATCCTCCTCACTTGCCGCGAGAACGAAGGGCTCCTCCAGCATCCTGACCTCTTGAGTGGAATGATAGCATGGGAAGCTCACGGCCATAAAGTTCGTCGCTCCATTGCCATTGTTATGAACAGCGACGTAGACTTGATTTCCCACCGTGATAGTGGGAGAGCACATGGAGGCTTGTGTCAATTGGCAGCAGAGTGGGCGCGCCAGAGACGTGAGATCGGAGTGGGTAGCCCGGCCGGGGGCTATCAGTGCGACCCATTTTGTGGTACTGTATGGCCAGACGGTAGATCAGTCCGGTTCATACAGCCCATGACGAGAGGAACCGCGTATCCGTCGCCAAAAGCGCGGCTGCCGCCGTTTATGATGTGCGACCCCCGTACATCGGAACGGTTGGCGGGGGCCCCGAACAACGGGTTCATAGATAATAGGAACAACCATAAAGGTTGGGATTGCTGCAAGCGGTGAACCCGACGCGCTGCCCAAGGAGCATGGCACATGAGCCATACAGATAAAACCAGAGATCAACTCATCCTGGAGCTGGAGGAGTTGGACGGAGCGTGGCGGCGTGCTCAAGGCGAGCTGAGTGAGCAGAAGCAGTTGTATCGCCTGCTGGTTGAGAACAGCCTGGGCCTCATGTGTTCGCACGATCTCAACGGCGTGCTCCTCTCGATCAACCCGGCGGCGGCGGAATCGCTCGGCTATCGACCCGAGGATGGCATCGGACACAACCTGCGGGAATTCCTGGCCCCATCCGTACGGCACCTGTTCGACCGCTACCTCGACCGTATCCGGCAGGGGCGCAGCGATAGCGGCCTGATGCGCCTGACGGCCAGGGATGGCAGCGAGCGCGTCTGGCTCTACCGCAACATCCTGTACGAGGAGCCGGGGCTGCCGCCGTGTGTGCTCGGCCACGCGCAGGATATCACGGATCGCGTGCGGGCGGAGAAAGCCCTGAAGAAGGCCAACGACGAACTGGCCCGTCGCGTCGCCGAGCGCACCGCCGAGCTTCAGCGCAGCAATTGGCAACTGCGGCTGAGCGAAGCGCGCTTTCGGGCGCTCACCGAACACGCCACCGATCTCGTGGCGATCGTGGGAAGCGATGCCCGCTACCAATACATCAGCCCGGCCTACCAGCGCGTGCTGGGCTATCAAGCGGACGAATTGCTAGGGCGTCTGGCGTTCGATCTGGTTCACCCGGACGATCGCGGGCTTGCCATGGAGAGGTTTGCAGAGGCGTTGCGCGAGCCGGATGGGTTGACCCGGCCCCCGCTGGAGCTGCGAGTGCGCCATGCCGACGAGAGCTGGCGCGTGCTTGAGGTCACGGCCTATAATCGTCTGCCCGACCCGGCCGTGCGGGGCGTGATCATCAATGCCCACGACATCACGCGTCGCCAGCGGGCCGAAGAAGAAGGCGCCCGCTTGTTGCAGCAGGAGCAGGAGGCCCGCGCTCAGGCCGAACAGGCCGTGCGCATACGCGACGAGTTCCTGACCGCGGCCGCCCACGACCTGCGTACGCCGCTGACGGTGATCACCGGGCACATCGACATGATCCTCAGGGACTTGGCGCACGCCGGCACCGTCTCGACCGACTGGCTGCAGTGGCGCCTCAAGGCCGTCGAGCAAGCCGGAATGCGCATGATGGCCACGGTCGAGGACCTGACCGATGCCGCGCTGGTGCAGATCGGCCAGACGTTGCCCCTATCGCTGGAAAGCGTCGCCATCGGCGCGCTGGTTGCCTCCGCCGTCTCCGCCACCCTGCCGTCGCTGATGGCCGACCCGTCCAGGGTGGTGGTCGAGGTGGTGGATGATCTCACGATTGTCGGCGACCGGGCGCGCCTGGAACGCGTCCTGGACAACATTATCGGCAATGCCCTCAAGTACAGTCCGCCCGACGCGCCACTGCACATCGGCGTGCATCGGCATGACCACTGGGCCGTCATCAGCGTACGCGATCGCGGGGTGGGCATACCCTCCGACGAATTGCCGCGTATCTTCACCCACTTCTACCGCGCCTCCACGGCCAGCGGCATCCCGGGCATGGGGCTGGGGTTGGCCGGGGCTAGGTCCATCGTGGAACAGCACGGCGGGCGGATCAGCATCGAGAGCTCGCCCGGCGAGGGCACGACGGTCTCCGTCTACCTGCCCCTGGCCCGCTCGGCCGAGCAGATCATGCAAGCGCGTCTATAGGATCCGCCCCATCAGATTAGAGGGGCTGCCGTCCGGCGAAACCGTCTTCAATGTCGTGCCAATGGCCGACGCCCGGCTCACCTTCCTGCCAGCACAGGAGCACGATCCGCCCGCCGCGCCGCGAGGGGAAATCTATCAGCGCGGGTTCGAGGCCCTTGACCTGCACGCCCAGCGTCGTGATCTTCTCCAGGGCGGCGCGTGTGGCCTCGCGGTCGGCCCCCAACCGTTCGCGTAATAGGCGCAGGTTACGCGCCAGGGTCAGGATGTTCGACCGGTCGCGCTGCTGTTCCAGCGTCTCCAATTCCTGCGCCGTACGCAGCAGTTGCCGGCGCAGGGTATTGAATTCGGCCAGCAGGTCCTTGATCGAGGGCAACAGGGCGTTGGCTTCGTCTACCGTGAATAGGCGCATGGGCGCGTCATCGGGTTCCATACTTTTTGGAACGGTGCGTGGCTGTGCGCCGGCGCCCGCCCGGCCTCCTTCCGTGTTGAGGTCAGGATAGCGCAACGCTCCCGCGCCGTCAAAGCGGGCCACGGACCGCCCGGGCGGTCACAGACGTGCCGCCCGAATGAGGTCCGAACCCGCTTCGAGGCTGCAGCGGCGGTTGCGCCTGCGCGACGACCCCGATCGCACGCCCCTCGACACCCTTGTCGCGGGGTCTGTGACCTCCCGTGTATCAGCAACAATTGCCGCTCCACAGGATATAATAGAACTAATGTACTAATATCAGGAGCGCGGCGCGGCTGCTGGCAGCGGATGGGAGTGGGCTCTTTTTGGCGAGACATGACCCCCTCCCCGGACTTCAGTCCGGGGTTTCCGGGCCGCCACAGCGGGTGAAGGCCAGGGTTTCTCGACCGCGTCCACTCCAATTGTTTATTGACATCCACGGTACGGCGGCGGGGCGGCAGCGGTACAGTATACGTGGGTGCCGCCGGATGGCGGTTAGGGGCCGGGGGGAGGACGGCGATGCGTTATGCGACGGACATCGAGGTCGAGCGGGCGATCGTGCATATCGTGGACCCGCGGCAGCGGCCGGTGCTCTCCGAGCGCGCCCTGCCGCTGGAGGCCAACGCCCGCCTGGCCACCTATTTCGCCGACCATATCGGCGCCTCGCTGCGCGACTCCATCGCCCGGGCTGCGCGCTTCGTCGACCTGGACACGGGGATCGCCGCGACGCTGTGCGCCGGCGTCTTCGCCGACCGGACCTGCTTCGTCGAGGTCTCCCGCAAGCTGGCCATCCACTTGCACGACATCGTCAATGGCGACGGGCGCATCGCCGCCGGCGACCTGGCCGTCTGCATCTACCGCGCCCGCGATGGCAGCGGCGTGGCCGATTACCTGGCGCTGCTCAAGATCGACCCATCCGAGGTGTTGCTGCACAAGACGGTACACGACGACCAGGGCAACCTCTACGTCGATTTCGATTTCCAGGCCAATGTGCTGCCGACGGCCCGCGAGCGGCTGCAGAAGTGTGCCTTCGTGCGGCCCCTGCGACCGCGTCCGCCCTACGATATGATGGTGCTCGACCGGCAGTCCGGCCCCGGCAAGGCCGACCCCGTGGCGCGCTTCTTCATGGATGCCTTTCTGGGCGCCGGCCTGGCCCTGGACGCGCAACAGCGCACGGATCTGCTCTACCGGGGCCTGGTCAGCGCCCAGAACAGGCTGCGTGTGCGGCTCAGTCCCGGCCAGAACGAGACGTTGCGCGGCGCCATCGAACAGGCCATCGCCTCGCAGAGCATCAACGTCGACCGGTGGCTGGAGGCTTTGCCGCTGCCGCGAGCCGACAAGGAGGAGATCGACCGCATAGTCTCCCGCGACCTTCCCGATCGAGAATTCGAGATCGATGCCGCCTACACGCAGCGGCTCGTCGCCAGGCGGCGCTTCCGCGGCGATTACGACCTGCGCGTCACCGTGCAGGCCGATCACGCCGGCCGGGTGATCCGCTCGGTTACGCGCAAAGACGAGGCCGGCAGGCCGCCCTACTACGAGGTCGTGATCCATACCGAGACGTGGGACGAGATCGTGCGATGACTGTCCCATTGCCGGCCGATCCCGCCGGACCCCTGCTGGCTTTCGGCGCGGCCCTGGGCCTGGACGCGGCGTGCTGGCAGCAACGGGAAGAGCCCGAACAGTTGACGTTTGAGGACCCGGAGCTCGACCGGCAGGCCGTGGCCGCGCTGGAGATGGACGGCATCACGCCGCTGGTCGAGGCCTACGGCGACGCCCTGCGCTGTCGCTTCCTGCTGGGCGAGCTGATGGTGCTGGAGATCAAGCCGGGCATCGCCGAGGCGGACCTGGAGGAGTTCCGTGCCCGGACGGCGTCCACCCCGACCGTCGGCCTCGATCTGAGTCTGGATAAGCGGCGGCTGGTCGAACGCTGGCTGGGTCAAGCGCCCGGCTGCCGCCTCTTCCTCTATCTCTTCCCCGACGCCCTGGCGCGCCTGCTGTCGGGACCGCTGCCACGGCTCGAAGCAGTTCTGTGGGGCGACGATCCGGCCTCGCGCGTTGTGATACTCGTGCCCGGCTGCGATATCCGGCTGGAGGGCGCCTCGCTGGCTATCATGGGCGGGCGGGATAGCCTGACCTGGCGCACGGTCCTCGCGACACCGGCGCCGGATGCAGAGCAGTTGCGACACCTCTACGCGGCGCGCGCCGACCTGATCCGCTGGCAGGACACCTGGCTGCGCTTCATGACGCCGCTCCATCTGCGTGTCGGTGGCCGGCCGGACCCAACAGGGGCCATCGCCAGGACCCTCGCCGCCCACCTCGCCACCCTGGCCGTCCTGTACACGGCCGATCGCACCGCGCAGCGCGGCGGGCGCTGGGTGTCCACCTATGCCGGCGTCCGGCAGACCGTCGAGGTGCCGCTTGAGACGCCCGGCGATGCTCCGGACGGTGCCTCCCCGGCGGAGGCCGTGTATCGTCTCTTCGAGTGGATCTACGAGCCGCGCTGGACCGTCGATCGCTTGCTGCTGGCCCAGATCTGCGTGGCGCAGGCGCTTGAGGAAGTTGCCCCGGCGCAGCGCTACCGGCGCCTTCTGCAGAATGCCGCTCCCATCTTCAGGGAATCGCAGCGGCAGTGGGCCGCCTTCATCGCCGGCAAAGTCGAGGCCTATACGGACCAGGTCCGCGCGCTGGAGGACGACGTCGCGGCCACCGTTCAACAGGTGGCGGACCAGATCGGGGCCATCGCCAAGAGCCTCTCGGACGCCATGCTGGCGGCGGTGGCAGCCCTGCTGGCCTCGGTGATCGGCGCGTTCTTCCAGAGTAACTTCAATGCCGGCGTGTTCAGGCTGGGCCTGATAGTCTACGCCGTTTACGTCCTCTGCTTCCCGCTGACCTACACCATGCTCTACCAGTGGCAGCGCTACAGGACCGCCGTGGGCGATTTCGAGCTGCGACGGCGGCGCTTCGCGGAGCGGCTATCGCCGGAACAGGTAGAGGAGATCGTGGGCACCCGCATCCCGACCGTCCGGGCGCGCTTCGAGCGCTGGTTCTGGATCACCGTCGCCATCTACCTGGCCGTCATCCTCCTGGCCCTGACGGCGGCGGTGGTCGTGCCATCCTATCTTCATCACGCAGCCGGAGCCATTGCGTTGCAGTGGGACGCCTTTCCTGGGACCGCCGGCATCCTTGCCGGCAACGCGGGTAGCCAGACGGACACGCGCGGGCGGGCGAGCCCCCGTTCGGCGTAGATGTAGCAGCGCTGCCCGCCGACGTAGCCGCGTTGAGCGGCCGCGCGATCCACACGGGGGTGCCGCAGAGCCCGGTGCAGATCCGCCGGCGGCACCTCCGCGCCGCGCCCCCACCCCAAGACGTCGGCGGGGGGGCGCAGCCCTCAAGCGGGTAGGTGTTAGATCCCGACTGACGCTTCTTACAACACCACAACTCGCCAGGCGGGGACATCGCGGCTTGCGGCTGTCCGACAACGCACGTGGCCGATCGCAGACTGGCTCAGCCTGCCGCGGAAGATCGGTGCCTTGAGCTAAAGGGTGTCCCAGAGGCGCGAACCGCCGCTCCTCGACGATTACTCGGCGAGCGCAGACGCCTCTGCGAGGATGCCGTCGGTAAACTGCGCGGCGTAGAGGCGCGCATAGAGGCCGCTCCGGGCCAACAACTCGGCGTGGGTGCCGCGTTCCACGATACGGCCTTTGTCGACTACCAGGATCACATCGGCCGCCAGGATGGTGGAGAGGCGGTGGGCGATGGCCAGGGTGAAGTACAGGCGCGTTTGTAGCGTGGTGAAGGCCACCATCTTCCCGATCGTCATTGCCGGGTTGGCCGGATTGTGGATGATTTGCAGGCCAGCGACCAGGTACACGAAGACCGGGCTGACCGAGAAGTAGACGTTGACAAACATGAAGAAGCCGCGCCCGATCATCTGCTGGCGCACCTCCAGGTCCGTCAGCCGCTGGTTCTCGGCGGCAAAGCGTTCCCGGGCGTACTGCTGGCGTCCAAAGGTCTTCATGAGCAGCACACCGCTCACCGAGAGCGTCTCCTGCATCATCGCCGACAACTCGGCCATGCTCTCCTGGGTGGCCTTGCTTGTGCTGCGGCGTATCGTCCCGACCTTGTAGGTAATCCACACGAAGAACGGCACCAGGCCCAGCGCGATGGCGGTCAACAAAGGGCTGAGCAGGAACATCGCGACGATGGTGCTCAGCACGGTCGAGACGTTGGAGACCAGGCTGGTGGCGGTGTTGGTGGCCACGCCCTGCACGCCGTTCACGTCGTTGGAAAGACGCGACTGGATGTCGCCCGTGCGCGTCGCCGTGAAGAAGCGCAGCGACATGCTTTGCAGATGTGCATAGAGCTGATTGCGGAAGTCCCGCATCACCCGCTGGCCGATCAGGTTGTTCAGGTACGTCTGGCCCACGCCGATCAGACCGGTGACGACGGGCATGGCCAGCATGATGCCGACCAGCTCAAAGAGCAGGCGCTGGTTGCCTTTGCCGATGGCGTCGTCGAAGACCGCACTGATCAGTAACGGATTCACCAGTCCCAGGACGCTGGTCAGGACGATGGCCAGCAAGACCAGGGCCACCTGCACGGTGTAGGGGGCGAAGGCTTTGGCCACGCGTCTGAGCGTGCGGGCGTCTGTTCTCTTTCCGCGGCTCTGCTGCGCCTCGAGATAGGCGCGCATCCCGCCGCGGCCGCCGCCTCCGGCCATATGGAATGCCATCGAGACTGACCTCCTATTTGCGCGTGTGGCCTACAGTGGGCGGCGAGCAAACGTTCGCATGGCCCGCCCGGCCTAGGCGCGCCATAGATGCTCCCGATCATCCCCCGCGCCGTAGATGAGAATGCGCCTGGTTACGCGCCTGGGGCCGGCGCCTGGCCGGTGCGCAGCCGCCGGTCGAGCAGCCAGCCGCTCAGCGTCACGGTGCTGATGGCCGTGGCAACCAACATGTTGATCGGTAGCCCCGCGACCCGTGGGAGCAGATGGGGCGGGTCCTCGACCCCGCTGCCTTTGACCAGGGCCGCCGGGAAGAAGGAGCCCCAATAGGCCAGGGGTACGGTAGCGGCCAGATCGCGCCCGGCCCTATAATCGGGCGAGGGAGCCCACAGGCGCCACACGCCGTACGCCGACAGCGCGGCGGCTGTGCCCAGGGCCACGATGCCGTGAAAGCGCGCGTGGGACGGCCAGAGCGGGTTTGAAGATGTGCGAGTCGTTCCAGTCGGCGGCGAACGGGCCGATGATGGTCCCCACGTCCGCGGCAGTGAGCAGCGCCCTCCCGCTGTTGCGCAGGAGGAGCGCCATGGCGGATGAAGTCGTTCTGTTCGTCATCTACGTCTCCGTGGAGCGGCCGGGGTGGGCGGCGGTGGCCACGTGGGCCTCATAGCCCTCGCTATCATCCTGCATGGCCATAGATTGGAGCCCCGACCGCTGGTGCGTGGCGATCTTGCGGCGCAGGAACTCCCAGGCCGACTGGCGCGAGACCCCGAGTGCCTGGCCGATCTGCTCCAAACTGGCGCCCTGTTCGCGGGCCACCTTCATGGCGATCCGGCGTTGGGCGGTCAACACGCTCACCAGATGGGCATTGGCGCGCAGCGCGTCGAGCACGTCGACGGCGGGCAAGGCGGCCAGTGCGCGTGTGGCCTCCCGAATCGCCGCCTGGTCGCCGCTCGCCTCCGCCGAGCCGTGGGCCTGCTCCCAGCGGCGCCGCGCCAACCAGAGCCGCCAGATCGCGGATGCCTCGTCCATTTCCATACGCTCAGGATAACGTCGCGGCCGCCCTTTGTCAAGTTAGCCTGACAAAGAGCACAAATGGCACCGGAGGGCACAGAGACGTGTCAAGGCTGCCTGTCAGCCTCATGGCGCGTAGGCTGGGCGGTGGTGGCTTGGCGCAAGGGCTGGCCGCACTAGTCTTCCTGGCGACCGGCTCAATCTTCTCGATGGACGTGCTCGACGAGCTCTGGCAAAAGCTGGGTACCTTGATCGGGCCTGGCTCAGGGCGACCTACGTCACGCCGCTGGGGCTCGCCGCCGTGCTGCTCGCGCCGCTGGCCACGCCGATCCTGCCACCGGCCACCTTTGTGCGGGCCTATCAAGCATTTCGACTAGTCCGCGGCGAGATCCTCCAGATGTCGGGCGAGACGCGCCAGATAGGAGCGCAGGGCCTCGGCCTCCGGACCCTCCAGAGTGACGCGCTGCGCCGGGCCCTCCATCGGGTCCGTCCCAAGCGAGGGGACGCACAGATGAGCCCGGAGCACGTCGCCGTGCTCAAACGCGATGTCGGAGACGTGGTGCAGATTGATCGCCCTGTTCTCGCCTGTATGAATCCAGATCCATGCGCCTGCCTCGTCCATGCGGCCCTCCCGCTCTCCACTCCACCGGCACGCCGGCACCCCGCGTACACTATAGCACCGCCTCGGCCGCGGAGGGCCAGAGGGGAGCGGGCGGCCCTGTCCTGCGCGGCGCCGACCGTAGAAATCCAGTGGCTCGGCATACTTCTTGCCGGACGTCTTCCTCTCGGGGTGCCAGATTTGATCGTGTGCGAATGGTGGAGCGCGATGAAGGCGATTCTGGTGGCGGACGACGACACGGTACGTGCAGTGGCGAAGGATGCCCTCCCCCAGATCCCGAGCTGGGTGTCACGGCGGAGGACTGCCGGCGCCAGCCGGACCTGAACGGGCCGCCTCGCCGCCTCATGATGCCATTCGACCTCGACCACTCGGTCGGCAGCGCCGCCTCGCTGGGCCACTCCTGGTGCCTGGCCCGGCTTGCGACTGCAACCGGCACGCACAGGAGGGGCAAGTGACAGATCTGGGCATGGAGGTGAGCCCCGTCGAAGCCCGAGGGCGCAGCGCCACCTTCCAGCATGGGCGCCGTGTAGATGCCGGCCCACAGCGGCGTCTCGGTGAACGGGAAGCCGTGCAGCGGCAGCCAGATGCCCTGTAGCCAGATGATCAGCAGGATGGTCAGGCGGGCGGCGAAGGTGAGGTTGCCCCAAAAATCCAACCGCTGTCCGGCCCTGACCGTGGTGATCTCGCGCAGCTTGAGGTAGGCCCACACGGTGTCGAACAGGCCGAGCGGCAACGCCAATCCCGGCCGCGAGGCCAGCTCTACTCCTGTGATCTCCCTGCATAGGCGCACAAAGCATGCCAGGTACCCCCGTTCAGACGGCCGCCGGACCCGTGGCTACACTAGCGTGGTCCCGGCGGCCGGGTGGTCCGCTAGAGCGTCAGACCAAGCTTGCAGGCATCGGGCACCACTTCCCCTCTTTGCGGGTCAGGTGACATGTTGCCGCAACAGACATCGTTCTGATGGAGCTTCTGGTATGTCCCGCCCGGCGGCATGCTTCATGCAGCACATCGCCCACCGATGGCCCGCTGACGGACTGCTCAAGGGCTGCTCGTGGCAGGGGACGGAGAGCGACGCGAGGAGATGGCACAATGGATATGGGCGTGTGAACCGGTGTTGGGATGGCGAGGTGTGAGGGCCATCGCGTGGCGTGGCCTGGCGGCCCTCCTGATGGCGACGGGGACGATGGCGCAGCCGGCGGTGCTGCCTTCGGCACCCATGCCGCCGGTCACCGTCCTGCGGATCAGCGAAGACCCTTTCGTGTCGCCCGTGCCCGGGCAACACGCCAGCGAGGTCGAGCCGGCCGCGGCCGCCCACGGCGGCACGGTCCTCGCCGCCTTCCAGGTCGGCCGCCTTCTCGGCGGCGGGAGCGTAGCCATCGGCTGGGCGAGGTGGCAGGCGGGACACTGGCGGCACGGGCTGTTGCCGGGCCTGACCGCCGGCCAGCGGCCTCCCGGACCCTATCGCCTCGTCAGCGATCCGAGCGTGGCCTATGACGCGGCGCGCGGCCGTTGGCTGATCGCAATACTGGCCATCGCCGGCCAGTCTCATCAACAGCGGACGAGTGTCCTGGTGGCCCGCTCCCCCGACGGTACGCACTGGGGCGGCCGAGCCTATGCGCTCGTCGCCACGGCGGCCCCCGGCGGCTATGACAAACCCTGGATCGCCTGCGACAACACAGCGCGCAGCCCCTATTACGGGCGGTGCTACGCCACCTGGGATCGCAGCGGACGGGTCGACCGCCTCGTGATGAGCACCTCGCGCGATGGCGGTGCCACGTGGGGTGCACCGGCAACGCCAACGGGCGGGCCCGCTGGGCTGGGCGGCGAGCCGGTCGTCCAGCGGAGCGGGGTGGTGATCGTGCCGACCCTGGGCGAATTGCGCCGCGGAGTCGCCATCATCGCCGTCACTTCGCACGATGGTGGCGTGACCTGGGGACCGGCGACGCTGGTGAGCCGGGTCCGCCACCATCCCGCGGCGGGCGGGTTACGCGCCGGGCCGTTGCCCTCGGTCGCCATCGACGGCGCGGATCGAGTCTACGTGGCCTGGCCGGACTGCCGCTTCGAGCCGGGCTGTGGCGCGAACGACATCGTCCTGAGCAGCTCGACCGACGGCCTCCGCTGGGCGCCCGTGGCGCGGGTGCCGATCACGGCGCGCGGGAGCGGCGCCGACTATGTGCTCGCCGGCCTGGGGGCGAGCCCGACCGGAGGGAGCGCTCAGGCCCAGCTTGTCCTCACCTACTACGCCTATCCGCGTGCCCGCTGCACCCGGGCTACCTGCCGGCTCGGCGTCGGCGCCATCGCCTCGGCCGACGGGGGCGCGACGTGGGACGGGGCGCGTCGGCTAACAGACGGCATGTCGCTCGCCTGGTTGGCCACGTCGGGCGGCGCCATGGTCGGCGATTACCTCGCGACGGTCGTCGTGCCCGGCGCGGCCTGGGGGATCTTCGCCGCAGCCCGCGCGCCGCACGCCGGACGCCTCGACGAAGCCATGTACGGCGCCTTCCTCCCCGTGCCCGCCGTCCGGTCCGCAAAGACGGGATGAGCAGGCACGCGGAGGCGTAAGTACGGCTGCATCTCCAACAGGACCGCGGCATCCGGTGTTGGGGCATGGGTTACAGCTCAGCGCTCCCGTCGAGGTAGGATTGCACGGCCGGCGCGACCAGCGCGACGAGTCGCTCGACCGCGCTCGACGCCAGCGGTTCGCTCTGCAGGACGTTGCGCATGATGGCGAGGCCGAGCAGGTGGGCGCCGATGAGTGTGGCGCGTAGCAGGGCCTCGTCTCCCGGCATCCGGCGCGCCAGCGGCTCGACGAACTGCGCGGTGAGGCTCTGATGCACCTCCTCCGCGGCCTGTCGATTGGCCGCCGAGTGCAGCAGTATCAGCAGTGGATTCAGGGCCGTGCCGGCGTCCCACTGGTGCAGGAAATGCCGCACGATGCCTTCCCCCAGGCCATCCAGATCGCCGGCAAGGAGCTCGGTCAACCCCAGGTCCTGCGCGATCGCCGCGGCGAAGAGCTGCTGCTTGGAGCCGAAGTAGCGGATGACGAGCGCGGCGTTGACCCCCGCATCGGCGGCGATCTCGCGCACGCCGACGCGCTCGTAACTGTCCTGCGCGAAGCGCGCGCGGGCGGCGGCGAGGATGGCCGCGCGCGTGGCCGTGGCATCGCGCGCCCGGCGCGTCGCGGCGCCCGGCGAATGCGGCATGCGCGGCTCTCCTCCTCCGTTCGGCCCCGTGGCCCTCACAAGTAAACGGGGCGTTGACAAATAGCGCCGTGCGCACTACCATTGTATATGTAAACGACGGTTTACTTCGCGGCACAGCGCGCCGTGCGCCGTGAGACGCGGCGTTGTGACCGTCCTAGCGTCCGGCGCGAGAGCGCCGGGGGGCAGAGGCGATGAACAGCGAACGGGTCATCGTCGTGGCGGTGGAAGATCAGAACACGGCCCCTATCGTGGCCGCCGAGGCGGCACGCATTGCCGCCGAGCGCGACACGCGGATCGTGGTGCTTCTGCATGTGCGCGAGCGGCACCCCGTGATCAGCGCCATCTTCAGCGCGGTCGGCTACACCTACGTCCCGCCGGTCATGGAGAGCGAGGAAGATGGTATGCAGTTGCTCGATCTGGCCGAACGCGCGTTGCGCGCGGCGTGTGCGGCGCTGGGCCAGCCCCTACCGGTGATCCGGCGCGTGCTGGCCGAGGGCGACGTGACCAACGCCATCGAGCTAGTCGTGGCCGAACATCAGGCCGAGGGCATCGTGCTCGGGGCGCGCCGCTCACACGCGTTCGGCGGGCGCTTCCATCACGACGTGCGCGCCCGCGTCGCCGCCCATCTGCGCGCGCCGCTCCATCTTGCTGCACAGCCACCGGAGAGGCGTGTTGGCCAGATGACGGCCTGAGTTAAACAGGCGACCCAGTAGGGCACGTCGAGGCCATGAAACTCCAGGATCAGGAAACTGGGGATGGCCGCGCAGACGTGCGCCATGGCCAGGGTGCCGACCGGTCCGCTGACGTTGTGCGGGGCGAAGGGCAGACTGTACAGTTCCGCCTGCCCCGCGATGCGCACCCCCTCCATCACACCACCGCACTTGGCCAGGTCGGGCATCACGATGTCCACCGCCCGGCGCCTGATCAGGTCGTACAGCCCGAAGCGGGTATAGACGTTCTCCCCCGCGCAGATCGGCACCGGGCTGACCTCGCGCACGCGGGCTAGCGCCTCAATGGAGTCGGGTGGTACCGGCTCTTCGAGCCACATGAGGCGGTAGGGCGCCAGGGCGCGTGCCACCTGGATGGCGAATCGTTTCCACGATGGCGCTGGCGGGTGCGGCCGGGTAGCACTCGCCCAGGCCCGTCAGCCCGTCATCGGTGTCGATCTTGACGAACACACAGGGGCCGACCACGCGCAGGACGGCGGTGCGGATGGCCACGATCTTCATAACGGGTTCCCCCTTCGCGCTCATGCATCATTGCCGGTGGGCAGGACGTCTTGCTGCCAGGCGGCGACGAGCGACAGATGGGAGGCATCCACGAGCTGTAGCAGCGACACCTCGAACCGCACGACGGTGCGGTCAGTATAATGCGAGGGTCGCCGGCTGTCAAAGTAGGCGCGGGAGTTGCCGCCGCTGGTGGGACTCGGCGTCGATCCGGCGCCGAATCTTAGCACACGCCTCCCTAGTGCTATTTCAGAGGGCATAGTTTGAAGCGGGGCGTGCGTCCTGGGACCGCCGGCATCCCTGCCGGCAGACGCGGGCCGGCAGGGATGCCGGCGGTCCCAGGGGGCCATTCAAACTCCAACCTCTGATCCTGCACTAG
>Ga0070740_10003900_pt1 | contig 15220 bp, 16 predicted proteins | sample Coa_R2_FD_67286 | JGI IMG/M metagenome (GOLD analysis project Ga0070740, IMG submission 67286) | Surface soil microbial communities from Centralia Pennsylvania, which are recovering from an underground coalmine fire - Coalmine... | ecosystem: Environmental > Terrestrial > Soil > Unclassified ... | reverse complement strand
TGACGTCCATGTCGAGCATGGCGCTGAGCACGCCGATATAGATGATGTTCTTGAACAGCTGGCGCTGGCGCGGGTCGCTGTATTCGCGATTGCAGATGGCGGTCAGCGGCACGCCGATGACGGTGAGATCGTCGCGGAATTTGGACGGCGGCAACGGTTTGGTCGAATCATAGAGCAGGTAGCCGCCCGGCTCGATGCCGGCGATGTCCTTGTCGAAGGTCTGCGGGTTCATCGCCACCATCAGGTCGGTGCCGCCGCGCGCGCCCAGGTGGCCCGCTTCGGACACCCGCACCTCGTACCAGGTCGGCAGGCCTTGGATGTTCGACGGGAAGATGTTGCGCGGCGCCACCGGCACGCCCATGCGCAGGATGGCGCGGGCGAACATCTCGTTGGCGCTCGCCGAGCCCGAGCCGTTGACGTTGGCGAAGCGGACGACGAAGTCGTTTACGCGGCTGATCGGCGTTGCGGTCGGCATGAATTCCCTGCGTGAGTCATATCGAGCAAGAATTTCTGCATGTCCCAGGCGCCGGTCGGGCAGCGCTCGGCGCACAGCCCGCAGTGCAGGCAGACGTCCTCGTCTTTGACCATGACGCGGCCGGTCTTCAGCCCGTCCTGGACGTAAAGATCCTGCGTCAGGTTCTTCGACGGCGCCGACAGGCGCGTGCGCAGCTCGGCCTCCTCGCCGTTCTGCGTGAACGTGATGCAGTCCATCGGGCAGATGTCGACGCAGGCGTCGCATTCGATGCAGAGCTGCGCGGTGAACACCGTCTGCACGTCGCAATTCAGGCAGCGGTGCGCCTCCTTGACCGCCATCTCGATGTCGAAGCCGAGTTCGACCTCGGCCTTGATGTCCTTGAGCGCCACCACCTTGTCGCGGTGCGGCACCTTGTAGCGCTGATCGAGCGCGATGTCGTTGTCGTAGGACCACTCGTGGATGCCCATCTTCTGGCTGATCATCTCGACCGCGGGCGCCGGGCGGTCGGCGATGTCTTCGCCGTTGAGCATCTTGTCGATCGACACCGCCGCCTCGTGGCCGTGCGCCACCGCCCAGATGATGTTCTTGGGGCCGAACGCGGCGTCGCCGCCGAAGAACACTTTGGGGTGCGTCGATTGGAAGGTCGTCTCGTCGAGCTTGGGCAGGCCCCAGTCGTTGAACGCGATGCCGATGTCGCGCTCGATCCAGGGGAAGGCGTTTTCCTGGCCGACCGCCACCAGCACGTCGTCGCAAGGGAAGTGCTGGTCCGGCTCGCCTGAAGGCACGAGCTTGCGGCGGCCCTTAGCGTCGTATTCGGCCTTGACCTTCTCGAAGGTGATGCCGGTCAGCTTGCCGTTGTCGTGGGTAAAGAATTTCGGCACCAGATAATTGTGGATCGGGATGCCCTCGTGCATGGCGTCTTCCTTTTCCCAAGGCGACGCCTTCATCTCCTCGAAGCCGGAACGCACCACCACGTCGACCTGCTCGCCGCCGAGGCGGCGGGCCGAGCGGCAGCAGTCCATGGCGGTGTTGCCGCCGCCGAGCACGACCACGCGCTTGCCGATCTTGCTCACGTGGCCGAACGACACCGAGGACAGCCATTCGATGCCGATGTGGATATTGGCGGCGGCTTCCTTGCGGCCGGGGATGTCGAGGTCGCGCCCGCGCGGCGCGCCGGAGCCGACGAAAATCGCGTCCCAGTTCTCGCTCAGCAGTTTTTTCATGCTGTCGATGCGGGTGCCGCCGCGGAATTCGACGCCGAGGTTGAGGATATAGCCGCACTCCTCGTCGATGACGCTGTCGGGCAGGCGGAATTTCGGGATCTGGGTGCGGATCATGCCGCCGGCCTTCGGGTCGGCGTCGAACACCACGCAGGTGTAGCCGAGGGGGCTGAGATCGCGCGCCACGGTCAAGGAAGCGGGCCCGGCGCCGACCAATGCCACGCGCTTGCCGTTCTTGCGCGCGGCGGGCTTGGGCAGCCGGTCCCTGATGTCATCTTTGTGGTCGGCGGCGACGCGCTTGAGCCGGCAGATCGCCACCGGCTCGTTTTCGACGCGGTCGCGCCGGCAGGCCGGCTCGCAGGGGCGGTCGCAGGTGCGCCCGAGGATTCCCGGGAACACGTTGGAGCGCCAATTGATCATGTAGGCGTCGGAGTAGCGCCCGTGCGCGATCAAGCGGATGTATTCGGGCACCGGCGTGTGCGCCGGGCAGGCCCATTGGCAGTCCACCACCTTGTGGAAATAGCCGGGCGCAGAAATGTCGGTATTCTTCATTCACTCCTCGAAACGCGCCCCGCTACGCCATCGACTTGAGACGGTGTCGCGTTACAGCCCGGCGGCTGCCTTTCTTGGCGGATCGGCCTGGTTGGGGCCCGGCGTCGAATCCGGTCGCGGATATTATGGGTTAGAACCCTCCAGCGCCACTATCCTTCCGTTGGGAAGGCCCCCTATCAACCATAAGTGTTCACTTGCCTTTTCGCTCCCTGAAAGGGGCGGCAGTAGGGCATCGAAGCGGCAAAATCGACGCACGCACACGGACTTGAACGCGCTGCTTTTGTTGCCATAACGGGGGAGCCAGCAAGTTCCGTTTTGCGGCGCAACAACGATGCGCGAGATTTTTACCGAGATTTTTGAAAACCAGCCGCTCGACCCGACCGAGGCGGCGCGCCGTGCCATGCGGCCGCGATTGCGCAAGCGCTTCTATCGGCGCGCCAGCGCGGGCGGGGGCGGCGCAATCCTGCTCGACGGCAAGCCTGTGCAAACGCCGGCGAAGAAGCCTTTGGCCGCCCCGTCGGCGGCTTTGGCGGAAGCGATTGCGGCGGAATGGGAAGCGCAGAATGACGACATCGATCCGGCGCGCATGCCCCTGACGCGCCTTGCCAATGCCGTCATCGACGCGGTGGCGGAGAAGCCGGACGAAGTTGCCGCCGGAATTGCGCAATATCTCGGCAGCGACCTTGTGTGCTACCGCGCCGAGGCGCCGGCGGGACTTGTCGAGAAGCAGGCGCAGCACTGGGACCCGGTGCTGGCCTGGGCGCGCGCGGCCCTGGGCGCGCGCTTTGTGCTGGGTCAGGGCGTGATGCACGTCCCGCAAGCCGCGGACGCCGTTGCCGCGGCGCGCGCGGCGATCCCCAAGGACATCTGGCGGCTCGGCGCCGTGTCCTCGATCACCTCGCTCACCGGCTCGGGCCTGCTCGCGCTGGCGCTCAATGCCGGGGTGCTCGACGTCGAGGCGGCTTGGACCGCCGCCCATGTCGACGAGGACTGGCAGATGGCGCAATGGGGCAAAGACGAGCTGGCGCTCGCCCGCCGCGCCTTCCGCCACGCCGAAATGCAGGCGGCGGCGGCGGTGCTCAGACACGCGCCCTAGCCGCAGGGTGCATCTTTTTTGTCGGCCCTTTCGTAGCTCCCGTTGCCACTGCAAACGATGGGGGCCATCCATGAAGACGATCCGCAATATCCTGGTTGCCGCGTCGATCGCCGCCGCTGCTGCGACGCAGCCGGCCGCCGCCCAGGACAAATCGCTCTACCAGCGGCTCGGCGGCTATGACGCCATTGCCGCCGTCACCGACGAGTTCATCGGACGCCTTGCCACCGACGAGCAGGAGAAGCGCTTCTTCATCGGCTTTTCCGCCGACAGCAAGGCGCGCATCCGCCAGCACATCGTCGACTTCCTGTGCAAGGCCGCCGGCGGCCCCTGCGTCTATATCGGCCGCGACATGAAGACGGCGCATGCCGGCTCCGCCATCAGCAAAGCCGACTGGGATCGCTCGGTGAAAATCCTCGTCGAGGTGCTCGGCAAGTTCAAGGTGCCGGACAAGGAGCAGCACGAGCTCTTCGCGATGCTGGTGCCGCTGGAGAAGGACATCGTCGAGAAGTGAGGCCCTGCGTCACCTCTCCCCGCAACAGCGGGGAGAGGGAGGCCGCTAATGTCCGGTCGGGTCGCCGCGCCGGCCGGCCTCGTAAAGGAACCAGATGCGCCGCTCGGTCTCGTCGATAAAGACTTCCAGCAGGCTCGCGGTGGCCACGTCGTTGTGCTCGTCGCAGACGTCGTGCGCCTCGCGCATGGCGGTGACGAAACGCTGATTGTCATCGCGCAACTCCGCCAGCATGTCGTCGGGATCGACATAGGCGGCGTCGTTATCGGCGATGCGCTGGTGGCGGGAGATGTCGCCGATCGAGCGCAAGGTATTGCCGCCGATCTTGCGCACCCGCTCGGCCAGCACGTCGGTCATGGCGAAGATCTGGTCGGCCTGCTCGTCGAGCAGCAGGTGATAGTCGCGGAAATGCGGCCCGCTGACGTGCCAGTGGAAGTTCTTGGTCTTCAGGTAAAGCGCGAAGGTGTCGGCGAGCAGCGCGTTGAGCGCGCCGGCGATGTCCTTGGTGGCATTCGAGCCGAGGTCGGTCGGTGTCCTCAGGCGCGGCGAAGCCTTTGTCACAGTGTTCATCGGAGTTGCCTGCTTGTGCTGGAGGGGTCCCATCCGAGAACAACAGGCTTTGATAAAAGTTCCATGACGGCCGCGGTCCGGCGGCGGTTCGGGCTTAGACCGAGCTATGTCCTGCCGCCGCCGGCTGGTTTTCCGCAGCCTTTTTCTCCGCCGCCCGTTTTTTCAGTTCGGCCGCCTTGTCGCGGGCGGCGCTGGCGTCGCCGGCGCGGCCGAGCGCGTGCAGGATGGCGGCGCGGGCCTCATGCGGGCCGGGCAGTTCGGCATCGAGCTCCGCCGCGCGGTCGGCGGCGGCGAGCGCCTCCTCGAGCCGCCCCACGGCCTTGAGCGCGTAGGCGCGCCCCAGATGCACCTCGACCACCTTGGGCGCGAGCGCCAGCGCCCGGTCGTAGCCCTCGATTGCCTCGTCGAGGCGGCCGAGCTCGTGCAGCACGTTGGCGCGGTTGAAGTGCGCCACCGAGAAATTCTTGTCGAGGGCGATGGCGCGGTCGTAGCTGGCGATCGCCTCGTCCATGCGCCCCAAGGCGTGCAGCGTGGCGCCGCGGTTGAGCCAGTCGTTCGGCGAGGCGGCGTTGAGCGCCAGCGCCCGGTCGAAGCTCGACAGCGCCTCGGTGTGGCGGCCGAGTTCGCTTAGCATATTGGCGCGGTTGGCATAGGCGTCGGCGAAATTGATGTCGCAGCCGAGCGCCTGGTCGAAGGCCTCGAGCGCGTCCTTGATCTTGCCCATGCGGTGCAGCGCCTGGCCGATGAGGTTGTGGGCGCGCGCCTGGCCGCCCTGGAAGGAGAGCGAGCGGCGGGCGAGATCGATGCCCTGCTGAAACTGGCCCTCCTGGCAGGCGATCACCGCGACGTAATAGAGCGCCTCGGCGTTGCGCGGATCGTTGCGCAGCACCTCGGTGTAGCGGTCCATGGCCAGCGCCACCTGGCCCTGGCGGTGGTGGACGAGACCCTGCTGGATGAGTTCGGCGTTGGTGGCCATTTGGGGGGCTTGTAAATGTGGACAGGCCGGGCGGCAAGCACGCTTTCCCCTCTCCCCTTGTGGGAGAGGGTGCCCGAGTGGAGGCGAAGCCGAACGAGGGCGGGTGAGGGGTCCTACCTCTCCGCAAACGCCGACCCCTCACCCGGCTCGCGCCCGCTGTCGCTCCGCGCTCGCCACCCTGTCCCACAAGGGGAGAGGGGAAGTGAGAACGCCGCGCGGCCATGCTATCCATCTAGGCCGGACTCGGACGGGGCGCAGGGCATGAAGGACATCCTCGACAGGCTGGAAGCGCGGCGGGAAGAAGCCCGCCTCGGCGGCGGCAAGGCGCGTATCGAGGCCCAGCACGGCAGAGGCAAATTGACCGCGCGCGAGCGCATCGAACTGCTGCTCGACAAGGGCTCGTTCGAGGAGTTCGACATGTTCGTCGAGCACCGCTCGAGCGATTTCGGCATGGAGAAAACCAAGATCCCCGGCGACGGCGTGGTCACCGGCTGGGGCACCATTAACGGCCGCGCCGTCTATCTGTTCTCCAAGGATTTCACGGTGTTCGGCGGCTCGTTGTCGGAGACGCACGCCGGCAAGATCATCAAGGTGCAGGACATGGCGATGAAGGCGCGGGTGCCGATCATCGGCCTGTTCGACGCCGGCGGGGCGCGCATCCAGGAGGGCGTGGCGGCGCTCGGCGGCTACGGCGAGGTGTTCAAGCGCAACGTCATCGCGAGCGGCGTCATTCCGCAGATCAGCGTCATCATGGGCCCCTGTGCGGGCGGCGATGTCTATTCGCCGGCCATGACCGACTTCATCTTCATGGTGCGCGACACCTCCTACATGTTCGTCACTGGCCCGGACGTGGTGAAGACCGTGACCAACGAGGTGGTGACCGCGGAGGAACTGGGCGGCGCCTCCGTCCACACGGCGAAGTCGGGGGTCGCCGACGGCGCCTTCGAGAACGACGTCGAGTGTCTCCTGCAAATGCGCCGGCTCATCGACTTCCTGCCGGCGAACAACGAGGCGGGCGTGCCGGAATGGCCGACCCAGGACAAGGCCGACCGCGAGGACGCCGCGCTCGACACGCTCATCCCCGACAATCCGAACAAGCCCTACGACATCAAGGAGCTGATCCTCAAGGTCGCCGACGAGGGCGATTTCTTCGAAATCTCGGCGGCCTACGCCAAGAACATCGTCACCGGCTTCGGCCGCATCGAGGGCCGCACCGTGGGCTTCGTCGCCAACCAGCCGATGGTGCTCGCCGGCGTCCTCGACATCGACGCCTCGCGCAAAGCCGCGCGCTTTGTGCGCTTCTGCGACGCCTTCGGCATCCCGATCGTCACCTTCGTCGACGTGCCGGGCTTCCTGCCCGGCACCAACCAGGAATACGGCGCGCTGATCAAGCACGGCGCCAAGCTGCTGTTCGCCTACAGCCAGTGCACGGTGCCGCTCGTCACGGTGATCACGCGCAAGGCCTTCGGCGGCGCCTATGACGTGATGGCGTCGAAGCACGTCGGCGGCGACGTCAACTATGCCTGGCCGACGGCGCAGATCGCGGTGATGGGCGCCAAGGGCGCGGTCGAGATCATCTTCCGCGGCCAGTCGGCCGAGGAGATCGCCAAGCGCACCAAGGAATACGAGGACCGGTTCCTGTCGCCCTTCGTCGCCGCCGAGCGCGGCTATATCGACGACGTCATCATGCCGCGCGCGACGCGCGCCCGCATCGCCCGCGCGCTCGCCATGCTGCGCAACAAGCACGTCGAGATGCCGGGGCGCAAGCACGACAATCTGCCGCTTTAGTTTCTTTCTTACCCTCCCCACGCGAACTCGGGGTTACCCGAGTTCGCCAAAAGATAAGTTGGGGAGGGTCGCCCGGCGTAGCGTTAGCGAAGCCGGGCGGGGTGGGGGTGGAGTTTCGCGCGCACCGTTGGACCCCACCCCCGCCCCCTCCCCACAAGGGGGAGGGGAGAAGAAGCGCCGAGCACGCCGCTCTGAAAATCTTTTTGTCATCACCGGGCTTGTCCCGGTGATCCCGATCAGGGACGCAGTGCCTCTCTAAGCGGGATTGCCGGGTCAAGCCCGGCAATGACAGGATAGAGAATGCCGACAGTCCTGCGTTGGGGCCCTTACCGCGCCTTCTTTTATTCCAACGAAGGCGACGAACCCGCGCATATTCACGTCCGCAGCGGCGATAAAGAAGCCAAATTCTGGCTGCATGACTTAACCGTCGCGCTGAATGCCGGGTTTCCCGCCCATGAAATCGGCGATATTATGCGTCACCTGAAACTGAATCGCGACAAGCTGCTGAGCGCTTGGCAAGAGCACTTTGAATGAGCACTTTCGAAATCGACGTCGGCGATTTGCGCGCCCGCTCGGTCGAGTTCACCGTGAGCGAGCTGGTGGTGACGTTGGCCGACGGCCGGCGCATCGCGACGCCGCTTGCCTGGTATCCGCGCCTGCAAAAAGCCTCCGCCGCCGCGCGCGCGCATTACGAGATCATGCCGATGGGCATTCATTGGCCCGACATCGACGAGGATTTGAGCATCGCCGGGATGTTGAAGGGGCGGGCGGAAAAATAATTGCTCCTGCCTTGCGAGCTCGCCATGCTGCGCAACAAGCACGTCGAGATGCCGGGCCGCAAGCACGATAATTTGGCGGTGAGACAGCGGACAGTTAGTTGCTGGCAAAATTTAAATTCGTCGGCGACTGCCTTGAGGCATAATTCTTATAAAGCCCCCTTTTCTCGATTTCTCTTGGCGGCCTCGAACGATCGGCGCCCCTCTCTATGCTCAAAAATTATTCGCCAGCGAGCGGTAGAGCTGTCAGAGGCTAGGATTCCAATTTGAATGAAGACGGAAGATGTATTGAAGTTGCTGAACCAAGACGACTGACCCCCATTTATTCCTGCTAGAAAATATTTTGGCTCAGAATAAATTGAGCCCCCGAGATTGTGGGATTGCTTGCCGCTGCCGTATTTAGAGGTCAGCACAGCAACCAAATCTTGGTACCGCTCTTTGATGGAGTTCCCATAGGGATCATTTTCAAATGATCGACTTACTGCCGCGATGCGCCAAAGTTTGTTATCGAAACCGAAAGAAAGGTAAGTAATTTCCTGATCGCTCAGCGCTTTACCTAACTTTGTCGCTAGAAAAGTTGAGCCGAATTCTGTTGATGTAAATTCTTTAAGTTCAACGCCTGCGGCTTTGGTGTCGTCGACTGACGCGCCCCAAATGAGGCCGAAAGGCGCTTCTTCGGCATGAGCGGAACATAGCACCAGGAAAATCAACCCGAGCAATACGCACGCTCTTTTCATAGGGCGTCCTTATCATCGACAATTTTGCCTGGCGCAGTCGGCTTAGCGGCCGGTAGGCCGGTTGCATCTTTTGGTCCAGGTGTAGGCAAGCCATACTTTTGGCCGTAGTAAGAAAGCTGAAGCATTGCCAGAGACAGCCGCTCTGTTTCTAATGCACCCAAAGCCATAGCCTGAACCAAGCCACCATTGTACTGCGCTGCTTTTAGTGCGGACTCCGCTACTCGCATTTTTTGTTGAGCAATGTCACGCTCTATCTCTGTGAGGTCGGAAGTCGGTCTAATGGGCTGGGAATCCACGATGTAATTCAAATTTACTCGGCGCAGCACTGAGAGACGTTTTGCAGAAAGCATTGCGTCGGACAAACGAAGAGTTTGAATCCGGAGGTCAATAAACGACTTTATTAGTCCGCCTTGATATTTGGCGCTTTCCGTTTCGGCCGAGGCGATTTCGCGACGAATATTCGCAAGATCTGAATCCAATATTTCAGTAGGGGGTTCAGGTTCGAAAACTAGTACCGCACAAAAGCCAACGCTGAGAACCAATAGGCCTGATAGAAAGGTAATGAGAAGCGGCGGTCGCATATAGTCAGTCTCCACAACCGCAGGTTAACGAACCTTACGAGCTCCGAAAAGAGGATTGAGAATTCTTTGCCCGCACGCCTACAGTCCACTTCCCTGGCGCGCGGCGCTGGCTACGGGTGGCACACGGTAGCTGCCCGTCCCCCCTAAAACTGCACCAGCATCTGCTCGCAGACGTAGCCCTTCACGTCGTAGCACTGGAATTCGACCTTGTAGACGCCGGCCTTGGGGAAATAGCGGTAGTTGTCGGACGACACCGCCTGCGCCGGGCCGAAGGCCTTGAGCACGTCGTCGCGCTTCTTGCCGATGAAGGCCTTGTCGAGCACGTCGCGCGGGATCGCCTTCGGCGGCATCGGCTCGAATGAATTGCCGACGATCATGGTCGAGACCGTGTCGTCGCTGCCGAAAAAGAAGCGCAGCGTGTCGTTGAAATAATAAAACGGCTTGCTGTCCCAGTCGCCGACGCGGGCCGGCTCGCCGAAGCGGGCGATGATCTCGGCCCGCGTGGTGTCGCCGCCGACGCCCCACACCCGGAAGTAATCGGAGAAGTCGGCCTTGGCCGGCGCGGGTTTCCCGGCGTCGGGTTTTTCTGCCGCCGTCTTCCCGGCCGGCTTCGCCGCCGTCTTCGCATCCTGTTTGGCATCGGGCTTCGCCGCCGGCTTGGGGGCCGGAGTGGCCGCGGCCGCGGCCGCCTGCTTCTGCGCCTGCGCCGCCTGCGCCGGCTTGACCGGCGGCGTCGGTACCGGCTTTGCCGCCGCCGCGGTTTTCTTCTGCTGCGCGGCGAGCGCCGCCGGCTTCTGTGGCGGCAGCTTCGTCGCCTGCTTGGCTCCCTCTTGGGGCGCCTGCGCCGCCAGCAGCGTGGCCAGAAGCGGCAGGCCGGCGAGCAGCATCAGACGGCGCGCGACTGTCATCTGTCCCATCCCACGGTCATGCCCGGGCATAGCCGTCCGAAGGACGGCGTGCTTTGCACGCCTATGACCCGGGCATCCATGATGCAGTGCGACCAGGCAAGTCTTACGAAAGATTTTCGATGCCGCAAGCCACCATGGATTGCCGGGTCAAGCCCGGCAATGACAAGATTGAGCGTTCCGGCAATGACCTCGGGGAAGGGCCGTGGCTATTACCGATTTCATCGTCCGCGCCGTGGTCGCGCCCGAGCTGCGCGAGCGGTTCGACCGCTGGTACGCCGCCGACCATCTGCCCTGGGCGACCCGCGTCTTCAAATGCGACAAGGCCTGGCGCGGCTGGAGCACGGTGGAGGAGGGCGTGCACTACGCCGTCTACCGCTTCGCCGACAAGGCGGCGTGCGACCGCGCGCTGGGCTCGGCCGACTTCAAGGCGCTGGTCGCCGATTTCGACAAATCCTGGCCCACGGGCGTCAGCCGCACGCGGGATATTGTCGAGGTGAGGGAGGAGCGGTCTTAGGGCGGGGCGAGGCCGCAATCTCTCTTCCCTCTCCCCTTGAGGGAGAGGGCGCCCGAGCGCAGGGAATCCGAGCGAGGGCGGGTGAGGGGTCGCGCCTCGCGTCGAACGCCCACCCCTCACCCGGCGCGCTTTCGCTATCGCTCCAGCTCGCCACCCTCTTTCTCAAGGGGAGAGGGAAGCGTGGATGTCGCGTCGCCGCGTGCAAACTTTCCGCCTCAGCCCCCCTTCACGTTGTAATACATCACCCGCATGAAATTCTTGGCGATCTGCTCGTTCGGCGCCCATTTGGCGTCGAGGTCGGCAAAGGGCTTGGCGGCGTAGATCTCGGCCTCGCTCTTGCCCTCCTTGATCAGCTTGGCCATGCGCTCGCTCGCCGTCACCAGCATGGCGCGGTACTCGGCGACTTGCGCCTTGGTGGCGAGCGGCCCGTGGCCGGGCACGATCTTGGTGTCGTCGTTGGCGAGCTTGAGATAGGCGGCGGTCGCCGCCAGCACGCCCTTGAGGCTGCCGCCGTTGATCCAGTCGATGTTGGGATAGCGGCCGTTGGTGAAGGTGTCGCCGGTCGACAGCACATTGGCGTCGGCGAAATAGACGTAGGTGTCGCCGCCAGTATGGGCGTTGGCGGGATGCTTGAGCATCGCCTTGCGGCCCTTGACGCTCAGCTCCGGCCCGGTGTCGGAAGCGTAGGTCTGCTTCGGCAGGCCTTGCTCCGGCACCGGCGGAAACTTCTGGCCGGTGAGGTTGCTGGCGGTGCCGGCGGCCAGCATTTTCTTGACGTTCTCGTGCGCCACCACAATGGCGCCGTCGGCGGCGAAGCCGGCATTGCCGCCGGTGTGGTCGCCGTGATGATGGGTGTTGACCAGGTACTTGATCGGCTGCGCCGACAAGGCCGCGATCGCGGCCTTGAGCTTGTCGTGCATCGGCGCGTGCTGGCCGTCGACCATGATGATGCCGTCGCCGCCGGCGGCGACCGTGACATTGCCGCTCAGCCCGTTCGACAGCATCCAGGTGTTATGGCCGAGGTCGAAGGTCTTGACCTCGACCTTGGAGAAATCGGGTCCGACCGGCGGCGTCGGCTGGCCCTGCGCCCAAGCCGGCGCGGCGAGGCAGATGAAGGCAAGCGCAGCAATGGCAAAGCGGATCATGATGGTCTCCCGGGCTGTTCTTGTACAAACGACGCTGCGAACCGGTTATTCCAGATGCTCCTTATCCCTCCCCGTCTCCGGGGAGGGTGGACGCGAGCGAAGCGAGCGGCCGGGTGGGGATCGGCGGCTCGTTGACCCCACCCCCGGCGCTTCGCGCCGGACCCTCCCCTTTCAGGGGAGGGATTAAGTCACCGCCAGCCGCCGCCGCCGTTCACATAGACGGTGTCGGCGGTCATGAATTCGCAGGCGTCCGAGCACATGAACAGCACCAGTTCGCCGATCTCCTCGGCCAGCCCGAAGCGCTTCATCGGAATGTCGTTGAGCATCGCCTGCTTGAGCTGCGGCGAAGTCGCGGCCGCGGCGGCAAAGGCGGTATCGATCGGTCCCGGCGAGATCGACAGGCAGCGGATGCCCTGGTCGGCGAATTCGCGCGCCACCCCCATGGTCATGGTCACCACCGCGCCCTTGGCGGCGGCGTAATGCACCGAGGTGCCCGGACCGCCGCGCCGATGCGCCATCGAGCCGACGTTCACGATCACCCCCATCTTGTGCTCGAGCATGTGCGGCAACACCGCCTGCATGGCGTAAAAGGTGCCCTTGAAGTTGAGGTCGAAGGTGCGCTCGATCAGGTCGTCGTCGATGTCGAGAAATTTCGAGCGCCTGAGGGCGGCGCCCGCCGAATTGAACAGGAAATGCACCCGGCCGAAATCGTTGATGGCGAGCTCGATCATGTCCTCGACGGCGGCGCGCTTGGTGACGTCGATGGTGAGCGCCAGCGCCTGGGCGCCGAGGGCGTTGATCGCCTCGACCGTCTTGCCGACCCCGGCCTCGTCGATATCGGCGCAGACGACGTTGGCGCCTTCGCGGGCGAAGATCAAAGCGGTGGCCTTGCCGATGCCGCTCGCCGCGCCGGTAATGACGATGGTCTTGCCGTGGAAATAATCGGGCGTTCTGGGCATGTTATTTCCTTTCCTTATCACACGTGGCCGTATTCTTCCTTTGTCATGGCCGGGCTTGTCCCGGCCATCCCGCTCAGGAAGCCACGGCAATCTCCTCATACAAATCCCGCCACGAGGGATTCTCTTGTGCGATTAACCGGGTCTTATAAGCACGCGGCCGGTGCTTCATGTTCTTTTCTCGTTGGAGCGCGGTTTGTGGGGAATCGTAAACTTCAAAAGAGACCAGCCGGTCGATGCCATATCGTTTCGTGTGACCCTGCACGATTTTTTGCTTATGCTCGAAGACGCGATGTATCAAGTCGCTCGTTACCCCGATTATGGATTGCTGCGCCGGGTCGACTTGCAAGGATCGAGACGTAGAGCTGGCGCATGCGCCGAGTGTCGTGAATCGGGATGGCCGGGACAAGCCCGGCCATGACAGCATGAGGGAATTGTGCCTATGAGCAAACCCATCGACTATGCCGACGCGTCCGCGGCGGTGCGCGCGGTCTTTGACGACATCAAAAAGACCCGCAACGTGCCCGACGTCAACAATTTCTGGAAATACCTGGCGCGCGATCCGGCGACGCTCAAGCGCACCTGGGAGAGCATCAAGCAGATCATGGCGCCGGGCGCGCTCGATCCGCTGACCAAGGAGATGGTCTATCTGGCGGTCTCGGTGACCAATGGTTGCGCCTATTGCATCGCCAGCCACACCGCCGCCGCACGCAAGGCCGGCATGACCGAGGCGATGTTCGGCGAGCTCATGGCGGTGACCGGCATGGCCAATGAAACCAACAGGTTGGCCAATGGCTACCGGGTTCCGATCGATCCGGCATTTGGGCCCTGATTGAACGGGGCGGCGCGGCGCGCTATGGAGGGGCAAAAATTCGGGGGGAGCGGGCCATGATGATCGACCGGCCGTTTATTGCCAAGTTGCTGTGCGTTGCCTTGGTCGCCGCGGTGATGTTGCCGGTCGGACGCATGCTGTTTCCGTACCTGAGCGCGGACATGACCGAGATTCAGTTTCATGCGCTCGAGGCCATCGCCAGCGCCGCCCTCGGCTTCGGCCTCTACGGCATTCTCGGCTGACGCATCGCCGCCCGGAGCCGGCCGTCCCGGCCGTCGCATCGCTGCCCGCGCCGGCCGTGCCGGCCGTGCCGGCCGTCGCATCGCCGCCCGGAGCCGGCCGTGCCGGCGTGCCAACGCGCCGGGACTCGCGGGCTGCCGCTGCGGCCTCTGCGGTTGTGGCAGCCGTGGCCTCTACGGCTGTGGCAGCCGTGGCCTCTGCGGTTGTGGCAGCCGTGGCCGCTACGGCCTCTACGGCATCTACGGCCTCTGTGGCCTTACTTGCCGCCGGGTGCCGTCGGCCCAGACCGCGGCGCGCTGCCGGTGGTGCTCGACGGCGATGACGTCGGCGCTGTGGCCGCGCCGGTGGTAGCCGGTGACGGATTGCTGGCGGTGTTCTTGTTGCTGTTCCAGCCCGCAACCAGGATGATCGCGATCAACACGACAACCGCGATGCCCGCGACCCAGCCCCACATGCCGCCCGAGGTGTCGGGACGGCGCTCGACGGGATCGCTCAGCCGCTGTTCAAAACGCGGATCAGACATGATCAGGTCCTCCTTGCTCTCGGGGACGTGGTCCCACTCGAACCTGGAAAACCCGCTGGCGAGGCCGGCGGTTCCGCAAAATCGAAACTGCATTGCAGCTATGGGGAACTCAGGCGACGCGAATCGCCAGCCGCCAGGCGGCCCAGAAAACGAAGAAGAACATTGCGAGAAAAGCGGGCAGGCTCCACGTCGGCGACCAATGTTCGACCGTGCGGCCGACAGCATAGGCGAGCACTTCACCGATCAATACAAAGGCGACATAAACCGCGATCAGTTTCATGAAAGCACTCCCGGTACGCGTACCTAGCACGGCGGCGCAGCAAAGTGGTAGTTAGGCGCGCGTCCCGCCCGATTCATTCAAAAAGCGCTGCGAAAACCATGCCGAAATATCCATGCGCCTGACCAAACTGGCGATTGCAGCGGCGCCCGTCCTGTTCGTGTTGTTGTGGAGCACAGGGTTCATCGGTGCGCGCTATGGGTTGCCTTACATCGAGCCGCTAACCTTCCTCGCCGTTCGCATGGCGTTTGTCGTTGCCGTGATGTTGATAATTGCGCTGGCCGCCGGCGCGCGCTGGCCGCGTGGGCACGAGATCGGCCATAGCCTCGCCGCCGGCGCGATGGTGCACGGCCTCTATCTCGGCGGCGTCTTCATCGCCATCAGCCAGGGCGTGCCGGCCGGCATCTCGGCGCTGATCCCCGGCCTGCAACCCATCATGACTTCAACAATCGCCAACCGCTTCCTGGGCGAGAGGGTGAGCCCGCTGCAATGGACCGGTCTCGTGCTTGGCCTTGTCGGCGTCCTCATGGTGCTGCACGATCGCCG
>Ga0070740_10003898_pt1 | contig 15224 bp, 12 predicted proteins | sample Coa_R2_FD_67286 | JGI IMG/M metagenome (GOLD analysis project Ga0070740, IMG submission 67286) | Surface soil microbial communities from Centralia Pennsylvania, which are recovering from an underground coalmine fire - Coalmine... | ecosystem: Environmental > Terrestrial > Soil > Unclassified ... | reverse complement strand
AGGGAGCATGAATCATGGGAGATTCCTTTGATAATTTGTTGCAAAACATACCGTATGAGCCTCCTGGCTGGGATGAAGAATTTTATGTGAGCATCAGTAAAGCTTCGCAGCTTTCGGGGCTGACCGAGAGCCAGATCCGTTATCTGGAGGACCTGCCTGCCCTCAACATCGGCAGGCGTGAGGGGCCGAGCGGTCGCAATCGCATCTATACGAAGCGAGATGTGAAATTGCTCCGGTGGATCTATAACTGTAAAGACGTGCGCCCAGCGGAGATCGCGCAGTATTTTAAGGAGCATCAGCCCCAGATCCTCGAACGTCTGGAGCATGTGACGTTGCAGCAGCTTATCCAGCATGAGCAGGTGATTGCCGGGCATGATGTGCTGGTTTCACGGCTGGCAACCCTGCTGCTTGGCATCTGGCGAGATGCCATTGTGCCTGAGCAGGTGATGGAGGGCGTGATTCTTGGACCGAAAGATGCGGCATGGCAAACCGCGTTTACCCAAAGTGTTGAGAATGAACGTGTGCTCGATCTGGCGCGCTGTCTGGTCATTTGGGACGTGCGCCAGGAAGAAGAGCGCCGCGCAGATCTCAAAATTCTGTTTTCTCCGAGAGCCTGGTATCTCCCCTCACCAGAACAGTTCACCTACAGCACCACCTGGTTCTCCGATCCCGATAAAGCGTTCTCAGTCGCTATAGTCTGGCAGCGCCCGGATGGTCAGAGCGCCCAGCAGAATCTGGACCATCCCCCCTCGGTGCATCTGGACAAGCCTCGTATGATCCTCACTAACATGCTGCTGCACAGTTTAAAGCGCGCTCTTGATGCCACCGCCGGCTTCACAGGCGAGCCTGTAACCGTCTATTCACGTGCCACGCTGGGTTCAAGGGCCGTCTCCTCTGGTCTGGCTCTGCTCCTCAAGTGCTGCCTCGATCCTTACTTCGGCGACTGCTACTCCTATGTGGCCCGCTTTGAAAAAGAGGAGATCACCGTTCTGGGGCAGAGCGGCACGGCAACTGCCGGGTATCTGCCGCGTGTTCTGAATAGCGCGCGTATAGTTGATAGCCATCGTGTCCCGTGGTGGATTACGTTTGCCAGGGAGAAGGCGAGCGTCGCTCTGGATCGCGATACCTCCAGAAGACCGGAGAGGAGAGACGAAGAGGGATCGGTGGTTTGCATCCCGCTGATTGGGCAGGATCAAGTGGTAGGGGTGCTTGGGGTGGAGAATACCTGCACCGATGACGCCGGTCATTGCCTGGCAACAAGGGATGACATTGATGGATTGGACTTGCTGCGCTATCTCATCTGCATTGCCGAGATCGCAGCCGATTACCTCAATCTGCTCAACTCTTCTATTGATAGAGGTGAGCGCTCCCGGCTCACCTACACGCGTGATGAAACCATTACCTGGTGTTGGACCATTTACCAGCAAAGTGTCTGGAACTATACCGATGTTATCGAAGAGATCGTCGCATGGATGGAAAAGATTGGCGTTGGTACCGAAGATGTGCTCGATGTTATTATTGTTGACGTTGTAAAGGAAGGAATGCTATCTAGCAAATATAAAGGTCTCGATATCATCATCGATATCCTGAAAAGCACGAGGAATAGAATTCAATTACTTATTCAGAATGATGCCACTGCCGCCTCTCTTGCTGCAAACCAGCGCTTGATCGTTTTTGACAAATCTGTCGGAGACCATATTATACTTGCAGCGGTCAATGTACCCAAGGCATACCTGCATGTCTTGCTTGAACCTATTAGAAAGTTCTGGCAAGATAACCTGTTCGTATGGTATAATGAGAAAGTTGCAGTTTCATTACAGGTTGGCATCTGCACTTTTACCAATCCGGGGAGCTATTCGCCCACGATTACGGCAGAACTCATGAAGTATCATCTTTGGGAAATGGCCCATCAGATGTTTGCAAAGGAACCTTTACCGCATCTGTTTACGCGTGATGCCATCGTGACTACCGAGAAGATGTGAATGCGGATACCCCAGTACTGCTCATAATCTGGATGGCTACCGCTCTTGCAATGCTCTTGAGCGGCATTCGCGATTTTATTGCCTTTATCCTTCCATTATTTATGCTCTCCTGGCCGCTCTTCTGTCTTGCCTGGGTAGCCTATGCTGTTTACGGACTATCGAGCTACGCAATCTTACTGAGGAAGCTTGAGAACTTGAAGCGGCTCAGCGGGGGAGCATGGCAGCCAGGCTCGTTTTCACGCCGACACAAAGCTGGCCTGCTGGCATTGAGTCTGCCGGCATTCCTGCTGGAGAGCCTGGGGCCATGGGGCTGTCTGTTGCAGCAAACAAGCTGCTTGCTTACCCACACCACGGTCTACAAGTTAAAGACCGAACGTTAAAGCCTGCGTAAATAGTACTGAAGTGAGAACAACCATATGAAAGTTGCTCTGATTGGCTGTGGAAGACACATGCAATCAACGCTTATCCCGCACCTGCTTCACCTCCCAGAATACGAAGTCACGGTGTGCGTAGATATAGATGAAGAAGCTGCCGAAACCGCCCGGCGCATGAGTCATGCACGCTATCGGGTGAATGCAGTGGAGGAAATTGACATGAGCGAGATCGATGCTGCGCTCGTCGCCATGCCTTCCGATGTCGCCGGCAGCGTTACGCGTTTTCTGATCAAGAATAACATCGCCTGCTTTGTCGAGAAGTCGCCTGCCAATACCAGCGACGAAATTGAAGATCTGCTCACTCTTGCCCGCCTGAGGGATGTGTATGTGCAGATCGGCTTCAACTATCGCTATGCTGACGCTATCGCGAACTTCTACACTCGTACTGCTCCATATCGCGAAAGGCCGTGTGTCGCCACGCTGGATTTCAGGAGCAAGCATCCGTCATCGTCCGAATGGGGAATAGAGGATCCGGTGGCGGCCTGGCTTTACCATAATGGCGTGCACATGCTGGATCTGCTGCGCTGGCTGCTGGGCGATGTAGAGCATGTGCATGCGGAGCTTGTGGAAGCTGCTCCCCCGGGAAAATTTCTGCTGGTGGTGCAGGCAAGGCATAGTAATGGATCGGTCTCTACTATCAGAATGGGCAACATGACCGGGCACTTCGATATCCGACTTGACCTCTTCACCCTGGAGGCGCATCAATTCTACATGCCCCACCTGGGCGAAGTAACGCAGTCATTGCGCGATGGCCGCGTCGCCGGGGATGTGCTTTATCGCACGCCAAACCTGGATAACGGCCGGGGGCGAGCCGGCTATGGACCGGAGCTGCGCTACTTCGCGCAAAACTTTCAACAGAGCACTACTACCGCACCATCCCTCGCCGACACGCTCAAGGCGTCCCAACTCTGCGATATGATCTTGCAAAGTTTAGACAGGCAGAATCTAATGAAACCTGAAATGCTCTCACACCGGTGAGCGCAGCAGGCGTTCACCGGATATAGTTGGTTCTAATGCGCGAAGCGCATTAGAACCAACTATATCCTTCGTGCGGCGGAGCCGCACAAACGCCCCGCGAGATGGCAAGAATGATGCGTCAGGATGCATGTGTGTACTTTTTCTGCTGGGCGTAATGGCGGCGTACCTTCGCGCGATTACCGCAGGTCTTCATGTTGCACCAGCGCCGGCTGTGATTCTTGCTGGTATCCAGAAAGAGCCAGGCGCAATCGTCAGCCGCACACATGCGCACGCAATGTAGCTCCGGCGAGGTCAGCAGATCTGCCGCTGCGCGCACTACCGGCCAGAGCGCGCGGTCCGGCGCGTCCCCCCCCGGCACCCATCCCCACGCGAAAGCATTATCACGCGGCGCCACACAGGCATGAACCATCGCCCGGCTCAGAGCAGCGTTCAACAGCAGCAGGTCGGCACTCTCGGGCGGACGACCCTCTACGACGGCCTGAAAGATGCGGAAGATAGCCTCACGCACTTCGATAGCCTCGTGCAGCGCTCTCACAGCCTCCTCCGGGTTGCGCCGCGCCGTGTCGAGGAGCCGCTGCGCCTCCTCATCTGTCAGCGTGCCCTCCTGCCAGTTCCATGCCACCAGATCTCGATAACTGTTGAGCAGTTCGATTGGCACTGCCTGGAAGCGGTTATCCAGCGTGTTGGCGAAATCCAGGCATAGATGGTTAGCGTCAAGATCAAACTCCGGCGTCCGCAAAGATTCTATACTCATTTCACTCATCTTCATCCTCCCCTGATATCTTACCATATCCACATCTAACTACCAAAATACACTTGACAGGTTAGATTTTACCGGGTATAATCTAACCATCAAAACAATTTTAATCGGTTAAAGCTTCCCTGTCAAGCCAGAGATTGCTTGCGGGAAGCAGATGTACAGGGGGACGCGTGTTGCGGTCACTAGATTTTGGAGGTCATCCGATGCTTCACCGCTACAACTACATCATGAGCCAGCAGCGCCTCGCCGATTTACGGCGAGAAGCGGAGCGCGAGCGGCTTGCACGCCTGGTAGAGCAGCAATATAGCATACAGAGGTTTTATTACCGTTGGGCCAGGCAGTTTGGCGAGCAGATGACGCGCTGGGGCCAGAGCCTGCTACGTTATAGCGACGCAGCCAGGTCTGCTGATAGATCGTCACCGAACCCTGTTGTGCCGGCAAAGGATTTTCGTTCGTTGAAAGTCGTCCTTGCTAATCCCACACGGAGGGCGAAATGGAATTAATGCTCATCTTTATCGCGCTACTGATTGTATTCGATATTGCGTCGCTGCTCTGGGGCTACGATAGCAGCGACGGCATCAACAGCCGCGAGTGGGAGCGGCGCAGGCAATGGGTACTGCGTCTCCCCATGCACCATTTATAAGCAGGAAAGAGAGGAGGAGGCTCATTCGCTGCGCCCGGCCAGAGCCGCGATCTTTCCGGCGAGCCGGAGCATGGCATCGTGCAGCTCTGGCGGCTGGCGGATCGTCAGAGGGCAGTGCAGGCCAGCGAGTATATAGGCGATCCAATCGAGGCTGCCAGCATAGCAGCGCAGGAGCACGCCACCGGGAACCTCTTCCAGCGTGGCGAGCGCCGGCGGCACCATCTGCCGTGCCCGCTCCAGCGTCGTCTCAAGGATCACCTCTACCGTCCACCTGTCCGGCGTGCTGGCGATGGAGCGCAGCACATGGGCCAGGCAGTCGAAATCCGGCGGACGCGTGAAGGTCTCATCTCGCATCTCAGCATGCAGAGCGCGATCCAGGCGAAAGGTGCGCAGATCTGAGCGCAGGTGACAATAGCCGGCGCTGTACCAGAATCCGGCATGATAGACGATGCCATACGGATCGAAGTAACGCTCGGTCTCCTCGCCACTCCAGGCGCGATAAAGCAGCCGCACACGCCGCCGCTGGCGGGCGGCGGCGCCGAGGACGACCACAATTTCGTTGTCAGGGACGGCCTCGGAAGAGGTAAGATCGAGCGTCAGCGTCTCCTGTAGCGCCTGGAGCCGTTCGCGTAGAGCCTCCGGCAGCACGCGCTCGATCTTGGCAATCGCGCCTTCCACGGCAGTCACGCCCACCGCCAGGCTCAACTTGCGTGCGGCCAGCAGGCCCAGGATAAGTGCCAGTGCCTCATCATCGGTAAACATCAAAGGAGGAAGTTTGAAGCCTGGGCGCAGCCGGTAGGAGCCGTAGCGACCACGCTCGGCCTCAACCGGAATGCCAAGATCTTGCAGCATGGTAATGTAACGGCGCACCGTTCGCGTATCGACCTCCAGCCGCGCGGCGAGTTCGGGTCCGCTCAGTCGCTGGTGTGATTGCAGCAGTTCGAGCACAGTCAATACGCGCGTCGTCGGAAAATACATGGCCGTCCCTCCTTTGCGCTCTCAAGATAATGTGTTCTAAACCAAATCAGGACTGATTCTACCCGCTTTTCATGGTAGATTCAAGAGTGTGTCTGATCGTCGACATTATCGCTGGCAAGCGCCTGTGGCGCTTGCCGGAGGTATGGTGATGTATGAAAAATGCGCGAAGCGCATTTTTCATACATCACCATACCTCCCTTGCGCGGCGGAGCCGCGCAAGTGCCCGGCGCGAGAGGGAAAGGCTGTTGAGCATCAGACACTCTCTGACTTGAACAGGAAAGGTGCGATTAAATGAGCAAACAGAAGGACAAAACGCAACTGCTTGACGAAATGAATAAGAGCTATGCCGCGCTCGAAGCGCTGCTTGCGCCATTGAGCGATGAGCAGATGACCACACCGGGCGTCAACGGCACATGGTCGGTCAAAGACAACCTTGCTCACCTTGCCGCCTGGCAGCAGCACGAACTCGCGAGGCAGCGCGCATTGAGCGAAGGCGTTGAGCCGCCGGACACCTGGCCTGGCCTGACGAGCGAGGATGAAGAGAACGAGTATATTTATCAGCAGAACAAAGCACGCTCACTGGCTGATGTGCGTGCTACATTGCAGGACAGCCACCAGCAACTCGTAGCTACAGTAGAAGCCATGAGCAATGAGGAACTGAACCAGCCAGTTCCGGGGTCGAATGAAAGATTCCGCTGGGAGTATATTGTGGGCAATTCCTCCGAGCATTACCAGGAGCACGCCCAGATCATTCGGGACTGGCTGGCGCGCGGCGGCAACGCAGCAAGCAAGGCATAGCGTGACATGGCGATCCATATTTCGCGCGAGCAGGCGCGGCGGTTCCTGGTAAACTATCACTTTACCCCAACCGATGTGCCTGGCGTCTTCGAGCGCCTGGGAACCGTGCAGTACGATCCGCTCAATCCGGTGGGGCGCAATCCCGATCTGGTTTTGCAGGCGCGCGTGCCGGGCTATCGCGTCGATGACTGGCAGCGGGCGGCCTACAATGAGCGCATCATCTACGATGCGTGGGATAAGCAGGCATGCCTTGTCCCGGTCAGCGACTGGCCGCGGCGCGCCATCCTGCGCGAAAAGTTCCGTCCCTATCACGATAGGGAGATCCTGCAAGCCGCGCCAGCCGCAGCCGATGCCATTCTGGCAGCCATCGACGAACGCGGGCCGCTCTCATCGCTCGAATTCGAGGATCGCTCGCGTATGCCGGATAGCAACTCATGGTACGGGCTGACGCAGACCAAGCGCCTGCTGCGAGCAATGTGGGCCTGCGGCGTGCTGCTGACGCATCATCGACAGGGCGGGCGCCACTATTATGACCGGCCCGCGCGCGTCATTCCCGCCGAGCATTACCAGGCTCCGCCGCTGCTTGACGCTGAGGCATATCACCGCTGGATCATCATGCGCCGCTTTCAGGCCGCCGGCCTGCTGCGCCCCGGCGCCGACGCAGCCATCTGGAGCGCCTGTGGTGACGGAGCGACGCGCAAAGAGGCTATCGCGCATCTCGTCGCTTCTGGCTCGCTCACCCCCGTCACTGTAGGGGAAAAAGCCTGGCTCTACTACATACCCACCTCCGCTTTAGACCTGCTCGACACAGCGCTACCAGAGCCGCGCGCGCTCTTCCTGGGGCCGCTGGACAATCTGCTCTGGGATCGCAAGGCCATCCAGCAGATCTTCGACTTCGATTACACCTGGGAAGTCTACAAGCCGCCGGCACAACGCAAATGGGGCTACTATGTGCTGCCCGTTCTCTATGGCGAACGCTTCGTCGCGCGCATCGACTCACGATTGGAGAAGGGCGTCTGGACGATTGCGCGCTGGTGGTGGGAGCCGGATGTCGTCGTCGATGCCGAACTGATCGACGCATTGCGCCTCGCCATTGACCGCTTTATGCACTACCTTGAGGCGCACGATGTGCGGGTAGACGAAGAGGTAGCTAAAACGATGGCGCTGCGCATTTAACCCGCAACAGGACCAACGATCTTGAAAGAGCGCCAGACCGGAGCAAGCGGAGCCACATAACTCCAGTTTGTATAATTTCGCAACTCGATGCGCAAACCCAGGAAGCGCAGAAAGTCGAGGACAGCGCATTCATCGAAACGATTAAACTGGTCTCCCCTATGTGCCGGAACATTCAGGCGCTCATACTCGATAGAGTCTTCTGGCTGCTGGACGAAGTAGGCAGCCAGGTCTTTGCTTTTGAGTTGGAGCCAGGGCTGAAACCGAGTCACAAAGAGTTCAGGATTGCCTCTACAATCACACTCAGGGAACCACATGCCGGCCTCTTCAGGCCGTTGCACAAAGTGATCGATGACCCGGCCTGCGTTAAAGAGTTCGTAGCCCCAGTAATCGCCATCGAACACGAAAACCAGCAGGCCAGGGCAACCGAGCGCGCGCGAAACATACAGTTGCGCCTGGCGCCGCAGATCCCATTCCCATCCACCACACCAGTCGAGCAACGTCCAGCAGCTATCTGATCGGTAGAGGGCATAGGTGTCAAAATCGCGCTCTGGCGGAGGCACTATATTTACTGCGACAAATTGATAGCCCTGTTCTATCCAGAACTGTCTGTAGCTGTCGTACACATCCTCGTGTTTTACAGCGCAGAACAGGTTATAGCGCAGCTTCAGCCCCATTGTGCGATTTCCCTTATTTGTCGATCCCCACAGCATCGGCGATGGCCTGATAGATCCCGGGGGGATGCTCGGCCAGGCGATGGCAGAGATAGAGGTACCATTCCTGCCCATAGGGAAGGTAGATGCGCGTCTGGTAGCCACGGTTGCGCATCATTTCCAGGCGCTCGGGCGTCACACCGTAGAGCATCTCAAACTCGACCTGCTCGGCCTTCAGCCTGCGTTCGCGCATGAAGATATGCGCCAGGTCGAGCAGCGCCGGATCATGCGTGGCAATCGAGCAGGGGTGTCCACTGGAGAGCAGCTTCTCCATGCAAGTGCGATAGACTCTATCAAGGGCCGCGCCCCTCGGCTGCGCTACCGTGGCCGGCTCCTCGAAAGCGCCTTTGACCAGGCGGATACGTCCAGGCAGCCCCAGTACAGCGGCCAGGTCAGCGGGCGTGCGGTGAAGATACGCCTGGAGGGTGATGCCGACATGGTTATAGCGCGCGCAGAGCAGGCGATGCAGCGCCAGGATATCGTCGGTGCGCTCGGAACCCTCCATACTAATCATCATTTCGATGCCGGCCTCCTGAGTCGCCTGTGCCAGCAGCGAGGCGTTGCTTAGCGCCAGACTCTTGTCGATGACCAGGCCGATATGCGATAGATCCAGCGAAATCGAGGCGTTCAGCTTATAGACGTTGATGGCGTGAACAACACGTACAAACTCTTCGGTACACTGCTGCGCCATTGCCTCATCGCGCGTGCTCTCGCCCATGTAGTCAATCGTCACAGCATGCCCGCGTCGCTGCACGGCCTGCGCCACTCTCAAACATTCTGGCAAGGTCTCACCGCCGATAAAGCGCAGGGCTATTTTCAACAGGGCATTATGCAATTGAGGAGTATGCTGCACATAGCTTTTGATGGCCTCGTTGCGGCTGATATGGCGGAGAGCCGCTGCCGCCGCTGCTTCCAGGTCATAGGTGCTCATCTTGAAACGCTCCTTCCACAAACATTAACCACAGCGGCTCTATTATAGCATGGAGATAGACATTACTCTATACATCGATAGAACAGCGCAGGGCTATTGAATGCTCCCCACGCCACGCCCGAAAGGAAGAGTCTGGGCGGGAACACCCCGCGCCCCGCAAGGGGGCGGCCGCCCCCTTGACCCCCGATTCGGGCGAGCATTACATAGCCCTGGCTCGCGCCTGCGGCGCTCGCTTTTGTAGATTGTTTTGCTAACGCCAGGGGCAGGTTTCGCTGACGGCTCACCGCCAGGCGCCCAAAAACCTGCACATCGGGTTTGCTAAAAATGCGCGCTGCGCATTTTTAGCAAACCAATCTCCATTTCTGGCGTGGCTGCGCCACGCGAACGCCCGCGCCGAGAAGGTCAAGATGCTGAGTGTCAGATAGTCTGTCCGGGAAAACCCTGGATAGATGGGAGGTAAGTGGAGAAATGCCTGGCGCTTGGGGTAAAATAGCAGAAGGAAGGCGCCTTTGTTGTCACAGACACAAAAACGAGGAGGAACCTGATGTTCCAACAAGTACTTAATCCACTTGGGAATCTTGGTCTGACTGTACTGGCTGCCCTCATACCAATCATCGCGCTGCTGGTGATGCTCGCGGTCTTCCGCATCACCGCCTGGCTCGCCACCCTGATCGGCTCCATCATCACCCTGATCGTCGCTATTGCATTGTGGCGCATGCCAGTGAGCAATGGCATCACGGCCTACCTCATTGGTAGCGCCAACGGCATCTGGGCGGTGGACTGGATCACCTTCTGGGGCCTGGTTATTTTCAACACGTTGAAGCTGACAGGTCTCTTTGAAACCTTCAAAAACTGGTTGATCGAGCAGGCTACTGCCGATGTGCGCGTCCAGGCGATTCTGCTGGCCTGGTCGCTGGGTGCACTGCTTGAAGGGCTGGTCGGCTTCGGCTACCCCTGGGCCGTAATCGCTCCCATCCTGGTCGCGCTGGGCGTCATCGAACTCGACGCGATCCGCGTAGCGGCCATAGCCAACAATGCGCCCGTCTCATATGGTGCGCTCGGCGCACCAATCATCGCGCTGGCAGCAGTAACCGGGCTGCCGTTGTTAGCGCTATCGGCCTCGGTGGGAAAAATTGTGGCTATCCTGGCGCTGCTGCCTCCCTGGGTGCTCATCTATCTGGTAGCTGGTCGCAGGGGATTTCGCGAGGGCTGGCCGCTGGCGCTGGTGGGATCGCTGGCCTACATTCTGGGCCAGTTTCCGACCTCACAATTTCTGGGTCCCTATCTCCCCGATATCATTGGCGCGCTGGTCTCGTTTGGCGCGCTGCTCCTGCTGCTGCGGGTCTGGCGTCCGAAGGTGGTGCTGGGCTATGGGGGCGTAGAATTGAGCGAAGAGGAGCAGAAGGCGCGCATGGCCGCCAGCACGCTGACCGCCGTTGAGAGCGGAACTCCCGTTGGAGCCGGGGCGGCGGTTGGAGGCGGAGGAGGCAGCGGAGAAGGCCCCGGAGAGCGCGAGAATCCTCTTCCCCGGCATTCGGTCTTTGAATCCCTGCTCCCGTTCCTGATCCTGATCGTGGTGGTCGTGCTGTGGACCGGCCCCTGGTCTCCTCTACCGAAGGTCATCCTGGCGAAATTCGCGATATCGGCCGCTCAACCTCCTACCATCAGCCATAAGCTGGCCTCCGCTGCCTTTTCGTTCACGCCCTTCATTGCTGGCACCTCCATCCTGGTCTCCTGGTTAATCATGCTCATCTTTATCCGTCCGAGCGGTGCAGTGCTGGGACAGGTATTCCGCGACACCTTCCACCAGATGTGGGGCGCGCTGCTGGTTGGGGTCTTCATCTTTGGTCTGGCGTTCGTCTTCAACTATTCGGGTATGGCGACATCGCTGGCCTATGGCTTCTCGAAAGTAGGTCCCGCCTTCATTCTGCTCGCTCCCATTCTTGGCTGGATCGGCGTTGCACTCTCTGGCAGCAATACCTCCACCAACAGCCTGTTTGGTCTGGTTCAGGTTCAGGTGGGCAGGCTGCTCGGCTTCCCCGTGCTGATACTGCCCTCGCTGAACTCGGTGGGGGCCGAGGTTGGCAAGCCGGTGGCGCCGCAGACGGCGAGCGTGGGCGTCTCTACCACGCGTTTTGTGCGCAATGAGGGCCAGGTCATTCGCCATAACATGGGATGGACACTGGTCCTGCTGGCATGGCTCATCCTCGTCGGTCTCCTCTATTACTTCCTGCTGCCAGGGGCGATGCGCCTCTGAGCAGTCCCATCTTTCCTTCCGGTGGGCGCCTTCCTGACAGGACTTTCCCGTGCTTACAACCTTCGAGCGGTCCACATGTGGATCGCTCGAAGTGTAAGCACGGGAGGGTGCAGGCGGGGCGGCACGCAGTCCCGCCCGCACCCTCCCTCTTTTCGAGCAGGGCGGAGCCGTTGAGAGTCCTGCCACTCATGTTCCAGATTATCCCCAGGACTCCCTCAACTATGGTATAATTGAGCCGTATATTATATGAATGTGAGAACATAACCAACATGGTAGATATAGAATCAACGCCGATTAGCAGGAGCAGAGGCCATTATGCAACTTCTTGGTAAAGTGCTGGGAGATCCGAATAAAAGAGATATAAAGGCTATACAGCCAATTGTCGATAAAATCAACGCCCTTGAGCCGGCCATCAAGAAATTAAGCGACGAGGAACTGGCGGCCAAAACAACAGAGTTTCGTAAGCAGCTTTTTCTCTATCTGAAAGGCGGCATGGTGCTGGAGGATGAGCTGGTCAGGCTTTTCCGCGAGGCGCTGGAGGCCGTGGAACCGCTGGCAGGCAAATGCAGCGATGCCGAACTTCATGCAGCTATAACCGGCTATCGTCACAAGATAGAGCGGCAGATCGATACGCAAGATAACGCCGAATATCTCCTGCGCGACCACTTGCAGGATACACTGGCCGAGTGCTTTGAGCAGGGCTACGAAAAACTGTCACCTGCACTCAACGTTCTGCGCGTGACGGCGGCGATGGACCTGGCCGAGAAGCGCCAGCAGTGGCCCGACGAATCCTCCGATCCCAAAAAGGCTACCTATAAGCTGCTGCAAGACATCGAGCCGGTCATTAAAGAGATTGATGATGAACTGCTCGACGACGCCTTTGATGCCGCATGGCAGCGTTTCGAAGAGGCGCGGCGTCAAGCCGTCGATCCCGGCGAGGGCGCCGACGAACGCCTGGAGCAGTTGCTTGGCAATATCTTGAAGCGCCTCCAGGATGAAATCATCGCCCTTAAAGCCGAGGCGATGGACAAACTCACGCCAGAGATGGCGAAACGCTATCGCAGCGGCAAGACGCTGGAAGATCTGCTGCCCGAAGCCTTCGCCGTCGTGCGCGAGGCTGGCTGGCGCAGGATCAAGATGCGCCACTTCGATGTACAGCTCATTGGCGGCGTTGTGCTGCACCAGGGCAAGATCGCCGAGATGAAGACCGGCGAAGGTAAAACGCTTGTCGCGACGCTGCCTGTATATCTGAACGCGCTGACCGGCAAGGGTGTGCACGTCGTGACCGTGAACGATTACCTGGCACGGCGCGACGCCGAATGGATGGGACAGATTTACCGTTTCCTGGGGCTGACCGTGGGTGTGGTCGTCCATGCCGTCGAGCCGCAAACAGCCGAGCGCCGTGCCGCCTACCAGGCCGATATCACCTATGGCACCAACAACGAATTCGGCTTCGACTACCTGCGCGACAATATGGTCACATCGCTCGATCAGATGGTGCAGCGCGAACTGAACTACGCCATCGTTGACGAGGTTGACAATATCCTGATCGACGAGGCCCGCACCCCGCTCATCATCTCCGGCCAGGGCCAGGAATCCGCCGATCTGTACGTGCGCTTCGCAAAGTGGGCGCCGCGCCTCAAACCTGAAATAGATTATACTGTCGACGAAAAGCTGCGCGTCGTCATGCTTACCGAGGCCGGTATCGAGAAGATCGAGCAGCTTTCGGGCATCAAGAACATCTACGATGAGGCCAACGTTGATCTGACGCGCTACATGGAGAACGCGATCAAGGCCCATGTGCTTTTCAAGCGCGATAAAGACTATATCGTGAAGGATGGCGAGGTCATCATCGTCGATGAGTTTACGGGCCGGCAGATGCCGGGGCGTCGTTATAGCGAGGGATTGCATCAGGCCATCGAGGCGAAAGAGGGCGTGACGGTGCAGCGCGAGAACCATACGCTCGCCACCATCACCTTTCAGAACTACTTCCGCCTGTACAAGAAGCTCGCGGGTATGACCGGTACCGCGATGACCGAGGCGGAGGAGTTCCATAAGATTTATAAGCTGGACGTTATCGCGATCCCGACGCATAAGCCGATGATCCGGCAGGACCTGCCCGACCTGATCTATCGCACGGGCGAGGGCAAGTTCAGGGCCGTAGTCGAGGAGATCAAAGAGCTGCATGCGAAGGGACAGCCGGTGCTGGTAGGCACAACCTCGGTTGAGACCTCGGAATATCTCTCCGACCTTCTCAATAAGCAAGGTATCCCGCACAATGTCCTTAACGCCAAATATCACGAGAAAGAGGCGCAGATCGTCGCGCAGGCGGGGCGCAGCGGAGCCGTGACCATCGCCACTAACATGGCAGGACGCGGCACCGACATCCTGCTGGGCGGCAATCCCACAGGCTACTTCGATAGCATCCTGCGCAAACATGCCGAGCATGTCGACTATATTCGCGAGATGCCGGAAGATACGGAAGATGAGCGCGAAGAGAAAGAGGAGGCCATTCGCGACTATATCGCTCACATGAGCGAGGAGGAGAAGCAGGAACTCTTCCAGGAGAAGATCCGCGAGTGCGAGGAGGATCATAAGCGGGTTGTGGCGCTGGGCGGCCTGCATATCATTGGCACCGAACGCCACGAATCGCGCCGTATCGATAACCAGTTGCGCGGGCGCGCCGGGCGCCAGGGCGACCCCGGCTCATCGCGCTTCTACCTGGCCCTCGACGATGAATTGATGCGCCGCTTCGCCGCTGATCGCGTGGCGAAGCTCATGGAAAGCGTCGGCATGGACGAGGACACACCACTGGAAAGCAGGCTCGTCTCACGTTTTATCGAGAACGCGCAGACGCAGGTCGAGGGGCACAACTTCGATCAACGCAAACATGTCGTCGAATACGACGATGTGATCGCCAGACAGCGCGAGGTGATCTATGCGCAGCGCCGCACCATCCTCGAACGCGGCGATGTGCATGAAAGCATTCTGAATATGATCCGCAACGAGGTCGGGCGCGTGATCGACAGGTTCATCCCCGGCAACGCCGTCACCGAAGAGGAACAGTTGGAGGGCCTCTTTAAAGCGCTGGAGGTCTGGGTAGATATCCCGGAGGATATCCTGCCGGAGAACCTGCACGCGCTGCGCCGCGACGATCTCAAACGCGACCTGATCGATCTGGTCATCGAACACTACGAAGAGCGCGGGGAGGACCTGCGGAAGCAGGCCCGCGAACAGGGCATAGAGGATGTCGATCCGCAGCGCGAGTTCGAGCGTTCCTATCTCTTGCAGGTTGTGGATCGCCTGTGGATGGATCAGGTCGATGCGCTGGATGTGATGCGCACCGGCATCAGCCTGCGCGCCGTGGGACAGCGCGATCCACTGGTGGAGTTCAAGAACGAAGCCTACCGTATGTTCGAGGAACTGAAAGTCGCTATCGAGCATTATACGGTAGACGCGCTGCTGAACCTGATGCGCCGCGAACTCACCCTGACACTGCAACGCCCGGCTCCGCAGCGCCGGATACCGCGCAACGTGCGTACCAACGCCGACGATATCGCCAGAGCCAGCGGCCAGA
>Ga0070740_10003897_pt1 | contig 15225 bp, 19 predicted proteins | sample Coa_R2_FD_67286 | JGI IMG/M metagenome (GOLD analysis project Ga0070740, IMG submission 67286) | Surface soil microbial communities from Centralia Pennsylvania, which are recovering from an underground coalmine fire - Coalmine... | ecosystem: Environmental > Terrestrial > Soil > Unclassified ... | reverse complement strand
CGGCTGCAAAATCTGGCTCACCCCTCCGCCTTTTGACCATTCCAAACTGATGGTGGTGGACGGCCACTGGGTGTTGTTCGGCTCGGCCAACTGGGATGCGCGGAGCCTGCGGTTGAATTTTGAGTTGAACGTGGAATGTTACGGCCGCGACTTCGCCCGAAAAATGGAAGCGGTGGTGCAGCAAAAACTCCGCCATGCGCGGGAAGTGACGCTGGCCGAGGCCGACGGCCGCCCCCTGCCCGCCAAAGTGCGCGACGCCATCGCGCGCCTCTTTTCGCCGTATTTGTAATTCGGAGTTTTCATTGCTTCCCCGCCCCTCCACAATGCGCACCGATGAAAACGTTCGACAGCCTCACCGAACAGGAAATTCTGGCGCTGGCCATCGCCCTGGAAGAGGAAGACGCACGCATCTATGAGGATTTCGCCGACGGCCTTCAGCAAAATTATCCGGAACAGGCCGAAAAATTTCGCGCCCTGCGCCGCGAAGAAGACGGCCACCGGCACCGTTTGCTGGAGCTTTACAAAACGCGCTTTGGCGATCACGTGCCGCTCATCCGGCGGCAGGACGTGCGCGGGTTTGTGGAGCGGAAACCGGTCTGGCTGATCCGGCCGCTCGGTCTGAAGACGGTTCAGAAAACCGCCGAGAGCATGGAAGTGGAAACGCGGCGGTTTTACGAAGCCGCCTGCCGCCGCGCCACCGACGCCGGCATCCGCCAACTGCTCGGCGACCTGGCGGAAGAAGAGCGGAATCACGCCGTCACCGCCGGACGGATCGCGCAGACAAAGTTGAGCGAGACCGAAAAATCCCGCGCCAAACGCCTCTTTGTCCTGCAGGTTATCCAACCCGGACTGGCCGGTCTCATGGACGGTTCGGTTTCGACGCTGGCGCCGTTATTCGCGGCCGCCTTCGCCACCCATCAAAGTTGGGAAACGTTTCTGGTGGGTCTGGCAGCCGCCGTGGGGGCCGGCATCAGCATGGGCTTTGCCGAGGCGTTGTCTGATGACGGTAGTCTGACCGGGCGAGGGCATCCCTGGGCGCGCGGATTGGTGTGCGGGCTGATGACGATGCTCGGCGGCCTGGGCCACACGCTGCCCTATTTGATTCCGAACTACAAAACCGCCACCGCCGTGGCGGTGGTCGTGGTGTTGTGCGAGCTGGGAGTGATCGCCTGGATACGCCACCACTTCATGGACACGCCGCTGGTTTCGGCCCTGTTGCAAGTGGTGCTGGGCGGTGCGCTGGTCTTTCTGGCGGGCATTTTGATTGGGATTTCGTGAGGCCGTTGCTCATCGCACCAGTTCAAAGGCAAAGCCTTTGAGATACTCCGTTTCGGGAATCATCGGGATGACCGGATGATCGGGTGATTGCCAGAAGGCATCCACGCGGCGCAAAATGTGGCGCGTGTCGTAAGCCGCCGCCAGCAGCGTATCCAGGAACAAGCCGGCAGGGACGTGATGCGAACAGCAGAAGGTGGCCAGCACACCGCCGGGTCTGAGCAGTTTCAAGGCGCGCAAATGAATTTCCTTGTAACCGCGCAAGGCGTCCGGGACGGCGGCGCGGTTGCGGGTGAATGATGGCGGATCGAGAATGATCAGATCAAATCGCGGGATGGTTTTCTCGTGGGGTCGGGCGGCGGTTTGCGCTTTGAACCAGTCGAACACGTTTGCCGTTTCAAAGGAACATCGTGCGGCCAGACCGTTGCCCGCCGCGTTTCGTTTGGCCGTTTCAATGGCCTCGGCGCTTTGGTCCAGAAAATGAACGTGCGCCGCTCCCGCCCGCGCCGCGTGCAGGCCGAAACCGCCCTGGAAACAGAAGCAATCCAAAACCTGCGCCCCGGGGGCAAACCGGGCTACGGCCGGGTAATTCAACTGCTGGTCCAGATAAAGACCGGTCTTGTGGCCGGCAGCGGGATCCATTTCAAATTTCAGGCCGTTCAAATTCACCCCAAGCGTCCCGCCCGGTTCGCCGGCCAGAAGCCCGTGGGTTTCCGCCAGCCCCTCGAATTGTCGCGCAGCCGTGTCGCTGCGTTCCCAGACGGCCCGCGGGGAGAAGATTTTTTGCAAGGCGGCGAGGATTTGCGTTTTGCGCCGCTCCATGCCGAGCGAGGAAATCTGCAGCACCAGCACCTCCTCGTATTTGTCCACAATCAGGCCGCTGAGAAAATCGCTCTCGGCGTTGACCACACGAAAGGAGGTCGCCTGAGGCAGATATTTCCGACGCACCGCCAGCGCAGCGCGAATGCGTTCCTCGAAAAACGCTTCGTCCACGGCCAGCCGCTGCGGGGACAGGAGACGGACGGCAATTTTGGATCGCGAATTGAAAAAGCCCACGCCCAAAAAACGGCGGCGCGAGTCTTTGACCTGCACCAGAGCGCCATCCTCCGGCGTTCGGGAGACACGCAGCACTTCATTGGCATACACCCACGGATGGCCGGCCACAATGCGGTCGGCTTCGCCGGGTTTGAGCAGCACCGTCGGCAAGGAGTTCGCTTTTGGATCCATAATTTTTGCGGATGCGGGCCGGGAAATCATAATTCAGAAATCGAAAATGGGAAATGGATTCGCTCCGAAAAGCCCCATCGCCAAAAAAAACACTTGCCAAGTTTCCCGCGCGGGCGGATAAACAGATTGAAGCCTATGAAAACCAGTGTTCCCATCAGCGCCCTGCTCCACCATAAAGGTTCAACCGTATGGTCCATCCCGCCGGAAGCCACCGTCTTTGAGGCCATCAAACTCATGGCCGAAAAAAACATCGGCGCGCTTCTGGTGCTTTCGGGCGGCAAACTCCTGGGGGTGTTCACCGAACGCGATTACGCGCGGAAGATCGCCCTGCACGGCAAATCCTCCAAGGAAACCCGCGTGGCGGAGGTGTTGTCGCATGACCTCATCACCCTCACCCCGGAAGACACCATCGAAGACGGCATGAGGTTGATGACCGAGCACCGCGTGCGCCATCTGCCGGTGCTGCGCGGCAATGAAATCGCGGGCATTGTCTCCATCGGCGATCTGGTCAACTGGATCATCTCCGCCCAGGATGCGGCCATTGCGCAAATGGAGCAATACATTGCCGGCGGTGTGGCAGCCTGATTCGCAGGAGCGCGATTCAATGGGCAGGAGTTCCTTTGGGAACCGCTTTGAGTTTCGGGTGGATGACGGACATGGGTAAATGGATCGCCGGCGTTCGGCCGAAAATTCCGTCGTCCAAGCCCCACTGCGGCGCCGCGACTATCATGGCGTAGGGATAGATTTGATAGAAGCCCGGCTTCAACGGAGGCCGGGCAAACAGCAGGCCCGGAGAAATTGGCGGCAGATGCAGACCCGGCGGCAACCGGTTTGCCGGCGCCACTTTCATCCGCGGAGGCGGAACCAACGACAGAAGATGTACCCCGGCGCCGGTCTCCAACCCCGGCATCGCCCAGGAAAGGAACACGGCCAAGGCCGCCACGCTTGCTTTTGCCAGGGCCATGTCGGTTTAGACCCGAAGTGCAGCGGAATGTTCACCGCCTTTTGCGATCCGTGTCCGGCTGAAATCTGGTTGACGGCCAGGCGCCGCGGATTAAAGCTCATTGGAAAATTTCGTGGATGGGCCCTCTGAAAACGGGTCGAAACGCGCCGCCGCTTTGGGCCGATGGGCAGGGGCGAACCGTTTCGCTTGGGCGAAAGGCGGGAGCATGCCACGCCTTCGGCTTGGCGGCAGGGTCGGCTCAGATTCAGCGGAAGATGACGAACGGAGTTTTCAACGGCTCAAATCAGTCTGTTCAGACGTTGTTTATGGAAAACACGACGCCGGCGCCGCCTCCGCCTGACACTGCCGTGGCGGAAGACAAAGCGACCGCCGTTTTGGCCTATCTGACGCTAATCGGCTTTTTGGCGGCGGTGATCATCCACTGGAACAAAAAGACCAGGCTGGGCGCCTTTCACCTCCAACAAGCGCTGGGATTTCACCTGACCTGTATCGTGGCGGGATTCTGCGACGTCATTCTGGCGTTTATTCCCGTTGTGGGCTGGGTGTGTCTGGGCGCCTTGTGGCTGGCATTGCTCGTTCTTTGGATTTCAGGCTTGACAGCCGCCCTCCGCGGCCAGAGGAAACCCATGCCCGTGGCCGGGCCGCTTTTCCAAGAATGGTTTGCCGGCCTTTTTGATTGAGAGAACCAGCGGCCCTTCTGATCTGCCGATCAGCACAAGCCCCGCGCATCGCTCCGGGCAGGGAGACTGGCCTGAAAAATACTTTTGTCGGCAGGTTTGACCCTTTAGCCTGACGACGGATGCTTGAACAAACCGTTCCCATCATCGCCAACGAACGTGACACGGATTCCTATTTCCGCCTCGTTCTGCGCGCGCCGCAAATTGCGCCGCTCGTTCAGCCCGGCCAGTTTGCGCATGTCCGCATTCCGCCGCTCAAGGACGCCCTGTTGCGCCGGCCGTTCAGCATTTTTCAGGCGGAAAACGATGCCATTTCCATCCTTTACAAAACCGTCGGCAAAGGCACGGAAGCCTTGTCGCACATGCGGGCGGGAGAGGAATTGAGCATCATCGCGCCGCTGGGCCACGGGTTTACCGTGCCGAAACCTGGCGGTGAAATACCGCTGCTGGTCGCCGGCGGCTATGGGATGGCCGCGCTGTATCTGCTGGCACAACGCTCACCGCAAAAAGGCATTGTCTTTGTCGGCGGACGTCGGGCCGTGGACATTTTATGCGAGAAAGAATTTCGGGAACTGGGCTGGGAGGTGCGCGTGGCTACCGAAGACGGCAGCCGGGGCGAAAAGGGATTGGTCACCCAGCCGCTGCTGGCGGAAATTCAAAATCTCAAATCCAGGCTGGGGAATTACAAACTGTTCGCCTGCGGGCCAACGGGCATGTTGAAGGCCGTTGCCGGAATTGCGGACAGATTCCATCTGCCGTGTGAGCTTTCAATGGACGAGCCCATGTGCTGCGGCGTGGGCGTCTGTCTGACGTGCGTCATTCCGATCAAGACCAATGGCGGCTGGGAATACCAGCGCACCTGCACCGAAGGACCGGTGTTTGACGCGCGGCAAATTCACTGGGACCAAGCCGGCTGAGAAAAACTCGGCTGGCGCGCCATTCGCCATCCAGTCGGTCAGGACACGGCATTTCGCTCGTCGGCGACCGCATTGTTCAATGACCGCGGCGCCTAGCAACGTCGTCCGCGGCAGCCGGCCCGGGTCACGGATGCCACAGCCGGAAAAAGAGATTTCCAGTTGGCGAAGCCAGATTCAGATAATTGGTGCCACCCACGGTCGTCACGCCGCTACTGGCGCCGCTACTGGCTGACCAGCCTGACCAGCCGTTGGGGTTGGCCAGGTCGCTGTTCTGTTGCAGCGTCCAATTCGCCACGTTCTGCCAGAAAATCGTCGCTCCGTTGCCGGCAGGCGCAATGAACAACGCTGGCGGCGGCAGCCGGATAATCTGCTGCTGAATCGCCAAACAGTGCTCGGCCGCTGGCCCCGGAGCCAGCGCCACCACCTTGCTCAAACCCGCTGGCGGCGGCTGAATTTGATATCCCCATTCGACGACCGTGCCGTCGTTCTTCAAGGCCAGGCTCGAAAAACATCCTCCGGCTATCGCAACCACATTGGACAAGCCCGGCGGCACATTCGCCTGTCCGTAGTTGACGCTGCCGGTCCCGCCCCAAGCCACAACGGTGCCGTCTCGCCTCAGGGCCAGGCAGTGATACCCGCCCGCGGCGATTGCAACAACATTGGTGGCATCCGCGGGGACGTTGAGTTGGCCATAGCTATTGTCTCCCCACACCACGACCCGGCCATTTTGCAACGCCATGCTGTGATTCATCCCCGCCGCCACGGCATAGACATTGTTCAAGTTCGCCGGAACGTTCGTGAAGGAACCGGCCAACCAGTCGCCCCAAGCGGCGACCTTGCCGAACTCGTTTAAGGCCACGATGAAATCGGATCCCGCTGCTGCTTCCACTATGCCATTTACCCCCGCAGGGACACTCGCATTTATCACGGCACTCGCCGTTCCCGCGTCGTAATATCGTCCCCAGGCGGCCATTGTGCCGTCACCATTGACCGCCACACTGTCATAAAAACCCGCCGCCACGGAATAGACATTGGTCAGACCTGCCGGAACGTTAAGCTGGCCATAAGTGTTGTCGCCCCAGGCAACGACAGTGTGGTTGGCGGTGATGGCCACACTATGAAAGCCTCCGGCCGCCAATGAAGTTTCAGTCCATGCGTTGAGGGCTCCATAGAACTCCACATTCGTCAAGCTCGCCGGGACACTCGTCTGGCCGGCGTTGTTGTATCCCCAAGCAACGGGGGCATAATTGGTTATTGCGTCAGGGTAACTGGTTTGCGCCAGCGCCGCCGTCGCCCCAAAAACACAAAACAGGCAAGTGATTTTCATGGTTTTGAATGGATTGTCTTTTCTCTAGAAACAAAGCTGTTGCGCGGACTGCAACCGGAAGAACGCGGATCAAGGGACGACCGTGGTGCCAATCTCCGCGGCTCCACACGGGGCCGCAAACACCGAGACAGTGTTTCAATCTCCGGCTCTGAAAGCCCCCGCGCCGACGAAAACGGCGCCACCCAAAGAAAACTCTCTCGATCTTTCAGAGAAAAAACAGGTTGCTTTATGTTGAACATTATCTACTCAACTGATCGCGGCGTGTCAAGAGGCGGCGCTGTTCTGTTTACGTGTTGAGTCGGGCGGAGGGAACCGTTAAGTTCCGCGGCGATGCATCTCTCCGTCCCCATCGGCAAGCTGACGTTGCCCAACCCGGTGATGGTCGCCTCCGGCACCTTCGGCTACGGGGTCGAATATGCCCGGTTGCTCGACCTGAACCAGCTCGGCGCGGTAGTCGTCAAGGGCATTCGCCTGGGTCCGGTTCCCGGCAACCCGACACCGCGCACGGTGGAAGTGGCCAGCGGCTTGATCAACGCCATCGGCCTGCAGGGACCAGGCGTGGACGGGTTCATCCAAAAATACTGGCCATTTCTCAAAACGCTCAAGGTGCCGACCATCATCAACATCTGGGGCACAACGGTGGAGGAATACGCGGAAGTGGCGCGGCGATTTGACGCGCTGGGCGGCGTCGGCGCGCTGGAGTTAAACGTCTCCTGTCCGAACATCAAGGAAGGCGGCGCGCAATTCGGCACGGATTTGAAATTGCTGGCGCAGGTGGTCGCCGCCTGCCGGAAAGCCACGACGCTGCCGCTCATCACCAAGCTGAGCCCCAATGTGGTGCACATCGCCCCTTACGCCAAAGCCGCCGAGGAGGCCGGCAGCGATGCGCTCTCCATCATGAACAGTTATCCGGCCATGGCGATTGACATCAAGACGCGCCGGCCGAAACTGGCGAACGTGACCGGTGGTTTGACCGGGCCGTGTATCAAGCCGATCGCCGTCAAACTCGTCTGGGACGCCGCGCAGGTGGTGAAAATTCCCATTATCGGTATGGGCGGCATTCAAAACGCTGAAGACGCGATTGAATTTCTCATGGCCGGCGCGAGGGCCGTGGCCGTGGGCACGGCGAATTTTTACGAGCCGCAGGCGCCGTTGCAGGTCATCGCCGGCATCCGCGAATTCATGACGCGCAACAAAATTCGGGACGTGCGCGAACTGACCGGCTGCGCGCGCAGCCGTGAGGCCGGGCCGGGATGTTGAACGGCACTACGGTCCGACGCCGGTTGGGGCCAAAGAACCATCGAACGGAGCTTGTTGTTTTTTTGTGGACAGCGGCCGGCGGCTTTGGTAGGCAGCGATTATGGCGTACAAAGTGGCGCGCTTTGGCTGGTTGCCGGACCTGCCGGATCATCGGGATTTCCTGTATGCCGCGCCTGTGGAACTGGCGGCGGCGCCGCCGGGCCGGGTGGATTTGCGCCCGCAATGTCCGCCGGTCTACGACCAGGGCCAACTGGGCAGTTGCACCGCCAACGCCATTGCCGGAGCCATCGAATTTGATCGCCGCAAACAAAAGCTGGCCGATTTCATGCCCTCGCGCCTGTTCATTTATTACAACGAGCGGGTGATGGAACACACGGTGGATTCGGACAGCGGGGCACAAATTCGCGACGGCATCAAGAGCGTGGCCCGGCAGGGCGATTGTCCGGAAACCGAATGGCCTTACGTGATCGCCAAATTCAAAACCAAACCGCCCCGGTCATGTTACACGGACGCGCTCCGATACCGGGTGGTGCAGTATCAACGCCTGACTCAAAGTCTCAGCCAGATGAAAGCCTGCCTGGCATCGGGCTATCCGTTTGTGTTTGGGTTTACCGTCTATGAAAGTTTTGAAAGCGCAGCCGTCGCTCGCACCGGCCGCGTTTCGCTGCCGCGCAGCGGTGAAGCGGTGATTGGCGGGCACGCCGTGATGGCCGTGGGCTACGACGACGCCCGGCAGTGGTTTCTGGTGCGTAATTCCTGGGGAACCGGCTGGGGAATAAAAGGCTATTTTACGATGCCTTACGCCTATTTGAACGATCCCGATTTGGCAAATGATTTCTGGACAATTCGCGTTGTTCAGTAGATAATCCCTCGACAACCTGAACAACGATATGACTCTCACCAAACGCGACCTCGTGGTTCGAATCAGCAATGAAACCGGCCTGGCGCAGCAGGAAGTGTTCAGCGTGGTGCAAAAAACCCTGGACTACATTTCCGAGGCGCTGGCCAAAGGCGACAAGGTGGAATTGCGCAACTTCGGCGTCTTCGAGGTCAAAATCCGCAAGCCCCGTGTGGGGCGCAACCCCAACAAACCCGATGTGAACGTGCCTATCCCCGCCCGCGCCACAGTCAAATTCAGAGCCGGCAAGGAGATGCGCGCCGAAGTTTTGAAATTGCCGGTCAAGACCTGACCCGCCACTCGCCGGAACGGTATTTCGGCCCGGACGCAATCCGGAACATCCGGCGCTTTAAGATTTCCCTGTTTGCCCGGATGGCTTAATTTCGAGGCATGGAACGTTTGCCCGGTTTCCGCGATTTTTATCCCGAACCGCTTCCGCACACCGATGTGTGGAGTGCCGACGCGCGGCAGTATATTTTTGAAACGTGGCGCGCCGTGGCCCGCCGCTACAATTTTCGCGAATACGACGGCCCGCCGCTGGAACCGCTGGAACTGTTCACCACCAAAAGCGGCGAGGAAATCGTCAAGCAGCTTTACGACTTTACCGACAAGGGCGGCCGCCAGGTTGCGCTGCGACCGGAGATGACGCCCACGCTGGCCCGCATGGTGGCCGCCCACGAGCGGAATTACAAAAAGCCGATCAAGTGGTTCGCCATCCCGCAACTCTTCCGCTACGAACGCCAGCAAAAAGGCCGGCTGCGCGAGCATTTCCAGTTCAACGCCGACCTCCTGGGCGAGACCGATCCGGCGGCGGATGCCGAACTCATTGCGCTATTGATTGACACCCTGCGCGCGTTCGGTCTGACCGAAAAAGACTTCGTCGTTCGCCTGAGCAGCCGCAACGCCTGGCAGGAATTTTTTGAAAAAGGCCGGCGTCGAGCGGAAGGCGGAACCGACACGGCCGCGCAATATGAATTCTTTCAGGCCATTGACAAGCTGGAACGGGCCGCGCCGGAGGAGTCGGAAAAAAAATTAACCGCGCTCGGCTTTTCGCTGGAGCAGGTCCAGCAGTTCATCCGCTCCGGCCCCGCCACAGCGGAGCTGGAAAGCATTTTGAAAAATCTGGCCGCGCGCGGCCTGCGCGAATTTGTGAAAGTGGATTACCGCATCGTTCGCGGCCTGGCGTATTACACCGGCGTGGTGTTCGAGGCCTTCGACGCCCAGGGCGAGTTCCGCGCCCTGGCCGGCGGCGGACGTTATGACAATCTGGTCAAACTGATCAGCGGCGGCCGGGTGGACCTGCCCGCTCTGGGTTTCGGTATGGGGGACGTCGTGTTGCGAGAACTGCTCCAGGCGCGCGGCCTGTTGCCCCCCTTCGATTCCGGCACGGATGTCTTCGTGTTGATCGAGCGGGAAGACCTCCGCCCGCAATCGCTCCGGCTGGTTCAGGAATTGCGCGCCGCCGGCTACGCCGTGGAATATCCCCTCACGGCGCTGAAACCGGACAAGCAGTTCAAACGCGCGCAGGAATTGAAAACCACCCACACCGTTTGCCTGGAAAGCGCTGATTATGTCCGCATCCGCGATTTGCAGACGCGCCAGGAAATCGTCACCGGCGTGGCCGACGCGGTGAATCATTTGCGATGAACGGGTGATGGATCGCGAACCGATGCCAAACCGTCTCGCCGTGGTGGAAGGCGACATCACGCGGCAGTGCGTGGACGCGATTGTCAACGCGGCAAATACGACGTTGCTGGGCGGCGGCGGGGTGGATGGCGCGATTCACCGCGCCGCCGGCCCGGAATTGCTGGCCGAGTGCCGCACGCTGGGCGGGTGCGCGACGGGCGCGGCCAAAATCACGCGCGGTTATCAATTGCCCGCCCGGTGGGTCATTCACACCGTCGGTCCGGTCTGGCGCGGCGGCGGCCACGGCGAGGACGAGTTGCTGGCCAGTTGCTACCAAAGCTGCTTTGCGCTCGTCGAACAATACGGCATCAAAACCGTGGCCTTTCCCTCCATCAGCACCGGCGCGTATGGCTTCCCCATGGAGCGGGCGGCGCGGATTGCCGTGCGCGAGGCAAAAAATTTTCTGGCGCGCAACCGGTCAGTGGAAAAAATCCTGCTGGTCTGCTTTGGAACGGAGGCGCGAAAAATTTACCAAGCCGCGTTGCAGGCGGTGGGAGGCTGACTCTTTGGCAAAAACGCGCCAAACGCAAGAGGCCCTTGCCCGACGGCGTTCCCGACGGGGAAAGTTATTTCGCCGTGGTGCCGGCAGCGGTCTTTTCCTCTTTCTCGCGCACCAGTGTGGCGCCCTTGCCCAGGCGTTTGCGGAGGTAGGTGAGCTTGGCGCGGCGGACTTCGCCTTTCCGCTCGACCTCAATTTTTTCGACGCGCGGCGAGTGGAGGGGAAAGACCCGCTCCACGCCTTCGCCGTAGCTGATGCGGCGGACGGTGAAGGTCTCGTTCAAACCGCGGCCGCGCCGGCCGATGACCACGCCGGAGAAAACCTGGATGCGTTCCTTGTCGCCTTCCACAACTTTGGTGTGCACCCGCACGGTGTCGCCCACGTTGAATGCCGGAACGTCTTTGCGGTGCTGTTCCGATTCGATTTTTTCAAACAATGCCTGGTTCATAAATTTTTCCGGTGACGGGCGAAGCGCGCCTGGCGCCGGGGCACGTCACGTTTCGCGTTTTCTTTTCATTTCAACAAATCCGGCCGGCGCTCTTCCGTCCGTCGACGCGCCTGTTCGCGCCGCCATTTTTCAATCTCGGCGTGGTGACCGGAAATCAAAACCTCCGGCACCTTCAGGCCGCGAAATTCAGCCGGTCGGGTGTATTGCGGATATTCCAGCAACCCGTGGCTGAACGATTCGTCGCGCGCACTTTCGTCATCTCCCAACACGCCGGGCAACAACCGGGTGACGGCGTCAATCACCACCATGGCCGGCAACGCGCCGTTGGTCAGGATGTAATCGCCGATGGACAATTCATCGTCCGCCAGCGCCTCGCGCACGCGCTCGTCAAAACCTTCGTAATGGCCGGTGACCAGCAACAGGTGTTGTTCCCCGGCCAGTTCCCGGACGACGGCCTGCGTCAATTTTCTGCCCGCCGGCGAGAGCAGAATAACCTTTGTCTCCTCGCGGCGCAAACTTTCCACGGCCTCGAAAATCGGCTCCGGCTTGAGCAACATGCCCGGTCCGCCGCCAAACGGCTTGTCGTCCACTGTGCGATGCCGGTCGTGCGCCCAGTCGCGCAGGTTGTGGATTTTAAGCTCCAGCAAACCTTTTTGCCGCGCCCGCCGGAGGATGCTTTCGTCCAGCGGGCCGGTGAACATGGCCGGGAAAAGTGTCAGCACGTCAATTTTCATCGGTGTTGAAGTGCCGGGCGCGGGGCAACGGCGCCCTGATTCAACGTTTGACTGCTTCCGGAGTCTGCCCTTCCTCGACAATTTCCACCGAGCAGCGCAGTCCCCTTTTGGCACTGCCGGCCAGCAGCAGCGAGCGGATGGCGTTGATGGTCGCCCCCTGCCGTCCGATGATTTTGCCCACATCGGAAGGATCGAGCCGCAGTTCATAAACGGTCAATCCGGCGCGGTTGACCGGTGTAATGCGGACTGCTTCCGGCTTTTGCACGAGTCCTTTGACCACGTATTCGAGGAACTCTTGCATGGCATTGCGGGGGAATTCTTGGAGGCGGGCGCGGCAATTCCAGACTCCGTTCACCGGATCCTTCAGCTTGCCGCCGGGCTGGCGGCCGCACTCCGGGCCGCTTTTTTGATTAAACTGGCCACGGTCTCGCTGGGCTGCGCGCCCCGACTCAACCAGTATTGCGCCCGGTCCAGCTTGAGGGTGAAATTGTTGTCCGCCGTGAGCGGCCGGTAGGTGCCGATTTCTTCAAGGCACTTGCCGTCGCGCGGGCTGCGGCTGTCGGCCACTACAATGCGAAAATACGGAGCGTTTTTGGCTCCGACGCGTTTTAGGCGAATTTTTACTGCCATAAGTTGTTCAAAGAGGGTGCAGATTAACCGCCGCGGCAGCGGGAGGCAAGCCTTGTTTTGACAAATAGTTTGCCTCGCCGCGGGGTTTCTCCTACCTTGGGGCGCCAAATGAAAATTTTCATTGACGGCAAGTTTTACAACGAGCGCGAGGCGAAAATTTCCGTATTTGACCACGGGCTGCTTTACGGCGACGGCGTGTTCGAGGGGATTCGCGCCTACCACGGGCGGGTGTTCAAGTTGAAGGAACATGTGGAGCGATTGTTTTATTCGGCCAAAGCCATTCTCCTGGAAATCCCTCTGTCCCCCGCGAAAATTTCCGAGGCGGTTTTGGCCACCTGCCGCGCCAACAAAATTCGCGACGGCTACATCCGCCTGGTGGTGACGCGCGGTGTGGGCAATCTGGGATTGAACCCGCGCAGTTGTCCCCGGCCGACCGTGTTCATCATTGCCGACAAAATCCAGGTTTACCCGCCGGAGCTTTACGCGCGAGGCATGGAAATCATCACTGTGCCCACGGTGCGCAATTTGCACAGCGCGCTCAACCCGGCCATCAAATCGCTGAATTATCTGAACAACGTGCTGGCCAAAATCGAAGCGAACCAGGCGGGCGTCGAGGAGGCCGTGATGCTCAATGCCGAAGGTTTCGTGGCCGAATGCACGGCCGACAACCTGTTCATCGTCAAAAACGGCGCCCTGCTGACGCCGCCGCTCTCGGCCGGCGCGCTCTATGGCATCACGCGGCAGACGGTCATGGACCTGGCCCGGCAGGCCGGCATCCCCGTATCCGAGCCGAATCTGACGCGCTACGATTTGTTTTGCGCGGAGGAATGTTTCCTTTGCGGTACGGGCGCCGAAATCATGCCGGTTATCAAAATTGACGGCCGGGTGGTCGGTAACGGTCAGCCGGGACGAATTACCCGCCAACTGGTGGAGAGTTACCGCGCCTTGACGAAAACCTCGGGGGAGCCGATATAATTACCGTTGAAGTGCAACGGGCGAACCGAGGCGGAAACAGTCAGCGCTCCGTTTCGGCGATTCGAGGGGAACGATTGAACAAAACGAAAATGATCTGTTCCATCTGCAAAGAAAAGCCGGCGACGGTGCATCTGACCCAGATTGTGGGCGACAAGATGCAGAAACTGGATTTGTGCGAAGCCTGCGCCAAGGCCAAGGGGCTGAACGACCCGACCGGTTTTTCGCTGGCTGATGCGGACGTGCTGTTCGGTCTGGGCGCCTCGCAGGAACTGGAATCGGCCGGCGGCGCCGAGTTGAAGTGTCCCCGCTGCGGGTTCACCCAGGCGGACCTCAAAAAATCCGGCCGGCTCGGCTGCCCGGAGTGTTACCGCACCTTTGCCGAAGGGTTGGCCGGGCTGCTCAAGACCATGCATAAAGGCACCCGGCACGTCGGCAAAGCACCGGAAGCCCTGCGCGCCTCGCGCGACCACGCCGACCGCCTCAGGACGCTTCAGAAAAAACTGGCCAAGGCCATTGAAGAGGAAAACTTTGAAGAAGCCGCGCAATTGCGCGATCAAATCCGGCAAATGACCGAGCGCGCCGCGGCTCCCAGGAATCTGACGAGATGAAGAATCTCCACGAATTTTTGATTCCCCCCGCGGAACTGGCGCGGTGGCGCGGTCCGCACGATCGCATCGTCATGACCAGCCGCGTGCGGCTGGCGCGCAATCTGCGCGACGCCGCCTTCCCCGATTGGGCCAAAAAACCGGAACGGGTCAGGGTGCTGGAAACCATCCGCCCGGCCGTCGAGAGCCTGCCGGAAATGAAGGACGGCTTTTCGGAGAGTATGGACAACCTCAGCGCGCTGGACAAACAGGTGCTCGTCGAGCGCCACCTCATCAGCCGCGAACACGCCGCCAAAAACGTCGGCAGCGGCCTGGTCCTCAACCGCGAAGAAACCTTCTCGGTGATGATCAACGAAGAAGATCATTTGCGGATGCAGGCCCTCCGGCCCGGCTTCCAGATTCGCGAGGCGTGGAAGGCCATTGACGCGCTGGATTCGGCGCTGGAAAAGAAATTGAATTACGCCTTTGACGACGAACTGGGTTATTTGACCGCCTGCCCCACCAACCTGGGCACCGGCATCCGCGTCAGCGCCATGCTGCATCTGCCCGGGCTGGTGCTGGCCGAGCAAATCAATCCCATCATCCAATCGGTCAATCGCCTGGGACTGGCCGTGCGGGGCCTTTACGGGGAAGGCACCGAAGCGCTGGGCAACGTCTTCCAGGTCTCCAATCAGATGACCCTTGGCGAAAGCGAGACGGTCATCGTCGAACGCCTGGAAAAGGTGCTCTCCCAAATCATTGAGCACGAGGAAAACGCCCGGCAAATGCTGCTGGAAAAAAAACCGAAGGTGGTGTTCAACCACATCGGCCGCGCCTACGGCATCCTGGCCAACGCCCACAGCATTTCCTCCAAGGAAGCCATGAACCTGCTGTCCCTGCTCCGGCTGGGCGTGGACCTGGGATTGTTTCCCGGCACCGACCGGTCGCTGGTGGATGAATTGTTCCTGGTGACGCAGCCGGCGCACCTGCAGAAACAGCTCTCCGACAAACTGTCCGCCGAAGAACGCGATTTGCTGCGAGCCGACATGATGCGCGAACGGCTCAAGAATGTGAATCGTCCGGTGGTCAAGCCCGCGCCGCCGGCGGGCTAACGGAAACGCACG
>Ga0070740_10003896_pt1 | contig 15229 bp, 10 predicted proteins | sample Coa_R2_FD_67286 | JGI IMG/M metagenome (GOLD analysis project Ga0070740, IMG submission 67286) | Surface soil microbial communities from Centralia Pennsylvania, which are recovering from an underground coalmine fire - Coalmine... | ecosystem: Environmental > Terrestrial > Soil > Unclassified ... | reverse complement strand
GTTCGCGTGAACAGCCGCTGCTATCCGCTTGTTCTTCGGCCATGCGGATGGTGGCGAGCGGGTCGGGGGCGGCCAAGGCGATGACGTAATACTCACGGGGTAAACTGTGCTTGCGCGCGATAATAGTTTCTCCCTCGCGGGTGAAGAACACGTCGTAGATGCGGGCGTCGGTCGTCAGCGTCACGACGCTCACGCCGATCTCAGCGGCCAGTTGACGCAGGCAGGAGCGGATGCCTTTGCCTTCCTTGTCACGTCGTCCGCGCCCGCCTGAGAGTCGCAGTGCTGCGCGGCGGCGCATCTCTGACGCGATTGCTCCGCGCAGGCGGAAGGCATACTGCTCAAGGCGGGTGGCTTGGAGAGCTAAGTGCCGTAACCCGTCGTCATCGAGTTGCCGCAGATGTGGCAGCAGTTGCTCTAGCTCTACCGCCGGTGGGTGTGAATCTTGCACTGCCAGGGACGCAATTCCTGCCGCGAGAGGGATAAGAGTCGCATCTCTGGCTGAGGGACAGGCGTCTTCCGGCTCGCTGTCCGAGGTGGTTGAGACGAGAGCAGGCGATGTCGAAATCGTGGCGTCGGTCATATACGGCGGCACGTCCTTCGCTGAGAAAAATGTTTGACCGTCGAGCGCATAAACAAAGGGCGTGCCGGTTGACGGTGAGACAGCGAGGGCAGGGCTAACACATCCGCGGGCATCAATCTATAAATTGCCTGTGCCGGCCAGGACTCCCGTCGCCCGGCACGAATGCGTGCCGGCGGGAACGTATTCAAGCCTGCCGGCACGTATGCGGGCAGGCTCGCATACGGTACCGGCTTGGTCGAATGCGACCCCCGCGGGGTCATATACGGGCCTTAAGAACTAAAGAAGGATGGCTTCAGGCGGAGAGTATGAGGCGGGAGGAATTGTCTTGAGGCAATGCGTCATGCGGGCGTAGTGTCATAAGCACGGTGTTCAGATACGGCGGAATCACTCTATCCCTTTCAGCAGTCTCGCCACCTGCTCCGGCGCGGGGAGTTGGCCTTGCAACTCCGCGGGCAGAGTCGAGACGATGCGGTAGGCGGCGACGCCGATTGGCTTGTTCGTCTCGCGCAGCGCGTACTCGACGACCGTCCTGTCCTTCGACTTGCACAGGATGATTCCGACCGACGGGTTCTCCCCGCCTATGCGCGCCCGGTCGTCGAGCGCCGCCAGGTAGAACTGCATCTTGCCGACGTACTCCGGCATGAACTCACCTATCTTCAGCTCGACCGCCACCAGACATTTCAAACCGCGGTGGTACAGCAGCACGTCAATGAAATACTCTTTGTCGCCGACTTCCAGACGGTACTGGCTGCCGGCGAAAGTGAACGTCCCGCCCATCTCGCGGAGGAAGGATTCGACGTTGGCGACGAGGGCCTGCTCCAACTGCCGCTCGCTGTACTCGTCGCCGAGTTCGAGGAAGTCGAACGTGTACTCGTCCTTGACCGCCAGCTTCGCCCGGTCGCGGACTTCCGCCGGCAGCGTCTGGTCGAAGCTCGTCTGGCCGAGCAGAGTCTTCTCGTAGGTCTGGTTCTCTATCTGGTGAACGAGGACGTTCTTCGTCCAGCCAAATTTGCGCGTCATCCGCAGGTAGAATTCGCGCTGGAGGTCGTCCTTGCACCGCTCCATGATGATCAGATTGTGCGTCCAGCCGATTTCTGCAACCATCGGTTGCAGTTTTTCATTATCGCTGTAGGTGAGATAGAAGTTCCTCATGTACCAAATGTTACGGGCGGAAAAGCCGCCGACGCCGGGAAACTCCGCCTGTAAATCCTGCGCCAGCCGCTCCACTACGGATTTGCCCCAAGCCTCGGCCCGCTGCCGCTCGGCGATCATCCGCCCGATGTCCCAGTAGAGGGCTATCAACTCTTTGTTGACGGCCTTCAGCGCCTCGTACTGAGCCTCGTGGATGCGCCGCTTTACGTCGCCGAGGAGGGCCGGGTAATCGGTCGGAGTTAACTCACTCATATTCTCTCGCCCGCCGCTTTCCTGCCTCCGGATTCACCCTGCTACGGGTCTTAATCCCAGCCATATTATCACCCCGCCGGGGAGCGACGGCGTCCGAAAGGATACGCCCGGCAACGCGCCGGCAGTGGCGGCTGAAAAAACCATTGATTTAACTCCCGACTTGGGCAACAATCCTCGGCGATAGCTCAGCAGTCGTCGCTCAGAAGTCCTTTCACCCTTTCCGCAGACGAGTCGCCGCGACAGCCAGGGTCGCTCTTTTCTCCTTTCGCTACCGCGGCGCGCAGGCGGACACAGACGCTCAGGCGGCCCGATGACAGACCTCGACTTCACCGCGCAGAACACGCTCTACGCGACGCACGGCCTGCACGCATACGCGGCCAAGTGCCCGCCGCAACTCGTCGCCTACGCGCTGAACGAGTACACGGAGCCGGGCGAGACGGTGCTCGACCCGATGGCCGGCAGCGGGACGACGCTAGTCGAGGCGCGCCTGCGCGGGCGTCATGCCATAGGCTACGACCTCGACCCGCTCGCGCGCCTGATCGCCCAGGTGAAGTCGCGGCGGGTGCACGACTCGCAGATCGTGGGCGCATACGAGGAGGTCGTGCGCAGGGCCGAGGCGGACGTGCAGGAGCTGAGGCATAGCCCGGTGAGCGCGTCGTTGCGCGCGCGGGCGACTCCGCCCGATTTCGCGAACGCGGATTACTGGTTCGAGCCTTCGGTCGCCGCCGCGCTCGCCGTGCTCTCCCACCACATCGGCCAGGCGCGTATGCCCGCGCACGTGCGCAACTTCTTCTGGGTCGCGTTCTCGTCTCTGATACTCGCCAGAACGAGCGTGGCGAACGCGCGCGACATCATCCATTCGCGGCACCATTACTACAAGCACGAGCAGACGCCCGACGTGCTCGCGCGTTTCAGCCAACGCGTGGGAAGGATGCGCCGGCAGATGGCCGACTTCCGAGAGGGTTGCAGGCGTGCGCCTCTGGAGACGACCTCGACGGTCAGGCCCGGCGACGCCCGCTCGCTGCGCGTGAGGAGCGAGACCGTTGATCTCGTCTTCACGTCGCCCCCTTACGCCACGGCGCTCGACTACCCGCGCGCCCACTTTCTCGCCGTGGCTTGGATGCGGCAGGCGCTCGGCGTCAGCCTGAGCGAGTACCGCGCGACGGCCCCCGCCTACATCGGCAGCGAGCACTGCCGGTCGGGTCGCGTTTTCAAGCCGAACCCGCGCGTCACACGCTTCGAGTCCGCCGCTCGCGTGCTGGACGAGATGGGGCGGCGCTCGCCGCGGCAGGCCACGCTGCTCCAACGCTACTTCGCCGACATGAGCCGCGTCTTCCGGCAGACCTCGCGCTCGCTCAAGGAAGGCCGCCGCGCCGTCGTCGTCGTCTGCCCCTCGCACATACGCAAAGTCCCCGTCCCGACGCACGAAGTCTTCGCGGAGCTTGCGCGCGAGCACCGCCTCGAACTCGAAAGCGAGCTGAGGCGCACCATCAGCGTGCGCCGCCGCATACTGCCATACATGCGTGAGCAGTTCGGCCAGAGGATGGAGACTGAGTACGTTCTCGTGTTTCGGAAACAGCCTTGTTAAGAGTTCAAAGTTGCAAGTTCAAAGTTTGAAGTCGAAAACCTCGGCCCTTAACTTTGAACTTGCAACTTTGAACTTAACCTCAACGCCGATGAAGTCCGACCTCAAAGCCGACCTGAAGGAAACGGGAGAGCGCCTTCACGGGCTTCTGCTCGAAGGGGCGAGCCTCACTGTAACGAGCCGGATAGCCGAACTCTTCCTGCCCGAACTGCTGAAACGTCTTCAGCGCGCCTTCCCGAACGTCGGCGACCGGCATTTGATCGCAACCTGCGCAGAGGACGCGCTGATGGAGTACCTCGCGCGCCCCGAAAAGTTCGACCCGTCGCGCGGCGCGCTCCTCACGTACCTTCGCCTGCTCGCGCGCAGCCGCCTGCTGAACGAACTCAAAAAGCCAGCCGGTCGGCAGGAAGTTGTCGCAGTTGAAGAGGCGGAGACTGTATATGAGTCGGGGGGCGCGCAGGATTGGGACGACTGCACCCGCCTGTGTGAAAGCGAATCGGCGCGACGGATCGAAGAGAGGCTGCGCGAAATAATCACAGACCCCGCGGACTGGCGCGTGCTGGAACTGATGCTCGAAGGCGTGCGCGAGACGGACGCCTACGCCGAAGTCCTGGAGGTCACAGACAAGCCCGCGGAAGAGCAACGTCGGGTCGTCAAGCAGAGGAAGGATCGTGTGCGAAAGCGTGTGCGGCGAAAGTGGAGGCGGGGAGGCGCGCAGGCATGAGTAGGCATCCGGCGTCTGATCCGTTGCGCGCGCTGGCGGGCAGGCTGAGTAGCGACCCGCGCTACATGGCCTACGCGCTGGCCGCTTACCGGCGACAAGAGGGCTTGTCGGAGGGGGAGCTTGCCGGGGCGCTGGGTACGACGCCGGAGTTGCTCGTGCGTCTGGCGTTGTGCCTGCGCCCCGACGCCGACTCGCCGCTCTTCGCTGAACAGTTGGGCGAGCTGGCCGACTTCACGCTGACGGTCGAGGCGCAGCTCGCGCACATACTCCGTCAAGTGGACAGCCTGGAAGCACTCGCTTCACTCCCCGCAGCCGCGCCGGAAGCCGGCGGGCGAAGGGAAGCGCCCGCGGCGTCGAGCCTGACCGGGCTTCTGGCCGCCGCGCGCGACCGTGAGGAAGAGGCGGAAGAAAGCGCGGACGAAGACCGGGCGAAAGAAGACTTAGCCGAGGAAGGTTGAAGGGCGCGCGTCATGTGGCTCGACGGCGCGAGTCAGGCTGCGGTCGAACGCTTCCGGCAGAGCGGCGGCGTGGGCGACGACTACCCGCTCGACATCGAGCGCGCCGTCTCGCTCGCGCTGCCGGCGGTCGTCGTCAAACAGCCGCGCCTCGAACTCCGTGGCGTCGAAGCCTGGATCGCCGGGCGCGGCGCGGCGTTCCGATTCAACTGTCGCAGCCGTTCCGTGCGAGGCTGCCTCGTCGCATACGGCGGGCGCGGCACGATCTTCGTTGAGGCCGAAGACCCTGAAGACGAGCGGCGCTTCACGGTCGCGCACGAGGCCGCGCACTTCATGTCGGATTACCTGTCTTTGCGAGAGCGGGCCTGCGCGAAGTTCGGGCCGCGTATCGCGGAGGTGTTCGACGGCAGGCGCAAGCCCACGTTGAACGAGCGCGTCGGCGCGCTGCTCGCGGGAGCGACGCTCGGCGTCTATACGGAGCTGTTGGAGCGAGACGACGCGGGCGCCGCCGGCGGCGCTGTTTACCGCATCGAAGACCGCGCGGATCGAATCGCGCTCGCGCTTCTCGCGCCGCCCGAAGTCGTGTTGGCCGAGGTGGACACTTCGGCCTCCGCCTTCGCCGCGCGGCGCGAGTCCGTGAACCGCCTGTTGTGTGAGAGGTTCGGCCTCCCGCCGCAGCCGGCGGACGCATACGCCCGTTCGCTGCTTGAGAGCACAGGGCGCGGGGCGTCGTGGGTCGAGTCGCTGCGGCTGCGTTGAAAGTCTTTCCGCCCACGCCGAAAAAAGTTGTCGCACTTTTTCGCGTGCGGGTTGTATTAGAGGCGCACGGTCGCGGCGGTAAGGAGTTAGACGCGATGGCTTTTGAAGAGCGGACAGACGGAGAGCGTGCGGACGGGGCCGCGGGCGGCGCTCAGGCGGCGGGTGACTTCGCCGAGTTCGAGCAGGCTTACGACGAAAGGCTCTCGGACACGCTCGACCTCGACACGTGGACGCTCGGCGAGGACGTTGCGGCCTTCCTCGACCGCACGGAGCAGGAGATAGCCGACGCCATCAGGCGGGAGACTGAGGCGGCGAAACAGATACGCGAACTCGTCTTCCCCCGAATCGCCTCCGCGCCGAACGCGCCGCGGAACGCCGGAGTCTATCAGGCGCGCAGGACTGACCTCGAACTCGTCCACCGCGGCCTTCTCTTCAACGGCGCGGTCGAGGCGTGCGACGGCACGCGCGTCAAGCACGACACGCTGCCGCTCACGATCACGCAGATAGGCGTATGCCTCGTCTCCTACAACGGGCGGCAGGGGGCCTGGGCGCACCGCCTCTTCCGCCGAGACCTTCGCGCGCGAAGCTCCGACCCCGTCGAAGAGGTGATGGACTTACTCAACCGGCGAGAACGGCGCGAGGCGCAAGGGCTTGAGGGCAACGCGCTGAGCGAGCTGGCCGGGCGCGGCATCATGACGTGGGCCGAGCGCGCCATACTGCGCGACCGCTCGAACGCGCAGTGGCGGATGGGGCACGGGCATCCCGCGCCTTACGAGCTGCTGACGAACCTCTGGTCGTCGAGCCTGAACAGCATACGCGTGCCGCTTGAGTTGATCGAGTGGTACGTCGCGCACAAGCGGTTCGTCTTCGTGCCGAGCGCGCCGCGCAAGCGCCACTGGCTGACGCTCGGCTACGCGCTCCGTCCGATGGAGTTTCTGATTCTTCAGACTCTCGAACCCGAGTTCGAGAAGCTGCTCGAAGGCAATTACCGCGGCCCCGTTCTCAAAGCGATGCGCGACTTCTGCCGCGAGGTCGGGCCGCAGATCGTCGTCGGTCTCTACCGCGTCTGGGCGGGAGCGCCGCCCTTCATGTTCTACGCGCACGTCGAGCAGGCGGAGCTTGCGGCGCACATCGCTATGGCCGACAGCCTTCTGCAAGAGCACAGGGGCTTCCCGATGCTTATTGACCTCGCGGACACGGTCTGCCGCACGACCTTCGGCGTTGACAGCTTCAAGTCTTCGGTGCAGATGGCCTACGCGCGCGCCGGCACTCCGTTCCAGTATCTGGGTGAGCGCGAGACGCGCACGCGCTGAAGTGTGCGCAGTTTGAAGTGGAAAGTTTGCGAGAGGTGTTTTATGACGAGACGAAACGACGAATTGAGCGAGCGGGTCTTGGCAGACGACGCAGGCGTCGCGCGGGAGACAAGCCCAGAGTTCATGAGTGCGCTCGAAGAGGAGATTGACCTGGCGGGCGGCGCCTGGCAGGAGGACGAGGAGGCACGCGGCTCGGTCGGCTTCACGATGTACGACACGCCTTCGAGCAGGGACAACACCGTGACCGTCCTTCTTCCCGCAGAGCAGATCGGCAAGACGCCTGCGCAGTCGCTCGTCCGCATCAAGAGCCGTAAGAAGGAGGGCGGCGGCGACGGTCGCCAGTACCTCGGCGCGATCATCGAAGGCCCTTTCGCGGAGCCTGATGGCTTGAGGGCCGACGCGCCTCTCGTCGTCACGACGACGGTGCGCGGCGCGCGCTTCATGCCTCGCTACCACGGGCGCGTGCAGGTCGAGATCATGGGCGAGGAGGTCGGCAACGTGCTCGTCCCGCCGCGCTTCCGGCCCCTGCCGAACAGCCCCGTCTTCGTCCTCGACCAGGAGGAGACCGCCGAGCGCCTTCGCATCGGAGGCGACGTTCCGCTCGGCCTCGCCGTCGGCTACGAGGAGATGGTCGTGGCGCTTCCCTCGGCGCGCAAGGATGTCTTTCCGCGCCACACAGGCATTCTCGGCACGACCGGCGGCGGCAAATCAACAACCGTTTCGGGACTCGTCGGCAAACTCGCCGCGGCGGGCGTCGGCGTCGTGGTCTTCGACACGGAGGGCGAGTACACGCGCATCTCGGAGCCCGCCGGAGGCGGTGAGATGCGCGAGATGCTCGCCGCGCTCGAACGCCGCGGGTTGAAACCGGAAGGAGTTAAGAACGTCGCCATCCGAAGACTCGTCGGGCGCGACAGCACAAATGCGTCTTACGCGGACAACCGCGAGTTCAGTCTTGAGTTCTCGAACATCTCGCCATACGCGATGGCCGAAATCCTCGGACTCAACGAGGCGCAGCAGGATCGCTTCCAGAAGTCCTACGACATCACGCGTCGCGCGCTGATGGACTTGCGCATCTTCCCGTCGAACGAGCGGGAGCAGGCCGAACTCCTCGAACTCGACGAGATGGAGCGAGGCTTCCCACGCATGACGCTCCGCCACATGTACGACATCACCCGCTTCTGCGCCGACATCGTTGCGAAGGAGGAGGACGCCGGCGCATCAATGCGCGCTCCTGAGTTCAAATCTGCACGCGCACAGATCGAACAGCTCATCAAGTCCGCGAAGCTCGAAGGCCACGCCGGCAGTTGGCGCAAAGTTCAGGGCAGTCTCGCTCGCCTCCTCCGCCTCGGCATCTTCGACGACAGGGAGAAGGGGCTGCCCGACTACGAGGAGATGACGCGCCCCGGTCGGGTCACGATCATTGACCTGAGCGACACGGACTCGCCGCAGGTCAACAACCTCGTCATCTCGGAGATACTGCGCGGGCTGCACCGCCAGCAGGACGAGAACTACCGCGCCGACGAGAAGAGGAAGGAGTCTCAGCCGGAGGCGCGGCCCCCTCAAGCGGCGGATGGGAAGCCGGGCTCGGACGAAGACTGGGAGGCGATCTTCGGCGGCGCTGAGAGCGCCGGACACAAGGCGGACGTGCCGCGCCGCGTCGTGGTCGTCATAGAGGAGGCGCACGAGTTCCTCTCTTCGGAGCGCATACGCCAGATGCCTGTCCTCTTCCAGCAGGTGGCGCGCATCGCGCGTAGAGGCCGCAAACGCTGGCTCGGCCTCGTCTTCGTCACGCAACTGCCGCAGCACCTGCCCGACGAAGTGCTCGGCCTCGTCAACAACTACGTGCTGCACAAGATCGCCGACGCGAACGTCATCAGCCGCCTCAGGCGCACAATAGGCGGCGTTGACGAGGGCCTGTGGAACCGTCTGCCGAACCTCGCGCCCGGCCAGGCCGTCGTCTCCGCCGCGAGCATGGCGCGTCCGCTGCTCGTGGCGATTGACCCGACGCCCTCGAAGCTCCGCATGGTCGAGTGAGCGGCGGTCGGAACTGTTAAGGCTCTCAGGCGCGGACGCTCATCGGGCTTGTAGGCAAGTGTGCGTTGTCGAGTGAGTGTTTGCGCTTCCGCCTCAGACGGGCGTTCAAGCCTTCGCCTCAAATGAGCGGGCTGTAGTCTCAAAACTTTTCGGGTCAGGGGAGAGACGTTTGGTGTCTCCCACGGTCGGCTACTCTTGAACGATGACGGCAGCGAGGACACATAAACAGACGCCGCAGCGCGTACACCTTCACGCATACGAGCGGCTGAGCCGCATCTGCGCCGAGATTCAGCGCGGGCGATACCCGAAGAAGGCAGACCTCGCGCGGCTCGTCGAGCGCCACCCTCGCACCGTCCAGCGCGACCTCGAAGCCCTCGTCAGCCGCTTCGACGCGCCGCTCGAATTCGACTGCGAGAAGAACGGCTTCTACTTCGCAGACAACACATATCAACTTCCGCCCGTCACGCTCAGCGAAGGCGAGCTGATCAACTTCTTCGCCGCCGAGCGCGTGCTGCGTCGCCTCGGCGCGACATCCGAAGTGCAACTCGCGCGCAACGCCCTCCGACGCCTCGCCGCTCTCCTGCCGGCTGAGGTGGTCGTGGACGTGTCCGCGCTCGAAGAGGCCATCACCTTCGCGCCCGAACCCGTGCTCGACGCCTCGCCCGCAGTCCTCCGACGGCTTGCCTCTGCGGCAGCGCACCGCCGGACGCTGCACATAGGCTACTACTCGCAGCGACGCGCCGCGCACACCGAGCGCGACGTTGACGTTCTGCTCCTCCACAACCACCTCGGCGAGTGGTACGCCGTCTGCCACGACCGCGAGACCGGAGAAGTCCGCGACTTCCACGCCGGTCGCATCACCGACATCACGGACACGCGACGCGCCTTCGCCCCGCCCGAAGGCTTCGACGCCGACCAGTACCTCCGCCGCGGCTTCGGCATGTTCCGCGGGGGCGAAGAAGTTCTGGTCGAAGTGGAGTTCGACCCCTACCAGGCGCGCTACGCACGCGAACGCGCCTTCCACCCCACGCAGCGCCGCACTGAACTACCCGACGGTCGCCTCCGTCTCACCTTCCGCACAACGGAAGCCGCCCTCGAACAGGTCGCCCGCTGGCTCATGCAATACGGCGAACACGCACGCGCCCTCCGCCCTGCGTCACTCCGCTCAATCATGCACGAGCGCCTGACGCGCGCCGCCGCCCTTTACGACAACACGACAGACGAGGCCAACGATGAGTGAACTACCCCCAACCTTTGACGAGTTCTTCCGCACGGCCTTTGCCAGCGACCCGCTCGACGAGAGCTACAGGCCATTCTTCTATCAGCGCCGACTTGCCAACCCGGACGAGCCGCTGCCGTCACTCGTCAACGTCCCTACCGGCGCAGGCAAGACCGCCGCGATCCTTGCCGCCTGGCTCTGGCGTCGGCTGCACAATCCGCAGAGCGTCGGTCGCCGGCTGGTTTACTGCCTGCCGATGCGAACTCTAGTCGAACAAACAAGGGGAGTTGCGGAGCAGGCAGTCGAGAGAATCGGCTTGAAAGACCGCTTCGGTATTCACCTGTTGATGGGCGGCGACGTGAGCCATGAATGGGATGTGAACCCTGAGCGTGAGACCGTTCTTATCGGCACGCAAGACATGCTTCTCTCACGCGCGCTCAATCGCGGCTACGCAATGAGCAGGTTTCGCTGGCCGGTTGAGTTTGGGCTTCTTAACAATGATTGCCTGTGGGTACTCGATGAGGTGCAGTTGATGGGCAGCGGACTTGCCACTTCAACGCAACTTCAAGCCTTCCGACGAATGTTTGGCAGCTTTGGTAATGTGCAGACGATTTGGATGAGCGCCACAGTTAAAAGGGACTGGCTCGTTACCATTGACGTTGACCCGAAGCACGACATTCGAGGGGAACTGTCTTTCGATATTGCCAAAGAAGAGTCTAAGGTGCTTCACGCCGTAATGTTTGCTCCTAAAACCGTCAACGAGACGAAGTTGAAGGCAGGTGAGTTTGAGAAGATTACGAAAAGGGTGCTGTCCGCACATCAGAAGGGCAGTCGCACTCTGGTAGTTGTTAATACCGTGAGGCGGGCCATTGGGTTACATAGGACGTTGAAAGATGCCTCAAGAAGTAAGAAGGCTGCGCCGGAATTTGTGCTAATCCACTCGCGCTTTCGCCCGCCTGATCGCAAGGAAGTTATTAACAAGCTTCTAAGCGAGCCCGCGGAAGAAGGAACGATCATCGTCTCAACTCAGGTTGTCGAGGCTGGTGTTGATGTCTCGGCAAGAACGCTCTTCACTGAACTCGCGCCTTGGCCGTCACTCGTGCAGCGATTCGGGCGGTGCAACCGTCGAGGAGTGGACGACGACGCGGCTGTTTATTGGATTGACGTGAAAAGCCCTGACGCCGTGCCGTATGACGACGAGGATTTGAAGCTTGCCCGCGAAAGACTAAAAGACCTTGAAGGCAAAGAGGCAGGCCCGGAGCGGTTAAGTGAATACCTCTCCACACTAGACGCGAAAGTCAGAGATAAGTTGCTTCGCTACGAACATATTTACGTGATTAGGCAGCACGACTTGCATGGGCTGTTTTCAACGGAACCCGATCTGGCAGGCGGCTACACGGACGTTTCGATGTTTGTGCGGAATATCGAACGTGAATCCGACGTGTACGTTTACTGGCGCGACTTCAAAGGCGAGCCTGCGCGTAGCGAACCGCCGCCGAGCCGCAATGAATTATGTCCGGCGCGCTGGCTTGATCTAAAAGCGTTCCTCGAAAGAAAAGGCTCGGCGGCCTGGCAGTGGAACAGCGAAGGCAAGAAGGGTAGAGGACAATGGGAGGCTAAGCGGCACAGTGAGATTCGCCCCGGAATGACGCTATTACTGGCGACCAGCCAAGGAGGCTATCACAAGGATGTTGGCTGGACAGGCAATTCTTCCGATAAACCATCAGCCGTTGTTGATTTGCAAAACCTGAAACCGCAGGAAAGTTTAGTGGATGAGTTGCCAAGCTTGAGCGAGTACGGTTGGTGGCCTGTGGCAAATCATTTACGTGACGCTAAAGCTGAAGCATTCGATATTGTCCGCCAAATCCAATTCGACGACGAGCTGTGGAGTAGATGCAGCCAGAGCGTCATTCTCGCGGCGTGGTGGCACGATGTCGGCAAGACACTGGAGCCTTGGTGGAGAGCCGCCGAAAGACAGATTGATGAGTTAAAGGCGAAGGCCAGAGAATTTCTGACTGCTAATCATGACGGCGGTGAAACCGAATTCGTCAAAAGCTTTCTAACTCAGCTTGAGTCACATTTAGTCACTGACAACTTATGGGCCAAGTTCCCTAGTTTAGATGAGGCATTGAAACGTTCCAATCTCTCACTGGTTGCGCGCAAGCGCATCAAGAAAGCGATTGATGTACGCTTTCTCCCCGGCCTGCGTCACGAAGCCGCGAGTGCGCTCGCGGCATGGCAGGAATGGCGCAACAACATAGCAGGTTGGAATGCGCTCGCCGTCTATCTGGTCGCTTGTCATCACGGAAAAGTACGCACCGTTTTAAGGGGCACGTGGGCAGGCGATGACGTGTTCGGCATCAGGTCCGAAGAGAAGTTGCCGTCGTTAGACGGGTGGCTCGCGTCCGAGAGGGTGCTTGACCTGCGCCCCAAAGTATTCGGTGCGGTTGGTGAATGGGATGAAGCGCAGAATCAATATTCCCTGACGATGCCGAGTTGGATCGGCATGGTGGCGGAACTGCTCGGCCCTGAATTACCTGACGATCCAGACCCTCGTAGCACAGTGCCTGACCGCGAGCCGCGTAACCTTGGGCCTTTCCGCTTGGCATTTCTCGAAGCGCTGATAATTGCTGCTGACAGGAAAGCAAGCCGTTCGCCGGGAAAGGGGGATAAGCATGAGTGACGAGTTACGCGTATTGAAGTTCACAGGCATTCGCACTGACAGCCTGGGAAGTTATCTAACCGGGCTGGGATTGCTTTCCGCACTCTCATCAAATACCGAATGGCGCGGTTTAAGAGGGTGTTGGCGTGATGGCTGTTTGGTCATCGCAGCCAAGGAGATAACGCAGGACAATGTTGAAAGCTTTTTGCTCAACGAATGGACGCCGCCGCCGTACTCAAGATGGTGGACAGATAAGCAAAAGGCCGACACGAAGGCAAAGGGCGATCAGAACATCTGGCAGGCGAGGAGTACAGAAGGCATCTCCAATGTCCGTTTACTCGACTCCCATATCGTCGCTGTAAGACGCAACCAATTTAACCCAGTGCTCGGTACTGGCGGCAATATCGGAAAGCGCGATTTGGCTAGGGTCTATGAAACCGCCTTGAGCCTCACGAGCAAGGCGGAGCGAACAAAAGTTAGCGGCTGGCTGAGGGCCACGCTTCATGCTGAATTCGACTCGCCTTTGCCCGATCTTACCTCAGCCGGAACATGGTTCGTTTATGCCAACAAGACCTTTAACAGCGGGCAGTCTTGGTATCGTGAAGGGCAGATGTCCCCCTGGTCGTTCCTTCTTGCAATGGAAGGCGCGGTGTTACTTACCGGCAGCGTCGCACGGCGTTTGAGCGCAAACGCGCGTTCTTACGCGGTATTTCCTTTCGTGACAGATGCGCTCTCACCGCAATCAGAGAACGAAGTAGGGCTTGTCAGGGCCGAGTTCTGGGCACCGCTCTGGCAGTATCCGGCCACATTGCCGGAGGTGCGCGCTTTGTTGGAGCGCGGGTTGGCGCGCATCGGTCAGCGCGAAGCCAAAGCGCCACACGAATTCGCCATTGCGGCACTCTCAGCCGGAGTTGATGCCGGAGTGTCGGAGTTCGTCCGCTTCGTGCTGCGGCAGACAACCAGCAGCCAAGTTTATGAAGCTGTGCCGGGCGAAAGAATCAAAGTCGCCTCGGCTCGTAGCGGTGAATCAAGATTGATAGAGCAAATCATCCCTTGGCTCGACCGGCTGCCTTACGAACCGCGTGACAGTAAACAGAGAGGGAAATTCAAAGGGCTGCGCGGGCCGGTCGAAAACGCGATCATTCGCCTTGCGGAACGGCCAAACGACTCGGAGCAGTGGCAGCGGCTGTGGTTGTTAATCGCGGATACGCAGGGCCGCATTGACCGAAACAAGGAATTGCGCGGGCGCTGCCGTGCGCTCGAATGGCTCGACGCCGAATGGTTTGAAAGGGCTTGGCCGTCGCCTCCGGCTGAAATTCACATCGCCTGCGCTATCGCCTCCATCGGTGCCGACAACGAAACGTCGATATTGGTCAATGTCTTCGGCGTGGAACTCAGCAGAACCAAGACGCCGCTGTTTTCTGGCGAGCGGCGACCACAGCGGGCCATCTGGCACAACGGCGATGTAGTGCGTCTGTTGGCGGACGTGCTTGAGCGACGGCTGGTGGACACTGACGCGACATCGCCCATTCCGCTGGAAGCCCGCCGTTACTGTTCGCCTTCAACAATCAATGCTTTTCTATCAGGTTTAGTTGACATTGAACTCATCGGGCGCTGGGTTCCGGCATTGTCGCTCATCCGATGGGTTAAACATCAAGTCCCTTCAGAGCAAATACCTGTTAATGAATCCGACCACGTGCCCGATGAAGCCTTCCTATTACAGTCCTTGTTCCGTCCACTTTTCTATCCATATAAGCTTCAGGTGAAAAATGGGAAGGAGTTATTCCCCAACCACGTACGCCCGCGCGCTGCAACGGCGCGTCGGTTGTTCAATCTAATCCGTCAGGGAGAAATAAGCGAGGCCGTCGAACTTGCGCGAAGCCGTTACCTGGCTGCCGGGCGCTCAATCATATCGCCGCCTGACAACCTCGGCGCGGATTATGAGAGGATCGCGGCATCCTTACTTATCCCTATGAAACCGTCCGACGTGATGGCTGGCTTCAATCGCTGGCTACACCCAGCTAAAAGCGAAAGGTGAATGAAGATGAATGAGGAACTGACACTCGATAGCTTGATCGCACAAGACGGCCCGACTTGTTTAATTGTCAGGGCGCGGCTCGAACCTGTGGGCGACCAAAATCGCTTTCAACCGGCAGGCTTCCCCGAAGTCGGTCACGTCATCTACGACGCACCGCGGGGTAACGGCCATAAGCCTGAGAAGGTCTGCATCATTGATAGCGCCGCGAGCATGGCGAATCATCTGGAATCGGTTTGCATGGCCGGGCCGAATGACACGGAACTCCATCCCGACCTCAAGGCCCTTCCATACGTCGTATGCGTCACCGACCGAGAATTCACCGTCGAGGGGGAAGGCATCAAGCTCAACGCGGACGATCCCCGCGACAAAGCTGTCGTCACAAGTCTGACAGAAGGACACCGTATCGCTTCTGATTACTTCCTTGATGGGCTGCTTGGTGCGACTTGGGTGGAAGAG
>Ga0070740_10003892_pt1 | contig 15244 bp, 11 predicted proteins | sample Coa_R2_FD_67286 | JGI IMG/M metagenome (GOLD analysis project Ga0070740, IMG submission 67286) | Surface soil microbial communities from Centralia Pennsylvania, which are recovering from an underground coalmine fire - Coalmine... | ecosystem: Environmental > Terrestrial > Soil > Unclassified ... | reverse complement strand
ACGACGAATTTATCATGGCCCTGGAGGCGGCACGCAGCCAGTTACTCTGGAAACAGTCGCAGTCGCCCCACCACACTCCCAAGCCCAAGGGACTGACCAGTTGGTGGAAGCGCACGTAAAAGCGGGAGCAGTTTGCGGGCTGAAGGGATTGACCCTTGATTCGCCAATCCCTTCAATCACTTTTCCCCTGCTCAATTTTCCTTCGAGGCGGCCGTTTGCTTTTTGCCGCCGGGTTTAATTCCGAAGCGAACCCTCACGGCCTCCAGTTTGCCGTCCGCCGTTTTCCGGTAGCTGCCACTGACCCTTTCGCCCACGACGCCGTCCGCCAACACCGCCGGCTGGCCGTCCTTCAGAATTTTGGTTTCGGAGGTGACCTGGAAGGTTCGTTTGCCGACGGTGAACGTCATGGCATTCGTATCCACGGCCTCCAGCTTGCCGTGGAACGGGAGGATTTGGCGATGTCTCTTGGGCGCGGTGGTCGTTGCCGCCGTTGCGCCGGTGGCCGTATCCTGGGCGACGGACCATGCCGGCGCGGCCAGCACGGCCCCTGCGCACAGGGCCAAAATCGAGAGTTTGAGAAGGTGTTTTTTCATCGAGTTGTTTGTTTGGAGTTGTTGTTGTTTGTTTGACTGACGAACGGATTGGACGCCGGTTACCGGCGCGAGGTTTCAAAATTTGTCTGTTCGCTTTCCATTCTTCCGGCTGGGCGCCGCTGCTGCTGCGCCGCGCGCCTGGAAAATCCATCCGCATCGCCTGCCGCCGGAGTCGCCCCCGCCTTCGGGCGATGGCCATTGTCACCACGCCCCTTCCGTGAGCAATTCCGTGATGTTGCGGGCCAGGTCTTCGGCCAGCAAGGGTTGCGCCTGTCGCTCGGCCTCGGCCAGGCTCGTTCCAACTTGAACGAGGGTGTAACCGGTGACGTTTTTGTCAAGCAAGATTTTCCCGCTGCGCCGGTCGCGGGCGACGACGTGCGCGGTGATCGTCACCCGGTAATTTTCCGCCGTGGTGGCGTCGGTGCTCAAAAAACTGGTGCCGGCACGTTGATAGCCGGTGATGACGCCGGTGACCACGATGTCGCCGGGACGACGGGTCGCCAGGCGATAGGTGCCGTCAGTCTGCAACCGCTCGCGCAGCGCTTGAGTCACCGCGGCCCCCAAACGCGGCTGCAACGTTTGATTGTTGAAGGGAACGACTTCGATGGTTTGTTGGCCGGCGGCACCGGCCGCCGGGTTGACCGGGCCGAGACGATAACCGGCACAACCGGCCAGCAACATGGCCGCCAGGAGTAAAGACCACCCGGGGAGGGCCGCCAACCGGCCCGGCCTCCGGGATGGCCCGTCCTCCCTCTTCGATTGGCCATCGGCGTGGGGCATGTTACCTGTGGGCCACTTGTTGCAGGCGCGGTTTGAGGGCTTCAATGCGCTGGCGGGCACGGGCGGCGTAGGGTGAATTGGGATTCAACTGCAACACCTCGTTGTAGTAAATCACCGCGCCGGCCCATTTCTTCTCCCGCTCGTAAAACTGCGCGATCTTGAAATTGCCTTGCACTTTCACGGTGTTGAGGGAAGCAATGGCTTTTTGCGCCTGGGCCGCACGGGGGTCATTGGGATACAAGGTGAGAAAATCTGTGAAGGCGGCAATGGCTTTGTCGGCGGTGCTTTGATCGTATTCAGCGGCGGCGGCCTCCTTGGAATACGCCACTCCCTCGCGGAACAGGGCGTCGGCCGCAATCACCGGCAGATTGGCGTAGCGGTCGGCAGCCGTCTCGTAGGCTTTCACCGCCTCTTCGTAATCTCGCTGCTTCTCGCGCGCCACACCGATGCGCAATTGCGCGTGCGGCGCCACATCGCTGTAGGGACCGTTGGTCACAATGGTGCCAAACAGCCGGGCCGTCCGATCCATGGAGCGGTAAAAGGGAATCGTGTTCCACAACCGGAAAAATTCGCCGTGCAAAAAGCGGTCGGCAATGAGGTATTGCCGCCACAAAATGTCCTCATACTGCGCGCTGCCGGGATATTTCTGGATGATGGTTTCGTAGGCATTGAACGCCGCCTCGTCCCGATGCGCCTTTTCCAAGCAGCGGCCAATCAGATATTCCGCCCGCGGCGCGTAATCCGATAACGGCCACAGACGCACCACGCGCCGCGCGGCGCGCAAGGCCACCGCGTAGTCTCCGTTGGTGAACGACTCCTCCGCCACGGCCAATTGATCCTGCGCACGCGACCGCATCCAATCGGCCTTCTGACCAAACGGTTCATAATACCAGCCCTCGCCGGGCGTATAATACAACGGTGCCGGCGAACGAAACGGCAACCCCAGCGTCAAGCCCAGCAACCAAATCAGAATCCGAAACCGGAAACGCATCGCCCAAACGGTAGCCGCGTCACCAGCCCTTGCAAGTGGAAAATGGGAATGAGGGCATATTGCCGGGAGAGCATTGTTTGGAACCACACCCTGTTTTACCGGTGACCTTGCGATGAGGCGGCGCTGCGCTGCCGCCGAGGCCCGGATTTTCAAAAAACAACCGGTCGCGGGTTCGACCCGCCGTTGATCCAATGGTCGGAAGCACCAGACAGGGAAACCCGCCGGCGGTTCGGCCTGAGAAAATTGACGCGACACCTCGTTGAGGCCGCGATAAAATCACTCCTGATGAGCACCGTGGCGCTCCGCAAAATCCGGATCATTGATTCGCACACCGGCGGTGAGCCGACCCGCGTCGTTCTGGCTGGCGGGCCGAACCTTGGACGTGGCCCGCTGGCGGCGCGGCGTGAAAAATTCCAGCGCGAGTTTGATCACTTCCGCTCCGCCATCGCCAACGAACCGCGCGGCTCGGACGTTGTGGTCGGCGCCCTGCTTGTCCCGCCGCAGGACAAATCCTGTGCCACGGGCGTGATTTTTTTCAACAACGTCGGTTACTTGGGCATGTGCGGCCACGGCACCATCGGCGTCATCGCCACGCTGGCCTATTTGAAAAAAATCAAACCCGGCGAACACCGGATCGAAACGCCCGTCGGTGTGGTCACCGCCACCTTGCACCCCAACGGCGAAGTCTCCGTGGCCAACGTCCCGAGCTGGCGCGCGAAAAAAAATTTCACCGCCGACGTGCCCGGCATCGGGCCGGTCACCGGCGACATCGCCTGGGGCGGCAACTGGTTCTTTCTGGTCGGGAAACATGGACTGGAACTTTCTCTGGCGAACGTGGACGCGCTCACGGATTTTTGCTGGCGCGTTCGCCAGGCGGTCAATACCCAGGGCTTTCCCGAAGTGGATCATGTGGAACTTTACGGGCCACCGACGGTTCGCGGCGCGCGTTCAAAAAATTTTGTCCTGTGTCCCGGCAAGGCCTATGACCGTTCGCCTTGCGGCACCGGCACCAGCGCGAAACTGGCGTGTCTGGCCGCTGATGGGACGCTGGCCGAAGGCGAAGAATGGATTCAGGAAAGCCTCCTGGGCAGCACGTTCACGGCCACCTTTCGTTGGCTGGACCGCGCCGCCGGAAAAATCCTGCCCACCATCACCGGCAGCGCCTTCGTCAATGCCGAAATCACTCAGGTGCTCGATGAGCGCGACCCGTTCTGCTGGGGAATCCGGTTGTGAGCCAACACCTCGTCATCATCGGCGCCGGCGTCATCGGCCTGTCCACCGCGTATAACTGCGCGCGGCGCGGGTTTGCGGTGACCGTGGTCGAACGCCACGGCGCGCAGCGCGACGGCTGCTCCTTCGGCAACGCCGGCATGATCGTGCCCAGCCACTTCATTCCGCTGGCCGCACCGGGCATGGTAAAACTCGGATTGAAATGGATGTGGAATCCGGCGTCGCCGTTTTACATCCGGCCGCGGCTCGACGCCGAGTTGTTGCGTTGGGGAATGCACTTCTGGCGCGCAGCCAATGCCGGTCACGTCCGCCGCGCCGCGCCGTTATTGCGTGACCTGTTGCTGGCCAGCCGGAAATATTTTGAAGAACTGGCCGCGTTGCCGGGTGTGGATTTCGGCCTGGTCCAAAAAGGGCTGCTCATGCTTTGCAAGGAACCGCACACCCTCCGGGAGGAAATTCACACCGCCGAAATGGCGCGCGCGCTCGGCATCCCGGCGGAAGTGCTCGACGCCCGACAGGTCGCCGCGCTCGATCCCGGCGTGCGGCTGGACATCGCCGGCGCCGTTCATTATCCGCTGGACGGCCACCTCACGCCCGCGCGGTTGATGGCGGCGCTGCAGCAGCAGTGCGAACGGCTGGGAGTGAAATTCATTTGGAACCGCGAAGCGGTGGATTGGCGGATCGAAAACCGCCGCCTGCGCGCGGTGAAATTTTCCAACGCCCCCGAAATGGTCGCCGACGAATTTATCCTTTGCGGCGGCTCGTGGTCGCCGCTGCTGGCGCGAAAGCTGGGCTTGAACCTTCCGCTGCAGGCCGGCAAAGGTTACAGCCTCACGCTGCCCAAGCCCCGGCAACTCCCGCAACGGTGCTCCATTCTCTGCGAAGCGCGCGTGGCGGTGACGCCGATGGACGGCGCGTTGCGCGTCGGCGGCACCATGGAAATTGCCGGATTGAACGAAGACATCAGCCCGGTGCGCGTGCAGGGCATCGTGCATTCCTTCTGCCGCTACTTCCCGGAATTCCGCGCGGAAGATTTCGATGGCATTCAGCCGTGGCGCGGATTGCGCCCCTGTTCGCCGGACGGGTTGCCGTACGTGGGGCGAACGAAGAAATTTGAAAACCTCTCGCTCGCCACCGGTCACGCCATGATGGGCGTGAGTCTCGGCCCGGTCACCGGCAAACTGATGGCGGACATTCTCTCCGGCGAAAAACCCGCAGTGGACCTCGCGCTGCTGTCGCCGGACAGGTTCGGGTGAGCCGGTCAACCCTGCCTTGTTTGGCAAAAGCCGCCGTGTATATTGGGCGCGGACCATTCGTGTTGTTTCAGTAACGCTGCTCAAGGGTTCGGCAGTTGAAACGGAAAATTCCGATGTGCATTCAGGTTATTCCGCTCCGCGCGAGTGATCCGTAATTTCAGCCGTCAAAATGAAACCTCCGATTTTGAACTGGCGGGGCGTCATCCCCGCGATGACCACGCAATTCAAACCCGATTACCGCGTGGACCACGCGCTCATTGCCCGGCACGCGCACTGGCTGATTGAAAACGGTTGCACCGGCATCGTCGCGCTGGGCTCCCTCGGCGAAAGCGCCACGCTGCGCTTCGATGAAAAAGTTGCCATCCTCAAAACGCTCGTCGTTGCGCTCGACGGCAAAGCACCGGTCGTCGCCGGCATCGCGTCGCTGAGCACAATGGAAGCCGTTGATCTCGCCAAAGCCGCCGCGGACGCGGGTTGCTCGGGATTGATGGTGCTGCCGCCGTATGTTTATTCGAGCGACTGGCGCGAGATGAAGTCGCATGTGCAGCCGGTGATTCGCGCCACGAAACTTCCGGTCATGCTCTACAACAATCCGGTTTCCTACCAAACCGATTTCCTGCCGGAACAGATCAAGGAACTGGCGGATGAAAACCCCAACCTGCGCGCGGTCAAGGAATCCAGCGCCGACGTGCGGCGCATCACGGCGTTGAAGGCATTATGCGGCGACCGCCTGGCGCTGTTGGTGGGCGTGGATGACTTGATCGTGGAAGGCGTCCGCGCCGGCGCCGTCGGCTGGATTGCCGGCCTGGTGAACGCCTTTCCGCGCGAATCCGTCGCCTTGTTCAACTATGCGCTGCGGGGCCGGACGGACAAGGCCGACGAACTTTACCGATGGTTTCTGCCCTTGCTGCGCCTGGACACCGTGCCGAAGTTCGTGCAGTTGATCAAACTGGTGCAACAGGAGGTCGGCCGGGGCAGCGAACGCGTACGCCCCCCGCGCTGTGTGTTGACCGGCGCCGAACGCCGGACGGCGCTGGCCACGCTCAAAGCGGCCTTGAAAACACGGCCGAAAATTCATTGACCGAAGGAATCGGCCAATCGTTGAATGGACGGCAAATGAATCACTCAATGGCTGAATGAACATGCAACTTGAAGGCCTTTCTCTCATCGGCGCGGCGCGCGACGGGCGCAGCGGAAAAAAATTTGCCGCCGTGAACCCGGCGACGGGCGCCGCGCTGCCGGGCGATTTTTTTTGCGCCACCGCGGCCGCAGTGGAGCGGGCGGCGCAACTGGCGGCGGAAGCGTTTGCCGTTTATTCGCGCTGGAGCGGCGCGCGGCGGCTGGAATTTCTGCGGCGCATTGCGGAATTGCTGGAAGCGAACGCCGGCGCCATTGTCCCACGCGCGAATCTGGAAACGGCGCTGCCGACAGCTCGTTTGCAAAGCGAACTGGCGCGGACGTGTTTTCAACTGCGCTTTTACGGCGAGGCGGCGGCCGGCGGACTGTGCAGCGGCGCGCGCATTGACCATGGCGACCCCCATCGCCAACCGCAACCCAAACCCGACGTGCGTTCCGTGATGCGACCGCTCGGGCCGGTCGCCGTTTTCGGGGCGAGCAATTTCCCGCTGGCTTATTCCGTGGCCGGCGGCGACACGGCGTCGGCTTTCGCGGCCGGCTGCCCGGTCATCGTCAAGGCGCATCCGGCGCATCCGGGCACTTCGGAAATCGTCGGCCGGCTGATCCAACAGGCCGCGCGCGAAACCGGCGCGCCGGAGGGAGTTTTTTCGCTGCTGTTCGACGACGGTTTCGATGTCGGCGCCGCGCTGGTGAAACATCCGCGGGTGAAGGCCGTGGGTTTCACCGGCTCGCGGCGCGGCGGGCGCGCGCTGATGGACCTGGCGGCGGCACGGCCGGAGCCCATCCCCGTCTATGCCGAAATGGGCAGCGTCAACCCCGTGTTCATTCTGCCCGGCGCCATGAAGGCAGGCGCCGAAACGATAGCCGCCGGATTGCACAGTTCGGTGACGCTCGGCGTGGGGCAGTTCTGCACCTGCCCGGGACTGGCGTTCATCGGTACGGACCCCGCGGCCGAATCTTTTCTGAAAAAACTGGAAACGTTGATGTCGTCCACGCCGCCGGGGGTGATGCTGACGGCGGGACTGCGCGCGAATTATCAAAGCGGTGTGGAAAAATTTTCACGCGCGCCGGGCGTGCGGTGCGCCGCGACCGGAACGGCCGGGGAAAATTCCGCCACGCAGGCGCGCGCGGCGTTGTTGGTGACAAAAGCGGAAACGTTTTTGAAAAACCGTGAATTGATGGACGAGGTCTTCGGCCCTTCCACCCTGGTGGTGGAATGCGTTTCGCGGGCCGAGATGCTGGAAGCCGCACGCCGGCTTGAAGGGCAATTGACGGCAACGATTCACGGCACGCCGGAGGAGCTGGCGGAAAATCGGGAGCTGGTGGAAATTCTGGAAACCAGGGCGGGCCGACTGATTTTCAACGGCTTCCCCACCGGCGTGGAAGTCTGCCACGCCATGATCCACGGCGGGCCGTATCCGGCCACCTCCGACGGGCGTTCCACCTCCGTCGGCACGCGCGCCATTGAGCGGTTTTTGCGGCCGGTGAGCTATCAAAATTTCCCCGAAGCGGCGCTGCCGGCTGAATTGCAGGAGGCCAATCCGCTTCGACTCTGGCGCCTGGTGGACGGGGTCTGGCAAATCTGAAATGACCGCCGCAGCTCCGTGCGGGGATATTTGATAGGTGAGGGTGCATTTGGTCTATGGGGTTGCCGGGGGAAACGGCTATGATGAAAATACCGCGTCAAGGCAAATAAACGAGGATTCAACGTGCGCTACGAACCGATTGATCCACAACTGTTTGTTGAAAACCGCCAGCGGCTCAAACGCCTGCTGGCGCCCAATTCATTGGCCGTAGTCAACGCCAACGACGTGCTGCCCACCAATGGCGACGGCACCCTGGCGCTGGTGCCCAACGCCGATTTGTTTTACCTGACCGGCATCGAACAGGAACAGACGGTGCTGGTGTTGTATCCCGACGCCGAGGAGCCGAAGCATCGCGAGTTGCTGTTCCTGCGCGAACCCACCGAGGAAAACGAGTTGTGGGAGGGGCACAAACTGACGAAGGATGAGGCCCGCACCCTCAGTGGCATTCGCCACGTTCACTGGCTGTCGGAATTTCCCCGGCTCTTTCACCGGCTGATGTGCGAATGCGATCACGTTTATTTGAACCTCAACGAACATCCGCGCGCGGTGATCGAACTGGAAACCCGCGAGGCGCGATTTGCCGCCGAAACGGTGCGGCGGTACCCGCTGCACGATTATCGCCGCCTGGCGCCGCTGCTGCGCCAATTGCGCGCCGTCAAATCGAAAACGGAACTGGCCCTCATCCGCCGGGCCTGTGAACTGACCGCCGCCGGGTTCCTGCGCGTGCTCAAGTTTGTCAAACCCGGCGTGCGCGAGATGGAAGTGGAGGCGGAGCTGGCGCACGAATTCATCCGCCACGGCGGCAGCTTCGCCTATCTGCCGATCATCGCCACCGGCATCAACGCCTGCTGCCTGCATTACGTGGCCAACTCGGCCGTCTGCCGCGACGGCGAATTGTTGCTGCTGGACGTGGCCGCCGCCTACGCGAATTACAATGCAGACATGACGCGCACCATCCCCGTCAACGGCCGTTTCACCCCCCGCCAGAAAAAAGTCTATAACGCCGTATTGCAGGTCCTGCGGCAGTGCATTGCCGGACTCAAACCCGGAAAAAAAATCCTGGAATGGCAGCACGAGGCCGAGCAGATGATGGAAATGGCGCTGGTGGATTTGGGGCTGTTGTCCCTGCGCCAAATCAAGGAGCAGGACCCGGATCAGCCGGCCTTCAAAAAGTATTTCATGCACGGCGTGGGCCATCCTCTGGGACTGGGCGTTCACGACCCGGCGGTGATGGCGCAGTCCATTCAGGCCGGCTGGGTGATGACCGTCGAGCCGGCGATTTACGTTCGGGAAGAAGGCTTTGCCGTGCGGCTGGAAAACGACGTGTGGGTCACTGAAAAAGGCCCGGTGGACTTGATGGCCGGCGTGCCCATTGAAGCCGAAGAGATCGAAGAATTGATGAATTCAAAATCATTTTCCGGCAACGGTCGGAAAAACGTGTCGCCGGCCCCCGCCCTGCGCCGGCGCGAACTGGCCGTCAAATGAACCGCCTGCGCACTCTCATTTTTTTCCTGGCAGCAATCCTGCTCCCGGCCGCCCTCTTTGCGGACGAAAACGCCGGCGACAGCAGCCCGCCGAAAATTATGAACCTGAATCCGCCGGAGAAAGGATTTTTCGCCAAGGAACTCCTTTGCGACGGCATCCCCATCAAGGCGCCGGAGGTGGTCGCCGAGGGGGCGCTGCGTGAAGCGTGCCGGCGGATCTCCCGTGAACTGGAGCACTTGCCGATGGTGCGCTCCAATCTGATGACCGCCGGCGTGGAGGTGCACATTATCGGACAGCATCAGGTGACTTCCGACCTGCCGGAATTCCGCCGGCTCAAAGGCAAACCGCTACCGGAATATCACGGGGAAACGATTGACCAGCGGACGCGCGGCCTGGGCGGCCGGCTCGTTTCCTGCGGCGAGGAAAATCTGCTGCAACTGACCAACGACCATTATTACGGGCGCGACATTCTCACGCATGAATTTGCCCATGCCATCCGCCAATACGGCATTCCCCTGGACGTCGTCGAGCGCTTCAACCAACAATACCATCGTTCACTGGCCAATGGGCTTTGGCAAGGCGCCTACGCCGCATCCAATGCCGACGAATTTTTTGCCGAGCTGACCATGTGGTATTTCGGCACGCACGGGGATTTGCACATGACCGGCCCCAAACCGGCGGACGGCCCCGCCGGCCTCAAGGCCTACGACCCGGAAGCCTACCAACTCTTCGACGATTTCTACCAGGGGCGCATCCCCATTGCCAGGATGGAGCGCGGCCATCCGTGGACGGCCAATTCCAGCACCACCAACCGTTGGGCGCGCCCCCTCCGGCCCCACTGAATTCGCCGCCGGTTCACCGGCCACCGGTGGTTTCCCCGCCGGCGGTCTTGAGTTTCTTCCGGCGATATTCCGAAGGGCGCCAGCCGATCCATTTGGTAAAGGCGTTGGAGAAGACAAACGGGTTGTGATAGCCAACCTCTTGCGCGATGGATTCGATGGTCTGACTGGTGGTGGTCAGCAGCTCCGCCGCGCGCCGCATTCGCATGTAAATGACCTGGTGCATGGGGCTGCGACCGAGCTGACGGCGGCAGAGACGACGCAAATGTTCGTTGCTGTAGCCGGCCTCGCGCGCCAGTCGCGCCAGCGTCCAATCGTCCGCCAGATTGGCTGCCACCCGTTCCCAGAGCATTCGCAACTGGTCGGGGCGGTCGGAGGGTTGCGCAAATCGCAGCACGTAGGCGTGGATTAAATCCGTCCATTCCTGCATCAGCGACGGTTGCGCCGGACCGTTGCACTCATACATCAATCCCAGAATCGCCGATTGCAGCGGCAAGGGGTCGTAACGCGCCATCACCGGCGAGGTGGCGTCGGCAATGGGTCGTTGCCCCGGAGGCAATTGATAACAGACCCAGCAGAAATGCCATCGCGTGCCCGGCAGCGTTTCAAAGGCGTTCAGGGTGTGCGCCGGCAGCAGACAGGCGAACCCTTCCCGGCAGATGCGCCAGCGCCCGTCAATGAGCACCTTGCCGCGTCCGCCCAGACAGGCCAGAAAATACGTCGAGGTTTGTTTGGTGCGCACGATGCGCGTCAGATGCGTCGTCTCCTGAAAACCGATGTGCAGAATATGATACTGATTGAGCGCCTTGCAGATGGGAAAGCTGGAAATCCACGGCCGCGATTCCACATTGGCCGCCTGCACGCCACGCATTCGCGTGCGCGGCGAATGAATGGTCACATCCGCCACGGCGGAAAATTCCCCACCCGCCCCGGCTGCTGCAGCCGGTTGGTCCAGGCCGGTACTCTCCACTTCAATAGAAAGCATGACGCGATCCACTGCCCGCAAACTATCGGGTTGGGAGCACCGGGACAATTTCAAATTGGTGGAGGGGGAACCGGCTGGCGGCCGCAAACTGCCGGTACCCGCCGGGCCAATCATCGAATCACCACCAGAAGGTGGGGCAAGTGCCGTTATCCTCCGCTCCGCCCACACCGCCGTAACCTCGAACCGTCATGTCCTCAAACTTGCGCCACTGCACGTGCCCGTCCACGAACGCCACATTCCCCCCTCGAGGCACATTACCCTTCAGATGAGCCGTAAGGTGGGGTTTGGGATAGCTTCCAAAAATCGTGGTGTAGTTGTAACCGCCGGTGTATTTCTTGGCGGGATCATGCTGGCTGGTTTCCGAGATGGTCGCGCAGGCAATTAACACCCGGTCCACCGGGGCGCCCTGCCGAACGGTAATGGGGCCATACTTGATGCTTTGACCTTCAATGGTTCGATTGGCGTTGGTAGGGATCAAGGCCGGCGAGTTCCACAACGTCATGGCATAATCCAGCACTCGAAACGCCGGCGTGGCTGCGGAAGGCACACCGCCGTTGGCCCACCACCAGAGACGCAAATTGTCCTGATCCGTAAAACGGCTGCGCGTGCCGGGATCGTAACAGGATTTCTGGAATGTCGGACCGTTGGCCTGCAACATCACGTCGGCTGCCTTGCCGTCCAAATCCCAAATCCAGAAGCCGGATTGCGCTTCGGGAAAGTGATTGTTGTTGTCGTAGGCATACCCCAGCATGGCAATGCTCAACTGGTGCAGATTGCCCATGCACTGGGCGCGAATGGCCTTGTCTTTGGCCGCAGCCAAAGCCGGCAACAGCAGCGCCGCCAGAATGGCAATGATGGCGATGACCACCAGCAATTCGATGAGAGTAAATCCGGCGGCGGGGAGGTCTCGACGGCAGAGTTTCCACGCTGCCGAGCAGGACCCGTCGTTCGTTTGTTTGAAGTGTCTTTGCCGCAGGCACTCGGCGCTTTTTAGCGTGGCGGATGCTTTTCCGGTTGTCAGCATAATCATTGATTCACCAAACGGAAGAACAGGGTGGAATTGGTTACCGACACGGTGACGGTAGCCATACCGTTATTGGTCACCACCGTTGCCGGGAACGGTTGCCAATTCGCCGGCGACAGGGAGGGTGTGGCTTCCAGACTGAACGCGCCGCCAAAAATCGGCCAGCTCAACTGCACGCTCCCGCCACCGGAACCGCGGGCAGTAAGTGAGGGATGGAAGCTGGCCACGTCCAGCATGAAATGTTCAAACTGTACTGTCCGCGGATTGCCGCTGGTGCCGTCCCACGGCCCGGCCATGAGGCCCACCTGCATGGGTTGATTGGCAAACTGGGCGATGGAATAATGCGTCCGGTTGGGCACCTGTTTCCAGGGATCGGTGGGGTTTAACCGCTTGTAAAAATCAAATTCCGTTCCGTTCCGGCGAATGATTAACAGCCAAAAATTGCCGTCACCTTGATCAAGTTGACTGTTCTGAACAACCGCGCCATCCAGATTGCGGCGGGCGTAGGTGCCAATGCCATACTCGTCGAAACGCGTCAGCGAAACCCAGTATTCGCCGGCATCGTTGGTGCCGCCGCTGTTGGGCACCACGTAACCCAGCGGCCAGCCGCTGAGGCCGTTGCTGATGGCATAAGCGCGAGCCAACAAACCGGGTTGATTGAAAGCCGCCACGTCGAAGGAACGGATATGCACCGCCGCCTGAAAATCACCCGGCACATTTTTGAACAGGAAGAAGCCGCCGCTGGCGGTGTTTTCCCAGCCATCGCCGGCGGCGGTGATGGTCAGCACGTTGTTGCTGGTAATGTTGGCATCCGCCACGAAGGCTCCGGAGTTAGCCAGTGGCACGTACAACGAGCCGGGAATGGGATTGGTTGCCGGATTGGGATTGTAAAGTCCGTCCCATCCGGATCCGGTCACCCCGGCGGCCAGATAATCATGGCTGACGCCGAACTCGTCGGTGAAGGTCGGCGGGCGAACCGTGACATTCGCCACGTTGGTATAGTTACCCAGAGAGACCGTGACCGCGGCTGTTCCATTGCTGATGCCGGTCAACACTCCGTTTAATATCTTGATGATGTTGGTGTCGCCGGAAGTGTAAGTGGCCGATGAACTGCTGATGGGCACCAACGTGCCGTCGCTGGCCACGCCTTGAACCAAGACCGTTCCAATGCCGCCTTCCGGTATCCCGCCCGGCACGGAAGCAACGATGTTGGTAATGCTGGCGTCAACCAAGTTACCCGTGGCGCCCGTCGCCGAGTTGAATCGGGTGGAAGTACCCGTCCCGGCAAAGGTATAAATCGCCGCATAATACAACTGGCCGGCAGTCAACCCGGTCACCGTTACCGTATTATTGGTTGAGGCAGGAGGGTTATTGGACACAAAAACCACGTAGTTATGGCCGCCCAAGTCCGTTCCCTGACCAAAAACCGCGTTACCCGTCGGCAAAGCGCCGACCGGCGGCTGCGCCGTCACCGGGCCGCCCTGGCGCATAACGACCATACTGGGAACAGGATTGCCATTGCCGTCGGCGGCCACCCAGTTCAGCGTAACAGACAGGTCGCTGGGATTGAGCGTCAGGACCAGGTTGGTGGCGGGCGGCGGCGGCGGATTGGTGCTGGTGATCCCGGCAGCATCCAGTTGGAACCGGTCGAAGGTGGTAATGCCATTGACACCGGCAGTGGATTGTTGCGCCAGCCCGACTTCCATCGGGGCATCGTTGGTCGCCGCCGTCAGAACGACATTAGTCGTCAACACCCACAAATCATTCGTCGCTGCCCGTTCATAGAAATAAAAGTTGGTGGAGTTAACCCGCTGGATAAGCAGCCAGCCGTCTGTAGCCGAAGGACCCGCAGCCAGAACTGTGGTATTGGCGTTGGCGCGAGTCACGCGCACGGAGGTGGTGCCGTTTTGAACCTTCCAGTAATTGACATGATTTTCCTGGCCGGCCGGCCCCGGCCCGGCATTGACCGGGTTATACAATCGAGCCATCAGCCCGGCAACAACGCCGTTCAATACATTCATATTTTGGATGTGCACCACCGCTTGAAAATCTCCCGAGACGCCATGGTTGGCGCCCGGCACAATTTTGAAGAGGAACGGGCCGTCGTCGGGACGCCCCTGCCAATCCGACTGCACCGACGACAGGTAAAGGCCATTGGTGTCGGTGATTTGCGAATCCAGGGTGAGCGTGGAGCCGGCACCATCATTACCCGCCACTGCACCGGGAACGTCGCCGAAATTCAAAAAGAGACCGTCATAAGGCGACCCGGCCACGCCGCTGGCCACATAGTCATGCGGAGTGGAAAAATCGTCGGCAAAGGCCATGGCATGAACCGAAACCGTCAGGGAAGGTTGAAAACTGCCGAAGGTGGCGGTGATCGTGGCCGAACCGGTGGAAAGGCCGCTGACCACACCGACGGCATTGACGTTGGCCACCGTCGGGTCACTCGAACTCCAGGTCGCGTTGGCTGTCTGATCGGAATTGGTTTCTCCCGTGCTGAAGTCCGCCAACAATCGCAACGCCGTCGCTCCACCCGTCGGGAGATTGGTCGAGGCCGCCACCAGTCTCACCTGGTTGATCACTCCCGGCCCTGGAAAACGGTTGGTGGCCGGGCTGGCGGTGTTATAGACGGGGCCGTTGACATCGTTGGTGTACTCAAACACTGCCACGTTGTACGTGATGTTGTTCGCCCCCAAATTGGTCACCGTGACGCTATTGCCGGTGCCGTTGTAAACCACGTATTCACCCGCTCCGCCCAGCAACGTGCCGGGATTGCCAAAACCGGCGCTGGCGTTGTAAGTGATTCCCTGCACCGGATTGTGCTGGATATGCCCGCGGGAAATGACCACCAGGCTGCGGTCAGCGGGATTGCCCAGCGTCCACGAAAACGTCAGCGCACCGGTGATGTTGGTGGCCGTGGTGATGAGATTGGAAGGTGCCGCCGGCATGGCCGGTATGCTCACGTTCGTGCCGCTTAATTCAAAGTCAGTGAAATATGTGGTCGGGGTATTGGCGGTGCCGGATTCGTCCTTGATGCCGACTTGCATGGCCACGCCGGCCAGGTCCGGCCGCTGCAGCGTGGTGATCAGATTCCAAGGATCCGTGGCATTGGTTTTGTCGTAAAAGCTAAAGACGTTGCCCACACGGGTCATCCGCAGGTAACGGGTGGAATTGGTGTCGCTGTTGTCGCCGACCGTGTTGAAGAAGCCGTCAAAATCCACACCGTTGGTGGCGTAGCGACCATGCTCATTGATGCCAAACTCCTGAAACCGGGCAATGTAAATCCAGTTCTCAACTGCATTGGTCACGGTAGCGCTGTACGGCGCGCCGGAATTATT
>Ga0070740_10003889_pt1 | contig 15259 bp, 8 predicted proteins | sample Coa_R2_FD_67286 | JGI IMG/M metagenome (GOLD analysis project Ga0070740, IMG submission 67286) | Surface soil microbial communities from Centralia Pennsylvania, which are recovering from an underground coalmine fire - Coalmine... | ecosystem: Environmental > Terrestrial > Soil > Unclassified ... | reverse complement strand
GTCTGCGGATGCGATCCGCGCCGCCATGGAGGTGTCCATCGCGCAGCAGCGAGCCTCCATCGCGAAGCAGGCTCAGAACGCCCTGCGCCTGGATGCATCCGTGGCCCCGGACGCATTTTTTTGGTCGCCTTGGCCGCGCAAGGCTTCTCTCGCTGCAGCGGCCGTCGATTGCGATCCGCTGCCCCGCTCCGAAGTGGACCGCCTTGCGGCGGACGCGTCTACGCAGGCGCGTCTTAGCGCGGATCTGATTCGGACGGTGATGGAAAAGGAGTCCGGGTTCCGCCCGTGCGCGGTATCCAGCCGCGGCGCGCAGGGCCTGATGCAGCTTATGCCCGCGACGGCGATCGACTTCAACGTATCGGATCCGTTCGATCCAAAGCAGAACGTGCTTGCCGGCGCGCGGTACCTCAAACAACTGCTCGATAAGTACGGCGGCGATATCGAAAAGGCGCTTAGCGCCTATCATGCCGGACCGGCGCGCGTGGACAGCGCCGGCGGTGTTCCGAACATTCCCGAAACGCAGAAATATGTTCTGGACGTCGTGGGGCGCTTGCTGACCCTGTAACCGGCGGTCAGCGCTTCGGATAGTCCGGACTTTCTTTCACTTCATTGATTTGTTCCGTGTGACGCATCGTGTGCGCAGACATATATAGCACCCATTGGTACGCGTCCAGATCTCCGAGCGCGCGTGATGCGGCTATGTGGTCCCGCAGGTCCGCATTCGTCGTCTCGATCCACTTGATATTGGCGTCGCGCGCCTTGCGGAAGTGTTCCACCGCGTCCTGTGGCGTAGCGAATTTGTGCGACGGCTGGAGCGGCTCGGGCGCCTGCGCTTTGTGACTGCGGTCGGTGAGCACAGCCTCGATCCGATCATCCTTGGTTCGATCTGTCGTCTTGCCGGCTGGGGAAGGCGAGGCCAGGATCTTGTCCTTGATCATCGACATGATGAAATCCTCGCTGAGCGCGATGTGTTCGGCGCAGTCGGCAATGGACCAGCGGTCGGGGCCGGGCTTGAAAGTCCACTGCTCGCTTGAGAGTCCGGCGACGGAATCCAGAAACAGTTTGCGACTGGCGTGCAGACTGCTCATGGCGCGGTCGCGCTCGCCTTGTGTCAGCGCCTCGCCAGGACTGAGCGGCGCAATGGCGATCAGGGCAAAAACGAGTGGGGCAAGAATACAGGCCAATCTTTTCATCAAGACAATTCCCGTGATTAATAGTATAGTGGCCGCCCGCGAGCGGCCCGAATGCGTCCCACAGCGATTCGCGACGGCGAGGTCCGGCCGGGAGCTGGATTTCAGCGGCGGCGCTGCTGGGGGCCGCCGCCCGGTTTCGCGCTAAACTGGCGAGCGTATGCGCTTTGCATGGTTCTGCGCCTGCCTGGCCGGCGTTCTTCCTTTGCTCGGACAGTCCGAATCCCGCCCCGATGAGGCCGCCATTCGCGCCATCGTGCAACGGTATGTGGACGCGCGCGAACGCCGAGACCCGAAGGCGGTTGAAACATTGTTCACCGCCGACGCCGATCAGCTCGTCTCCTCCGGGGAGTGGCGGAAGGGACGTGACGAGGTGGTGCGCGGCGCCATGGCGAGCTCCCAGCGTACAGGTGGAACACGCAGCATCGACGTCGAGTCCATCCGGATGATCACGCCCGATGTCGCGATCGTTGACGGCCGCTACAATCTCACTGGATTGGCCAGCGGCCAGACGCGGCGAATGTGGACCACGCTCATCCTGAAGCGCACGTCGCAGGGATGGCGCATCGCAGCGATTCGTAATATGCTCCCGGCGCCGCCTGCGCAGTGAAAATTGCGAGCAGCTGCAGATGCGGCAGCCCGGCATGGTTGATGCGTTTGCATTCCGCTTCTTCAACTAGCGGTTTCCGCTTTTAAGCGGCCGCTCACGACACGACGACAACTACGCTGAAGTCGGTTGCGCGCCGGGCTGGCGCGTTATATAGTACTTCCAACCCTGTCTGGGGCTTGGGGGAATCGATGAGAATCAGGTCATTGCTCGTGTGGGTGGCGGCGGCAGTCGCTTCGTTCGGCCAGACCTTTTACGGCTCAATCGTCGGCGCTGTCAGCGACCCGACTGGAGGCTTTGTGCCACAAGCGAACGTCACTCTGACCAACCTCGGCACCGGCGAGCGGCGGGTGATGCAGAGCGACGAGAACGGCAATTTTCATTTCGTCAATCTAGTTCCTGGCCAATACAAAGTAGAGGTGGAAAAGTCAGGCTTTCGGCGCTTTGCGCGCGAGCCGATCACTGTGGAAGTGCAGAGCGCAGTCCGCATTGACGTGACAATGCAGGTGGGCGATGTCAGCCAGGTAGTGGAGGTGACCGCGCAAACGCCGCTCCTGCAAACCGAGAACGCCGCGCTCGGGCAAGTAGTGGAAGCGCGGAAAGTGCTTGAGATGCCCCTGAACGGGCGCAACGTGTTCGGGCTGGTAGCCCTGGTTCCCGGAGTTGTGCCGGGCGGCCAATCGGGAACCACGCCCACCGGCACCAATCCCTTCGCCTGGGGCAACTATCAGATCGGCGGCGGCCAGTCGAATCAGAGCGCGTCCTATCTTGACGGCGCTCCCATCAATGCGTCGTACGCCAACCTGACGGCTCTGGTTCCCACTCAGGACGCCATTCAGGAATTCCGCGTTCAGACCAATAATCTCGGCCCGGAATTCGGACGCTTTGCCGGCGGCGCGATCAACCTGGTGACCAAATCCGGAACCAATTCGCTGCACGGCAGCTTGTACGAATTCTTTCGAAACCGGGAACTGAACGCTAACACCTTCTTCAACAACAAGGCCGGCGTGCAGCGGCCTGCGTTCTCACAGAATCAGTACGGCGCGAATGCCGGCGGTCCGATCATTAAAGATAAGACGTTCTTCTTTTTCGGCTGGGAGGGTTTCCGTCTCCGGCAGGGCGCTTCGTATGTCTTCACTGTGCCGACCGATGCAATGCGGGCAGGCGATTTCTCAAATTTGCGCAACTCAAGCGGCGCCTTGATTCCGATCTATGATCCGCTGACCACCTGCGGGCGCTTGGGAAATCCGGCTTGCGCAAAGGATGCCAGCGGGAACGATATCATCACGCGCCAGCAGTTCCCGGGCAACCTCATTCCTGCTAGCCGCATCGATCCGGCGGCCAAGGTCCTCGAGAATTTGTGGGCTCGCGCCAACGGTCCCGGCGCGCCGTTCACGAATGTGAACAACTATACGGCCAACGCCAGCGTCGGGGGCGACAACGACCAGTACAACGCGCGCGTTGACCAGAATTTCTCTGAAAAGAACCGGGGTTTTGTGCGGTACACGTACTGGACCAATCTGAACCTGCCGATCGACCCGTATAAGACCAAAACCTGCGTCGATCGCTGCACGGAGACGTTCAATACAAACTCCGCCGTAATCGCCGACACCCACTCGTTCACGCCCACGCTGATTGGCGATTTCCGGATTGCTTACATGCGCTTCAGCTATGACCGGACGTCGCTTACGGCGGGTTACGATCTCACCCAACTGGGCTGGCCCGCCTCGATGAACAATCAGGTTGTATTCCGCGTAGTGCCGCAGCCGGTGGTGACCGGCTACAACGGCGTGTTCAGCACCAGTGGCACGGGAAGCACGATCATCGCCCGCAACGACGTCTATTCGCTTGTGCCCAGCATGACGAAAATCTGGGGGAGCCATACCTTAAAATTCGGCGCCGAAGTCCGCAGAAATACGCACAATTATTACCAGCAGAACAACCCCTCCGGATCGTTTAATTTTGATGCGTTAATGACGTCTGTGAATCCGTTCGCCGCGGCCGGCACGGGCAACGGGTTCGCGTCATTTCTGCTGGGGTACGGCACAGGCGGCGGGGTAACGCAGAACAATCTCGTCGCCGGACAGATGATCTACCGCGCCTACTACATAGGCGACCAGTGGCAGGCGACGCCGAGGCTGACCGTGAACTACGGCCTGCGGTTCGAGCAGATGGGCCCGTGGTCCGAGCGCTTTGATCGCATGACGGTTCTGTTGCCCAATGTGCCGAGCCCGCTTTCCAGCGTGACCGGCTTGAACTTGCAGGGCAAGGTCGGCCTGGTGAACTCCCCGGACAATCCGAGTCGCAACAATAACACGCTCGGCAATCTGTGGGGCCCGCGTTTAGGCGTCGCCTGGCGCGTCACAAACAAAACCGTTGTTCGCACGGGCTACGGCATCTTCTATCTGCCCAATGACGTAGAATGGAACCGCTCCCCGAACAACGATCCGGTTAATTCATTCACGAATCCGTGGAACGCAACTCTGGACGGTTCCGTGACTCCCAACGATCCACTGCGCAATCCGTTTCCAAACGGCCTCCTTCCGGCGCCGGGCAGGGCGCCGAATGTCCAGCAGCTCCTCTACGGGCAGGGACTCGCATCCACCATCTACAATTCGCGGTTTGCCTACGCCCAGCAGTGGAACTTCGATATCGAGCGTGAGCTGGCCGGCGGCATGGCGCTTTCGGTCGCCTATGCGGGCTCAAAAGGAACGCACCTGCCTGGCGCCGACCAGAATCTGGATCAACTTCCGAACCAGTTTATGGCTCTCGGCGCAAGTCGCCTGAATCAGCTCGTTCCCAATCCGTTCTATGGACAGATCCTGCTCGGCGCGTTGTCTCAGCCTATGGTGGCGTATGGCCAGTTGCTGCGCCCCTACCCGCAGTACACGGCCTTCAATATGAAGAATCCGACCAATCGCAATTCCATCTATCACTCCGGTCAAGTCAAGCTGGAGAAGCGATTCGCGCGCGGCGGGACCATCCTCGGCTCATACACATGGTCGAAGCTGATCAGCGACACGGACACGATTACCGGCTGGCTGGAGCCGGGCGGAGGCGTCGGCGGCGCGCAGGATAACTACAACCTGCGTCTGGAGCGTTCGCTGGCGTTATATGATACGCCCCATCGCGCGGTGATCAGCTACATCGTGGACCTGCCTTTTGGCAAAGGACAGCCGTTTGGCGGCGATGTGCGCGGCGTCGCAGACAAGCTGGTTTCCGGCTGGGGCATCAATGGCGTCACTACCTTCCAATCCGGGAATCCGCTGCCAATCAGCGTTGCGACGAACACCAATGGATTCGGGGCGGGGCAGCGGCCAAACCGCACAGGCATCAGCGCCAAAATTGATGGATCGGCGCAATCGCGGCTCAACCAGTGGTTCAACACGGCGGCGTTTTCGCTGCCTTCGCCATTTACCTTCGGCAACTCATCGCGCACCATGCCCGATGTCCGATCGCACGGCATCAACAACTTTGATTTCACGGTCTTCAAGAACACGGCGATTACGGAGAGAGTGGGGCTGCAGTTCCGCACCGAGATTTTTAATCTCTTTAACCGCGTGCGGTTCGGCTACCCGGGGACGTCGCTCGGCGTGCCGCAGTTTGGGGTCGTCAGCGGGCAATATAACGACCCGCGCCTGATACAATTCGCTTTACGCCTGCTGTTCTGATGCGCGCGGCAGTTCGAGCTGGCCTCTGCGCCGCCTTGTTGTCTCATGCGGCGCAGAAGCCGCCGCTTGAGCTGACCAAGCCCGCCGGCGTTGATTTTGAGCACCGTAATTCCCCCACCTCGAAGAAATACCTGATCGAGACGATGGGCGGCGGGGTCGCCGCTTTCGATTACAACAATGACGGCCTGCTAGACGTATTTCTGGTGAACGGAGGGAGGATCGAAGACCCGCAGAAATTGCCCCCCGACTATCGCCGCCGGGAGCCGGCATACTGGAACCGTCTGTACCGGCAGAATCCCGACGGAACCTTTACCGATGTCACGGCAGCCGCCGGACTCGCGAACCCGGGGAACAATTACGGCATGGGCGTTGCTGTAGGAGACTATGACAACGACGGCCATCCTGACATTTACATAACGAATTTCGGCCAGAATCGCCTTTATCACAACAACGGCGATGGAACTTTCACGGACGTCACCGAGGCGGCTGGCGTGGGCGGCGGCGGCTGGTCGGTGTCGGCGGGCTTTTTCGATTACGACAACGACGGGCGACTCGACCTGTTCGTGTCACGGTATCTCAACTGGGATTTTGACCGGAATATTCTATGTGGGACGCCCTTTCACTCCTACTGCCGTCCGGATAAGTATGAAGGCATCGCCAATCTGCTGTTCCATAATGAGGGCGCCGGCCGGTTTCGCGATGTCACCGCGGCATCGGGTCTCGCTGCGGCGAAAGGGAAGGGAATGGGCGTCGCTTTTAATGACTACGACGGCGACGGGCTTACGGATGTGTTTGTTTCCAACGACGGCATGGCGCAATTTCTGTTCCACAACAAGGGCGACGGGACCTTTGAGGAAAGGGCGATGGATGCGGGCGTGGCCTTGTCAGACGACGGCAGACCCTATGCCGGAATGGGCGTCGCTTTTGCCGATTATGACAACGACGGGCGGCCCGACATCCTGGTGACGAATCTTGCGCTTGAGAAGTACGCTCTGTATCGCAACGAAGGCGGCGGGCATTTTGCGTATGCGAGCCTTTCCAGCGGACTGGCGGGATTGAGCGCGCGCAGTTCGGGGTGGGGCGTCGGGTTTGCGGACTTCGATAACGACGGATGGAAGGACGTGTTTGTTTCCCAGGGGCATGTACTCGACAACGTGGAGCGAATTAACTCCGCACTGCGCTACCGCGAGGCGCCCGCGCTGTTCCGTAATGACCGGGGTAAATTTGAGCGCGTGGAGTTGACGGGAATGCCGGCGCTGGCGGGCCGTGGCGCCGCCATCGGCGATTTCAACAACGACGGCGCGATGGATGCAATAGTCGCCGTCCTGGGCGGACGACCGGTGATGTTGCGCGGGCGTCCGAACGGGAATCATTGGATCACGCTGAAGCTGATCGGCGCCCGCAGCAACAGGGATGGCGCCGGCGCGAAAGTGCGAGCGGGCGACCAGTGGGCTTACTGCACCACATCAGGCAGCTATCTGTCGGCAGGAGACGGACGCGTTCATTTCGGGCTGGGAAGCAGGACGCGGGCGGACATCGAGATTGTCTGGCCGTGCGGTCGGCGTCAGATGCTGGCCAACATTCCCGTGAACCGCGTCATTACTGTGAAGGAGCCGGAATGATTTCGGCGCTGTTGTTCGTCGTCGCGTTGCAGGCGACGGCTGAGCTCCGCCAGCATGTGGATGCCGGCTTGAGAGCGAAAGAGGCGGGCGACCTGGACGGCGCGATTCGCGAATTTCGCCGTGTTGCGGAATTAGCGCCGTCGCTCGCGGCGGCCCACGTCAACCTGGGCGCGGCATACCTGGAAAGGCGCGATTACGGCGCAGCGATTCCCGAGCTGCGCAAGGCCCTCGAATTGAATCCCGACCTCCCCGGCGCCCACGCGATGCTCGGAGCGGCTCTGCTGGCGCAGGGCTTTGCCAAGGAGGCGCTCCTGCACCTTGAACAGGGCGGGGCGGAGGAGCTGCTGGGCGTGGCCCTGCTCGAAACCGGTCGTGAGCGCGAGGCGGTGGATAGGCTGGAGGCAGCGCTGCTCAAACGGCCTAACGACCCGGACCTGATGTACTACCTGGGCGAGGCGCACGGGCGGCTGTCGAAGCAACTATTCGACCGCATCCGAAGAGAAAATCCGGCCTCCCCGCGCGCAGAGCAACTGATGGGCGAAGCGATGGCTGCGGCGGGAAATGGTCAAGCTGCTGAGCAGCACTTCAGGGCGGCGCTGAAGCTCCGTCCCGATATCCGCGACGTTCATTACGCGCTCGGCGATCTGTATCTGCAAATGGGGGATTACGAAAAAGCAGAGAGCGAGTTTCGCGCCGAGGCGCAGCTCGCTCCCGGATCGGCGGCGGCGGCCTACAAACTCGGGACTGTCTTGTTGAATCGCGGACGGCTTGCGGAAGCGCTGGCTGCACTGGAGCGTTCAAACAAGCTTGAGCCAGGCATGCCGGAGACGTTGCTGGCGCTCGGTAAAGCCATGAACGCCAGAGGCGATACGGCAGCGGCGGAAAAATATCTGACGCAGGTGCTCGAGGCCGAACAGGACACCGCGCTGGCTGAGTCAGCGCACTTTCAGCTAGCCCAGATCTACCGGAAAATGGGCCGGGCAGCCGACGCCGCGCGCCATATGAAGGCCTTTGAAGACCTGCGCGCGCGACGGCGGTGAGTGCGCAGGGTTTGCAGTTCAGCGTGGCTTCTTCCCGACCAGCGGCTCGGCGTCGGGATTGCCCGGGCCGAAATGTTTCAGCATAACCAGCGGCTCGGTCTTGCTGGCGTTAGCGACGCGCACGCCTTCGCGCGCCGCGGCGGCGGTGACGAACAACTCGTCGCTGGTCATCTCGCCGAAACGGATCATCGCCGGCGTCTCGACATCGAGGCGTCCGACTGAGCCGCGCCCCTGCACCACAATGACGCCATATGCGGCGGAGTCCCTGATGACCGCTGTCCGGCCAGGCAGCACAGTCAACTCCTTTGCCGAATAGTGCGGGGTTGAATAGGTCACCCACTTCTCCGAGTATCCCGCCTCGCGCATCTCCTCTTCGGGCTTCACTGGGATCGGATAGAACAGGCGGTTCTTGGCGAATTCGGGATCGAGATTGGCTTCCCAGTCGATCATGTCCAGCAGGTAATCAAGATCGCGGTGATGTTCGGGCGGGACGTCTTTCACCAACAGGTCCCACGGCACCGCCCGCCCTTCCACCATTGACTGATACATCGCGAATACATCAGAGTTGACCTGCGGCTCATAGGTGACCAGCGACCCCGGGGCATGCAGAATGCCCGGATCGATCTGCCATCCGGTACCGGGCTTTAACCGGTATGCCCTGGAATGATCCAGCAAACCATTGTCGCCTTCGTTCCACCGTTCGAGACATCGGCGAACATCGTCGCGCGTTGTTCCCGGCTCAAGGCCCATGAACGTATAAGGAAAATTATTGCCTTTGAAGTTGTACTGCGGCGGAAAATAATACGCCTCGGGCTTGGGATTGCGTCCGACGCGGCGCGCGAACTTTTCCGTCTGGTGGAGGTGGTGCGGAATTGGGCCGAGGTTGTCGAAGAACTTGCAGAGCACGTTCCAGCCGCCGCGCTCGCGCATCACGTCGGCGCCCAGGAATTCATCGCCGATCTCTTCGATCGCCTCCTTGAGGAGTACGCGGCCGCCCTTGGTGTGGATGTAGCTGAGACCTTCGTCTTCGGGCGTGCCCGGACCGTTATCGGCACGCGTTGTTGACGAGAACCACCGCTCATCGATCCCGCCGCGATGCGCTCCGAGCGCGTAGAGATCGCTTGGCGCGAGTTTGAGCCGCCCGCCCGGCATCAGGAAAGAACGCGGCACCCAGCACGGGGCCATGCGAACGATGCCCTCGCCCTCTGAAAGCGCCTGTCGCACTGCTTCAATTCTGTTAGTTGTGATTTGTGCGCTGCTCATCTGTGCACCTCCTCGAATTACCTCACGGCCGCGGCGGGACTCCGAAACAGAAAGAGCCCCGCTTTGCCGCCGGCTACAATATCGGGATATTTTTTCGGTTCGAATGAGACGACGGCAATCTGCATGCCTCCGCCGGCGCGCGACCCATAATCGATCACGTGCTTCACCCACTCTACCGCGCCCGATGCCGATTGGAAATACTCATACCAATACAGGCCCAGCGGTTCGCGTTCGCCGGGGTCGCGGCCGTTGTGCGCCATGTAGCGTTTCCCAGTCACGAGGTCCATTTGCCCGTCGCGATTGACGTCAGCAACTACGAGCGCATGCGATTGGGACCAGCTCTCATCGATGACGTGTCTTGTCCAGCCGCCGGCGGCGGTCTGTTCGAGCCAGTAAATGCCGTAGTTGTGAGCCATCGAGTAGACGATGTCGTTTCGGCCGTCGCGGTTGATGTCCAATACATGAATGAAACCGGTGTCGCCTAATTTGAAATCGCCGTGAAATGTCCAGGACCCGGAGCGCGGATCGTGGGGCGCTTCAAACCAGCCTTGAGGCGTCAGGATATCATTCCGGCCGTCGCGGTTTACGTCTCCAGCGCCGATTCCGTGCCCGTAGGAATGGTCCGAAACAGCGTGCGGGACAAATGCGCCGTTGCGGATTTCATACCAGGTGAGCGGCGTCTTGCCGTCGCCGAATTCGGGCAGCAGCTCGCGGGCCTGGCCATCGTTATCCAGATCGACCAGGAATGCGAACTCGACCGGAGAGCGCGCGTCGATGACGTGTTCCTTCCACAGCGCGCCGGGCTGGCCGGGATTTTCGTTCCACCACAGTTTACGGGCGAACCAGGCGCAGCTCACAATATCGACGCGGCCGTCGCCGTTGACGTCTACCGGCAAGTCGCTGAAATCGTCGACGTAGTTGTTGGTGAAATTGATCTCGCGAAATTTGTGTTTGATCCACTTCGGGCCTTCATACCAGTGCTCGCCGGAGATGATATCCAGCTGGCCGTCGCCGTTGATGTCGGCGGCGGCGGCGGGCTCGCTCGCGGTCCAATCGATCATGATGCGCTCAAAGGGGATGTCGGCGGGTCGGCTGGCGGCGAAGAGCAGCGCAGCGGCCGAAAGAAAGAAGGCCGCGCTCTTGCGACCGCGGCTAGATAGCCGGCAACTCGTAGCCGCGCCGGCGGGGGCGGTTTGCAAGAGCGTTCGCTTCGGCGTCATCGGGAAACCGCTCCTGCGCGGGATCCCACCGCAGCCGCCGATTCAGACGGCGCGTAATGTTGGCGAGATGCGCAACCGTGATGGAGCGATGGCCGATCTCGACGTCCGCGTTCGGCGTCTTGCGACCCGGGATGCACTCCAGCCAGTAGCCCATGTGATATTGCGCCTGCCACAACGCGCGTTTGTCGTGCCATTTCTCGATTTCTTCCTGGGGCGGGAGATCCAGCCTAACGCCGGGAGCGTCAATTTTGAAGTTATTCCGCCAGATGTCAATGGCGCCCTTTTCTCCGATGAACCGCCCGCCGCCCATCATATCGCCCTTGGCCGGCAGGTCCATATGGACAGTGACGCCGTTCGCATACCGGAACGCGATTGCGCCCTCGGGGCCGTCTTTCATTGGCCATAGCTCAACCGGGCCGGTGTCATCCATTCCGAGCGCCCACTGGATCTGATCGAGGCCGTGCGCGCCCCAGTTTGTCATTTCGCCGCCGGAGTAGTCGCGCCACTGCATCCATTTGAACTGGAGCGTGCGATTGTATGGGCGCAAGGGCGCCTGGCCGAGCCAGACATCCCAGTTGAGCTTTTCGGGAACCGGCTCGTCGGCGAGATCAGGAATCGGAGAGGACGACGGGTAGTTGCATGCCTGGACCAGCCTGATTTTGCCTAAGCCGCCATTCCGAACGAGAGCGCAGGAAATCTGGTTCATCTCCATGGAGCGCTGTTGCGTGCCGACCTGAAATACGCGCTTATATCTGCGTGCGGCGTCGACTATGGCGCGGCCCTCGGCAATGTAGAGCGTCAGCGGCTTCTCCGCGTACACGTCCTTGCCAGCCTGGCAGGCGTGAATACACGGGAGCGCGCGGCCGTGGTCGGTCGTGGCGATGATAACAGCGTCGATGTCCTTACGATCCAGAATCCTGCGGTAGTCCTGGTACAGGTCCCACTTCCTGTTGCGCCGGGCCGCGGCCTCTTCGCATCGCGCAAGGTAGCAATCAGCGAGCGCGGCAATCTGGCCGGGCGGCGGCAACTGATCGATGAGAAGGTTGCCGCGATTGCCGACGCCGATCACGCCGATGGTGATGCGGTCGCTGGGCGCCGGCCGCCCTTGCCCGCCGCCGAGGACGCAACGCGGCACGATCACGGGCGCGCCCGCGGCGAGCTGAAGGAGCCGGCGCCGGCTCGGCAGGCTAGAAGACATATCGCAGCGATAAAATCGCGCGACGGTTATTATACTGCGCGCTGGTGATGGTGCCGAAGGACGCGTTGGTGTTGGCGCCCGTCTGATAGTTCAGATTTAAAATCGTATTCGGATTTCCCGGATTGAAGTGGTTGAATGCGTTAATCGCCTCCAGCTTCAACTCCAGTCTTTGCGATTCCTTTACGCGGAATTCCTTGACCAGGGAAAGATTGAATAACTCGACGCCCGGACCATAGGTCAGCGTTGGAGGCTCGTTGCCGATCATGCCGCGCTTGAATGTCGAGCTGACGGTTGGCAGAACGAAGTTGGCGGGATTGAACGGATACCAAAGCCTGGGATCGGCGGTCGAGCCAACCGAGGCCGGCGTGGCGCCCGACGGCAGCCACACGGCCGACATGTTGGCGTTCACCATCTGGCAGCGGAACAAGACGCCGCCGGTGGGAGTGCCATTGGGCCAGCCCACAGGGTTATTGTTGTAGTTGCAGACGATATTCATCGGCGCGCCGGAGTACAGTTGCGCCGTCCCGGTGATCTTCCACCCATCGAGCGTCTGCCTGGTGAAGGCGTTTCTGCCAACCAACCGGCTGATGTCCGGAAAATCGTAGCCAAAGTTTGCGTTGAAGATGTGCGGGCGGTTGCCGCCGGTGCCGCCGCTGCCGGGATTACCGGCCGTGCTGCCGGTGCTGCCCACCACATTCTTGGTGAGCGCGTCATCGGTGAACTGCTGGTGGTAGTAGACGAGAGTCTTCGACCAGGTGTAGTTGGTGCTGAACTGCAGTCTGTTTCCAAAACGGCGGTTTAATTGAACTTGCAGCGAGTTATAGTTGGACGCGCCGATGCTGGTGTACAGAGGAATCTGGGCAACGCCTTTGAAGCCGACCATGGAGCGGATCAGGTTGGTGGAATAAAGAGCCCCGCTCGCGCTGGTGGGATCGACGAATACCTTGTTGGTGCCGCCCTGAGGCGTCCACGTGGTGAAGGGCGGTACGGCATTCAGATCGTCGGTATTCCAGTTATAGCCGTGGTGGAAAGCGTTGCCGACGTAGGCCACATCAAGGATCAGACCTTTGCCGATATCCCGCTGGATGCCAAAGCTCCAATTGTAAGAGGCCGGTGGGACGAAGTCGCGCGGGCCGCCCTGGATGTTTTGCGGGGTGTAGAGCGCCTGGGCGCCAGCCATGGCGGCGAACGTCGAGTTCAGGATCACAGGCGCCAGGAAGTTCGGCGGCGCCGCTTGCGGTCCCGTGCCTACGCCTTGCGCGCCGATGTAATCCACGATCTGGGCGCGATCGTAAAAGATGCCGAATCCGCCGCGAATCGCCATTTTCCCATCGCCGAAGACATCATACGCAAAACCGAATCGCGGCCCCAGCGCGATGGGAGGAGTGTTCCAGAAATAGCCTGTGTACTGCGCAACGCCGGTGAAGGGAGTGCCGGTGGCGGCGTAGCTGGCCGGATCGAAGCTTCCCTGAAGAACATATGGATAAGTGGCGCCCGTGACGGGATTGATGGCGACCTTCTGTCCATTGACGAGAGCCGGATACAAAGGCTGACCTGCCTTTGCCGGATCGTAGGCTTTTGTATCGAAGAGGCCGAGCCATTGATCCTTTGTGTGCAGCACGCCCATCCATTGGAAGCGGATGCCGAGGTCCAGGGTCAGCCGGGGGAGCACTTTCCAGCTATCCTGAACGAACCAATCCACTTGGGTATAGCGCGCGTGGTTGATCATCTTCTTGCTGTCTTCACCGTAAGCGAAGAAGCTGCCCGTCAGGAGGTTGGAGTAGGGATAGTTCGTGTCAACTGGACTGGCCGTATCGGAGCCGAAATAGTAAGTTCCGGCGATGTTGTAGGTGGAGTATATGCTCACGTTGCGAGCCATCCTTTCCACGTATATGCCCGCTTTGATGTTGTGCCCGGCCTTGATCCAGGTGAGGTTGCTCGTAATGGTCTGAAGCTGATCCGTGCCGTCGAAGGGCCAGCGGCTGTCGAATCCATACTGGGGCGCGTTGGGGATGGTCTGGCCTTGCGACTGGGGGCTGAAGCTGTTCGGAAAACCAAAGTTGATATTCGGCCGCAAGTTCAGGTAGTTCGACTGAAACAGGCGGGTCAGCGGGATGGGGCCTTGTGAATCGGTGAGCGGCAGAAGGCTGTTCTTGTACAGCGTGTCGTCGGTGGGATGATTCATCTGGTGACCGCGCGTGATGCCCCAACTGGTTTCGCTGATCAGGTTGGGACGGAAAGTATGAATCAACGCGCCAACAGCGCTGGCTGAAGGGATGTCGTACCCATGCGGGAACTGCCGCCAGCCGTCTCCGAGCGCTCCAAGGATCTGGCCGTAGCCGTCGTTGCCGGTGTAGTCCTGCAGCAGACGCACATAGGAGGTCGTCTTCGAGCTGATCGGATAATCGACGCGAAGAATTCGATCAGTTCTTGGCTGGGCGTAGGGGTTGACGAACTGGGCGTTATATTGGCGCTGCCCGGTAGGATCGGTCGTATTGGGCAGCGGAAAGAGATTCATGAAGGCGGCGCCGGCGCGATCAATGCGCGATGCCGGAATCCGGTTGCCCGGAAATTGCTGGCCAGTGGTCGGATCCTTGATCGGGATCAGGACGCCGGTGGTAGTCACGGTTTGCGAGAAATCGCCTTGCCGTTCGAGCGCGGTGGGCATGGTGTAGCGGTTCGGCGCCGTGACATTGGTGCTGTGCAGGTAATCGTAGGAGAAAAACCAGAACAGCCGTGTATGGCTCTTGTTGAAATTCGTGCCCGGAATGATGAACGGTCCGCCAATGGTGCCGCCCACGTTCTGATAGCGATACATGGGTCTCGGGACGCCGGTTTTATTGTTGAAGAATTCATTCGCGTTCAGCGCCTCGTTGCGGAAGTAAAAGTAGCCGCTGCCATGGAACGAGTTCGTGCCGCTCTTAATGATCACGTTCATCTGGCCGCCCGATCTGGCGCCGTACTCAGCGTTGTAGTTGGCCATTAAGACGCGCACCTCGCCGATGGCGTCAACACTCGGCGCAATGTAGCCGAAATCACGATTGCCTGAGTCCTGGGAGGCGGCGCCGTCCACGGTCAACAATTTCTGCCCGATCTGTCCGCCGAGCAGCGTCGGGCTGCCGGTGCCCCAGCCGCGCGTATCGTACGAATTCAGGTCGAAGGTTCCTGGCAGCGTACTGAGCAGCGCCATAAAGTCGCGGCCGCGCGTCACCGTGTCCTGAATCTGCGTGAGCCCGACCGTGGCAGCGCGGTCGGAGCTGTCGGTAGCGACGTGGACCGCTTGAGCCTGCACTTCGATGGCGGTGCTGACATCGCCAACCTGAAGCGTGATGTCATGCAGGTCCACTTTCTCGACGGCGCTGACCGTGATGCCGCGTTGATCGTAAGCCTTAAAGCCCGGCTGAGCGATGTGGATGCTGTAACTGCCGGGAACCAGATTCGTAAATAC
>Ga0070740_10003884_pt1 | contig 15273 bp, 12 predicted proteins | sample Coa_R2_FD_67286 | JGI IMG/M metagenome (GOLD analysis project Ga0070740, IMG submission 67286) | Surface soil microbial communities from Centralia Pennsylvania, which are recovering from an underground coalmine fire - Coalmine... | ecosystem: Environmental > Terrestrial > Soil > Unclassified ... | reverse complement strand
CCGGGTGCTGGCGCAGGAGACGGCGCGCGCGCACTGCCGTCCGCTGGTCATCGGGGAACCGCGCGTGTTCGCCACCGCCTGCGAGATGCTCAGGCTCAATCTCCAGGTGCGCACGGTTGAGGGCCTGGCTGACTGCCGGTTTGCACCCAATGAGATCGAGGTGCTGCGACCACCGGGGCTCGACATCGACCATGTGCCGTGGGGGCAGCTCGATCCGGCGTGGGGCCGGGCCGCGGCCCTCTGCTTGCGGCACGCCTGTACCCTGGCCGGTACGGGGCACGTGCAGGGCGTGGTCTCGGCGCCCTTGAACAAAGAGGCCTTCCATCTGGCCGGCTATCCGCACCGCGATGAGCTGGAGTACATGGCCGAGATCACCGGCAGTGACCAGACGTTCATCGTCGGGCTGATGGGGGCCCTCTGGACCGTGGCCGTGACGGAGCACGTCCCCTTCCGGAGCATTGTCGACCTGCTCACCAAGGAGCGGATCACGCGGTACATCGGGCATATGCAGACCGTGCTACAGCGCACCGGCTCCGCCCGCGGTCGCATCGGCGTTGCCGCCTTGAACGCACATGGCGGGGAGGGCGGCACCTGTGGGCGGGAAGAGATCGAGGTGATCGCGCCGGCTATCGAGGAGGCGCGGGCACAGGGGATCGCGGCCACGGGACCCATCCCGGCCGACACCATCTTCGTGCGGGCGCTTGGCGGCGAGTTCGACGGGGTGGTCTGTCTATACCACGATCAGGCGAACATCGCGCGCAAGCTGCACGCCCCACGGACGGGCGCCACCTTCTTCATGGGCCTGCCATTTGCCTGTGGGACGACGGCGCACGGGACCGCGTTCGATAAAGCGGGGCAAGGGATCGCCGATCCAGGCAGCATGGAGACCGCGTTACGCTATACCGTCGCGCTCTCCGGCGCTCCCCGGCCATAGGCCGCGGCGCAATCGGGCGTTACGCGATACAGGCGTCGCGCAGGTGCGCGGCGTCGTTGTAGCGGACGAGGTACCATTGCGCCGGCATGCGCTCGGCGGCCTCGCGGTATTCCCAGTGCGTGATGGAGGTGTTGGCGGTGCTGAAGCCGGCCGGGGGCTTGGACAGGGAGCCCAGGCCGAAGAAGTAGACGAAGGAGCCCTCTATCACGCCGCCGTGGCAGACCACCGCGACGCTCTTGCCGCGATGCTCGTACCAGAGGCGGTCGAGCGCCGTGGCGACGCGCACCATGAACTGCGCCCAACTCTCGGCACCCGGCGCGAAGGGGCGCAGGAACTGCCGCTCGATGTCGAAGGTGCCGAAGGTCCGCTCGACCTCGTCGTAGCGCATGCCGTCGGCGTCGCCGGGGTCGAGCTCGCGCACCTCGTCATCCAGGATGATGGGCAGGTCGAGCGCCGGGGCGATGATCTCGGCGGTCTGCCGCGCGCGCGGCAGGGTGCTGGCGATGAGCAGGTCGGCCGCGATCTCACGATGGTTGGCCAGGCGATCGCGCAGCGCCTCGGCTTGTCGCACCCCGAGGGCGGAGAGGCCCACATCGCCGCGCCTGCCGCCGACGATGCCGCGGAGATGGCACTCGGCCTCGCCGTGGCGGATCAGGTATAGATGCGTCGGCGCCATATCGCTTGCCGAATGCCCCCTTCAACGTCCACAAACGAGATGGCCCGGCGGAGCGAGCAACATACGCTCCGCCGGGCCGCTATACGTATCGTCCCTACACTCGGTTAGCCGCGCGCACGCTCGATGGCTTTGGTGAGGGCCCGGCGCGTGAAGACGGTGGCCAGGTGCGCGCGGTACTCCTCCGAGGCGTGGATATCGCCGATCAGGTCAATGCCCTCGGCGGCGTGGGCTGCTGCCGCCGCGATCGCGGCTTCGTCGCCGGAGGTGCCGCGCAGGGCGTTCTCCACGGCGGCGGCGCGCACGGCGCTGGAACCGGCGCCGGTGATGCCGACGCGCACGTCGCTCACCGTGCCGCCCGACAGCGTGACCACCGCGGCCACGCCGACGATGGCGTATCCGGAGGCCGGGTTCTTGAACTTGGCATACGCCGTGCCCGTGCCGGCCGGCAAGGCCGGGATCGAGATGCCGGTCAGGACCTCGTGCTCATCCAGGGCCGTGGTCATCAGCCCCTGGAAGAAGTCGCTCGCGGGTATGGTGCGCGTGCCGTTGGGGCCCTGCGCGGTGAAGGTGGCGTTGAGGGCCAGCAGGACCGCCGGCATATCGGAGGCCGGGTCGGCGTGCGCCGCGGAACCGCCGATGGTGCCGCGGTTGCGCACCTGCATGTCGCCCACCTCGGCCGCCGCCTCGCCGATCAGCGGGCAGGCCCTGGCCAGCGCCTCGGAGTCGATGAGCGAGGCATAGGTGGCCAGCGGGCCGATAGTAATGTTGCCGTTGACCTGCACGTTTGAGAGGCCGGGGATGCGGCCGATATCGACCAGCAGGCTCGGCGTGGCCAGGCGCAATTTCATCATCGGCAGCAGGCTGTGCCCGCCCGCCAGGATCTTGGCATCCTCGTTCTGCTGCAGCAGCCCGATAGCTTCTTCTACCGACGAGGCCGCCACGTATTCGAAGGGGGCCGGATACATAGTGCGTCGCTCCTTCGCTTCCTTAATCTCTCATCTCTGCCGGCAAGCGCCCACTGGAGGCGCCCACCGGCCCTTACTCAGCTTTAGTGCTTCTGCGCCGCCTGCATGGCCTTCCAGATAGTCTGGGCGGTCAGCGGCATATCAATATGCCTGATCCCGAGTGGTGACAGCGCGTCCATGACCGCACCCACCACGGTGGGAGTCGAGACAATGGTGCCCGTCTCGCCCGCTCCTTTGCTGCCGAGCGGATTGACAGGAGAGGGCGTGACGGTGCGGTCCAGATCGAAACGTGGCACGTCGGTGGTCTTGGGCACCGTGTAATCCGTCATCGAGCCGGAGAGGAGCTGGCCGTTGTCGTCGTAGACCGCTCCTTCGTAGAGGGCCTGGCCGATGCCCTGGGCGATGCCGCCGTGCACCTGCCCGTCCACGATCATCGGGTTGATGACGGGGCCGACGTCGTCGACCGCCACGTAACGCGTGATGGTAGGGCGTCCGGTCTCACGGTCGATCTCTACCTCGCAGATATGCGTGCCGAAGGGGAAGGTGCAGTCCGGCGGGTCGAAGACGCTGGTGGCCTCGAGCTGGCCCTCCATGCCCGGTGGCAAACTGGTGCCCAGCCAGGCGGCCATGGCGATCTCGCCGAAAGTCTTCTGCCGGCCGGGCGTGCCCTTGACCGAGACGGCGCCGCCGGTGTACTCCACATCCTCCGGCGCCACTTCCAGCAGGTGCGCGCCGATAGCCATGATCTTCTCGCGCACTTTCTGGCTGGCCTTGACCAGGGCCGAGCCGCCCACGGCCAGCGAACGGCTGCCATAGGTACCCAGGCCGAATGGAGCGCCGGCGCTGTCGCCGTGCACGACTTCCACGTCGTCCATGCCTATGCCGAACTGGTCGGCCACGATCTGGGCGAAAGTCGTCTCATGCCCCTGCCCATGCGGTGAGGTCCCCGTGGTGGCGATCACCTTCCCGGTCGCCAGCACGCGCACCTGCGCGCTCTCGTACAGCGGGCCACCCCAGCCCTCTTTCTGGATCCAGGCCGAAGGGGCCACGCCGCAGATCTCCACGTAGGATGCGAGGCCGATGCCCACCAACCGTCCCTGCGCGCGCGCTTCCTCCTGCCGGCGGCGTAACTCGGCGTAGCCGGACTTTTGCAGCGCGACGTCCAGGGTCTTGGCGTATTCGCCGCTGTCGTAGGGCAACATGCCCAGCTTGGGCGGGGTATAGGGGAAGTCTTGCGGCTGGATGAAGTTCTTACGCCGCACCTCGGCGGGGTCCATCTTCAGTTCGGCGGCCAGCAGATCGACCATGCGCTCGATCAAATAGGTCGCCTCGGGGCGGCCCGCGCCGCGATAGGCGTCGACCATGGCCGTATTGGTGTAGACGCCGTATATCTCGCTAAAGATATTGGGGATCTTATAGGGGCCGCTGACCATGCGCCCGAAGAGCGTGGCGACCACGCCGGGCGCGATGGTAGAGAGATATGCCCCCAGGTTGGCCATGCAGCGCACGCGCAACCCGGTGATGCGGCCGTCGCGCGTGGCGGACAGCTCCACATCCTGGATGTGGTCGCGCCCGTGCGTCGTCACCACGTAGTTCTCGCTGCGCGTCTCCACGTATTTGACCGGGCGCCCGGTGCGTTTGGCCAGCACGGCGACGATAGCCATGTCTGCGTAGAGGAAGATCTTGGCGCCGAAGCCGCCGCCGACCTCGGGCGCGATGCAGCGCAGCTTGTGCTCGGGAATGCCGAGCACGAAGGCGGCCAGCAGGATCTTATGGACGTGTGGGGCTTGCGAGGTCATCCAGATGGTCGTCTCGCCGGTGCCCGCGTCGTAACGCGCCATGGCGCCCCGCGTCTCCATGGGCGTGGGGATCAGGCGCTGGTTGCGGAAGCGCTGCCGCACGACAACTTCGGCGCCCTTGATGGCCGCGTCGGTGCCCTCGGCGTCGCCGGCCGTCCAGTGCATGCAGATATTGCCCGGGGCTTCGTCGTGCAGTTGCGGCGCGCCGTCGGCCATGGCCTTTTCCTGGTCCACCACGGCCGGCAGCACCTCGTAATCGACGACGATCAGGTCGAGGGCGTCGCGGGCGATATAGGGCGACTCGGCGACCACGGCGGCCACGTTGTCGCCGGTGAAGCGCACCTTGTCGACGGCCAGCACGCGGTGCGGCACCAGGTGGTTCTCCACGCCGCCGGCCGGCATGGCGCAGGGCAGGGGGTTGACCGAATCCTTCAGGTCGGCGCCGGTGATGACGTCGATCACGCCCGGCAGCGCCCGCGCGGCGGAGGTGTCGATGGAGCGAATGCGCGCGTGGGCATGCGGGCTGTGCAGGATGGCGACGTGCGCCGTGTTGGGCAGCTTGATGTCGTCGAGATATTGGCCGCCGCCCGTGATCAGGCGCGGGTCCTCCTTGCGCTTGACGCTCTGTCCGACGAGCTTGGTTTCGGTGGGCGACTCAGCGATTGCCATAGTAACACCCCTTAGCGATCTTCAGCGATCTAGCGACTGACCATTAACCATTCGGATACTGTAGTGGTCGGGAGCCGGCCAACCGGCTCCTCACGGTGCCCCCACCGGCTGCGTGCCGCCGTGCTCCGCCGCCCACTGGATGGCGGCCACGATATTCTGGTAGCCGGTGCAGCGGCACAGATTGCCTTCCAGGCCGTGCCGGATCTCCTCTTCGGTGGGATGCGGGTTGCGCTGCAGCAGGCCGTAGCCCGCCATGATCATGCCCGGCGTGCAGAAGCCGCACTGCAGGCCGTGCTTCTCCCAGAAGCCCTCCTGCAGCGGGTGCAACTGGCCGTCGCGGGCCAGCCCTTCGATGGTGGTGATGCGGGCGCCCTCGGCCTGCGCGGCCAGGATGGTGCACGACTTGACGGCCTGGCCGTTCAGGAGCACGGTGCAGGCGCCGCACTGCGAGGTGTCGCAGCCGATATGCGTGCCGGTCAGGCCGACCACATCGCGGATGTAGTTGACGAGCAAGAGCCGGGGCTCCACGTCATGCGATCGCGCGACGCCGTTGATGGTGAGCGATACTTTCATTCCGACCTCCCTAATTGGCGCTCCATTGCCTTGAAGAATTGCCCGATGACGAGCTGTGCGCTGGCCATGACCAGGCGCTGCCCGACGCTTGCGATCATCCCGCCAACCTGTGCCTGTCCGTTGTACGTGACCAGAGTACTGCCCTCCTTTTCCTCCAGCTGGATCACGCCGTCTCCTTTCAGGAAGCCCGGCCGCCCTGAGCCCTCAACCGTCAGCCGGTAGCGCGTGATGGGCTCCTGATCGGATAGCTTTACTTTACCGCTATATGTCCCCTTGATCGCCCCCACGCCGATGCTCATGGTAGCCTCGAATTCGTCCTCGCCGACTTGCCTGAACTCCTTGACGCCCGGCAGAGCGTTGCGAATCGCATCGGGATCGAGCAGAAGTTGCCAGACGCGCTCCCGTGGCGCGGCAAACGTGTGTGTTCCGTGAACGTCCATGCGTTGAGACCTCCTGAGTACAGAGTACCGGTGCCGAGGTGCCGACGGCGCGGAGGTCGGCGCGACCGGGCCGGTTTATCGTAGCAGCACCAAGGATCGCGCGTCAAGGGCGACGGTAAAAGTCCTGCGGGATGTTGCGCACGTTGACGTAGAGCGGCGCGTCCATGCGGCAGTGCAACACCTTGGCGGAGACGTTGCACCTGAGGTTCTCGACCAGCACCAGGGTGGCGTTCGCCCCACCCCAGTCGATCGGCGTGATATAGATGGAGAGCGCGAGCTTGCCCTTGCTGAAGGTGCCGCTATGCACGTCAATATGCGAATGATCGATCTTGCCGGAGCTGACTTTGCGGGCGGAGTCCCCATGGCCGCTGATTGTGCCGTTCTTGCCCTGTTTCAGGTATAGGTTCTCCACGGTATCGCTCGTCCGGTATACCCACTTCCCCGTCAGCGAGACGGCGGCCGGCGTCTTGGCTGCGCTCTGCCGCCCGGATATCGAGGCGGTTCCGTTGTGCGGGATCGCGCCCCAGACGCCAAACCCAACGGCGACGGCCAGCAGCGGAAACGCCGCCCAGCGGACCCAGATAGATCTCTTCATTCCATTCTCCATGTCCGAAAGTGATGCCGGGAACGCAGTATCTGTACCCTGCATTGTATCCGCGGTTCCCGAATGTTGCCTTTTGCTGTGCGCTATGGGCACTTACTCCGGGCAGAGACGGGAGCGTAGTACCTGTCCCAGGCCGGCGAGGCGAATATACTAACCCGATTGATTCCTTGACAGATCTTGTGGGCGTTGTATAGTAAACTTAGGTGTAGACTAAGGAAGTGTAAACCGCATCGTAAACAGCCCGGAGGCTTGCTATGAGTGACGACGATGACCGGCTGCCCAGCTTCGAGCGCGTCCTCTTTCCGGCAGCAGCCCTGGAGTTGTGCCTAGTTCAAGTGAAGTTCCCCCCGCTGGCACGTTTTGGCGAGAGCGGCTATCTCAGCGCACTCAAGGAGGCGTTGGGAGAAGAATATCCTCTCGCCAGCAGCGAGCAGGCCATGAACATCATCGTCACGCCGCGGGGAGTGACCTCTGCGCCGGGAGGAGACTTACTGCGTTTCACCAGCATCGATTCCACCTGGTCTGTGGTCCTGAGCCATGAGTCGGTGTCCCTGGAGACGCGTCACTACAGCAATATTGATGAGTTTGCCGCCCGTTTCGGAACAATTCTCCGTCAGGTGGAAACACATCTCCATCCGCGCTACCAGCTGCGCTTTGGGCTGCGCTACGTCAACGAGTTTCGCCATCCACGCGGTGACAGCTACGACGGATGGCGAGCATTGCTGAACCCCGACCTTCTCGAGGGTCCTCAAGATGTAGTCGGGGGCGCAGTCGAGCAGACAATCAGCGAGCTGCGTATTCGTCGTGCCGATGGCATCTTACTGCTGCGTCATGGATTCTTGAGCGGCACAACCGTCGCGCCGGTGGGGCGAAAGCCACCGAAGACGGGGCCATTCTACCTGCTCGACCTAGATTACTACGACGAGACAGCGGCAGAGTTCGACCCAGATCCTGGGCGGCGCATGCAGACATATAACGGCTTCATGTACAACGTCTTTCGCTGGTGCATCGGCGACGGTGAGTTATATCGAGCTTTGGGAGGGCAAACATGACGGGCCCATCTTCGTCCCCCTATTCCTGGGGCGAGACGTTGCGTAACCTGGCCACGGGAGCCAGCATCGCTGCTACCATGCTCGTCCCCTCCGGTCCGCGAGCGATGGCGTCCACACAGCGTCACCTGATCTACGACAAAGAGACTTTGCCCATCACTACCAACCCGGATGGCACGCTTGACCCGAGGGTAGCATTCTGGCGCACACCATATGGGGTAGAGCGCCTTGTCGGAGTTACCGACACCATAGTTCCCCTGGCTTCTGCGGCAACCGCAACCGGTATGGACGAGACACGCTATCTACCGCTGGAACTGCGTGTCGTGTCTGACCTGCCGGTTGAGACCTTAGCTCACCTCGTCGGCGTTAGCCGTATGCGCTACCACGAATGGCTGCGCGGGGCCGGGATCAGCGACGAGAAGTTGGCTCGACTCGTAGACCTCATTACCGCTTTTCGTACTTTGCGGGAACTTGATATTCCGGACTTGCGTACTTTCCTGGAAACGCCCGGTCCTGCCGGCAGGCCGCTGACGATGTTGGAACGGGGTGATACAGCCGCCGTCATCGGACTGGCGCTGCGGGCGCCGAGGCTAACTGACGCGGCACCGATTGTCTCCGATGCAGCGCATCGCGCGAGCGGCGTCCCCGGATGGGTGCGACCAGCCCGTCACCTGGCCTGGGAGACGCCATCGCACACGGATGAGGCACGGGCCGATGCGCGCGCTCGTATCAGCCCGCGAGCCATGGCAGAGGCGCCGGATGAAACCGCCCCTGAAAGCGTGGACGACGCGATCGTAGCCGTAGCTGGTGTGTTGTTCGTGGAGTGACGTATGTCCAATGCGCGCCTCGGCCGCCAGCTTATCGAGGCAGGATGGGATCAGGGCGTCTTGCTACCTGCCCTTTGCTGGAGCGTCGTCTTCAATCCAGACGATCCGGTGACGCAGATTGCTCGGGCTGCCATGAAGCCGGGGACGCCAGGTATGCGCTGGGATGCGTCGCAGCAGATCACAGGATTGGTGCGACATGCCGTTGCCAGTGGCCTCTACCGCGGTGAGCATCGTCTTGTGGTGGCCAGCCAGGCCTGCGACATCGACAGGAGTCCCGAACAGGAACCTTGCGTGGTGGCTATGCGGGCCTTCTTCGCGACGAATGAACCGACGTTGACAGCAGCCGGCCGGAATAGCGCACGGCACTTCTTGCTCGACCCGGCCCGTGGCCTCGTGGTCGACGCGACAGTCCAAACGCTGATCGAGAAGCCGCTGCTGGTCACACTCGCGCCGGAACCGGGAGCACCGGATGCGCGAATGCGGCGGCGCTTCGCACGCTGGCTGGCCAGGCGCTATAACCGGCCGGCGCTGCCGGATGAGATAGTACACGCCGTTTCGGCTCCAATTCTGACCAACTTGCGCCTGCTACAACACGAAGGAAATGCGCTCATCGCGGTGCTTGATCAGGTGGAGGAGGTGCGTCTCGCCCGGATGGAAGGTGCACCTCCCTACTCCGTGCGCCTCCTCTTTATCTTGCCGGAGCCAGATTCGGACCATGCATCCGGCGACGATGGTGCGGTCATCGCGGCACTGGCGCGTTTGATCAGCACAATGCGCGACTGGTTCGATCCGGCTCTTGCGTCCCTGGACGCGTGGGACGCCACGCGCCTCGGCGATGTCTCCGCCAACGCACTCTTCGACACCGATGAACTGGCGCTCGACGAGTATACCTATCGAGGTCTGACGGTCCGCGGCCTGGAGCCACGGCAATTCAGTTAATCATTGCGGCGAATGGGGGCGATGATCATTCAATATGCAGAACAGGTCGCCGCGGCGCTGCTGGAACGGAAAGAGAGCCTGGCGGTGGCCGAGTCGTCGACCGGCGGGCTGATTCTCTCCCTGCTCACCGATGTGCCCGGCGCCAGCGCCTGGCTGCGCGGCGGCCTGGTGGCCTATACCAACGACGCCAAGCGTACTCTGTTGCACGTGCCGGACGATGTGCTGTCCGTCCATGGCGCCGTTAGCGCCGAGGCGGCGCTGGCCATGGCACGTGGCGCGCAACGCCTCTTCTCAGCCACCTGGGCCCTGGGCGAGACCGGCGTGGCCGGCCCTCAGACCGGACGCCGCTCGGCCAAGCCGGCCGGCCTGACCTTCATCGCGATCAGCGGAGGCACCGGCGGCGCACCGCTCGAACGGACCAGGCAGATCGTGCTGCCGCACCCCGGCGATCGCGTCGCCACCAAGCAGGCCTTTGCCGAAGCCGCCCTTGACCTGCTACTGGAAGCCCTGCGCAACCCGCCTTCCTGACCCTCTGTCCGGCCGCCTCCGACTAAAGGCGGAGAACGTCTCACCGTTAAGTGCGATGCCGGACGCGCCACCGCGTCGTTAACTGGAAGGAGAGAACGACGAAAGACGGGTTAGGTGTAACGCCGGCACATGAGATCGACTTCCCACGGGCCGCGCCCTTCGTTGTTCGCCTCGTTGCGCTGGAACCTATCCGCCGCGATCAGCGGCGTTGTCCTTCTCTGTACGGTCGCGTGCATCGTCGGCGCCATGCTCTTCGTACGCCTGGCCCTTGTGTTGCTGGCCATGGGCGGGGCCGTGATCGTGGTGGGCACCGTCCTCGCTCTCGCCATCGGCCGGCGCCTGACGGCGCGGCTGCGGGCGCTGGAAGCGGTGGCGTCGCAGGTGGCGTCGCATGCCGAGGATCATACCGGCGTGCTCGACGGCGGTGCAACACCCCCAGACGCCCTGGAGGCGCTCATCGGCATGCGCGGCGACGACGAGGTGGCTTCGCTGGCGCGCTCATTCGGCGCGATGGTGCATGCCCTCGACGAACGGTTGGTCACCAACGCGCAACTGTATTCCGCCGCCCAGGCACGCGTGCGCGAGCTCAGCGGCCTGGCCGAGATTGCGCGGTTGCTCACCGCGGGTTTGTCGCTGGAGGAGACGCTCGACGCGCTGGGCAACCACGTCTGCAGGTTGACCGGCAGCTCGGCGGTTGGCATTTTGCTGGCGAGAGAAGGAGCAGGTCCGGCGCAACTGGGTGGATGCGGCCTGCCGCCCGGATATCGCGAGGCGACCAATGCCGTCCTTTCGCTGCCGGAGGATGCCTGGCAGGGCATCGCCACCCTGGATGCGCTGCGCAGCGGTGTGACGGCCTGGAACCGTATTGCCGAAACCCCCGCCAGGCGGGCGGATCTGCGCCAACTGGCCGAAAGCGGTGGATGGCGGGCCGTCACGGCGGTGCCATTACGGCTGCAAGGCCGCACCGTCGGCGTGATGTCCTGCTACACCGTCTCCGATCAGCCGTTGCCTGAGCCGGAGCTGCGCCTATTGACCACCATCGCCGACCAGGTTGCCGTGGCCGTGGAGAATGCGCGGCTGGAGGACCGGGCGCGCAGCCACGCCGCCCGGGAGGAGCGGGCACGCCTGGCGCGCGAGTTGCACGATTCGGTCTCCCAGGCCGTCTATGGCATTGCCCTCGGCGTGCGCACGGCGCTGACGCTGCTGGAACGCGATCCCGCCCGTGCTGCTGCAGCTCTAGACCACGTCCTGCCCCTGGCCGAGGCCGCGCTGACCGAAATGCGTGCGCTCATCTTCGACCTACGTCCCGATGCCCTGGAGGCCGAGGGGCTGGTCATGGCGCTGGAGAAACAGGCGGCGGCTCTGCGCGCTCGCCATGGCCTGGCCGTGCACCTGCACGCGGGCGCCGAGCCGCCAGTCTCTCCGGCCGCCAAGGAAGCCCTCTATCGCGTTGCGCGTGAGGCGCTCCTCAACACGGTCAAACACGCCCGCGCCGGTGCGGTTGACCTGAACCTGCACAGCGATGGCGATGACCTGGTGTTGGAGATATGCGATGATGGCCTGGGCTTTGACCCAGACCTCGTGCTCCCGGAACACCTTGGCCTGCACGGCGTGCAGAAACGGGTAGAGCAAGTGGGCGGCAGGCTAGAGGTGCAGAGTGCGGTGGGCCAAGGAACACGCATCCGGGTGCAGGTGCCCGTTTCACCCGCGCGACGGATCGGCGATGCTCTCCACACCCAATCGGCGACTCCGTCAAAAGGCTGAGCCTGCCGTTCCCCCACGCGACGGAGCATCTTTCTCCGCCCAAGGCCACAGGTCGGGCACGCCTTTCAGCCCATGAAGGAGACCCCATCCATCGCTTCTAATGGTACGCGGAGGGCCCCCGGCGAGCCAGCCTCTCGCCGTGTGCCCGATGTGACACGCATACCTCTAGCAAGAAAGTAGTATCGACGATGGACGGACAATCTCTGGCCCGAACAACGCCCGCGCGGCCGCATTCGCCTGCGCCCTGGCCGGCGCGTGTCCTTGGCGCTGCCCTGGCTGTCTCACTGGCCGTTGGGATCTTCGCGGAGCCGCAGTTCGCGGCCGGGTCTCGTGCCGGCGCGCTCAAGGCGCCTGTCGCGCCGCGCGGACCGGGGACCTCTGCGCTAGGTGCACGCACCTTTGGCGCCCGCGTACTCGGCTTCGAGCCTAACCGCGGACAGGCCGCGAAGGGCGCCGCCTTCCTGGCGCGCGGCAGCGGCTACAGCGTTACGGTCGGTCCAACCGGCGCCGAGCTGGCCTTACCTGGTTCCGCGTCAGTGCGACCGGTCGTGGTGCGCATGACACTCACCGGCGCCAATGCGGCGGCACGCGGGCGCGGCGAAGATCGGCTGGCCGGCACGGTCAGCTACCTGTTCGGCCGCGACCCCCGGCGCTGGCTGCGCAACCTCCCGACCTATGCGCGGGTACGCTTCAGTGGCGTGTATCCGGGCATCGATCTGGTCTATTACGGGACGCCACAACACCTGGAGTACGACCTCCTGGTCGCCCCCGGCGCAGACACCGATCGCATTCACCTGACCTTTGGGGGCGTTGGCGCTCCGGCTCTCGCCGCGAACGGCGACATGCTGCTCCAGAGTCGTGCCGGCCCGCTGCGCCAGCATCGCCCTGTCGCCTATCAGGTCGTGCGAGGGGTGCGCCGCGGCGTCGCGGTAACCTACGCTCTGCATGGCCGTACCGTTGGCCTGCGTCTGGGCGCCTATGACCGCGCTTACGCGCTGGTGATCGATCCGGTGCTGGCCTACTCCACGTACTATGGCGGTGGCGGTGAAGACCGCGGCAACGGCATCGCGGTGGACGGCCAGGGCAATATCTACGTCGTCGGCACGACGACCTCGGGTGTCCCGGCCCAGGCCGCGTATGTCACCAAGTTCGACCCCACCGGCCAGCAGATCCTCTATTCGCTGTTCATCGGCAACAGCTCCAGCAGCCAGACGGCCTGCAACTCGACGGGCGCGGGCATCGCGGTGGATGGGCAGGGCAACGCCTACGTGACCGGCATCTTCGGCGACGTCGGCGTCAATAGCTGGGACAACAATCTATGTGTCAGCGATAACGTGCTCTGGGCGAAGATCGATCCCTCCGGCAATGGTATCGTGCGCACCTTTGGCCAGTACGGCGGCAATCACGGCGCCGCCATCGCCGTGGACGCCCAGGGAAACAGCTACCTGACCGGCTCGACCGACCAGACCGAGCAGAACTTCCCCATCACCCCCGGCGCCTTCCAGACGCAGCCGGGCATCGACAAGCTGCCCGACGGCCTGGCCGGCGACGCCTTTGTGTTGAAAGTCAATCCCTCCGGCAACGTGATGTACGGCACCTTCCTGGGCGGCAGTTACGTCGACGCGGGGCTGGCCATCGCCGTCGACGGACACGGCGACGCCTGGGTTGGCGGGACCGCCACCTCGGCCAACTTCCCCGTCACCGCCAACGCCTTTCAGGCGCAGATGGGCAACGCCGTCGTCAACGGCTTCGTCAGCGAGCTGAGCGCCGACGGCTCATCGCTGCTCTACTCCACCTTCCTGGGCGGCAACGACGGCGAGAGCGTGGACGGCGTGGCCGTGGATGGCCAGGGGCACGCCTACGTGGTGGGCAGCACCACCTCCAGCAACTTCCCCGTTACTGCCAATGCCTACAAGACCTTCTGCGGCACCGACGGCATGTGCAACCCCGTCAACTCGTGCTACTACGATTGGGGAACCAACACCAACTACTGCCACTGGCAGAATGCCGAAGATACCTTCGTGGCCGAGATCGACCCGACACAATCGGGAGCCGCCTCGTTGCCCTACTCCACCTTCCTGGGCGGCATGAACCGCGACCTGGGCCAGGCGATCGCTGTAGATCGTAACGGCTACGTCTATATCACCGGGCGGACCGCGTCATCCGTGGTGGCCGGCTTCCCGGTCCTGAACTCGTCGCAGGCCGATCTGAGCGGAGACTGGGACGCCTACGTGGCCAAGCTCGATCTCCGGCAGTCGGGCGCGGCCTCGCTGGTCTACAGCACCTACCTCGGCGGCAGCGGCTACGACGAGGGCGACGCCATCGCTGTCGATGGCCAGGGCAACGCCTACGTCACGGGCTATACCACTTCGACGGATTTCCCGACCGTGAGCCCCGCTCAGGCGGCAATCAACGGAGGTGGCTCCGACTCGCTCATCGCCAAGCTCAGCCCGCAGACGCCGGTTATCCCGGCCGGCGTGGCGATCAGTCCGACCAGCGTGACCGGTGGCCAGCAGGCCGCGGGCACCTTCATGCTGAACACCGGTGCGCCCGCGGGTGGCGCGACCGTGACCCTGTCCAGCAGCAATCCCGCGGCACAGGTACCCGCCAGCGTGGCGATGCCGGCCGGCGCCACCAGCGCCACGTTCACCATCTCCACCCATGCCGTATCGGCCGGCATCGCCGTGACGATCACCGGTACCTACAACGGGATGAGCCGGTCGGCGGTGCTGACGGTCAACCCGGCCCCAGCGACGGCGACGTCGACCGCGACGCCGGCGAACACGGCCACTCCGCCGGCTACGGCGACAAAGCCCGCGACACCCGCGGTCACGGCTACAGCCACGAACACGGCGACGCCTTCTGCCACTGCCACGGCAACCAAGACACCCGCTCCGTCGGCCACGCCTGCCCCTCCGGCCACTGCCACGCCCACCTCGCCGTCCGGCCCGGCTTCGGGCGGCCCTCAGGCGACGCCAGTCCCGGCGGTGGGCGGTCCCGGCTCAGGGCCGTCGCCCACATCCGTGCCGCCGACAGCAGTGCCCGGTTCGGGGTCACAGGGAGGATCGACCCCTGGCACGCCTCATGGTTCGCGGCTGCCCCTGGTCCTCGGCGGGATTCCGGCACGCGTGGCCAACGGGCAGGTACTAGTCATTCGCGGGCAGACGGCCCCGCGGGCGCAGGTGCGAGCCGCCGTGCGGGCGACCATCAGGCAGGTGACGGTCAAGGACGGCGGCAAGAAGGCCAGACGGGTGGTACGGACCATCGTGTTGTATGCTGCCGTGCAGCAGGCCCGCGCCGACGCGCACGGCCGGTTTGCGCTGCGCCTGACGCTGGCCGGTAAGTCAAAGGCGGCCGTGCGCGCGTTGCTCACCGTCCGCGTGCGCGCCGGCAAGCTGGCGACCACCCGCTCGACCTGGATAACGATCGCTCCGCGAGGGCGGCGCTGACAGAACGGGCCACGCCGTCCGGCACAACCGTCACGGTTGGATCGGACGGCCAACACG
>Ga0070740_10003878_pt1 | contig 15296 bp, 12 predicted proteins | sample Coa_R2_FD_67286 | JGI IMG/M metagenome (GOLD analysis project Ga0070740, IMG submission 67286) | Surface soil microbial communities from Centralia Pennsylvania, which are recovering from an underground coalmine fire - Coalmine... | ecosystem: Environmental > Terrestrial > Soil > Unclassified ... | reverse complement strand
TGATCGGCAAGTTCCTGGTCAACGGCGGACCGAAGAGCAACTCATCCGGTTCTTCCACGCCGCCGAAATCCGCTTCGTCGGGCGGCTGAATCAATTTGGGAGCATCCATGTCGCGTTTCATTCGTTTCATTGCAGTGGCGCTGGTCGTCTGCCTTGCGGGCGCCGCTTCGTTCGTCGCGCCCGCATCCGCGCAATCCACGCAGACGCCGCAGCAAGTCGTGCAGAGCATTATCGACCAGCTCGGCAACGCGCTGGATGGTCACCGCGAAGAGCTGCGCAAGAATCCGGAGCAATTGATCCAGGTGATCGATCGGATCCTGCTGCCGCACTTCGATATCGACTACGCATCGCTGCTGGTTTTGGGCAGGCACGCGCGTGAGGCCACGCCGGCGCAGCGCGAGCGCTTCTCGCGGGCGTTCTACAACTCGATCACCCATCGTTATGCGGAGGGCCTGCTCAACTACACCAAAGGCAAGGTCAAGGTCCTGCCGTTCGAGGGCGATCTCAACACCAAGCGCAGCGTGGTGCGCACCGAAGTGCTGCTGGACGACGGCAAGAGCCTGTCGGTTGATTACGTGTTCCGCAAGACATCGAGCGGCGACTGGAAAGCCTACGACGTGGTGATCGAAGGCATTTCCTATGTCACAAACTACCGCAACCAGGTCGATGCGGAAATCCAGAAGGAAGGCATCGAAGGCCTGATCCATCGCCTGGAAACGGAAGGCGCCAAGGCGATCGACCAGTTGCAGCAGCAGGCGCAGCAGCCGGCGGGACATTGATCTGCATGCGCGCGGAAGCGGCCAGCGCAGACGAGGTGCGTTGCGACGTTCCCGATGCGGACACGCTCGCGATATCCGGCGCGCTGACCTTCACCACCGCAGCGCAAGCCCTGCAGGAAGGCTCGCGTGCATTGACACAAGGCGCGTGCTCGCGGCTCGATCTGAAAGGTGTCACGCGTGCCGACAGCGCCGGTCTCGCTTGCGTGCTGGCGCTGCTTGCGCAGGCGAGCCGCAACAAACAGCGATTGCACGTGATCGATCCACCCGAGGGGTTGCGCGCGCTGGCGGCAGTGTGCGATGCCGATGGTTTGATCTGCGATCATCCCTGATTGCGGGAATCAGGGAGGCTCTGAACAAATCCATCCAGGGATTTGTACTCGCGCTATCCATGGCGCTCGCCCTTTCTGCGGCACATCCCTGAGCCGCGCGGAAACTCTGATAAATCAGAGTCTCCTTGAAGCGCCCATCCACGGGCGCACTTTTCACCAAAGTGCGCTCTCAATCTTCGGGATTGGATCCCGAAGTCGAAGCCGACGCGGGTTGAGTATCCTTCGGCTTGGCCGGCGTGGAACCGTCGTTCCTGATCCCGTGCGCTTTTTCATAGGCGTGCTGCTGTTCCAGCAGTTGATCGATGTCGTCGCCGCCGTTGTCGCCGACGCCCTGGAAACGCTCGATCACCGAAGCCGGCGGGTTGCCGTGATAGATCTCGTAGATGCGTTTCTGCCGATAGGCATCGCGTTCGAAGATGTAAGGATCGTAGGCGGAGTTCAGGAAATTTTCGGCGTCGATGCCGCGCGAGCGCAACGTGATCAGATAAGCCAGGCTCGGCAGATATTGCGCGTGGAATTTGAAATCGTGATCGCGCGCGTACCAGGACAGCGGATCGAAATAGCTGTCCACCGGCATGCGCCAGATATCGCGCGCAGTGGTCGGGCCGACGAACGGAATCACCAGGAACGGGCCTTCCGGCACGCCCCAATGCGCCAGCGTCACGCCGAAATCGGTTTCGTCCAGCGGCAGGTTCATCTTGCTCGCAGGATCGAAGAAGCCGAGCAGACCCAGCGTGGTGTTGACGGCCAGCCGGCCGGTCGATTTCAGCGCATCGATCGGATGCGCCTGCAAAAGTTCGTTGACGATCGTGATCGGCAGCCGCACGTTGGAGAAGAAATCGCTGATGTGCTCGCGCGCGTTCGGCGTGGTCACCTTGCGATAGGCCATGGCGACGGGCCGGATCGCCACCTTGTCCGCGGCCCGGTTGAACGCATACATCTTGCGGTTGAAGCTCTGCAGCGGGTCGTCCGTGCGCGGCGGCGGTATGGTCGCGCAGCCGCCCAGCGCCACAATGGCGGCAAGCAGGGCGCGGCGCACACGGTTGGCGGTGAACAGATGCATGGTGTTCCGGGGCGGAAAAAGGCGCGATTCTACATGGTGCCCTGTCGCGGCCGGCTCAAGGCGGCGGCTGCCACTCGCTAGTCGTGGCAACCGCTGGTAGAATCTGCAAGTTTGCAAATACGCGAGACGAGACATGGCACGCATTACCGTCGAAGACTGCCTGCAGGTGGTCGACAATCGCTTCGAACTGGTGTTGATGGCGACACGCCGCGCACGGCAACTGGCGAAGGGCGCCGAAGCCGCCGTCGATCCGGAAAACGACAAGCCCAGCGTGATAGCGCTGCGCGAAATCGCCGACCGGCGCATCGACATGGCCACCATCGACGAGATCGACCGCATCGAACGCGAGCGCCGCGAACGCGAGGCTCTGGAATGGGCCGCGGCGGAAGTCGATGAGGATATGAGCAAGGGCGGCGACGATTTGTAGGAATCTCCGCAAAGCTACTGCGCTCGCCGGCTTGCACGCCGGCGGTGCTCGGAATCCTCATGTACTGACGTGTACACTCCGGTTCCTGCGCGCCGCCGTCGCGCAACCCGTCTTCGCTCGCTACGCTTTGCGAAGATTCCCGTTTTCCGCTCCAAATATCCGCGATTGACTCTCGCGCGCCGTCTCTCTAGCGTTCCAGCATGACCGCGGCGAACGCGCCCACGCCCGCAACCGTTGCTTCGCCCGCGCTGCCTGCGCGCGATGAGATCACCGACATCGACGCGCTGGCGTCGCGGCTTTCCGAATACCTGCCCGAGGATCAGATCACCCGCGTACGCGGCGCCTACGCGGTGGGCGAACACGCGCATACCGGGCAGAAGCGCCGCAGCGGCGAGCCCTACATCACGCATCCGTTGGCCGTAGCCGGCATCCTCGCCAGCCTGCATCTTGATGCGGAAACCATCATCGCCGCGATCCTGCACGACACACTGGAAGACACCGGCCTGACGCGTGTGCAGCTCGAAGCCGGTTTCGGTTCCACCGTCGCAGAACTGGTGGACGGCGTCACCAAGCTGGATCAGGTCGACTTCGCCTCGCGCCAGGAAGCCGACGCGGAAAGCTTCCGCAAGATGCTGCTGGCGATGGCGCGCGACCTGCGCGTGATCCTGATCAAGCTGGCCGACCGTCTCCACAACATGCGCACGCTGGGCGCGATGGATCCCGCTTCTCGCCGCCGTATCGCGCGCGAGACGCTTGAGATCTACGCCCCGATCGCCGCGCGGCTCGGCATGAACGCGTTCAAGGGCGAACTGCAGGACATCGGCTTCCGCACGCTGTATCCCGACCGCTACCGCGTGATCGCCACGCGCATCAAGAGCGCGCTGGGCAACCGGCGGGAGGCGATGGCGAAGATCGAGGGCGAACTGCGCGCTCGCCTCGCCGCGGACGGCATCGAGGCGCGCGTGGTCAGCCGCATCAAATCGCCTTACAGCATCTGGTCGAAGATGCGCGCCGAACGCAAATCGTTCGCGCAACTGATGGATGTGTACGGTTTCCGCGTAGTGGTGGATTCGACGGCGCACGCGTACCAGGCGCTGGGCTCGGTGCACGCGCTGTACAAGCCGGTGGAAGGGCGCTTCAAGGATTTCATCGCCATTCCGAAAGCCAACGGCTATCAGTCGCTGCACACCGTGCTGTTCGGTCCGTTCGGAGCGCCGATCGAAATCCAGATCCGCACCGAAGACATGGATGCGGTCGCCGAGCGCGGCATCGCGGCGCACTGGCTGTACAAGACCGACACGGGACCGTCCAACAGCGCGCATTCGCGCGCACGCGAATGGATTTCGGGTCTGGCCGATCGCCAGGCAACCTTGCCGTCGTCGCTGGAATTCCTCGAGAATGTCAAGATCGATCTCTTTCCGGAAGAGGTCTATCTGTTCACGCCGCGCGGCGACATCCTCTCGTTGCCGAAGAACGCGACCGCGCTGGATTTGGCTTACGCGGTACACACCGACGTCGGCCACCACGCCGTCGCAGCGCGCATCGACGGCACGCTGGCGCCGCTGCGCGCTTTGCTGGCGTCCGGTCAAACCGTCGAGATCGTCACCGCGCCTTCGGCCGCGCCCAGTCCGCACTGGCTGGATTTCGCGGCCACCGGCAAGGCCCGCACAGCGATCCGGCATTTCCTGAAACGTCTGCAGCACGAAGACGCCGTCGAATTCGGCCATCGCATGCTCGATCGCGCTCTGGATGCGCTGGGTTCCAGTCTCGATTCGATTCCACCCGAAGCGCTGGAAAAATATCTGCACCAGCACAACCAGCGGCGGCTGGAAGAACTACTCTCCGAGATTGCGCTGGGTAACCGCATGCCCGACCAGGTCGCCGCACAACTGGTCGCGCTGCACGGCACAGTCGCGGGCGCGGCGGTGCGCCAGCGCGAGAAGATCCGGATCAGCGGCGCCGAGCGCGGCATCCTCACCTTCGGCAACTGCTGCCACCCGCTGCCCGGAGACGACATCGTCGGTTTTCTTTCGCCGGGCAAGGGCATCGTGGTGCACCGGACCAATTGCCCGAACATGCCCGAACTGTCCAAACACCCCGAGCGGCGCGTGGAGATCGAGTGGGACCACGACGTGCAGGGCGACTACCGCGCGCAATTGCGCATCGAGGTCATCAACCGGCCGGGTGTGCTGGCCACCGTCGCCGCCGCGATCGCGGCGGCGGGTTCCAATATCGAAAATGTCGAATACACCGAACGCAGTCCGTTCGCGGCGACGCTGCTGTTCACGCTGGAAGTGAAGGATCGCAAACGCCTCGCCGACGTGATGCGTCGCGTGCGGCGGACGGGCGTGGTGAATGGTGTTTATCGGTATCCCGTATAGGAGTGGACATGTCACGCAAGCCGATCCATACCACGAGTGCTCCCAAAGCCATCGGCCCGTATTCGCAGGCCATTCGCAGCGGCAACATGTTGTACCTCTCCGGCCAGACGCCGCTCGATCCTGCGACCGGCGAAATGGTCGCAGGTGACATCGAAGCGCAAGCCACACGCGTGTTCGAGAATCTGCAAGCGGTGCTGACGGCGGCCGGCGCCTCGTTCGACGACGTGGTGCGCGTCGGGATCTACATGACCGACCTCGGCAACTTCGTCACCGTCAACGAGGTCATGAAGCGTTACTTCCGCGAACCGTATCCGGCGCGCTCGACCATCGGTGTGGCGGCGTTGCCGCGCGGGGCGGCAGTGGAAGTCGATTTGATCGCGGCCGTCGGCGGCTGATCGACGTTGTCGGCGCGCGCCGACAGCGCCGCGCGCATCACGCGCATCGCCGCGGCCCGGCGCATTCGCTACTCTTGCGTTGGATGAAAGCACGCGTTTCCGTCACCCCGCTGGAGGACCCCGGCCTCGCGCCGGTGTCGTCGCTGCCGGGCGTCGGGCCGGCACTGCAGCAGGCGCTGACGAAATTAGGACTGGCGCGCGTACAGGATCTGTGGTTCCACTTGCCGAGGCAATACGAGGATCGCACGCGCGTCACCGCGATCCGCGATCTGAAGATCGGCGAAGCCGCGCAGGTCGAAGGCGCGATCGAAGCGGTGGAAACCGGATTCCGCTACCGCGCACAGTTGCGCGTGGCGATCACCGACGATTCGCAAACCACGCTGGTATTGCGCTTCTTCCATTTCCGCCGCGCGCAAATCGAGCGCATGGTGCCCGGCACGCGGCTGCGCTGTTACGGCGAAGTGCGGCACGGCTCGCACGGCCCCGAGATGGTGCACCCGCAATATCAAGTCGCGCAGGCGGCGATCGGGGTCGAGGAGCGCCTGACGCCGGTTTATCCCGCAACGGAAGGTCTGGGCCAGCAACGCCTGCGCTCGCTGATTGCCAAAGCGCTGGCGCGCCTGCCGGATGAAGCGAAACTGGAACTGATCCCCGACGCACTGCGCGAATCGCTGCATCTGCTGTCGCTGCGCGAGGCGTTGATGATCGTGCACCGACCACCTGCGGATGCGGATTTGGGTGCACTGATGCGTGGCGCGCATCCCGCGCAGCAACGGCTGGCATTCGAGGAATTGTTGACCCATCACTTGAGTCTGAAGCGCCTGCGTGCGCAGGTGCGCGTGCACCGCGCGCCGGTGTTGCGACGGGACAAGGCGTTGCAAGAACGTTTCGTAATAGCTTTGCCTTTCGAGTTGACCAAGGCGCAGCAACGCGTGGCGAAGGAAATCGCCAGCGATCTTGCGCACGACACACCGATGCTGCGGCTGGTGCAGGGCGACGTCGGGTCGGGGAAGACGGTAGTCGCCGCGCTTGCCGCGTTGAGTGCAGTCGCGACCGATCATCAGATCGCACTGATGGCACCGACGGAATTGCTGGCCGAGCAGCACCTGCGAAGTTTCAAACAATGGTTCGAGCCGCTGGGCATCGATGTGATCTGGCTGGCCGGCAAGGTGCATGGCCGCGCGCGTCAGACCGCTCTCGCTGCAGTCGCAGGCGGCGCGCCGATCGTGATCGGTACGCACGCGCTGATGCAGGAAGGCGTGATCTTCAAGCGTTTGGGCTTGGCGATCGTGGACGAGCAGCACCGCTTCGGCGTGCAGCAGCGGATGGCGTTGCGTGATAAAGGTGCGGGTGCGGACTCTTTCCCGCACCAACTGGTGCTGACGGCCACGCCCATTCCGCGCACGCTCGCGATGAGCGTATACGCCGATCTCGACATCTCCGCGCTGGACGAACTGCCGCCGGGCCGTACACCGGTGCAAACCGTTGCGGTATCGAATGCGCGCCGCGCGGAAGTGATCGAGCGCATCCGCGCGGCCTGCGCAGAAGGCCGGCAGGCATATTGGGTGTGCACGATCATCGAAGAATCCGAGCAACTGATCGCGCAGGCGGCGGAAGTCACGCATGCGGAGCTCTCGAACGCGTTACCGCAACTGAAGATCGGCCTGCTGCACGGACGCATGAGGCCGGCCGAAAAGCAGGCGACGATGGATGCGTTCAAGGCCGGCGAACTTGCATTGTTGGTCGCCACGACCGTGATCGAGGTCGGCGTCGACGTCCCCAACGCGAGTTTGATGGTGATCGAGAACGCGGAACGATTGGGCTTGGCGCAACTGCACCAGTTGCGCGGAAGGGTGGGGCGCGGCAGTGCGGCATCGACCTGCGTGCTGCTGTATCAGCCGCCGCTCTCCGCGTTGGCAAAGCAGCGGCTGGAGGTGATGCGTGAAACCAATGACGGCTTCGTGATCGCGGAAAAGGATCTGCACCTGCGCGGGCCGGGCGACCTGCTGGGCACGCGACAGACCGGAGAGTTGGGATTTCGCGTTGCCGATCTGGTGCGCGATGCGTACCTGCTGCCTGCCGTGCAACGCGTCGGTGCGGCCATGCTGAAGGAACACCCGGAACTCGCGACACGCCTGGTCACGCGCTGGATCGGTGCGTCGGCGCGATTTGCGGATGCTTAGCGACGCGCTGTTAGGCTCTACCGTTCACAGCTTACGACTCACAACCCACGACATGCTCCTGATCGACACCGATCCCGGCGTGGATGACGCGCTGGCGATCCTGATGGCCCATGCACATGCGCGCGTACTGGGATTGACGGTCACAGCCGGCAACGTCGGGCTGTCCCGAACGACGGCGAATGCATTGAAGCTGGTCGAAACGATCGGTGCGAACACGCCGGTGTATGCCGGCTGCGATGCGCCGCTGCTGGGGCAGCCGGAAGTCGGCGCGTCTGTCATCCACGGGCGCGACGGCTTCGGCGATGCCAATCTGCCTCCATCGACACGCAAGCCGGAGAGCGAACACGCGTCGCTGGCCATTTTGCGTCTGACCCGCGAGCACCCGAGTGAAATCACGCTGGTCTGCATCGGGCCGCTGACCAATCTCGCGGTCGCTCTGAAACTCGATCCGGCACTGCCGCAGCGTGTCGGACGCCTGGTGATCATGGGCGGTGCGGTCACGGGCCGCGGCAACTACGAACGCGTGCCGACGGAATTCAATATCGGCTTCGATCCGGAAGCGGCCAGCATCGTGTTCGAGGCGTTTGCGCAATTCGATCTTGTCGATTGGGAAGTGACGACGCGTCACGGCATCGATCACGGCTTGTTGCGGCAATGGTTCGAGCACGGCGATGCGCGCGCGAAGTTTTTCGAAACCATTTCGGCGCACGCGCGGCGCGCCAATATCGCACGCGGACGGCAAGGGTTGATGGCAGCCGATGCATTGGCCATGGCGGTGGCATTACAGCCGGAAATCGTCACGCGCGCCGAAGAGCGGCATGTCGCGGTGGAAACCGACGGCCGGCTGACCCGCGGCGCGACGGTGGTGGATTGGCTCGGCTTCGGAGGCGGCTCGCCCAACGCGCGGATCGTGCTGGAAGTGGATCGGCCGCGGTTCGAGGACCTGATTGCGGCGGCACTGGGCGCTCCGGCACCGGGCTGAAACGCTTGTCGGACCGGCTGCGAGCCTGCTAAACTACCGCTCTTTTCCCGCGCGGAATGCCGCGCCCGGAGTCCCGATGAAAGCCGACATCCACCCGAATTATCAGCCGGTGGTGTTCCAGGATCTCAGCAGCGATTTCGCGTTCCTGACGCGTTCGACCATGACATCCAAGGAAACCATCAAGTGGGAAGACGGCAACGAGTATCCGCTGATCAAGGTGGAAATCTCCAGCGCGTCGCATCCGTTCTACACCGGCAAGCAGAAAGTGCTCGATTCCGGCGGCCGCATCGACAAGTTCAAGCGCCGCTACGCGGCGGGCGCCAAGAAAAGCTGAGGACAGGAAGTCCTCATCCCGTGCAGCACATGGGTGAGCAGTTGCGTTTGCGAAATGCGTTGAATCGCATTTCGCGCAACTGCGAACGCCGCAGGCAGGATGCCGAAGGCGGGCCGCTTGTCGAGGCAGGAAGCCGAGACTAGCGGTGCGATGACACGGGACCCATTTTCGAAAACGCCGGCCTCGTGCCGGCGTTTTCGTGTGCGCGTGCCGATCGTCACGGCGTCCATCCACACGCCCTGTGCGATAATTGCAAACTGTCCGGTTCGATTTCGCCGCGCGCGGCATGGGCCGAAAGGAACACAAGGAGTTCGCCGTGACCAAGACTGTCACCCTGACCGACGGCGCCGATCATTCCGTACAGATGCCGCTGGTGGACGGCACGCTCGGACCGGCTTGCATCGACGTCGGCAACCTCTACAAGGACACCGGTCACTTCACCTACGACCCGGGCTTCGCCGCCACCGCGGCGTGCAAGAGCGCGATCACTTTCATCGACGGCGAAAAGGGCGTGCTGCTCTATCGCGGTTATCCGATCGAGCAGCTGGCCGAGAAATCCAGCTTCCTGGAAGTGGCTTATCTGCTGCTGGAAGGCGAACTGCCCACGGCCGCGCAATTCGGCGCGTTCGAGGACGCGGTGACGCATCACACGATGATGCACGAGTCGCTGAAGTCGTTCCTGCACGGCTTCCACCACAATGCGCATCCGATGGCGATCCTGTGCGGCGCGATCGCCTCGCTCTCGGCGTTCTACCACGACAATCTCGACATCACGGATCCCGCGCAACGCAAGCTGGCGGCGATCCGGTTGATCGCAAAAACGCCGACCATCGCCGCGGCGGCGTACCGCTATTCGATCGGCTGGCCGTTCCGCTATCCGCGCAACAACCTGGAATACGTCACGCGTTTCCTGCACATGATGTTCGAGGTGCCGAGCGAACCGCTCGCCTTGAACCCGGTCGCGGCCAAGGCGCTGGACCTGCTCTTCATCCTGCACGCGGACCACGAGCAGAATGCTTCGACCTCCACCGTGCGGCTGGTCGGCTCGACCGGTGCAAATCCGTATGCGTCCGTCGCGGCCGGCATCGCCGCCTTGTGGGGTCCGGCGCACGGCGGCGCCAACGAGGCGGTGCTGAAGATGCTGGCTGATATCGGCGACGCGAAGAACGTCGACAAGGCAGTCGCGCGTGCCAAGGACAAGGATTCCGGCTTCCGCCTGATGGGTTTCGGCCACCGCGTGTACAAGAACTTCGATCCGCGCGCCCGGATCATCCGCGAGATGACGCACAAGGTGCTCAAGGAGCTCGGCGTCAACGATCCGCTGCTGGAGATCGCGCTGAAACTCGAAGAAGCGGCGCTCAAAGACGACTACTTCATCGAACGCAAGCTCTATCCCAACGTCGATTTCTATTCCGGCATCATCTACAAGGCGCTGAAGATTCCGACTTCGATGTTCACGGTGATGTTCGCGATCGCGCGCACCGCCGGCTGGATTTCGCACTGGATCGAGCAGCACGAATCGGACGATGCACGCATCGGCCGGCCGCGGCAGGTCTATACCGGCGCAATGCAGCGGGATTATGTGGGGATGGAGAAGCGGTGAGTAGTGCGTAGAAACGAGCGCGCTCACGTCGCTTTTTACAATTCACAACTCACAACTCACGACTCACGAGCGTTTTCAAAATCCGCGATCTCTTCTTCCGCCAGCATCGTCTCCAGCGCCGACAGCGATGCGCGCCGCATCGGTTTCTCGTCGATTCGGTCCAGCGGCGGCTGGCGCAAGGCCTCGCGCGGAAACAATGTCAGATCGATGGCGATGCCCTCGGCCGCGAACAACAGCACCGGAAATTCGGCGCTGTGTTGCCGGTCCGTGCGCAGGGTGCGCGTGCGCTGTTCGAACGGAATGCCGCGTTCCTGCAGAAACAGCGCTATTTCCTCGGGCGCGTCGCAGAACACGTGCAGGCACACCGCCGAGTGCGCATCGGCCGTGCCCTCGAGCACGGGTCCGACCAGCCGCGACTCGTAAGCCTGCAGGAAACGCATCGCTTCCGCCGCCGCTTCGCGGCGCGCGCGCAAGGCTTGCGGTTGAGAGTCCGACTGGAACAGTCGCTGGTGCTCGCGCAGTGCGTCCTCGATCTCTCGATTGCGCGGCAGTTGCTGTTCGTCGTGCAAGCCCAGTCGTTCCGCAGCCTTCAGCTTGGCCTGACGGTAATCGCGCATGCCGTGTTCGCTGATCAGGCGTGCGGCCTCCAGCGCCACGCGCCGGCGCAATTGATGGCTGCGGCCCTCGGCGTGGATGCGATGGAACTGTGCGGTTTTGCGCATCGCCGTTTCTCCCTTGCATCCGCGTTGAGGGCAGTGTGGCAAATGCGTGGCGAAAGCGCAAAGCGGAGCGGCTCTTGTGAAAAGTGCGGCCAAGGATGGCCGCTTTTGGTCTCACATGTCTTGGAGTGGCTTGGGTCGATCGATCGCTCCAACAAAGCGGCGATCACGGACGATCGCACTAAAAAATATCGTACGCCGGCGACTGGTCCTGCTGGTTCTGCGCCTGCGTACGCAGGCGATCCAGATCCTCGACCTTGAAGATTTCGCTCATCGCGTTCGGATCGCCCGTGCCGGCCAGCGAACCCGTCACGCTGTCGATGGAGGCGGTGACGATTCCGGGCGGCATCGGCAGCGTGTTCTCCGGCTTGCCTTGCAACGCGGGACCCATGAAAGCCATCCAGATCGGCAGTGCGGTTTCCGCGCCGAACTCGCCTTTGCCCAGCGAATCGTAGTTGTCGAAACCGACCCACACGGTCGCCACCAGATCGCCGTTGAAACCGCAGAACCAGCCGTCGCGGTGATCGTTGGTGGAACCCGTTTTGCCCGCGAGATCGGCGCGGCCCAATTTCTTCGCCGCGAATGCCGTGCCGTGATCGATCACGCTCTTCATCAACGAGGTGACCAGATAATCGTTGCGCGCATCGATCACGCGTGGCGCGAGATTGGGTGCATTCGTCGCGTTGCCGCCTGCACTGCTGGCCGGTGCGGGTGCGGAAGCCTGCAACGCGCCTGGATCAGCCGCCGCGGCGGCAGGTTGCAAGGGCGCGTTCGCCACGGCTTTGCCCTCGTCCAGCAGGCGTTCGGCGCAGGTGCGGCAGGCGCGCCGCGGATCGGCACGATAGACCGCGTGTCCATCGCGATCGTCGATCTGGGCGATGTAATACGGATTGATCAGGAATCCGCCGTTCGCGAAAACCGCATAGCCGCGCGCCATCGCCATCGGTGACACCGATGCCGTGCCCAACGCCAGCGACAGATTGGCGGGGATCGCGTCGGCCGGAAAACCGAAGCGCGTGATGTATTCGCGTGCGTAGCGCACGCCGATCGCGTCCAGCAGACGGATCGAAACCAGGTTCACCGATTCCGCCAGCGCTTCGCGCAGGCGCATCGGACCGCGGAACTTGCCGTCATCGTTGCCCGGTGTCCACATGCCTCCGGGCTTGGACGGATCGGGCAATGCGATCGGCGCATCATTGATGATCGATGCGGGAGTGAAGCCGCGATCGAACGCGGCCGAATAGATGAAAGGCTTGAAACTGGAACCCGGCTGCCGTGCGGTCTGCACCGCGCGATTGAACTTGCTGCGCTCGAAGCTGAAGCCGCCTACCAGCGCTTTCAATGCACCGTTTTCCGGATCGAGCACCACCATCGCCGATTGCGCGGCGGGAATCTGCGAAAGCTGCCATTGCGGATCGACGGTTTTCGCAACCACTGCATCGGATTTTTTTGCGTTCGGAGCGGCCGTCTTGTCCGCGGGCGCGGCATCATCTGTCTGCGCGTCCACTTGCGCCACGCGAACGATGTCGCCGCGCCGCAGGATTGCTGCCACGCCTTCGCCGCCGGTATTGGCCGTGCGCGCGTAGCGCTGCGCCCAAGCCACGGCTTTTTCATCCAGCTGCACCGATTGACCGCCGCCGAGATACACGTCGGCATGTTTGCGATCCACTTCGGTAACCAGACCCGGCGTCAAACCGGAGAGCGCATGATAGTCGGCCAGCGCGCGATCGAAATCCGTACTGCTCGCCTGTGGCGCGAGATCGACGTGCGCTTCGGGTCCGCGGTAACCGTGTCGATGGTCGTACTCTTCGAGCTTGGTGTGCAGCGAGTCGTTTGCCAGCGCCTGCAAATGGCTGTCGAGCGTGGTGTGCACCACGTAACCGTCAGTCAATGCGCGGCTGCCGAGCCGCTCGATCGCCTGCCTTCGCACCATCTCCGCGAGATAAGGTGCGTCCACCTCGACCGGCGGTTCGTGCGGCGCGGCATCGTCGGGCGTACCGACCGCAGCCTGATACTGCTCTTGCGTGATGAAATGATTTTCCAGCATGCGCCCCAGCACGTAATTGCGGCGCGCCGTCGCGTGTTGCAGGTTGTAGAGCGGATTGCCGGTAGTCGGTGCCTGAGGCAACCCCGCCAGCATCGCGCATTCCGGCAGCGTCAATTGATCGAGTTTCTTGCCGTAGTAGAACTCGGCCGCCGCGGCCACGCCGTAGGAACGGTGGCCGAGAAAGATCTTGTTGAGATAGAGCTGGAGGATTTCGTCCTTGGTCAGTTCGTTCTCGATCCGGAATGCCGTGAACATCTCGATCAGCTTGCGCGTATAGCTCTTTTCCGGGCTCAGGAAAAAATTGCGCGCGACCTGTTGCGTGATCGTCGATCCGCCCTGCGCCTTGTCGCCGCCGGTCACCAGCACGTGCCAGCCGGCACGCGCAGTGCCTTCCCAATCCACGCCCGGGTGGTGATAAAAATCGGCATCTTCTGCCGCGAGAAAGGCATCCTTCAACTGTTCCGGCACCTGGTCGATGCGTACCGGGATGCGGCGGGTTTCGCCGAACAGCGCGATCAATTTCCCGTCCGAGGATTCGACCCGCAGCGGCACCTGCAATTGCACGTCCTTCAGCGAAGCCACGGATGGAATGCGCGGCGAAATCAGCCAGTAGGTGAAGCCCGCCGCCAGCACTCCCAGCAGGAACAGGACGAGCACCAGCATCGCCGCGATGCGCAGCAGGCGTTTCAGAATTCGCATTCAAGAGTCTCTGGATAGCCGGTTGAAGCCGCTTTCGTCAGGCAGCCGGATGCGGGCAGCCGAATCCTCGCATACCGACGATTGATCCGGGCTGACGGAAACGTGGCAAAAGGGAGGACGACAACGGGTCGCGCCGGGTGGAGCATTGTTAGTTGTGATCGCAGTCAAATACGGCGCCGTACCGTTCCGAGTATAGATGCTTGCCACGAGCGCAGCGAAGAAATGGGTTGCGCTTTTGTGTTGGAGAGGGTTGGCAGGCAACGTGCTAGTTCCGGGACGGTGAACGGCGGTCCGGAGACAAAAAGTCGATTCGCTCGCGCGTTCCGCTTCCGCTTGGAGAGGGGAGGTAGGGGTGAAAAGACTTGGGGATCATCGGGTTGCGGCAACAGTATGGACCCGTTGATATTTCGTTAACTTTCCGATCTAATGCGGTTGCGCATCTTTCGCTCGTAAGGGCGCGTGGGGAAGGGGAAAATTGTGGGCTTGCTAACGCCAAAGGCGCCGCCGCTGATCGGAGTGGACATCAGTTCGACGGCGGTCAAGCTGCTGCAACTGACACAAGCGGGCGCTCGCTACCGCGTGGAGCATTACGCAGTAGAGCCGCTGCCGCCCAACGCGGTGGTCGAAAAGAACATCGTCGAAGTCGAGGCGGTGGGCGATGCGATCCGCCGCGCGCTCGCACGCACCGGCGCGAAGACCAAATACGCCTGCGCCGCGGTCGCGGGATCGGCGGTGATCACCAAGGTGATCCCGATGCCTGCGGATCTCAATGAAGATGACCTGGAAGGTCAGATCCAGGTCGAAGCCAACCAATACATCCCTTATCCGATCGAGGAGGTCAGCCTCGATTTCGAAAAGCTCGGGGCGGTCAAGGACAACCCCGAGATGGTCAACGTGCTGTTGGCGGCGTCGCGTACCGAGAACGTGGACATGCGCGTGGCCGCGCTCGATCTGGGCGGGCTGACCGCCAAGGTGATCGACGTGGAAGTGTTCGCGATGGAGAACGCGTTCAAGCTGATCGCCGATCAGTTGACCGTTTCGCGCGATGCGCTGATCGCGCTGATCGACGTGGGCGCGACCATGACCACGCTTTCCGTGCTGCGCAACCAGCGCACTATCTACTCGCGCGAGCAGGTGTTCGGCGGCAAGCAGCTCACCGACGAGGTAATGCGCCGGTACGGGCTTTCCTACGAAGAAGCCGGCATGGCCAAGCGGCAAGGCGGATTGCCGGAGTCCTACGAGATCGAAGTGCTGGAGCCGTTCAAGGAAGCCATGGTGCAGCAGATCAGCCGCTTGCTGCAGTTCTTTTTCGCCGGCAGCGAATACGGCAAGGTCGATCAGATCGTGTTGGCCGG
>Ga0070740_10003875_pt1 | contig 15304 bp, 13 predicted proteins | sample Coa_R2_FD_67286 | JGI IMG/M metagenome (GOLD analysis project Ga0070740, IMG submission 67286) | Surface soil microbial communities from Centralia Pennsylvania, which are recovering from an underground coalmine fire - Coalmine... | ecosystem: Environmental > Terrestrial > Soil > Unclassified ... | reverse complement strand
CGGCAAACCGCAGACCCAGCGGCAGGCCCACGTAACCGCATCCTATGACCCCGACGTTCAGTTGTGATCCCTTGAAGTACTCCGGCGTACGCTCCAAAGCTAGGCTCCTCGTGTCGCGATCATTGGGAATCAGTGATCCGCGGGCGCGCTTGGCCGCTTTTTCTGTTTCTCCGCCAAGACGCTTTTGGTGTATTTAAATCAGCAAACAGAGTTCCAAAACCACGGCGGTAAGTACCTGATCCCATATGATTTGCCAGGACTGAAGCGTTATTAGGGAAAAGCTTTACTTCCGAAGAGCAACCATTTACCTGCAGTTCCGAACGGGCGTTCGTACGTATTCAAGGTATCTGAGTTGAAAACCAGCGGCATCACTTCCAGTGGGGCTACGCCGGCGACCGGCGGGGCGAAACGAAACAGATTACTCTGAGTGCGCCGCCTTGAAGATGGCATGCTGGATTAGGCCCCCCAACTCGCTTTTCAGCTCCCGTTGAGCCCAATAAACCTGGCGCGCCATGTAGGAATAAATGCGCATCTTTTCGGCGATGCCGATTGGTGCGCGCGTTACCGACCACCAATTTGCGCCTAGATGAACCCACGTACGCGCGAAAAATTTGTCGGCCTTCCCCGGATTGTAGAAAGCCATTAGCTGTTTGTTATCTTTGAGAGCGCTGGAAGCCGCCTCTTCGTGAATGCGGCGATAAAAAAAGGCGTCAGAGATCTCATAGAATTTGCCGTAGAGCGACAATTCGGCAATCAAGGGAAAATCTCCGCCGCTATAACTCCGCAGCAGGCCCGTCTTCGAGAACTCAGCCCTTCGCGTCAAACCGTAATGCAGGTTACCCAGACGCAGGTTCGTTTGTACGCCTTTCCAGCGCCTGCTTGGCTGATCGTCCATGAGGTGAAGCCGTTCGTCGAAATCAGAGATGATGTTTCCCTCCGCGTCGATCAATTTCGTGCGGCCGTACGCCACCAGAACGGAAGCGTCTCGGTCGAGAATTGCAATGGCGCGTTCGAGAAGGTTGTCGCTCACCATATCATCCGAAGGAGTCCAGCGAAAATATTCGCCTGCAGAAAGTTCGAAACAGCGGCGGTAATTGCCGGTAGCGCCCAAGTTGCGTTCATTCAGGTAGTACTTCACCCGGGAATCTCGCGCGGCATACGCACGGCAGATTTCGCCGCTCGCATCGGTGGAGGCATTGTCCGTGATGATCAGTTCGAAATCCTCGAAGGTCTGATTCAAATGCGCTTCGATAGCGGCGCCGACGTATTTCTCGCGATTGTAGAGAGGCATGCCGACACTTACCCGCGGCTTGCGGTGTCCGTTGTTCACTGCTCGTCCTCCGACACTGGGAACTCCCTCCGATCAACGTAAAAGCAATTTTCGGGAATAGAAGGCCTCGGCGTACTTGCCGGGCGAATTTGCCTCCACACCACGCAGGCGCATTAGCCCCTGAAACGTATCTTTTGTGAACCATTGCTTATTCCGCTGGCTCTTGAAACAACTCAGCAGGTATTTGAGTTTGCGCTCGCAGACTGCGCGGTCAAAAGGCACAAACAAATTCGGAGCGCCGAGATCACCGTCATATTTGGGAATTTCGAATTCCAGGATCAGATGATTGCGCCACGTATTCCAAGTCAATTGATTGATGATTCGATGATCCTGGTGCAAATCTCCGCGCGTGTGAGTCAGGATAAGGTCCGGCGAGAACTTCGCCTTCAGGTCTTCGAAAAACTCCTTGATTTTTGCGCCCTCGAACTGAAAAAACGTGTCACGGAAATTCAGGATGCTCACGTTTTTGGCTGCGGCTTCCTTCAAAAATAACTGTGCGCTTCTGCGGGCTTCGGCCTCGCGGCCGGGCCCCGAACTGAAAACGACCCACTGGAACTCCAGATTCCGGTGTTTGCGCGACAATTCCAGAACGGTTCCGCCGCAGCCGATTTCGATGTCGTCTGAATGCGCTCCCAGGCACAAAATCCTGTAGGGGCCGTGGCCATTTCTTTCGAATGCGAGGTGCAGCATGAGTATGGCTTATGCCGGAACGCCGATCGGCACCGGCTGCGTTTTGTGGTGGCCGTTCGAATGGCCGTTGCCGTTTCCGGCCTTCCAAACCTGCCAAGGCGCGTTGCCCTTTGCGTACAGGTCGTCAAGCTGCTGCTTGTCCTTGAACGTGTCCATCGCCGCCCAGAAGCCGTCGTAGCGATACGCCACTAATTGCTGCCCGGCAATCAACCGGCGAAAGGGTTCCTGCACGAGTTCTTCGCCATTCTGGATGTAGTCGAATATGTCCTTTTTGAATATGAAGTAACCGCCGTTGATGCGCACATCCCCTCTGTTCATATCTTCGATGCCAGTCACCACATCGCCGCCATTAAGCGAAATGACGTGATAGCTGAGGTTCGGGCGCACACACAGAAAGCTCGCTATCTTGCCGTGTTTGTGAAAATGTTCGATCTGCTGCGGGAGGCAAAGATCCGTGAGGCCGTCGCTGTAATTAGCCAGGAATACTTCCTCGCCATCTAAGTATTTCTGGACCGCCTTGAGCCTCTGGCCGATATTCGAGGCGATTCCCGTGTCCGCAAAGGTGATCTTCCAATCGTGAATGTCGCGGTTGATCAGGTCGATATTCCTTCCACCAGCGGATAATACGAAATCGTTGGATACATACTCGTTGTAATTCACGAAGTAGTCTTTGATCGTGTCGGCGCGGTGCCCGAGGCAAAGAATAAAATCCTTGTGACCGTAATGAGCGTAATACTTCATCATGTGCCAAAGAATCGGACGGTAGCCGATGTTCACCATGGGCTTGGGGATATTTTCGGAATAATCCCGCAACCGCATGCCTAAACCACCGCAGAAGAGAACGACTTTCATATTTGACCTCGCCGCCTTTTTACGACTTCGATTTCATACGGACTTCACCGCACCTATAAATGCGCTGATGCCCAGCGCCTCTTCGTAAGAATGAATCTGCGCCAGTGTCACCGACCGCAAATCACCGCCGGCCTGAAACGTCCGGTACCATTGCGCTGTAGCTGCGAGCGCGCGATCAAGATTCCAGCGGGGTAACCAGGCCAGTTCCTGCCTTGCTTTGTTGCAGTCAATTCTCAAAAAGCCGGCCTCGTGCGGGTGTGGACCGGCATCCTTGCGCCAGCGGATGCCGGGACCCCAGCACCGGCTCAAACGCTCGAGCAACTCGGACACAGTCGCGGAATCTGATTCAGCCGGACCAAAATTCCAGCCATCGGAGTACTTGGTCGGCTCGTGGTAAAGCTTTTCAGCCAAGAGCAAATATCCGTGCAAAGGTTCCACCACGTGCTGCCAGGGTCGGACCGCGTGTGGGCTACGGATGAATACTTCCTCGCCCTGCAGCGTCGCGCGGATGATGTCTGGAACAAGCTGATCTTCGGTCCAATCGCCGCCGCCAATCACATTTCCGGCGCGAGCGGATGCAACGCCGGCGCAGCGGCCATCTCGAGCGGCAAAAAACGATCTTCGGTACGCCGCCGTAACCAATTCCGCGCATGCTTTACTGCTGGAATACGGGTCGTAGCCACCGAGCCGGTCGGTCTCCTTATAGGCCTCCGGCCTCTCTTCGTTCTCGTAGCATTTATCGCTGGTGACGATGACCACAGCCTTGACGGTGGTGCTATGGCGGGCCGCCTCGAGGACGTTGACCGTTCCCATGACGTTGGTATCAAACGTCTCCACTGGATCCCGATAGGAGCGCCGAACCAAAGATTGGGCCGCAAAATGAAAGAGGATTTCCGGCGCATTTTCCCGGATTGATTCCTGGAGGCGTTCGAGATTGCGCACGTCACCGAAGAGCGAAGACATGCCCCGTGCGACATCGGCCTGAGAGAAGAGATTCGGCTCCGTTGGAGCGGGCAGGCTGTAGCCAACGAGTTGCGCACCTAATTCCTGTAGCCAGAGCGACAGCCAGCTACCCTTGAAGCCGGTATGCCCCGTGAGAAAAACGCGGCGCCCGCGCCAGAATTCCGGAGTTATGGAACCTCCACCATTTTCAGGCGCGTTGAACCCGCGGGTTTCGGGCTTCCCGGTCACAGCGAGCGAGCCTTCCTTCAAGCGTTCACCAAAACGGAAAAATGCTGAATCTGCTCTTCGTACAATCGATCGCAGATCCGGTTGCCAGGGAGCTCTACGTCAGCAAACGTGATAGGCGTATCCTTGGTGACGTCGCGCGTCAGGCGGCAACCTTCTGACAAACCCATTGGGAGCAAATTTTCTTTCTGCACGATTTCCGAGTTGTCGATCACACCGTAGCAGGTGAACCCGCCTATGCCGTCGAGAGCCTCGCCCCCTTTCAAATCTCGCTTGGCAGCCGTCAGAACCTCACAAACAGGTCTACCGAGCGGCGTGGCGGTCGCATCGTGGAACAGGGCCGCCCGCGCGATTGTGGTCAACGATTGCACGTGCGGCAGATGATAAGGCGTGTAGAACACATAAAATGGTCCGTCGCCAGCCTTGAAGAATTGCATATACTCGCGGTTCGCGGGCCTGTCGTTATAGCCAATGACAAAGGCGCCGGTGTGTGGCTCGGCGCCAAGCAGAAAGTCGACTAGGCCGCCGTTGAGCAGTTGCTCGGTTGGAAACAGATTCACCGCGTCGTTAGCGTGGGCGCATTTCGGACCGTACATGCCCCGCTTTCCGACCCTGAGCCCAGTTGCATTGCCAAGTATCGTGCATTCCATCGAGAGCTTGGTCCCATCTGCAAAGGAAGTGATCATCGCAGGCGATTGCCCGACGCGCTCTGCGAAAGCCTTCTGTGTTTCCGGCGTGCGGTAAGGATCGAGAAGTCCTTTGAAGTTGCCCGCCGCCACCGGGTGATAGCCAATCGTTTTCACGAACCGGAACAAGTTCGTGGCAACTCCGGGTTCGTCTCCGTCTATGTACGTGATTACAACGTTCTGCCGGTCGGCATAAGACTTAAGAATCGGTCCGACGGTCGCGTCCAGCACCGCATTCAACAAAATCACGTGCTTGCCATTTTCAATCGCACGCAAAACCAGACGCGCGCCAAATTCGGTGTTGCTGGTCGCGTCGATCACGACATCGATATTTCCCGCATCACAGATCATCAGCGGATCTTCAGCGATGCTAGGTTCATTTGAGGCTATGGCGCGGTCAAGTTCCCGTACAGAACTAACGACTTTGGGGTTTTCTATCCCTCCTTCATGAAGGACTTTGCGAGCCTTTTCCAGCGTCCGATTTGACATCGCCGCCAGGCGCATGCCGCATGCGGGCGCCAGAAGCTGAAGCGCTATACCGCGTCCCATGTAGCCGGCGCCCACAATTCCGACGCGAATCGGCTTTCCTTCCCGCTCTCTTTTCTCCAATGCTGTATCCACAATGATCATCAGGCGGACCTCACGCGGTTACCACATCTTTGAATTCAGGCCAGGACTGGTCGGCATCAGAGATCGTGCTTACCGGCAGCGGCCAGACAATCCCAAATGCGGGATCGTCATAACGATAGCCGCGCGCCGATTGGGGCGCGTGGAATGCCGAAGTCAAATAGAGAATTTCGGTATTGTCTTCGAGGGTTTGATACCCGTGCGCACATCCTTCGGGAATACAAAACGTCCGATGATTGTCGGCCGTGAGCTCTACTCCCACCCATTGCCGGTAGGTGGGCGAATCGGGCCGAATATCAACGGCTACGTCGTAAAGCGCGCCCCTGGTACAGCGGACTGTTTTCGTCTCGTCGTGGGGTGGCAATTGAAAGTGCATCCCACGGAGCCCCGCCTTTTTATGGCTAAACCCGACGTTCACCTGCGCGATGCGCGGATTCAGTCCATGAGCTTCGTATTCGCGCTGGCACCAGGTACGTGCGAAGAAACCTCGATGGTCTTCGCGCCGCTCCAGTTCCACAATCCAGAGGCCCTTTATTTTTGTTTCTGTGAATCGCATCTGTAGGCTCAATTAATCCTTGGCAGTGAGGGCTCTACTCCGATCAAACCGAAAACGCGGTCGTATTGCTCTTCCAATGCCTGCCGCAGGGGAGCGACCCGCGCGGCAATGCGCTTTTTCAAAGCGGGTGCGTTTGCTTCCATGGTCCGGAAGCGCTCGATCAGATCCTCGGCTTTGAAATTGTCGATAGATAAAACGTAATCGCCCTGCCCGGCCTGCTCCAGAAGCGCGCGGCTCTTTTCGTGATAGGCAATGCCGAGCACGGGTTTATTCATCATCAGCGAGATCAATATGCCGTGATATCGGTTGGCGACCACCAGGTCAGCCCTCGAAATCTGGGAAACGAGATCATCAATGTTCTGAATTGGGTGTTCCGCCAGAAAATTCGGCGAATGGCTGGTGCCATTCATCGCCTGGCGGATGTCCGTGATCGTCAACGTATCCGCCCGTACCTGAGTAGGGAAAAAGAAGAACGCATGGCCGGTTTGATCAAGCCATTCCGCGAAGTGCGCGAATTTGTGAACATAGTCTTCATAAAGCGCCGGGTCTGGCGTCGGCCAGTAACGGCCGTCAAAAAACGGGACCGTGTTTGTTCCAACGACGACGCGCTCTCCTGTTGCCGCTGCCGGCTTTGGGTCGGGCAGGCGCAGGCTATACACGAGATCGGGATAAACGGGGTGACTGCCTTTCACACCCATGTCTTGCATCATGCGGCTGGAAATTCCGTCGCGGTACGAGCGGTAGTTCACCAGCCGCAGAACACACCTGACAAAGAATTTACTTAGTGGAAGCTCCAGCGGTCCGGCTCCCACGCTGAGAAGAGCCACTTTGGCGCCTCGGCAGCGTGCAAGAATTGTCCATTTCAGCAGCGTGAAAGGAAATCCCCATGCGCCGCCATAGCCGTCACTGAACTGCTGTCCGCCGGCCGCCAGAAGCAGTTCCACTCCTTCTAGCCGCTTGTAGGATTCGAGCAAGAACCTGGGCTCGGCCAGAATTGCGGCCAGCGTCTGAGCCATGTGGCGCAAAGCGAATACCACCGGCCGAAGCCCCGGAAGAGCTTTGAGCCGGCTCCGCAGTGACGATTCGGATTGCACTGTCGTCGGAGCAGTGGAAACCGTGTTAGAGGAAACGGACGTTTGGGAAACCGGGCTCGTTTTCGGCACACGGCGAATTGGGAAACAGGAAATTCCGTGGCGCCGGCGCGTGTCATCCGGATTGATCGTGAATGCGATGATCTCCGCATCCGGCACGCGACGTCGAACATTCTGAACCAGAGCGGCGAGCAATGCTTCATCGCCGAGATTCTTCGTTCCCGCGTGATTGAAAACTCCGATTTTTCTTCGTGCCGAAGCTGACATCGATCGAGGCCTCTCCTGTTGGGTTAGTGCCTCTTTTGGGCGAGAACGACCATCTGCCAGCCGAATCCGGCCCGTTCCTTGATGGCATTCAGCGTTGCGGCGCTCACCAAGGTCTCCAGCAGTGCATTCAGCTTGTAGGAGTTGACCAGCCGCAGAATCCCCCGAGTGCCGTGCGGAATGATGGTCCGCAAACTTATAATCCGGAACTGCGGCGCCAGCAGCCGTTTCATCTCTCCACAAGTCAATTCCTGTTCGATGTGCTCGGGCGGATAAGCCATCCAACCCACCTCGCCCAGCCGGTCCATCACAAATCGATTCCCGGTGGTGATAATCAAATGGCCCAGCGGCTTCAGTACCGACGCCGCTCTGGCTATGTATTTCGGCTGATCTTCCACGTGCGAGATGACTTCCTGCGAGACCACGGCGTCGAAATAAGATTCGGGAAGCTGGGCCTGATAGATGTTTCCGGCCACATAGTTCAGCTCCGGCCGGCGCGCCTTGGCTATGGCGATAGCTTCCGGAGACAGGTCGATGCCGACAGCCTCACCGACATTTGCCAGCCGCTCAGTGAACCACCCATGCCCACAGCCGAAGTCCAGGATTTTAGGATTTGCGATACCCAGACTCTGGATAATCCCCAGGATCTCCTGGGCGCGGCGCTCGGTCCACGCATTTACGATTTTCCGCTCCTCAGCCTGCTGCCAGTGCGAATTCCAGAATTCGCGCTGCACCTCGATGCTAGGGATGCGTGCCTTCGCGTGCATGTAGCGGTTGAGCCCGTAGCTCAAAATCGATCGAACCGATAGTTGACAGCAACATAGCCACCAAAGGGGTTGCTCCATCATTATTGGTTAAATCTCAATCGTTTCAGTAGGTTGATGTGTATTGGCCGTATGACAGAGGATTCTGGAGTAACGGCTGCTTCCCAAGATTGGAAATCTTTTACACAGGAATCTTTCTTTTGTATTCATTAATCTCCATCAAAGATAGGGTCCTTAAGTGAGAAAAGCGGAATCGGAAGGTCGATTCCCGCTATATGCAATCATTTGTCCTATACCTGCCGAAAAGCGCCCCGCTTCCTCACTAATTAACTGATAATGCATGCATTGTAGATTTGTATTTGGCAGCAGGATTGCACAGATAAGAGGCGCAGGCTGGGCGGTATGTCTGAAGGTGCACCTGAGGGAAAAGGGAGAACGACCCGTGTCCAAGGTTCTGTACGCATCAAAGTTAATCTTCCCGGTTCTAATCGTATTGGCTTTCTCAATGGTATCCGTGCCAACGGCCTCTGCGGACAATATTTTGGATTTCGCTTGTAGCGGCACAACACAGTGCAATGGCACAATCGGCAGCTTTTTAGGGAATTGGGGCATTACCAACTATGACTCAACGGGCATCACGCTATATCAGGGTGCGGGTTCTGGCCCTTATTCACCCACTACGCCGTTTCAACTGACGTTTAACACATCTACCGGAGCAATCGGCCTCACGAGCGGAAGCGACACACTCTCGGGGTATATTTCCAGCTTTGGCATATTCTCGGGTAATTCGACCAAAGATTTGATGTTGACAGCCAATTGGACGAATCTGACTCCAGCGGCACAGGCCTTCTTGGACAGCACAATTGGGGCGGACAGCGGCTTCCTGATTTATCTTAGTAATTCGGGTGCAGTATCAAGCGCCGACATTACTATTACCGCGCCGGAGCCGGGATCGCTACTCCTTCTGGGCACTGGCTTATTCGCCCTCGGGGCGTTGATCAAGCGCAAAGTAAATCTTTCTTAATTGTTGTTGAAAGGTCGATTCTCCCAAGCTAAGGGGGCAAACTGGACTCGGCCATTTTAAACGTCCAGCCTCCTTAGCTGCTGTGTTGTAATACGGATCCTCACGTAGTCAGCTACTGCCCAGATTCCAGCCATCGCGGATCGAGTTCGTTTTCTATTCAGGAAAAATCGTCACAGAACTCTGGATTTGCTACCTTTGCCGGGTGAGCTACATCGACCTTGTTTTCCCATCGCTGGTATTGCTTCTTATCGCGGCGTGGGTACACACCTGCCGCCGCCTTGGCTATCGACCGTGGTTCTTTTCGCTTGCAGTTGCGGGACTCGTGATCATCTCCTTGCCGGTCCTGGCTGCGCTGTTCGCGGCACCTCTTGAGTCGCGGTACGATCGGCATCGTTTAGCTGACCAAGGGGAAGCCATTGTCGTTCTGGGTGGAGCCTGCGACACGCCCGATCCGCAGCACCCCTTCCCACCCCTCGCAGCGGACAGCTACAGTCGATCATTCTACGGCGCGCTACTGTTCCGGTCACAACGCCCTCGGCCTATTCTCGTAACCGGATGGGAATGTGCAGTTCTTATGGCTCACTACCTGGAACGAGAGGGCGTGCCGAGCGGTTTGATCCTTGAGGAGAATTCTGCACGAAATACTCATGAAAACGCATCATTCTCATCGAAAATCCTGCAGGCGAGGGCCATCCGAAAGGTGACGCTGGTGACAGATGCGAAATCGATGCTTCGGGCTGAACTTTGTTTCCGGAGAGAAGGGCTCGAGGTAGTCCCATATCCCGTCGGGTTGGGAACATTGGACTTCAGCATCCTTTCAATACTTCCAAGTTGGCAAGCTATTCGTGCCAACAGCATTACTGTCCATGAAGTACTCGGTTTGCTTTGGTACAAGCACAAGGGATACATCTGAGAGCAGTTTGACTTGCCTGTAGGGATCATCGTCCCGGGCCGCCGCATCATCCGACTCAAGCTGAAGGCCTGTAGAGCTGATCGTTAGCGCCGCGTGAAGCTTGCTGCCATAGAAACATGACTCAGGAAATCGTTAATTACGGAAGACGCCGCTGCTTCTCCCGCAGCTTGCTCAAAGGAGAGAGCGATCAAATCGGAAATATCTGTAACCCCCGCCAAACGCGCCTTCGCATGCAGGATTTTGTCACGATACGGATTTGAAGTGAATTCTCCGTCCACCCAGTACCATGTCCAGACGACTCGTGTGATATCACCGGATCGAAATACCGTGCGGTTCACCGTGAGTGGTTTTTGGTCCACGAGAACGATTTCGCTTCGCTGCGAAGTTAAGACCCAGCCCGGTCCGCCGAAGAAGGCGCGATCCGCAGCGACTAATTCCTCTCCCCGATGCGCGCTTCCGTAAGAGCCAATGTAAAGGTGCATTCTGGCCAATTCATTCGAATAAGTCGCTGTGAATTGTCTATCCGCGTCCATTGAGACCGGCATCCATTCTCCCGTATACCGCTGTTCCAGATTCCATGGTTCCCTAGGCGCTGGCGGGGCGAATTCCTTCCCGTTGCTGCCCTCCCTTACCCTTGAAAACTCCTGTGATGCACTAGGGGCGAACGCCGAAAGTAAGATGAAGGACAATGAAACGAGAACCAACTTTGGCCAGCTATGTAGGTACCTGCCGGCCGGGAATGTCGGATACTTCTGCGCATTCGGTACTTTCGCTTCAAGACCGGAATGCGGAACTTCGCGCCACAACCAGCCCAACGAAAAGAGCACAAGCGTCACGATGCTGAAGAAGACCCACCCATAAACCACGTGATCAATACCTGCAGCGAGCCGGACGCTTACCAAATAACCGAAAAGTATGATCGAGTAAACGCGAAACCCATTCGCCAAGATCGGAAGAGCGAGTGACCCGATCAAAAACAAAATACGATTCCTCCATTTTTGGTAGAAGAGAGCAGCAAAAAGACAACCTAACATGAAGGATGCAGTGAGGAATCGCAAACCGGCACACGCGCTCGCCACTTCCCAAGTTCCCGAAGGCGTGTAAATGACGGTTCCTTGAAGGACTGCGGGGACCTGCGATAATTGCAAGCCCTTTATCGCAAATCCGGCGGTGAATCTTTGTAGCGGCGGAATCAAACCGTCGCCTACCGGCACTGCAAAAATCAGAAAACTCAGAGGCAGGCGAAAGGATCTTACGACATTCTTGCCGAGTAACGCCCATACCACCAGCACCAATATGCTGATGAAGGCGAGCGCCTGAATCACCAAAACCCGGGCAAAATCCCCCACTAACCAAACAAGAATCAGAAGGGGCAAAATAAGCAGCGCGCTGTATTCGGAAAGTGGCTCAATGTAGGCGGCACGGCGGCGATATTTCCAGGCGAGATAGACGCTGATCAACGGAACCAGGAAGGCGTATGAGTAGGTATCGGTTTGCCAGACCCTGAGCAGGGATTCGATGGTACCGCGAAAGACAAAGATCACGCTTGCCAGCGTTAACAGGAACACCACGAAAGGAAATCGCCAAAGATTGCCTCGAGAAGCCTCTCTACCCTGTCCCGTGGAGTTTGGCGAGCAAGTATCGGGTGTTGCTCCTATTTTCGCGGCGACATCGGTCGTCAGGACATTTTTCATGACGGAATTCTGTGGGTGCAAATCGGCTGCCACGACGCGACTATGGCGAGATTTTCTAAAATCCACACATTATTGATGATGCAGTACTTACATTGCTGGCCGCCGCTGTTAGCCCGGCGACTGGGGATTTTGTGGTAGAAGTTTTCTCTCTACGAGCTTCGTTACTATTTTCTTTTGATTCTTAGGGTTAATGGAGTTCGTAATTCCCGCCATGGAAATGAATTACAACAGGCGTAGTTAATTCCGGCCCCCGTCGCGCATAGGTCAAGTTAAGCCTAATAATTTGTGTATGTTGCGGATATAACCCAAAAGAATCGTTGGTCCTTGGCTTGCACTTACCACGATGAGGTCCAAGGATCTCTGCAGCGGATAGGCCCGCCAAATAAAGAAATTAAAGAGAGGATGCACGAGACCCTCGTTGCCGACATGCCGAGAACCATGAAGATAGCTTATCACCACAGAACTCGGTCGACGGATGCTCAACGCATTCACATTCAAGAGATCGTGAACGCTCTCCTAGGCCTGGGACATGAGGTTGAGGTCATCTCGCTTATCCGTATTGACGCTGGACAAGATAACCCCAAGCGCGACGCCGGCGATGCCTTCTGGAAAAAGCTCGTGCGGCGAACGCCCTATGCCTATGAGATTGTGCAGTGTGCCTACAACTTAATTGGATTCCCGTTGCTGATGTGGAAAACTCTCCGAGGCCGCGCGGATTTCATTTACGAACGGTATGCGCTGTTTAATTTCGCCGGAATTTTGACGGCCAAGCTATGTGGCCTGCCGCTGATACTGGAAGTCAATTCTCCTCTCTCGTTGGAACAATATCGAGACCGGGAAATCAGGGCACAGAAATTCGCCCAGTGGGCGGAGCGCACCGTTTGCAATGCTGCCTCACAAGTGATCGTAGTTTCGACCCCGCTTGGGAGAATCCTGCAAAATATCGGCGTGAAGAGCGCCAAGATCCGCGTCATGCCAAACGGCGTGAATCTCGACAAGTTTCAAAAGCGGCCCGCATCGGCGGATTTGCGCAGGCAGTGGGGCCTCGAAGGGCAAATCGTGATCGGGTTCGTCGGCTGGTTTCGGAATTGGCACGGACTCGAACTCTTGGTGGAAGCTTTTCATAAATCCAAGCTGGCTAACCGGAATGTAAAGGTTCTTTTGATCGGCGATGGCCCTGCGATGGAAAGCCTGAAGACTTTGGTTCAGCACCATGATTTGCAACAAAGTGTTCTTTTTACGGGGCCACTGAGGCACGCGGAGGTTCCAGATTATTTGGACTTAATCGATATCGCTGTCCAGCCTGCGGCCGTGGAGTACTGCAGCCCGATGAAAATTTTGGAATACATGGCTCTCGGCAAGTGCATCGTGGCACCAAGGCAGGAAAACGTACAGGAGTTGCTGCGTGAAGGAGAGGAGGCCCTGTTCTTTACGCCGCAGGACGTCGACAGCATGGCGAGCGCGCTCGCTGCCCTGGCTATGGACCGCGAGAAGATAATTCGTATGGGGCGGCAGGCGCGTGCTGCCATCGATAATCGTGGATTTTTATGGACCGTCAATGCGCAGACCGTAATCGAAATAGCGCAGCGTCTGCTGCAATTTGGACCCCGAGAACTTACAAAACCTGCGCCTGGCTCTTTCTAAGCCAATCGTTTAAAGCTCATTGCTAGAAGCTCGGTTGACGGTGCTAGGGAAGGCAACGGACAATGTGCGGTCCCAACAGGCGCGTCAGCTGCACCGGCAGCTTTTGCCATGCCCGAATAGCCCATTTATATTTCGGGTTTTCCGTATTCAAGCCCGGCAGAGAGTCTCCTTCCGGCAGCCAATAATCCCAGTACAGGGGCACTGTTTGCGCTCCCCACTGTAATTTGAAATCGTGCGTTCCTGATCCAACCGTGGACCTTCCAAAATCAAACAATTTGTAACCCTGTCCCGCGGCAAAACAAAATAGATTCCAATACAAGAACATGTTGGGTTTTAGTGGCAGGTACTTTCGTATCGATGAACTCCAAACGGCCTCGATCCTGTCGCGATGTCCGATCAGGAAAGATGCCGCCACCGGGCTATCCCCCTTCCGGACCACGCAGATGTGAACATCGCGCGGAAATGCTTCCAGAATATTAAAGAAGAAGTTTTTTGCGTAAACCGGAGTGCCCAGGTCGCGCATGTTTTCGGCGAAAATGGTGTAAAAATCGTCCAGGAAATCCTTCCCTCCAAATTCGGCTGTCAATTTGAAGCTCAGCGATTTGCGCACCTTCGTCCGGATCTTTGTATCGAGCGCTTTCCACATTTGGTCTTCGGCGCGAAGAGGGAGAACTACAGTCACCTTGCTGGTCTTTTGTGGCAGGTCCAATCCTAAATTCTGACGATGCCGTAATTCCACATATTGCGCCTTGCACTTGCTGGCGATCCGGATCGCTTCATCCAACAGCGCACGACGGCTGAATTCGTCTTCCGCGACAATGCCTCCCGCATTTAGGAAAGGCATCGAGGTAACGAAGCTTCCAAAGATTCGGCTTTTTTGCCACACCAATGGCAGGATCCCACGCACCTGCGCGCGATCTTCAGCCATCAGGTAAAACGTGGACCATCCGAAGCTCTTTTCAATCACGCCTTTCCAATTCCACTGGTGGTAACTGGTGCATTCAGGATGGGCACGGACGAACTCCTCCCACCGGGTGGCTTGCCCATCTGTTGTGGCAAGCACTACTGTACTTGCCTGCTGCGGTTGGATTCCGGATGGGCCCAAACAGTTCACCGGTTCGGCCTCAGAGCCAACATAAGAGCTCGGTGAAACGAAATCAGGAGAGGTCTTCATCTCAGACCTTCACGGCTTCTTTCTGGCGAGGAGGCGTCCAGGCCGCTAGAAGATCGCCACGAAGACACTTGATGCATCCGATCAGCGAAGCCAGGTTCACCAGGCAGAAGTAGTATGGAAGCGAAAACACCCTCCAGCCCTTCGTCTTGTTCCTGGTTAGCCAGCCGATCACAGCCATCAGATAAAAAGCTGTCTGCAACAAGAATGCAAGTCGAAACAGGGGAAGTTTCCATTCGATGAGAGCTGAGAAAAACAAAATCAGCATAAAAGCCGGAGCCCACCAGCGAAGCAGTTTGTGTGAAACCAGTGAAAACCAATGCCGCGGCTCGACAAATGGATTTAGGATGCCCGGAACCCTCCGGAGCGCGTTCAAACTTCTACTTACGATTCTCACCTTGCGCCGGTATTCCTTGCGAAAGCTTTCTGCCGTTTCTTCATAACTGATGGCTTTCGGCTCAAACACACCGATGAATCCTCGCGCGATGATCTGCAATGGATTCAAGAAATCGTTGATATCCGTAGGCAAGAGCGGAAAGTAGAGGTCCCTGCGTATTGCATAAATTGCGCCGTCACCGCCAATGACAGAATGAAACAATGACTCTTTTTTCTTCAACCAAGTCTCCAATTTCCAGTAAAGCCCCTCGGCTTCGGCGGCCGAATTCAGCGAGATCTTCTCTACATAGCGGGCATTGCCCACCACATAGCCAACACGCGGATCTGCGAAATGCTTCACGAGTTGTCGAATGGCATCAGGTTCGTAAAGAGCATTGGCGTCCGAAAAGATCAGGATCTCGCCTGTTGCGCTTC
>Ga0070740_10003873_pt1 | contig 15309 bp, 9 predicted proteins | sample Coa_R2_FD_67286 | JGI IMG/M metagenome (GOLD analysis project Ga0070740, IMG submission 67286) | Surface soil microbial communities from Centralia Pennsylvania, which are recovering from an underground coalmine fire - Coalmine... | ecosystem: Environmental > Terrestrial > Soil > Unclassified ... | reverse complement strand
GGTCGCTGACGGTCGCGGGCTTGAGAAGAGTTTGCGGCTCGCCGCGAGCGACGCCCGGCAGGAATGATTTGAACCACTGTCGAAAATCCTCCGGGTTCAACACGCGCTGCATCAGGTCGGCCTCGGTCAAGGCCGGCGACAAAAAGTCTTCGCCGCCCGGCTCCCACGCCGCGGGGTAGTTCTCATCCTTCAGATAATAAGTCCGGCTGCGCTCCTCGACGAGCGACGCGAGCCTCTGGTCTTTGACCAAACGCGCGTAGTCGAGCGCGAGCGAGAGTCCGAACGCCGTGTTCGGGTGGACGCCCGTGCGAATCGGGTAGGTCTGCTTCGGCAGGAACTCTTCGTACTTCTGCACGACCACGTCCGCGAGCGGCTGCAACGCCGCGGCCCAACGCCTCGCGTCACCATCATTCCAGCCGCGCAACTCTGCCGCGAGTTTCAGAAGCCAGGCCCAGCCGTAGGTGCGCTCGAAGGACTGCCGGCCCGCGGCGTTGAAGTATTCGACCTCTTTGCGGATGTTCGCGTCGGTGATGTTCGCGCCGAGCGCGCGGCGAATCTCCTGCGCTTCCGGCAGGTCTGGATAGACGTGCAGCAGCCGCGCGAGCAGCCAGTGGCCGTGCACCGAAGAGTGCCAGTCGTAGCAGCCGTAGAAGGCCGGGTGCAGCTCGCGCGGCGAGCGCACGTCCTCGGCGTCGTTCATCGCGTGCTCGATCTTGTTCGGGTACTCGCGGCCTACGCACCTGAGCGCCAGTCTGGCGAAGTGCGAAGCCTGCTCGCGGTTCAAAGACAACTCCTCACCTTTCATCTTCGCGTTGCGCGTCTGCGCCTGAATCGCACACGCCGTCAACGCCAGCAGCACCAGAGCGAGTGTCAGTTTCAAGTCGTTGCATCTCCTGACCGTGAAGTGTTCGACAGTTCTTCCCTCAGCTTGAACCTCTGAAGCTTGCCCGTCGCCGTGCGCGGCAGCGAGTCGGCGAAGCGAAACTCCGAAGGGCACTTGTAGAGCGGGAGCGTCGCCGAAAGATGCGCCTTCAACTTCTCGACGGTCGCCTCGTCGCCCGCCGTTTTCGACGCGAGCACGACGAAGGCGACGACGGAGTTGAAACCGTCGGCGTCCGAACGTGGGACGACGGCGACCTCGTGAACTTCCGAGTGAGAGAGCAGCGCTTCCTCGATCTCGGCGGGGAAGACCCAAAGCCCTTTGACCTTGAAGAGGTCGTCGCCGCGCCCCTCGAACCAGTAGAAGCCCTCCGCGTCGCGGCGGTAGATGTCGCCCGTGCGAACCCAGCCGTCGCGCATCGAGTCGGCGGTCTTCTCCGGCTCGTTCCAGTAGCCGACGGTCGCGCTCCGCCCCTTGACGAAGAGGTCGCCCGCGCCCTCGCCTTCGACCTCCTGACCTTCGCGGCGGGCGAGCCTCGCCTCGTAGCCGGGCACGACCACGCCGCTGCTTCCGGGTCTGATTTTTTCGCGCGTGTTCGAGAAGAACATGTGGAGCATCTCGGTCGAGCCGATGCCGTCGAGTATGTAGAGTCCGGTCAGCTCGCGCCACTCGCGGAAGATTCTTTCCGGCAGACGCTCGCCCGCCGAGACGCAGAAGCTTATCGAGTCGGTCTTCAACTCGCCGCCGCGCGCGGCGTGTTCGAGCAGCGCGCGAAAAACCGCGGGCACGGCGAAGAAGATCGTCGGGCGCTCGCGCTCGAAGAGTTCCGCGATTGCCTGCGGCGTCGGTCGCTCGCGGCAGAGGATCGAGGTCGCGCCCGAAGAGAGCGGGAACGAGAGGGAGTTGCCGAGGCCGTAGGCGAAGAAGAGCCGCGACGAAGAGAAGAGCCTGTCTTCGGGCGAGACGCGCAGGACTCGCTTGCAGTAGGTCTCGACCGTGTGGGGCAGGCTGCGGTGGACGTGCGTCGCGCCCTTCGGTCGTCCCGTGCTTCCCGAAGTGTAGAGGATGAAGGCGGGAGTCTCTTCGTCAACGTCTTCGACCTCCGCCTCGTCGGCGGCGGCGAGGACTTCGCCGAAACCGAGCAAGCCGTCGAGCGATTGCGCGGAACTCAAAACGCCGCCGGGAGATTCGCCGGAACTCGAAACGCGTTCGGGCGCGACGGCCAAGCCCGCAACGCCGCCGCCCGCTTCCGACTTCCCTTCTTCACCGACGAGCAGAACGGTCTTGATTTGCGGCAGACGGGCGCGGACGCTTCGCAGTTTGTCGAGCTGGTCTTCGGTGACGACGGCCACGCGCGCGCCGCAGTGCGAGAGGACGTGTTCGAGTTCGGCTGGCGTCGCGAGCGTACTCGCGGGCACGGCGACCGAGCCGACCGCGGTCGTGCCGAGAAACGCGGCGACGAACTCCGGGCAGTCCGCCGCGACTATCGCGACGCGCTCGCCCCTTCGGACGCCGAGCGATTTTAAAGCGCCGCCGAACTTTCTGACCGAAGCGAGTAGTTGTGAGTACGTCAGGCTTCGCCCGCCGCAGGCGACGGCAGTCCTCGACGAACCGTCCGACTCGAGCGCTGCGGCGAAGACGTATTCGACGAGATTCACGTTTGTCTCACTTCGGCAACTGCCTTCCTCCGGCCTCCGCGAAGGGGCGCGCAGTATATCAGATCGAATCTTTCGACGCCCGCACGCTTGCTCAATGCGGATAGACCCGCGCCGGCCAACGCGGCCTCGACGAACTCACGCCGCGTCTGCCGCCCGTCTTCGCTCATAACCTCGATGGCGTGTCAGGAAGAAAAGGATGATTGTTAAGAGAAGCGAGGCCAGACTGATCGCTTGCCCCGCCGTCTCACTTCTGCCCGGCTCTAATCGAAGTTCGATTCGATGTTCGCCGCCCGGCGCGGACAGTCTTATAAACCCTTCCGGCTCGGAAGGGGCGACGGCCACGTCCGCCGACTCTCCGACGAGGCTGGCCTTCCACCCCGGAAAGTAGAACTGCGAGACATTTATCGAGACGCCGCTCGACGAGCGCACGCGCAGTGTTATCTCCCTCGGCGACCAGCGCTCGACCGTCACGTCACCGTCGCCGTCTGCGACGCGTGCGCGCGGAAGACCTGCGCCCGTGTCGCCCGCTCTGCGGAGGAACGACTTGAACTCTTCGTTGAGCACCTCGTCCCACCTCTCGATGTCCGCGGAGCGGTTCCAGTCGAGGCCGGCGGCGGACTTGTTCCACACAGTCCAGTATTCCGGCGCGTCGCGTCTCAAAGAGAGAATCTCGGCGTTGTCGGCGACGGTCACGCCGTCGGCGCTCCTGTACGGGAGCGAAGCATAGACCTCCCACGCCGTCGCCGGAACCCACGCCGCCACGCAGAGCAGGGCGAGCAGCAAAAGCCATCTCAACCTGCCGCGCGCGAAATGCCCGCCGCGCTCCTTCAAGCACCGCACGGCGGCGGCAGACAGCGCCGCAGCCGCGACGCAGACGAGCGAGTTGAACCGCCAAGTGTATTGAACCCTTTGCAGGACTGTGAAGAGTTCCCACACGGGCCTGCTCGCCGCCGTCATCATGAGGACGCTCGCCGCGGCGACGGCCAGCCAGAAACGACTCACGCGCCCGGCCCCGCGGCACGAACGACCGACGAAGAACGCGACGCAGACGACGGCCAACATGTCGAGGACGAGCGGGAACATCTCCGGCCTGTCCCGAAGCCACATGGATGACGCGGAGAACAGCAGCCAGTTCGCGTATGAGAAGTAACCCGACTCCATCCTGCCGAGGAAGACGAACCGCTGCATCGTCATCGCCGGCAGAAGATAGACCGCCGCAAGCCCGACGCCGACGCCCATGCCGCACGCTGTGAAGGCCAGCGCCTTCGTCCTCTTCGACCTCGCGGCGGAGACCGCGGCGTAGCACAAGGGCACGGGCGAGAAGATGAGCGTCGTCGGCAGGTGAGTCATGATGAGAAGCCCGTAAGCGACCGCGACTCCGGCGACCGCGCTCCGCTCGCCCCGCGCCGCGCGGCCCGCGAAGTAGAGCACGAGCGGCATCCAGGCGAACGCCCAGAACTCCGCGAAGGCGCAGCGCGCGTACAGGTCAGCCGCGAGGTGATACGGCATCGCCATGTAAAGCAGGGCCGCGACGAGCGCCGCGCCGCGGCCAGCCGAACCTTTCAGCCAGAGGTACGCCGACAGGCCGGAGATGATGAGTGCCAGCGCCGCCGAAGCGCCGAGCTGGTGCAGCCCGTGCGGGTCGTTCCAGAAGAACGGTTTGAAGAGGCTCGTCGCGAAGTAAGGCAGCGGCGGGTAGAAGAAGAACGCCGGACTCCCAAGCCCCGCGTTCATTTCCAAGAGCCAGCGCGGGTAGATGTCGCCCGCCCAGAGTTGGCCGGAGAACTGCGTGTACCAGAGCGACTGAACGATCCAGTCGTCGCCGAGCGGCGGCGCGCTGAACATCAACGCGGGGAGCGCCAGAACGACTCCCGCGCAGACGATCACCGAGACGTGCGGCGACACGCCGCCCTTCTTCAAAGACCTCGAAGCTAGACGCAGAACACTCAACACGGGCCGTCCGAAGAAAGAAAGCGCTGGACGAATCGAGGATAAAATCTCCTCAAGCTTCGCCAAACTCAAACGTGAGCCGGGAGTAGGAAGCTAACACAGCGAGACGAAGAGGCGAAAGAAAAACGCTTCGCGATCCTCACGCACGTCAACAAGGCGGCCCATGCGCGGACGTTGGTGGAGAGGCGGGCGCGGTTACTCCCTGCCGCCCTCCTTCTTCCTCGTCGCCTTCCAAACTCCCTTCATGCCCTCGGTGGCGAACTCGCCTTCGAGGCGGTCGCCGTTCGGAGCGCCCGTCACTTCGATTGATTCGTGCGACTCGAACTTCAGCGTGAACTTCACACGCCCGCCCGACCACGTGCCGTCGTTGACCGTGCCCGGCCCCGTGTGGTGCGTATAGACCGTGCCCGTCACCTTCTCGCCTTCGAGTTTCAGCTTGAACGTGCCCGGCTCCGTCATCCCCGCTATCTCGAACGACACGTCCCACTCGCCCGTGACGGGGTCGTCCTTCGCTTCCGCCGCCTGCCGCGCGGCGAGCGCGGGCGCAAGCGAGAGCAGCGCCGCCGCCAACAGTGTCGCGAACATTCTTATTCTCATGCCATTCCACCTCCCGTAAACTTTACTTGCGGCTCTGTCAACGGCAGAGTATGGGCGAAGGTTTCAACCCGCCGAAGCGGGCGGGGCGATAACGAACACGGAGGCACGGAATGTCCGAGAACGAAGGCGCGCGCGCTGACCGTCGGACGAGGCGCAAGACCGACCGGCGCGTACTTCGCACGCGCGACAGGCTCGGCGACGCCCTCGTCGAACTCATACAGGAGAAGCCGTTCGACTCGATCTCAGTGCAGGACGTGCTCGACCGCGCGGGCGTCGCCCGCTCGACCTTCTACCAACACTACAGCGACAAGGAAGACCTCTTCCTCAGCGACGCGGACGAGTTCCTCGAATCCATGTCCACCGTCCTCTCGCGGTGCGCGCCCGACTCCGCGCGCGTCGCCCCGGTCAGAGAGTTATTCGCACACGTCGCCGAGGCGCGGCGTCTCTACGACGCGCTGGTCGAGTCGGGAATGATTCACGACTTCATGGAGCTGGCCGAGGCCCACTTCGCGCGCGGCATCAAGCTGCGGCTCGCGGAGCTGTCGCGCTCGTCGGCGATTCCCGCCGCGCAGCGAGACGCCGCCGCGCGCGCACTCGCCGGCGCGCTGCTCTCGCTCCTGAAGTGGTGGATTGACGACGGGCTGCGGCTTCAGCCCGAACTGTTGGACGAGCTTTATCACCGCATGGTCTGGTCGGGCGTCGGCGTGGCGGGGAAGATTTTATGATTGAGTCTGCGCGCGCGCGTTCCATGAAACGCGCGCCTCCCTAAAACGCGCGAGTTGGTTCCATGAAAAAAGGAGGGCCGGGCGAGCCGACCCTCCCGCAAAACGCCCGACGGTGCGGGCTAGAAGATTATCCTCACGCCCAACTGGATGACGCGGCGCGCGAGTTCGATGTCGCCGTTGTCGGCGAAGTTCGTGGTCGCCACGCCCGCGTTCTCGACGAACAGGTTGGGGATGGCCGGCGAGACGCCGTTGACGCCATAGCCGGGGTTCGGATGGTTCAGAACGTTGTACGCCTCGCCGCGCAGTTGCAGCGTCAGCCTCTCGCCGACCTTGATGTTCTTAAAGAGGCTTGAGTTCAACTGGTTGAGCCGCGGCCCGCGCAGCGAGTTGCGCGGCGAGTCGCCGAAGGGCGTGCCGAAGGCGTTGGCCGCGCCGGGCAGGTTTACGATGAAGTGAACGTCGTTCGGCGTCACGGGCACCACGTCGCCCGTCGAGTTGAGCGCGTTCAGCGAGTAGTACCCGCGCGGGTTCGTCACCGGCGCGCCGTAGAAGACGGCGGCGTCGAGCTGGTTGATGCCGACGAGCCGCGGGTCGGCGTTCGTGTTGCCGAGGAATGGCCGGTCGCCCGCCGTCAGGTACGTGTTGCCCACGCCCAGTAAAGTTCCGTTGAAGAACTGGCCCGGCGTGTAGGGCTGGCCGCTCGTCAAAACGTACACGCTATTGACCTGCCACCCGCCGAGCAGGTGCCCGACGAGGCCGCGCTGCTCGCGGTAGAGCGGAACGTCATAGAGGAAGTTGACGCTGAACGCTTGCGGGCGATCAATCTGCGACAGCCCGCGCTCGCACCGGCCCGTGCAGAACGGGTTCTGCGCGTTCGCCGAGGCGATGTCGAAGCTGCCCGCGCCCGTGCCGCCGAATATCTCGCTGGCGTTGTCAATCGTCTTGCTCCACGTGTAGGCCGCGCCGAGCGTCAGCGAGTTGTTGAAGAAGCGCCCGTTGTAGCGCGTCTGCATCGCGTGGTAGATGGACTGCGCGGTGTTGGCGCGGATGGTCAGGCTGCCCTGCGGCAGCAGGCGACCGTTGCACGCGCCCTCGTTCGGGAACGTCGCCGGGTTGTCAACGCAGTGCTGCGCGGTCAGCCCCGCGGGCAGGAGCTGCGGGAAGCCCGGCAGGTTGACGCCCGACCCGCCGTAGTTCGTGATGCCGTTCAGCAGCGGGCCGACGAAGAAGTTGCCGTTGAGATTCTGGAAGAGGCCGACGCCGTGCGTGCCGACGTAGCGCACCTCGGCGACGTTGTTCTTGCCGAACTGGTGCTGCACGCCGAGCGACCACTGCTCCGAGTAGGGCGAGCGGAAGTCCGGCGCGACCTGGCTCTGCGTCAGGAAACGCGGGTCGAGCTTGCCGAGCGGCAGGATGCCCGAAGATGTCGCCGCCGCCCTGATGGCGTCGCCCGTCAGCGTGGCCGGGAGCGGGAACGGCGAGTTCGTCGCGGGCAACTGGTTCGCCGTCAGCGTCAGGGCCGCCGAGAAGGGCGCGCCGTTCTGGACGTTCGACAGGATGTTGTAGAACGCCGGCTCGTAGGCTATCGAGAACCCGCCGCGGATTACCGTCGCGTCCTCGCCCAAGAGTCCTTTCCAGAAGTGCGGCGAGTAGGCGAAGCCGACGCGCGGCGCGAAGTTGTTCTTGTCAGCCGGAACCGCGGGCACCGTCTTGACGCTGAGCGGGAGCGACGAGAGGTAGAACGCCGTCGCCGGGTTGCTCTCGCGCTCGGTCGTCACCCTGTTCAGGATGTTGATGGGCTGGCCGGTGTACTCGTAGCGCACGCCGAGGTTCAGCGTCAGGTTGGGCCTGAGCTTAAAGTCGTCCTGCACGAAGTAATATTGGTCGTTCTCGGTGAAAGGCAGCGTCGGGTCGCCCGCCGCGATGGCGATGGTCGAAGGCGCGTTGTTGATGAGTCGCGCCGCGTTGCCGAAGGTGAACTGGCCGTTGAAGTTCGGCAGGAACGGAATCTGCTCGGCGATGTGCTTGTACTCCGCGCCGAAGACGAAGTTGTGCCTGCCGCGCGTCCAGCTCAGGTTGTCGGCCAACTGAGAGACGCTGCCGACGCGGCCCTGCGGGAAGATGTTCCCCGGCCCGATTGTTTGCAGCGTGTGGCCGCTGACGGTGGGGAGGATGATGTTGGTGATCGTCGAGCCGATCTCAAGCGGGCTGGGGATGCAGCCCGCGTCAATCGCGCTGCAACCGCCGAACTCCACCCCGATATTCTGGCGGAAGGCGCGGAACTCGCTGACCATCGAGTTGGTGATCGTGCGCGTCCAGATGCCGCCGTAGTTCCGGCTGTGCGCCGGGATGTCGCCGGAGAAGCCGTTGGTCTGCGCCAGCGCGTTGACGAAGGTCTGGTGCTGCTGCTCGTAGCGCACCGTGACGTTGTCCTTGTTTGAGGGCCGCACGTCGAAGCGCAGGCTGTACTCGTTCTCCGTGTACGGTGTCGCGATGTCGAACTCGGGCTGCGCGACTAAGAACGTCTGGCCTCCGAGCGTCACCGTGCTCGTGTTGACCGCGCGCGCGTTGCTGCGGATCGCGAAGACGCTCTGCGTGGTGATCGCCTGAATCGCGGCGTTGCCGGGGAACGCCGCGAGCAGCCGCGGGAACTCCGAGGGCAGGAAGGCGAAACTGCCTGTGCGCGATGTCGTCGTCGCCGGGTTGCGCGCGCCCTGGTAGGAGACGAAGAAGAAGGCGCGGTCTTTGCCGCTCAGCCACGACTTCCCGCCTTCGCCGAAGCGCGGCAGCCAGAGCGGGCCGCCCGCCGTGCCGCCGAAGACGTTGAAGAGACTCTGATTCGGTGCTTGTTGACCGCCGCGCTTCTCGATGTTGTCGAGACTGTCGAGGAACGAGTTGTCGCGGTGGAACTCGAAGGCGCTCCCGTGAAAGTCGTTCGTGCCGCCCTTCGTCACGTAGTTGACGATGGCACCCTGGTTGCGACCGTACTGCGCCGAGAAGTTGTTCGTGATGACCTGAATCTCCTGCACCTGATCCTGGTTGTCAACGAACATGGCCGGCCCCGCCACGTCCAGGTCGTTGTTGTCGGCCCCGTCAATCTGAAAGTTGTTCGAGCGGGCGCGGTTGCCGTTCACGGACAGCCCCGTGCCGTTGGTGTTGACGCCGCCGCTGTTGTTCGGGATGACGCCCGGCGCGAGAAGCGCCAGCGTGTCGAGTCCGCTGCCCGCCGCGTTCGACGGAAGCTCCTCGACCCGGCGCGTGTCAACCGTGGTGGAAATCTGCGACTGCTCGCGCTGCACGACCTCTTCGGTGTTCGCGACGACCGTCACGGTCTCGGCGACGGTGCCGGCTTCGAGCTTGATGCTCACGGGGTTGACGATGCCGACCTTCACCTGCACGCCCGTCGTGACCGAGCGTTTGAAGCCGGTGGACTCGACCGTCAACGTGTACGGGCCGGGCAGGAGCGACGCGAACTCGAAGACGCCCTCGCCGGTGGTCGTGGTCTGCGGCGTCACCGTCCCCGTGCTCTCGTTCTTCGCCGTCACGGTCGCGCCGACGACGACGCCCCCGTTCGGGTCAACGACCACTCCCCTGAGCGTGCCCGCCGTCGCCTGGGCCGCGGCGGGGATGGCCGTGGCCGGCAGGATGACGAGCAGCCACGCCGTCATTAAAGCGAATACTTTTTCCTTCCAACGCTTACCCATTGTCGTCCTCCTTAATCCATGGTTAACGATTCGCGGCGAAGCCTTCGCACGGGGAGCGTGTGCGCGCACGGCTTCGCCTCTCGCGTGAGCCGAACGCCCGACGAGTGCCGGGCTTCAAACTCGCCGACGCGATTGGCAACGTGCGTACCGTTTTCTCGACGTGTGCTCGCGGTTCTGAGTGCCTGCGCGGGCGGGAAGAGTTACCTCGCGGGCGTAAACGCCGACACCGACTTGCGTTACGCGCGTCGAGTTTCGGAGAAGGTTGTAAGTCTTGAGAGAGCGAGGACGGAGAAAATATATCTGGCTGGACGCAAGACTATTTCGATGTACGCGCCTTCAAATTTCTATATTTAAATTTTCGGATGGCCGCGCTTTGATTCAAGAATATTTATGGCTCGTCCGCGCCGTCCGAGAGGCCTCGTCCGCCCGCACGGAGTCTTTCGCGGTTGACGACGATTTGTGACGCGACGACGACGCGTGAGTTTAATGCGGCCTCGTCTGAGTGGCAGCCTGAATCCGGCTTACTCGTTCGGGCTTATCTCGCCTCGCCTTCATCCGGCTGCGTCGAGTCCAACACCGCGACGTAGCCTTCTGCCGCGCCTGCCAGGTCTATCAACGCCGCAAGCGGCGGCGCGTGCTTGCGGCCACACTCGTCGCACACTAAGTCCCACGTATCGGCCAGAAACAACTCCGGCCCCACGGCTGACGTTCTTTCGTCACCGCAGACCGCACACTCGTACTCGGTCGCCTCGTCGTTGAGCTTGATGGCGAGTTCCAAAGGCTCCTGCTCTTCCGCCGGCTCCTCGTCGTCGGAGTATTCACCGCCTTGAGAGTAAACGTCCGTGTAATTATCCATCGTCATCTCCTTCGGAAGCCGCAACGTTCAGGCAGACACGTTTCGCCGCGCGCCTCGTCAATGCGCGGCTTATACCAAGACGGCATGCAAAAGAAAAGGACGGCGGGTTAAAATCCGCCGCCCTGCTTTTCGTCTCGACAGTCTGAGCCGGAGAATTGTTTTCGCGGTCGCGTGAAAGCCGGCAGCGTCCGAATCGCCGACGCGCCGTCAGTCCTTGCGCACGAACGCGTCCTCCCACGCCTGCAAGTCTTCGAGTATCTTCGCCGAGAACCACTCCTGAAATTTCTCGTCCGAGAGAAGCGCTCGTTCGAGAACCTCTCCCGCGACCTCCTCGGCTGACTTCGCCTCCCCCGTCGTCTCGTTCGAGTAGGCGGCATACTCTGAGAGCATCCGCGTCACTCCGGGCCGCGCCTGAAAGACGAAGCGCTCGTCAGGCTCGCCGACCGGCACGGAGAACCTTTCGGGCGAAGTCCACGAGGGCGGGTCAATGAGGCGGAGGCTGGCACGCCAGCGCCCCGTCTCCCTGTCAACCCACGCGCCGTTGACCTCGCCCAGAAGCGTGCCGCCGAAAGGGGGCGAGACCTGAAGCCCAGTCCCCGTGGGGACGGCCACGTCGAGGTCGAGAGTCGCGCCGGCGTGGCTGACGACGACCGTGTGCGCGATTATCGAAAGCGTGCCTCCGTCGTCGGAGGGGACTTCGAGGCAGACGGGGAAACGCATGTTGACCCGCCTGTTCCTGCGCCCGTTCGCCCTGCCGTTTGAGTGTGAGTGATTCTCCTGTTCGCTGGTCATAAATTCCTGAACGCCTCCGGCGACCTGCGGCGACGCGCGACGCACGACTTCGCCTCACTCGTCGCGCGTTGGCCGGGTGCGCGACCTGCGACCGAGACCGGAGGAATCATTAATAAAGGTGTGATGGCGTGGCTTGATGGCAGAAGAGGTTTGCTCACGAGGTTGCTCCTGTCGGGCCGCATCGAAAGGGCGTGACCGGCGAGCCGAGTCCGCGCCTACTTCAAAGATACAAAGCGGGCGAGGCGCGCGTCAACGACCTTTTTAGAAAATTTATGAGGCGGCGGTGAAGATTGTTTGAGGCGGGAGCGTCGCCGCCGCGTCGCGGTAAATGTTCAGTCGCGCCGGAAAACGCACGCGCCTTGCGCGGACACTCGCGGGCCGCTCCCGCAGACGGCTTGTGAAGGACGCTAGCGCGGAGCGAGCAGCTTTCCTATCTCGCGCCACGTGATGAGCCTGACGTTGTTCTCTTCGAGAAGCTTCCTGAAGCGCGCGCCCGTCAGGAAGTCGAAGTCGCGCTGCCGCCACGCCGCGCCCCAGTCGGGGTGGTTTTCGGTGATGGCCCTCATCTCCGCGTCGTCGTGCGCAAGGTGGACGATCAGTTCGGTGACGCCGGGCCGGAGTCCCTTCACGACGCCCTCGTAATACGCGGGCCAGTCTTCGGCCCGAACCGACGGGTCAATGGTGACGACGTGGTCGAGGGCGATGCCGTCGGGGCCGAGGTCTGCGGCGAGGTAGGGCGCGGTCGCGAACGACTCGCGCGAGACGAGCACGGGCAGACGCTCGTCGCGCCCGACGCGCAGGAGCATCTCGAAGAGCGGGCGCGTCTGGAAGAGCGTGCCCATGTGCGAGTCGAGGTGCGTCGGGTTGATGCCGAGCGCGCGCGCACGCGCGATCTGCGCGCGAATCTCGGCCTCGGCCTCGCGCACGTCAATGTGCGCCGCGGCCTCCATCTCGGTCGGGTAGAGATAGCCCGAAGGGTCGTAGAGCGTGGGCGCTTTGTCCTTCGACAGCACGCCGCCCCAGCGGTACGCGGCCCACTCGCTCGTGAGCGTCAGGTGAAGCCCGAAGTCCGCGTCCGGGTGCGCGCGCGCGTAGGCCGCGATCTCCGTGAGCCACGGGCAAGGAACCATGATGCTCGCCGACGAGACGAGGCCGGTCGCGAACGCCTCTTCGGTCGCGGCGTCTTCCGAGTGCGAGACGGCGAGGTCGTCTGCGTGGACGATGAGAAGCTTCGTGCCCGCGGGGTAGCCGAGGCGCTGGGCCAGAGGCTTCACTTCCGTGGGCGACGTTTGTGCGCGGGCGGGCCGCGCTGTCGAAGCGAGAATGCAGACGGCGACGGCGAGCGTTGCGGTGATTATTCTCTTCATGATTGCGAGAATATATCCCCCGCGAGCGCCCGCCGTCACGCACTCCGCCGCACGGATGCGACCCGTTCAATCCACTGCCCGAAGTAAAGCCGCAGAAGAGAAGCCCCGGCTAGAGGATGTTGACGGCGCGCGCGGCGAGGAGCGCGAGCACGGTCAGCGAGATGAGGGACTGAAGCATCATGAGCGCCTTCGCCCAGCGCGCGAGCACCGGCGCGTCGGTCGGGGAGAACGCGGTGCTCGTGTTGAAGGAGAGGAAGAGGTAGTCAACGAAGTTCGGCGACCAGCCGAACTCGCCCGCCACGGTCTTCGCCTCCGGCGTCATCGTCATCTGCGGGAAGAGGAACGCGCCGTCCTGGTGGCCGTAGCGGGTGTCGCGCCCGTGCGGGCCTCCGGCGTCCAAGCGCCAGTACCAGAGCGCGAAGACGATGATGTTCGTCACCCACAGCGCGCCCGCCGAACGCAGTAGCTCCACGGGACTCTCCCTGTGCGCCGGAAGCTCCTCGATGAGCAGGACGACGGACGCGATGAGGCCCAGAGTGATGACCCCGTTGACCGTGAAGCCGAAGACGCGGTTTAAGAGGTGCAGGTCTTTGACGTGCGAGACCACGGTCGGCACGAGGAGCGCGACGACGACGCCGATGAAGAGCCAGCGCGGGCCGACGACCAGGTAGTCGGGCAGCGCGGCGTAGAGGCCGCCGACCGCCGCGACGGCGACCAGTGCGGGCCAGCGCGGCTCCGGGTCCCAGCGGTCGGGCACGTGTTGCGCTTTCGCGCCCGCCGCCTGAGATTCGCGCGCGCCGTCGGTGTGGGCACTCGTCGTCAGTTAGAACCGCCTCCCTTCTCTCTCGACTCTCGCCGGCCTCCGTTGAAGACAGACACAAACCGACGCCTTCTCGAATGCGCGACCTTTAAACGCCCGCCGCTCGTCGGGCGGCCCGCGCCTGCTTCACGTCGCCGGATGATAGCAGAACTCGACAGGCTCGCACCTCTCCCCGCGCCGACGCCGGGCGGGCAAAGCTCGACCCGCGCACTTGTGGTGCGGCACGCGCGGCTCGTGGCGGAAGGAATGATTCAGACGCGCCGTGTGAACTCGCGGCGGAGGTTGTTGAAGCCCCGGCGCAGTGTGTCGGTCGAGAGCGACACGGGTAGTATTCAGAACAGGTGCGACTCGATGATCCGCGGGGCGCTTCGGGTTAACGGGCCGCGCCCGCGCCCTTCTGCTTTTCGTTCTCCGCTTCGTCTCTGGCACGCTCCGCAGGGCTGCGCCGTCGCATCAACGCCTTCACCTCGTCGAGCACGCGGGCGCGTTCCCTCCCCTTCAGGTCTTCGCCGAGACGGGCGAGCGCGAGCGAGACGATCTCGTTGTGGTGCGCGTCTTCGCTTCCGCGCTCGTGCGTCACGTCGAGCCAGAGGCGGTGGATGAGGTTCACGTCCTCGCTCGAAAGGTCGGGCGCGTGCGCGCCGAGGTAAAAATCGCTTACCTTGCCGTCCGCCTCGACGACGCGGAACAGAACCTGCCGGCCCGGCTTGTTCGGCAAAGCCTCCCAAGCCTCGCCGAGCCTGCGCGCCTGCTCCTCCGGCGTCATCACGGACGAGCGCCCGGCGACGATCTCGCCGGAGTCGAGCTGCGCCGCAGTGTGCGCGATGGCATCGAAGACGTTTGACGACGGCACGACCAGAAGGTCAACGTGCTTGCCCGCCTTCTCGGCCAGAGAGATCACGCGGCTGAAGAGCAACTGCTCGTAGCTCGTGAACAGGTGCTGCTCGCCGATGTTCTCGTAGCCGGCGTCCGGCCCCTTCATCACCTGAACGGTCATCACCACGAGGTCTTTCTTGCCGGTGTGCGTTAACTCAAGGGCCTTCCTGACATGTTCCAGCGTGTTGTAGTCGCGCACGAGACAGAGAGTGTTGCCGGGGCGCACCTCCACCGTCTCGTTCGTCACCACGTCCTGCGTCTGCAAGCGGAACTGGTCAACCTCGACGTGCGCCGCCGCGCCGCGCCTGCGCTCGTTGATCCTTTCGGAGACGAGGAAGATGACGAAGAAGACGACGGTGAAGGCGATGCCGCTGACGGTCGCGACCTGCTTGGTGATGAGGTTGATCCCGGCGACCGAGAAGAGCAGCGCCGCGATGACGCCGAGTCCGAGCGGGATTTCGTTGCCGGCGAGGTCGAGGTTGAAAGGCACTTTCCACTCGCGCGGGTTGCGGTCTTTGAAGCGGAGCACCAGCACGGCCAGGGCCTTAAAAGCGAACGACCAGATGACGCCGAACGCGTATGCCTCGCCCAGCACATAGACGTTCCCGCGCGAGCCGATGATCGTCACGAGTTGGAGGATGACGATGAGGTTAATCATCCTGTAGGTCGTCCCGTAGCGCCTGTGCGGCGCGCGGAACCAGTCCGTGAGCACGCCGTCCTCGCTCACGCGGTTCAGGACGCCGTTCGACCCGATGATGGCCGTGTTGACCGCGCCCGCCAGCATCAGGAAGCCGACGACGACGATGAACGCCTGAAAGAGAAGCTTGAGCGACGCGGGGCCGACCAGATACACAGAGATGCCGCTGATGAGGTTGTCGAAATACTGTGGCCTCACGCCGTCGGGGATGATCGAGAAGGCGAAGAAGGAGACGAGCGAGGTGAACAGGAGTGAATAGACGAAGATGACCATCCCCGCCTTCATCAGGTTCCGGTGCTTCGGGTATTCGAGTTCGCGGTTGACCTGCGCCAGAGACTCCTCGCCCGACATGGCGAGGAACGAGTGGCCGAACGCCATCAGGATGCC
>Ga0070740_10003872_pt1 | contig 15311 bp, 16 predicted proteins | sample Coa_R2_FD_67286 | JGI IMG/M metagenome (GOLD analysis project Ga0070740, IMG submission 67286) | Surface soil microbial communities from Centralia Pennsylvania, which are recovering from an underground coalmine fire - Coalmine... | ecosystem: Environmental > Terrestrial > Soil > Unclassified ... | reverse complement strand
GTTGTCGCTCCAGCGGAGCTCGTCGCTGTCAATGCGCCATTCATAGGCGGCCTCGCCGATCGACCGGAGGATCTCGGCCGCGTCGGGACCTTCGGACGAGGCGTCGTTTGCAGCCAAACTCGCTCCTTTCGAAAAAATCCGATGACTTTCGGCCGATCGAGACCCACGCAAGAAAACCGCTGCACCTTAGGGGTCATGTCTAAACAATTCGACAAATCCCTGTGCCTCTGCCTCTTGGCACGGGGATTGCCCCGCCATGAGGGGAAATGCCGCTCATGTCCCGATTCGAAACACACGCATGGATGCCATCGACATCAATCCCAAAAGCACCCGCGATCGTGCCGACGGCGAACAGACCGCAGCACAGCGGACGCTCGTTCCGCTTGCGCCCGCAGCAAGCCGCGGAACCAAGAACGCCCCGCCCGCCGCGGCGCCGTTTCTGGCACAGCTCATTGCTATGAAAGATGGCCACCCGCAGGCGCGGCTCCGCAGGCGTATCGCTCCCAGCGAAGCGACCGCCGTCTACCGCGCGACGGCGCGCCTCGCGCACCGCTAGCTGGCTACCGAGAAAGTCGTCTGTTCCAGGAATGTCACTCAATCTCGCGGTGAACAGACTTGAATCGGATCGACAACCTCGTTCTTTTTTTCGGCACTCCGCTCGAGCGGGTTTTGGGATAATCGATTCGTCATCGCGAGCGTATGGCGCGTGAAGCGAGGCAAACCCGGATTCAGACAGGCTTGCCTTGGATTGCCTCTCGCCCCTCGCGGCTCGTCGCCCACGACGGTGGCGATTCGATCCGATCTGAACCCGCTCTAATAGCCCAGCGCGCAACCGTCCTTGCGCGCGTCCGACCCCCCGATCAGCACGTCGCGTTCCCAATCGAGCTGAATGGCCTGAGCGCCGCCCCACGGCGTGGGAGCGACCGCGACGTCGTGGCCGCGGGCCTTGAGGCCTTCGATCGTCGTTGGCGGTACCCCGCGTTCGACGACAGTCTTGTCGCCTTCAAAAAAGAACCGCGGACCGTCGATGGCCTGCTGCACATCCATCCGGTAGTCGATCATATTCGTGGCAAAGTGCACGTGGCCCATGGGCTGGTAATGCGCTCCCATCACGCCGAAGGCCAGGTGGCAGCGGTCGCCCCGCATGGCCAAGGCGGGAATGATCGTATGCATTGGCCGCTTGCCGGGGCCGTATTCGTTGACATGACCGGGTTCGAGAGTGAAGCAGGCGCCGCGGTTATTGAGCAGGATGCCGGTTTTTTCAGTGCACAGGCCCAGTCCGAAATTGGAATAGAGCGAATTGATGAATGAAACAGCCATGCGATCGCGGTCGACCACCGTGAGATAGACCGTGTCGCTGCCCGGCGTCGGCTTGGCCGGCAGCTTGGCACGCTTATTCGGGTCGATCAGCAACGCGAGTCTGGTGGCGAAGCCCTTATCGAGGAGCTCGCGCGGTGCGACGCGCATGGAGGATGGATCGCCGATATGCGTGTCGCGGATAGCATAGCCGAGCCGGGCGACCTCGAGCATAAGATGCAGACGCTCGGGCCCGACGGGATCGAGGGCAGAGAGGTTGAAATGTTCCAAAAGGTTAAACATGGCAAGCGCCGTCAATCCCTGTCCATTCGGCGGGATTTCGAGAAAATCGACGCCGCGATAGTTGGTGGAAATCGGCTCAACCACCTCGCCGCGATGCGCCGTAAAATCCTCCATGGTCAGGAAAGCACCGCGCGCCGCGAGCGTTGCCACCATGTCCTCCGCTATCTCTCCTTCGTAGAAAGCGCGCGACCCCCGACGGGCGATTGCCCTGAGCACCTGCGCAAGCTGCGGGAAACGGATCACGTCGCCTTCGCTTGGCGATGTGCCGTGGAAGAGATAGTGCCGCGCAGCGCCCGGATCGGCTTTCAATTTGCCTAGGTAACGCGACCAATCCCATGCAACCCGCGCGGCCACCGGGAAACCTTCCTCGGCATGACGGATGGCGTGCGCAAGAACGCGGTCGAGGCCGAAGCGGCCATGCGTCTCGAGAATACGCTGCCACGCCTCCACGGCGCCCGGTACGGTGACGGCATGGATGGAACTGCCGATCTCGCTGAGCCCCTGCGCGCGCAGGGCGTCCGCCGAGCCCCTGGCGGCGGCACGACCGCATCCGTTGTAGCCCCAGACCGGCCGGCCCGGTCGCGCGATGAGTGCAAAGCAATCACCACCGATCCCGGTCATGTGCGGTTCGACCACGCACAGCACCGCGGCGGCGGCGACCGCCGCGTCCGCGGCGGTCCCACCTTCGCGCAGCGTGTCGATCGCTGCCAGCGTTGCCAGCGGATGTGATGTCGCCGCCATCGCTTGGCACGCAAGCACGGGCGAACGGCCGGGAAGTTGAAAATCACGACTCATGAGGACCTGGGATGGGTTCGGGTGATTGATATTGGACCGTTCATGGCGATGGCAGCCGAGCAATCCAGGATCGAACGGGCCCGCTCCGGATCGCTTCATCGCCCCGGCGGAGCCGTTCGCAACAACGGCGCACGTTCAATCCGATCGGAACCTGCTCCAGCCTGTTGCACGCCGTCAGAAGGTCGTGCAGCGCCGCATTTGGCCGCAGGATCGCACGAGACCGGAGCCGCGACATGGCGGTTTCCTCCGAGATACCGGCAAACGCACGCTCGCTTGGCGCGGGGGCCGCCGGCCGAAAAGCTGGGCCGCAAGGCGCGACAACAATAGCGGTGAGGGTTGAGGAAAACGGTCGGAGTGGAACCCCCTTCTCCGCCGTTCGGCCGACGTCAGGCTTCGGTCTTCACCTTCAGCACTTGGCGACCCTTGTACATGCCGGTCTTGAGGTCGATATGGTGCGGACGGCGCAATTCGCCTGAATCCTTGTCCTCGACATAAGTCGGCCGCCTGAGCGCGTCGGCGGAACGGCGCATGCCGCGGCGCGACGGAGAGACTTTTTTCTTCGGCACAGCCATGGGCAAAAACTCCCGAGAATTGAGGGCCTTGAACGATGTCGGCACGACGCGGGCTTATAGAGGATGCATCCGCCGAAGGCTAGTGCCCATCTACCGCTCCATGCGCGCGGGCCGCGCGACGGCTACCCCTTGACGCTTGGCTAACGCATGGTGCGAACACAGCTTGCCGCCTCGGGCGCGCGTGCGGCGCGTCCGACATAGAGGAGGGCAAGCCGCCGCAAGCCGAGGCTCGGCCGGCGGGCGTCGCGGTGCAAGGGGTTCGGCAAAACCGCAGCAAGAAGAGCGGCCTGATAGGGGGACAGGTCACGCGCGGGCCTGCCGAACGCATAGCGCGCACCGGCTTCGACGCCAAATTGGCCATTGGGGCCCCATTCCGCGATATTGAGATAGATCTCCAGAATGCGGCGTTTGCTCAAGACAAGATCGATCCAGAGCGCCAATGGCATTTCCAGGGCCTTGCGCAGATAGCTGCGCCCTTGCCAGAGAAAAAGGTTCTTGGCGACTTGCTGCGTGATGGTCGAGCCGCCCCGCAATTCGCCAAGGTCATCCGCCTCGGCGACAACATCCCGGATTTCCGTAAAATCGATCCCATGATGACGGCAGAAGCGGCCGTCCTCGGCAATGATGACCGAAAGGATCAGGCGCGGTGCGATGCGCGAGAGCGGGGTATAAATCCGCTCCACCGGCTCGCCCATTAGACGGCGCCAGAGCATCACCGTGGAGACGGGCTCGCCGAAGGCGTAGAAGGGCGTGACCAGGTAGGGCAGAGCGAGCAATACCAACAGGAGGAGCAGGATCGCACGCAGCGCCCTCCCTCCGTGGCCCTTGTGTCGTGTCGAGCGGCTCATGGCCCGCACCTTATCGCATCGGATGGGCGATTGCGGTGGGGCACATACTGGGGCTAGATGCGGGGCATGAGTGCGAACATGCCGGACTTTGAGGCCCGGTTGTCGGCCACGGCGGCGGAGGTCGAGGCTCTGTTGAGCCGACTGCTCGACGACAAACCGTTGCCGGGGGAGATCGCGAGGCCTGCCCGGTTGGTGCGGGCCATGCGCCACGCCGTGCTCGGCGGCGGCAAGCGTCTGCGGCCCTTCCTGCTTGTCGAAAGCGCGGCGTTGTTCGGCGTGAATCGCGACAGCGCGTTGCTTGCCGGCAGCGCGCTCGAATGCGTGCATGGCTACTCATTGGTCCATGACGACCTGCCTGCCATGGACAATGACGACCTGCGCCGCGGCCGGCCGACCGTACACAAGGCCTTTGACGAGGCAACGGCCATTCTCGCCGGCGACGCGTTGCTGACGCTCGCCTTCGACGTGATGGGACGGCCCGAGGTGCATGCGGATGGTCAGGTGCGGGCCGCGCTTGTGGTTGAACTCGCCCGCGCCGCCGGCTTGGGCGGCATGGCGGGGGGGCAGATGCTGGACCTCGCCGCGGAAGGGCGCTTCGGCAAGCTTGCACTCGGCGAAAAAGAGGTGGCGATGCTGCAGGCGATGAAGACCGGGGCACTGATCCGCTTCGCCTGTCGTGCCGGCGCCATTCTCGGGCAGGCCGACGCTGCCCAGCTCGCGGTGCTCGACCGCTTCGGTACGGCGGTTGGCCAGGCGTTCCAGATTGCCGACGATCTGCTCGACGTCGAGGGGGACGCGGCACGGCTCGGCAAGGCGGCGGGCAAAGATGCCGCTGCCGGCAAGGCGACTCTGGTGTCCGTCCTCGGCGTTGCCGGCGCGCGGGTGCGGCTCGGAGCCTTGGTGGCGGAGGCGGAAGCCGCGCTGGTCCCCTTCGGCACGCGAGCGGATACCCTGTGCGCCGCCGCGCGCTTTACCGCGGCCCGGCAAAGCTGAGGCCGTATCCATGTCCGATCCTGCCCCGACCGCCCCCAGGCATCGCCGCCTGCCGCGCATCCTGCGCATCATTCGCGCCCGACCGCGCCTGTTCGTGGCGGTGGCACTGGGCGCGATCGCGGCCGCTCTGGCGCCGCAGGGCTGGTGGGTGTCGACGCGGCTGTTGACCGGCTGGGACATTGGCGTCGCCATCTACCTCGCCGCCGCGTACCACCTCATTGCAATGGGTGACGAAAGGCGCATGCGTCGCTGGGCGGCGCTCGAGGACGAAGGCCGCTTTGGCATTCTGATACTCACCGTGGCGGCAGCGCTGGCGAGTCTGGGCGCCATCGTTGCGCTGCTTGCCAGCACGCATCAGGGCACGCGCGATGCGGCGCAGCTTGGGCTCGCCACCATCACCATTTTGCTGTCCTGGGCGTTCATTCATACCATCTTCGGTTTGCACTACGCGCACGAATATTACGGCGAACACGGCGGCAAACAGGCCGGTTTGAACTTTCCCGGAAACGATCAGCCCGACTACTGGGATTTCGTGTACTTTTCGTTCGTGATCGGCATGACCTCGCAGGTGTCGGACGTGGCGGTCACGTCGCGGACGGTACGACGCACCGTCGCGGCGCACGGGATCGTATCTTTCTTGTTTAATGCCGCGCTGCTCGCCCTTACCGTCAACATTGCCGCGAGCGCCATCCAAACGGTACCGCAATAAGGCAGCGCCAAGGCCACCATGACCGCCATCATGCAGACGCTGCTGCTGATGCTGTCGGTGCTGGTCATCGTGGCGGTTGCCGCCCGACGACTTAACATCGCGCCGTCGATCTTGCTGGTCGTTGCCGGGGTCGGCATGGCGCTCATTCCCGGTCTGCCGCAGGTCGAGCTAGCGCCGGAAGTTGTACTGCTGGTGATCCTGCCGCCTCTGATCTACTCAGCTGGCGTTTCCATGAGCTGGCGCGAGTTCAAATTCAATCTGCGGCCGATCGCGCTCCTTGCCTTCGGCTGCGTCGTTTTCACGACCTTCGCCGTGGCTGCTGCCGCGCATTACGTGCTGGGCTTTGCCTGGCCCGTCGGCTTCGTGCTCGGCGCGATCATCGCTCCGCCAGATGTTGTCGCGCCGCTCGCCATTGCACGGAGGTTGGTGTTGCCCCGCCGGCTGATGGTGGTGCTCGAAGGCGAGGGTCTCGCCAATGACGCCACCGCGCTCATCCTCTACCGGTTCGCGGTCGCGGCGGTCGCGACCGCTTCTTTTTCCTTCGACCAGGCCGTAGCCACGTTCGCCGCGATCATGGTCGGCGAACTTGTCTGGGGTATCGGCGTCGGCTGGCTGAGCCTGCGATTGCGGCAATGGGCAGGCGATCCGCGCGTCGAGATCACCTTGTCGCTGATGACGCCCTACGTCGCCTTCTGGGTGCCCGAACATCTCGGCGGCTCAGGCGTCCTCGCCACCGTCGCCTGCGGGCTTTACGTGAGTTGGAACGGGCCGCGCCTCATTTCGTCGGCGACGCGCCTGCAGGGCATTTTCTTCTGGGACCTGCTGGTTTATCTGATCGAGGGCCTGGTATTTCTGCTGACTGGCCTCGAGGCACGCGCACTGATCGCGCAGACGCAGGCATTCCCGGTAAACGAACTGTTGACCGCAACCATCTGGACGACGTTCATCGCCATCGCGGCACGCTTCATCTGGGTGTTCCCCGCAACCTATATCCCGCGCTGGATGAGTGCGTCGCTCGCCAGGCGCGATCCGGCGCCGCCGTGGCAGTTGCCGTTTTTCCTTGCGTTCACCGGCGTGCGCGGCGTGGTCTCGCTCGCAGCCGCCCTGGCAATTCCCTACACGCTCGACAACGGTCAACCCTTTCCTCACCGCGAGCTCATCCTGTTCGTCACATTCGGCGTCATCATCCTCACTTTGGTGGGGCAAGGGCTTCTGCTGCCAAAGGTCGTGCAGTGGCTCGGGCTTTCCCGCCTCGGCAGAACCGAGCACATCGCCGAGCTGGAAGCCGAGCTTGCGGCCCGGCAGGCGGCGCTCGCCGAAGTTATCAGACGATTCGAGACGGCGACCGATGGCAAGAACCTGCCCGACGAGGTGATCGAGCACCTGCGCACCCGCAACACGCATCGCAAACAGATCGTCCCGCGCAACCTGCAGGATGGCGTCGACGTCGCCCGCACCGCCGCAAAACTCAAGAGGGAACTGATCGCGGCCGAGCGCGAGTTCGTCTACCGGCTGCTGCGCGAGGGAAAAATCACGGATGAGGCGCGGCGACGCATCGAATACGAGCTCGACCTGGAGGAGGCGAGCCTTGCCAACCGCGGGCAGGACGGCGGCGGCTGGATGTAGTGTCGAAGACCGCCTGCCATGCCACCGAGAGCGATCGTCGCTTGCGGTCGCACTTATGCCGCGCGTCGCACTTGCGCACGGGACGCTCGGTCTCTTGGGGCTTTCGCTTCCCTATCGATCGGAAAGCACGGATTTGCGGCCGGGCTTGCCCAAGGCGGCAAGGCCTATTCCGCCGCGGCCGTCCCGCCCACCTGATGGCCGAACCGGCGCTCGATATAATCCACGACCATCTGCTTGAAGTCCGCGGCGAGCGTTGGCCCGCGCAAGGTAGCGACCTTTTTCCCGTCAATGAAGACCGGCGCGGTTGGCTGCTCGCCGGTGCCGGGCAGCGAGATGCCGATGTCGGCGTGCTTCGACTCGCCCGGTCCGTTGACGATGCACCCCATTACCGCGACCTGAAGCGTCTCGACTCCCGGGTAGCGCGTCTTCCATTCCGGCATCGAGTCGCGGATGAAGCTCTGGATGTCGGCCGCGAGTTCCTGGAACGTGGTTGACGTTGTGCGACCACAGCCCGGACAGGCGGCGACCAGCGGCACGAAAGTGCGCAGGCCCATCGTCTGCAGCAGCTCCTGCGCGACCTGGACCTCGCGGGTCCGATCGCCGCCTGGCTCCGGCGTGAGCGAGATGCGGATCGTGTCACCGATGCCTTGCTGCAACAGAACGGCCATGGCGGCCGACGACGCGACGATACCCTTCGTTCCCATCCCCGCCTCGGTCAAGCCGAGATGCAGGGCGTAATCCGAGCGACGCGCAAGCTCCCCATAGACCGCAATCAGGTCCTGCACCGCCGACACCTTCGCCGAAAGGACGATGCGATTGCGCGGCATCCCAATCTCTTCCGCCCGCGCGGCCGACAAGAGCGCGGACTGCACCATGGCCTCGCGCGTTACTTCCCGCGCGTCGCGCGGATTGGCCGATTTCGCATTCTCATCCATCAACTTCGTCAGAAGTTCCTGGTCGAGCGAGCCCCAATTGGCGCCGATCCGGACCGGCTTGCCATATTTCAGCGCAATCTCGATGATCGCGGAGAACTGGCGGTCCTTCTTCTCCTTGAAACCGACATTGCCCGGATTGATCCGATATTTATCGAGTGCCTCGGCGCAGGCCGGGTGTGACGCGAGGAGCTTGTGGCCGATGTAATGAAAATCGCCGATGAGAGGTGCGGTCACACCCATCTTCAGCAGCCGCTCCTTGATACGAGGCACCGCCGCGGCCGCTTCGTCGCGGTCGACCGTGATCCGCACCAGTTCGGAGCCGGCGCGGGCAAGCGCCGCCGCCTGCCGCGCGGTCGCTTCCACATCGGCCGTGTCGGTATTGGTCATCGACTGCACGACGATCGGATGGCCGCCGCCGACCATGACGCCGCCGATGTCGACTGCAACCGTCCGATGTCGCGTCTGTACGCTTGCTTTCATCGCGCTGTACCGGCCTATGGAAGTGCCAGAGCCGAGCGGAGGCGTCAACGCCGTGCCTTCCCCATATAGGACGCTTTCGACGGCAATGACATGACGATCCCGATCGGAATAGGATCGCCACGGTACCCATGGCTAGGATAAATTACCGGTGCCCTTCAGGTGGAATAACCATGTCTCGCGACGAAATGACCTTGGTGTTTCGCTGCCCGCGTGAACTGGCCGGCGTGCTGCCCCCGCCGATCCCGGCGGTACAGGGCTTGCCCGACTGGTTCAAGGCGATGCCGCAGAAAGCGTTCAACATGGTGACACAACAGGAAACCCAGACGGTCAAGCGCTGTCCGCCCTTCATCGACGCCATGACGTATGGCTTCCTGATTCCGCTTCCCTGCGACGTCAAGGTGGCGGAGGGTGAGTTCTCATGGGACTTCGATCTGCCGGTCAACAGCGTGAACAATTTCTGGCGCTCGCCGATCTCGTTTCATGACGCAAGCCAAGTTGCGGGAACTCCGTATCACGCCGACGACCGGCTGCTGATCAAGTTCAACAATTTCTGGACCATCGAAGCGCCGGAAGGATATTCGCTATTGTTCACTCATCCGGTGAATCGTCCAGAACTGCCTTTCGTTACGCTCACCGGACTGGTCGATTCCGACCTCTATACGCACAACCGGGTGCATTTTCCGGCGCACTGGCACGATATGAATTTCAACGGAGTTCTTCCGAAGGGCACGCCAGTCGCACAATGCATCCCGGTCAAGCGCGAAATCTGGACCATAAATGTCGACGTGCTGTCGGACGAAGACGCCATGCGGGTACGCGATCTTTCGCGTTCGATCTCGCGCGAGACGGGAATCTATCGTCGCCGGTTTCGCGCCGGCAAAAGATAGAGCGAATTGATGTCATGTTCGCCCGTCAAGGCGAGTGGAGCAAAACCACCGGAATCGATTAGGTCGGCTCTCGATTGCCTCGTCTCACTCTCCGGAGCCCCTTGCAATGACCGGACCGCTTCTATCCGATCGGAGGCGGCTCGCGGCCTGCAATCGCCCGCTGTGTTGACCATCGCGTCAAGTTTCCGACCTGACCCCGGCAATGAGGAAAAGGCGTCATTCGGGCTTAACGGAGATCGTCACGCGCGATGAGAAGCAGACGACGCGTTGCATCGTGATGTTCCGCCGCGGCCCATCGTGGCCATGAGACAGAGCTGTCGTCAGACCAATCCCAGATCGGCAAACGCGTTCTTATGCTGCTCTGCGCTGTCCTGAGTGAAGCAGCAAAAGATGACATGCTCGATGCCGCGTGGCCGAGCCGCGATTTCCGCCGCCACAGTGCCGACGGCGACGCGCGCAGCCAGCGCGACCGGAAAGCGGTAAACGCCCGTCGAAATCGACGGGAAGGCGAGCGACTTGAGCCGGTATTCCGCCGCAAGTTCAAGAGCGGCGCGATAGCAGCCGGCGAGAAGTGCCTCCTCGTTCTTGCCGCCGCCACTCCAAACCGGCCCGACCGCATGGATGACGTAGCGCGCTTTCAGGCGATAGCCGCGCGTGATCTTTGCCGAGCCGGTCTCGCAGCCGCCTAGCGTGCGGCATTCGGCAAGCAGTTCCGGCCCCGCGGCGCGGTGAATCGCGCCGTCGACGCCGCCGCCCCCCAACAAGGAGCGATTTGCCGCGTTGACGATTGCGTCGACGTCGAGCGTCGTGATGTCGGCCACAATCACGTCAAGACGCGTCTTGCCGATTTCGGCGGTGAGTTCGGTCATGCACCCAATATACTATCATGCCGCAGGGGACCGCCACCGCGCCGGCAGGACGACCATGAACGCCGGACGAGACGGAGAGTCATTGCGCAAGCCAGCCGCCGTCGATCGAATAGGCCGAGCCGGTGATGGTCGATGCGGCGTCGCTCGCAAGGAAGACAGCGAGCGCGGCGATATTCTCCGGCGCGGTGAACTGATGCATGGGCTGCTTTTCCGCGACCAGCGCGAGTTTCTCCACCTCCACCGTGGTACCTCGTTCTTTCGCCCGTGCCTCGATCTGCGCCTGTACCAGCGGCGTCAAAACCCAGCCCGGGCAGATGGCGTTGCAGGTGATCCCGGCATTCGCCGTTTCGATCGCGACTACTTTTGTCAAGCCGACGAGCCCGTGCTTCGCAGCCACGTAGGCCGCCTTCTGACTGCTCGCCACCAAACCGTGGGCAGATGCGATATTAATGATCCGGCCCCATCCGCGTCTTTTCATGCCGGGCAATGCGGCGCGAATGGTATGAAAGGAAGACGAAAGGTTGACGGCAATGATCGCGTCCCATTTCTCCACGGGAAAGTCTTCGACGCTGGCCACGTGCTGAATGCCGGCATTGTTGATGAGTACGTCGAGCGTCCCGAACTCGTCCTCGGCCGCAGCAATCATCGCTGCAATCTCGACGGGCTTGCGCATATCGGCGCGTGAGTAACGCACCGCAACCTCGAATTCGTTTTCGAGGTCGGCGCGCAGCCGTTCGATTTCGCCGGCGTCACCGAAACCGTTGAGCATCACATTGCAACCGGCCGCGGCGAAGGATCGGGCAATCGCAAGTCCAATACCAGAGGTCGAGCCGGTGATGAGTGCGGTTTTGCCTTTCAACATGGGCGTACTCGTCGTTGCGATGGGAACCGAGTCCGACCCTGCCGCCATTTTTGTTGCAATGCAATATGCATTCGTGTCGCGTGACCGGAGGATTCCGTGTCTCGCGAATCCGCCGGCGGATCACTAGACTCTAAGATGGAAGGAGAAGGCTTTGGCGCGACGTCCGCACGCGGTTTTTCCGGCTCCCGGTCACGACCACGACCGTTGCGCACACGATGCGCTTGCGCATGCGGAGGCGGTCTGCGCGGCTCGCGGCGAGCGCCTGACCCCCATCCGGCGCGCCGTGCTGCGGGTGCTGCTGTCCACGCATCAGCCTCTGGGCGCCTATGAGCTGATCGACCGCCTGGCGGAGGGTGACGGGCGGCCCGCTCCCATTACGATTTACCGCGCGCTTGATTTCTTGCGCGCCCAGGGGCTGGTGCACCGCATCGAGAGCCGCAACGCCTTCGTGGCCTGCGTGCACAATCACGCACAGGGCGATCCCGTCGTCTTCATGATCTGCGAAAAGTGCGGCGCGGTGGGCGAGGCCGCCGACGCGGCCGTGGCCGCGACCATCAGGAGTGCCTCGCGCGCCGCCGGATTTACTCCGAAGACGCCAGTGATCGAGATTTCGGGCATGTGTGCCCATTGTAGGGCGGCGTGAATGGTACGAACGCCGTCCGCGCCTCATATCCGTAGGATCCGACATGGTCGGCGTCGGTGGCATCGGTGCGGTCGACCGGCGCGAGGCGCGAGTGCCGGGTCAGGTGCCAGGGATGCATGCCCCGAGCCCGCCTGATGGCGGGCGTTCCGCCTATGATGCATGTCACGGCTGTTCCTTTTCCGCGCGGACCGCGCCGATGCGCCGGTGGATGGCGAGAGCTCGGTCCTCACATTTGCACGCGATGCGTCTGATTGACTCGCCTTGCTCCGCTGACATCATGCCGGCGCATGATCTTTTCGGAAAAGGGCTCCCATTTTTTCGGAGCCACGCCCTGAAGGATCCTTTGCTTATCCTCCCTCCTGGCTTGTCCCCCTCCTGCTCAGATGTCCGATTCGCCCGTAGCCCACGCCCGTCACATCGTCCGACCCCTTGACCCGCTCGCTGCCGCGGCCGTGGTGGTCCTGTGCCTTTCCTGGGGCTTCAATCAGGTCGCCACCAAACTCGCAATTCCAGATATTCCACCACTGATCCAGGCCACCGTCCGCTCCACCGTCGCGGCGCTGATTATTGCTCTCTGGTGCAAGACGCGCGGCATCAAGCTGTGTGTTCGGGACGGAACGCTCGTTCCGGGCATCGTTGCCGGCTTGCTCTTCGGCGGTGAGTTCATCCTGATCTATCAGGGGTTGCTCTACACCGCCGCGACCCGCGCGACGCTTTTCATTTATCTTGCCCCGTTCTTCGTGGTTTTCGGCGCGAGGTTTGTGCTGCCGGGCGACCGGTTCAGTCCGGCGCAGTGGCTCGGGCTTGTGCTCTCCTTCATGGGGATGGCGCTTGCTTTCAGCGGATCGATTCGAGGAGACAATCCGCATCAAACTCTCGGCGATGCGATGATGGTGGCCGCCGCCCTGTTCTGGGCGGCCACCACGCTGACGATCAAGGCCAGCGCACTCAGCCGCATCGCGGCAGAAAAGGTCATGCTTTATCAGCTGGTCGTTTCCAGCCCCATGATGGCGGGGGCAGCGTTCGTCGCCGGCGAGCGCGTGGCGCATTGGCCGTCCGCCTTGGCGATCGGCGCCTTGAGCTATCAAACCATTTGGGTGGTGAGCGTCACTTTCGTGATCTGGTTCGCGCTGATTGCGCGCTATTCGGCGAGTCGGCTCTCGGCGTTCACCTTTCTCACCCCGCTCTTCGGCGTCGCCGCTGGCCACCTGGTACTCGGCGAACCCTTGACCGGACCGTTTCTCACCGCCGTTGCGCTCACCGCGTTCGGCCTCGTCTTGGTCAATCGCGCACCGCAATGCTAGCCTGCGTGCGGTTTCGGGTCACACAGCATGAATTCGGGGCGTTCCTCCATAAGATCGGGCCTCGCGGAACGGGCGCTCCAGCAGGCCGTGGCGGCATTGCATGCAGGGCATGCGGATCAGGCCGAATGGCTGGCGGCGGAAGCAGTCAGGGCCAATCCTTCCGATGCGCGAGCCCAGCATGTTCTCGGCCATGCCTTGCTGCTACAGGGGCGCGCGGAGGAGGCGATCGGGCCTCTCGAGCAGGCCGCGCGTCGCATCCGCGACCCAGCCGTGGAAACACAGCTTGCCGTGGCCTTGCGCCAGTCCGGCCGAGACGAGGAGGCGCTCGCGCGGTTGACGCGCGCGGTCAAGCGCCGGCCGCCGTTTCCGCCCGCCTACCTCGAATTGGGAAACCTGCTCGCAGCGCTGGGACGCAGCGACGAGGCCATCGAAGTGCTGCAGCAGGCGGTCGCCATCGCCCCCCGCATGGGCGAAGCCTCGGTGCAGCTCGGGTTCGTCCATGCCGCGCGCGGGCAGAGCGACCAAGCGCGCGAATGGCTGCTACGCGGGCTCGCGGAGCAGCCCCGCGATCCCGACGCGCTGTTCGTGCTGGCGCAGCTTACGCAGGCCAAGTGCGATTTTTCCGGCGCTGCGGAACTTTACCGACGCGTGCTCGCGCTCGCCCCGGATGACGCCGCGTCCCGCCTCGGTCTCGGCGTCTGCCTCCTCGAGCTCGGTCAGACGGCGGCCGCTTTCGAGCATATCAGTGCGGCGGCCAACAGCAGCGCGAGAATGTTCGGCGAGGCGCTGACGGCGCTCGCCGCCGCCGGTCACGGCCGCTTCTGGCTCCGGCCAAGCGATGCTGCAAGGGCGCTGAAACAAGGATGAGCGGAATACCGCATCGGCCATCCCAGCCGCGTCACCTCGCGACGGGCCGCGCAGACCCCGCCCTGCGGGCATTCCCCGTTTCTGCTGACCCGTTTTCTATCGCACGCGGCCGCCGCGCGTCGAGCGCGCATGACCGCTGATTCAGGCCTTTGGATCGACGTCGAGCCTGACGATCCAGTTCTCCAATCCCGCCTTGGCCGCCGGATAGACCTTCAACACCTCCGGGTCATGCCCAGGTACCATGTGATGACGCGAGGACGCGAGTTTCAGCAGCGTCTTGTAGCCTTCGAGTGTCGCGCCCACGCTGTACGTGATCGGAAAAACCCGACCCTCGTCGAGGTGCGAATAGAGGTGGCAGGCGTCGGAAGCGACCACCACGTAGCCGCGCCGCGTCTTGACCCGCACGCATTGGAGGCCCTTGGAATGGCCGCCGATCTTGTGCACGGTGATTCCCGGGGCCAGCTCGTCGACGCCGTCATGGAATTCGACGCGATAGGCGTAGACCTTCTTGACCATCGCCAGCACGTCGCCCTCGCTGAAGGGAATGCGCAACATGCGGTGGCCCATGCAGCGGCCGGTGCAATAGGCCATCTCGGTATCCTGGATGTGATAGCGCGCATTAGGAAACAGATCGTGATTGCCGGCATGGTCCCAATGCATATGCGTGGCAATGACATGGTCGACCTTCTCGGGCTCGACATCGAGCGCTTTCAAGCCTTCGCCGACCGGATGGATGATTTCTCGGCCGCGCTCGCGCGCTGCGGCTTCATCAAAGCCGGTATCGCACACGAAAATGCCGTGTGCGCCCCTAATGACCCACACATAGTAGGCAATGGCGGTCATTTCGTCATGCGGGTCACCAAAAATGTAGTTTTCGCTTCGTTTTCGGGCATGGCTTGCAAAAGCCACGGCATAGACCTCGTGGACGTCGTCGCTCATTACTTGCCTCCGATGATGACGCCAGCACGATTTTCAACCATCTTGACGATGGTCGTGAAGTCGGACTCCCCGCCGTATTCGGAGTTGGTGATTTCCCATTGGTCAAGCACGGCACGCATGATTTTGTCCGGCACGCCGAGCGCCCTCGCTTCCTCTGCACAAAGGCGTACGTCCTTGAGCATCAACGCGGTGGCGAAACCATAGTCGAAGGACCGCGGCAGAACGGCCTGCGGGAACTTTCCGTCAGAGGCCGTGGTGCGCCCGGACCCTGCATTGATGACGTCGATCATCACGGCCGCATCAAGCCCTGCCTTGACTCCCATCGCGACCGCCTCGGCCGTCGCCGCCATGGCGGTTGCGGACAGGAAATTGTTTGCGAGTTT
>Ga0070740_10003869_pt1 | contig 15317 bp, 12 predicted proteins | sample Coa_R2_FD_67286 | JGI IMG/M metagenome (GOLD analysis project Ga0070740, IMG submission 67286) | Surface soil microbial communities from Centralia Pennsylvania, which are recovering from an underground coalmine fire - Coalmine... | ecosystem: Environmental > Terrestrial > Soil > Unclassified ... | reverse complement strand
GGACGAATACGTCTCGGTCGAGCATCTGCTGATCGCGATCGCGGCCGAACCCGGGGCGGCGGCGAAGATCCTGCGCGAAGCGGGCCTGACCAACGACAAGCTGCTCGACGCGATCAAAAAAGTGCGCGGCAGTCAGCGGGTGACCTCTGCCAATCCCGAGGCGACCTATCAGGCGCTGGAGAAGTACGGACGCGATCTGACCCAGCTTGCGGCGGCCGGCAAGGTCGATCCTGTAATCGGGCGCGACGAGGAAATCCGTCGGGTCATCCAGGTGTTGTCGCGCCGCACCAAGAACAACCCCGTGCTGATCGGTGAGCCGGGCGTGGGCAAGACCGCAATCGTCGAGGGGCTGGCCCAGCGTATCGTACGGGGCGACGTGCCCGAGGGACTCAAGAACCGCCGCGTGGTGGCACTCGACATGGGTGCGCTGGTGGCGGGCGCCAAGTTCCGTGGCGAATTCGAGGAACGCCTCAAGGCGGTGCTCAAGGAAGTTCAGGAGGGCGAGGGCAATATCATTCTGTTTATCGACGAGCTGCACACGGTGGTTGGCGCGGGTGCGGCTGAGGGCGCGATGGACGCCTCCAACCTGCTCAAGCCGATGCTGGCGCGGGGTGAACTGCACTGTATCGGTGCCACCACCTTGGACGAATACCGCAAGCATATCGAGAAAGATGCCGCGCTGGAGCGCCGCTTCCAGCCGGTGCTGGTCGACGAACCCAGCGTCGAGGAGACCATCTCGATCCTGCGCGGGCTCAAGGAGCGCTACGAGGTCCATCACGGAATCCGCATCAAGGACGGTGCCCTGGTCACCGCGGCCGTGCTCTCCAAGCGCTACATCACCGACCGCTTCCTGCCCGACAAGGCGATCGACCTGATCGATGAAGCGGCGGCCAAGTTGCGCACCGAAAAGGAGTCGATGCCGGCGGAGCTTGACGAAGTCAACCGGCGCATCATGCAGCTCGAGATCGAGCGCGAGGCGCTCAAGCGTGAAACCGATCCGGCTTCCAAGGATCGCCTGGAGCGCCTGGAGAAGGAACTGGCCGAGGTCCGCGAGCGCCACGACACGCTGGAGGCGCAATGGCGTCAGGAGAAGGCCGGACTGGAAGAGCTGGCCAAGACCAAGGCCGAAATCGAACAGACCAAGCTCGAAATCGAAAAGGCGCGCCGCGAGTACGACCTCAATCGCCTGGCCGAACTTCAGTACGGCAAGCTGGCGAGCCTGGAAAAACAGCTCGCCGCCGAAGAGGAAGCCTTGCTCAAGAAAGCGGGTGGCGACCGCCTGATCAAGGAAGAGGTGGACGAGGAGGATATCGCGGCGGTCGTATCGCGATGGACCGGAGTGCCGGTCGCGCGGCTGATGGAGGGCGAGGTCCAGAAGCTGAGCCATCTGGAGGAGGAGCTGCACAAGCGCGTGATTGGGCAGGATGAGGCGGTATCAGCCGTGGCCGACGCGGTGGTGCGGGCGCGCGCGGGGCTGAAGGATCCCAACCGGCCCATCGGGTCGTTTATCTTCCTGGGGCCCACCGGTGTGGGCAAGACCGAGCTGGCGCGGGCGTTGGCGGAGTTTCTGTTCGACGACGAAGCCGCGATGGTCCGCATCGACATGTCGGAGTACATGGAGAAGCACACCGTGTCGCGGCTGGTGGGCGCGCCGCCCGGATACGTGGGATTCGAGGAAGGCGGCCAGCTTACCGAAGCGGTGCGGCGCCGGCCCTACAGCGTGCTGCTGTTCGACGAGATCGAAAAGGCGCATCAGGACGTCTTCAACATCCTGCTGCAGCTGCTTGACGACGGCCGCCTGACCGACGGCCATGGCCGTACGGTGGACTTCCGCAACTGTATCGTGATCATGACCTCCAACATCGCCGGTCAGCTCATCCTCTCCTACCGGGGGCAGGATTACGATCGGATGAAGAGCGAATGCCTGGAGGCGCTGCGCCAGCACTTTCGGCCCGAATTCCTCAACCGCATCGACGAGATCGTGGTGTTCCATCCGCTGGCCAAGGATGAGTTGCGAAAGATCGTGGACATCCAGTTGCGCCGGCTGCGCGAGCGGCTGACTGAGCGCAAGATCGAGCTGGAGCTGACCGAGCGGGCGCGCGACTACTTCGCCGAGCGTGGCTACGATCCGGTCTACGGCGCGCGGCCGCTGCGCCGCATGATCCAGCGCGAGCTGGAAACCGCGCTGGGCCGCAAGCTGCTTACCGGTGAGGTGCGCGACGGCTCCAAGGTGGTCGTCGACGTCGGGCCCTTCGGGCTGCAATTCAGCAGCGAACAACCGGCTGCCGCCGCCGCCTAAATCCGCGCTGTACAATGATCAAGGCCGCAGGCGGTCGCTGCGCCTGCGGCCGTCAATTACGAGCAGTATAATTACCCGAGCTGAAGCTTTGGATCGGCGCTGGCCGATTTGTGCCAGGATCAGGCCGAGGTCTTGATCAGCCCGGGTCTCGCTGTCGTTGGGTCCCCGGGTCTGCACGCGGAGGAACACGAATGAGCATCGACCGCGACGAGATCATGCGGCGGGTGTCGGCGATATCGCCCGTGCTGGAGCGCAACGCCGCCGCCTGCGATTCGGCCCGCCAGTTGGCACCCGAGAGCTTGGCCGCGATGCTGGATGCGGGGATGTTCCGCATCTCGCAACCCTTGCGCAACGGCGGCTATGAACTGGGTCTGGGAATTTTGGCGGACGCGGTTACGGCGCTTTCCCAGGCGTGTCCGTCCTGCGGATGGGTGCTGATGGTGGCCGGGGCGCATCATTGGTGCATGGGTTCATTTCCCGAAGCAGCGCAGGACGAAGTGTTCGGCGGCGGGCGTGACGTGCTGATTGCCGGGACGTTGTCATTGGCAGGGAGTGGCGGCCGGTGTCGATGGCGGCTACCGGGTCGATGGCCGATGGCAGTTCGCCAGCGGCGTCGACCACGCACAGTGGGTGCTGCTGGGATGCGCCGAGGAAAAGACTGGCGCGCCGAAGGTGCACGTGGTGGCGCGCCGCGAGGAGCTTGAGGTCGACGACACCTGGCACGTGATGGGCCTTGCGGGAACGGGCAGCAAGGACGTGGTTGCGCGCGGCGTTTTCGTGCCCGAGCATCGCGCGATCGACACGCGGATGTTCTTCCGCGCCCAAAGTCCGCACAGCGCCAACCATCCGACCAACCTCTACCGCCTGTCGCCCGAAGCGATGCTGTCGTTGTCGGTGGCCACCGCGGTGCTGGGCGCAGCGCGCTTTGCGCTGGCTCAATTTATCGCTCACACCAGGCAACGGCGCGTGATCCTCAGCGGCGCGCGCAAGGCGGAGTATGTGCCGACGCAGATCCGGATGGCGGAGGCGGCGGCCGAGATCCAATGCGCTGATCTCTTGATTCACGATGCGCTGGGCGAGTTCGAGCGGTTGATGGCGAGCGGCGAGCGGCCCGACCTGGACCATCGCACGCGCGTCAAATGGCAGGCGGCGTATGCGGCTGAACTGTGCCGGCGCGCGGCGGCGCGGATGTTTGCGGGGTCGGGCGCACACGCGGTCTATGAGAGCAGTCCGATGCAGGCCGCATTTCGCAATATCATTGTCGGCGCCCAGCACGCCAGTATCGACTTCGATACAGCGGCGGAACAGTACGCCCGCCTGCGGCTGGGCGCTTGATGGCGGTCCGCCTCCTGCTCCGTCTTGACCTCGGTGCGCGCTCGTATACCCTCAAAAAGGATCGTCTTCCATTTGCGCTGAGAGTTAAGAACCGCATCGAGGTGTAAAATCGAGTTTCTGATTGTTTTCTTCGCCAAAAATTTTCAAACTTTCCAAAACCGCTGTGGATGAATCTGTGCCTGCCCCGGTTGACGCAGGGATGATGCACGGGACAACCGTGCTAGTTTCCAGCGCTAATCTTCGAAGCGGGCGCCGGAATAACCAGATGTGCGGCAACGTCCAACAGAATGGGGCAAAGCCGGCGAGGACGGGGCCCAGTGGCGGATATGGTTGACTGCCGAGAGATGAAAAAGTGGATGTTGCTCTAAATCGCGCGCTTCGCCGTCAACCGCGCCGCCCGGATGCGTGCATGGCGAAGTATGCCGGGTGGATCCTGGTGTTGCTGTGCCTGGTTGCCGCGCTGGCCGGATGCGAGCAGGACCGCAAGACCCAAGCGGCGCCGACGCCGTTGCCCGATCTGGTTGCGCCGCTGGTCCGGCAGGCCGACGGCAGCGAGGTCATGCAGCTGCCTGCCCATCTGCCGGGATTGACGATGACCACGGTTGAGGAGGTCTCGCTGCCCGGCATGCTGGAGACCAGCGGCAAAATCAGTTTGGACGATCGGCACGTGGCCAAGATCGTCTCGCGCGTGGCGGGCCGGGTCGAAGCGGTGTCGGTGCTGCAGTGGGACAATGTCCGCAAGGGGCAGCCGGTGCTCACGCTCTACAGCCCCGATTACATGACCGGCGAGGCCGAGTACCTGCAGGCGCTGGCGACGTCGAAGCTCAATCTCGGCCCCGGCTCGGCCGATCAGCAGAGCCTGGCGGCTTCGCTGGTGGCGGCGGCGCGGCGCAAGCTGGAGCTGCTGGGGCTGGATGCGGATGAAATCGCCGCGCTGCGCGCGCCCAGTGCCAGCACCGTGCTGCGCGCGCCCATCGGCGGTACGGTCATCGACCGCCAGGTGATCAAGGGCGCCCAGGTCAATCCTGGCGACGTCCTGTTTACGGTTGCGGTGCTCGATCCGATCTGGATCACGGCCGACATCTATGAGGATGACCTCGCGCGGGTTCATCCCGGCCAGGCGCTTGAGGCGGAGACCCCCGCCTTTGCGGGCCGCACCTTCCAAGGCGTGATCAGCCGGATAAGCCCCGGCTTCGATCCCAACACGCACACCGCCCAGGTGCGCTGCCAGGTAAGAAACCCGGGCCTGATGCTGAAGCCCGACATGCTGGCCCGCGTGCGCATCTTCACCGCCCCGGGTAAAGCCCTGGTGGTGCCGCAAGACGCGCTGATTTTCGAGGTCGACGCCTACTACGCGTTCGTCGAGGTCGCGCCCGGCCGCGTAACGCGGCGCAAGGTTACGATCGCGTCGTGGAACAGCGAGGGGCCGACCCGCGTACTCTCCGGGCTGAGCGCGGGTGAGCGCGTGGTCAAGGACGAATCGATCCAGGTCAACGCGCTGTGGCATCAGGCGCACGGCGAGAGTTCCTGAGCGAGGGCGCTGGCGGTCATGATTCGCGCTTTGATGGAGTTGGCGCTCAACCAGCGCGTGGTGGTGATTGGTTTGGCGTTGGTGCTGGTGGTCGCGGGACTGTATTCATTCCACGAACTGGACATCGAAGCCTATCCCGACCCGGTGCAGCCGCTGGTCGAAGTGCTGACTCTGCCCAACGGGCTGAGCGCCGAGGAAGTCGAACAACTGGTGACGGTGCCGCTGGAAGTGGGACTGTCGGGTATGCGCGACCTGACCGCGATGCGCTCGATATCGCTGTTCGGCCTGTCGGATATCCGCTGCTACTTCAGTTGGGACAGCGACTACCAGATGGATCGCACCCAGACTATCAATCGGCTGCCCTTTATCACGCTGCCGGCGGGGGTGACCGCCGGAATATCGCCCGAAAATCCGATCGGCGAAATCTACCGCTACACGGTGGAGAGCGCCGATCACAACCTGATGCGGCAGAAGGAGATCGAGGACTGGGTACTGGAAAAGCAGCTCAAGCAGGTTGACGGGGTGATCGACGTCTCGGGTTTTGGCGGCCTGACCAAGGAGTACCACGTCGACGTCGACCCGCAAAAACTGGCGCACTACGGGCTCTCACTGTCAACGCTGACCGCGTCGCTGGCCAATTCCAACATCAACGTGGGCGGTAACTATCTGCGGGTCGGCGAGCAATCCTTCGACATCCGCGGCCTCGGCTTTATTCATTCGCTCGACGACATCCGCAACGTGGTGCTGAGCGCGCGCAACTCGACTCCGATCCGGGTGGCGGACGTCGCGCGTGTCGAGGTCGGCTACGCGCCGCGGCTGGGAATTGTGGGGATGAACGATCGCGACGACGTGGTGACCGGAATCGTTCTGATGCGCAAGTACGGCAACACGCTCAAGACGCTCAAGGGGGTGGAGGCCAAGGTCCGCGAACTCAATACCTCGGGCATCCTGCCCAGGGGCTACCACGTGGTGCCCTACTACGACCGCACCCAACTGGTCGATATCACGCTGCACACCGTGTTCGAGAACCTCAGCATCGGCATGGCGCTGGTTTTCGTCGTGCTGTTGTTCTTTTTGGGCAACATGCGGGCAGCGTTGATCGCGGCGGTCAATATCCCGCTGGCGCTGCTGGGCGCGTTTACCCTGATGAATGCGACCGGCACGCCTGCCAACCTCATTTCGCTCGGCGCGGTGGACTTCGGCATCATCATCGACACCACGGTCATCGTGATCGAGAACATCCATCGCCACCTGGTGTCGGGCGAGGCGCCGCACGAGAGCAACCGCACCTCGATCCTGCGCGCCGCGCAGGAGGTGGGCGGTCCGATGTTCTTCTCGACGGTCATCTTCGTGATCGCCTTTCTGCCGCTGTTCACGATGCGCGGGGTGGAGGGGGCGATTTTCTCGCCGATGTCGCACACCTACGCCTATGCGCTGGGCACCGCGATCCTGCTCGCGGTCACGCTGTCGCCGGTTCTCGCCTCGCTTTTGCTGCGCAAGGACATGCGGGAGATCCCCAATCCCATCTGGCGCCTGCTGCAGAGCGTCTATCATGGCATCTTCGTGCGCGTGCTCAACTGGCCGCGGCTTACGCTTGCGTTCATGCTGGTGGTTATCGTGTCGGTGCTTTCGCTTTTCTCCAGCCTCGGCGGCGAATTCCTGCCCAAGCTGGAGGAAGGCAACATCTGGCTGCGCGCCACGATGCCGCTGACCATCTCGCTGGTTGACGCCGACCGGCTTGCCAACCGGATGAGAAGTGTGCTGCGCACCTTTCCCGAAGTCACCACCATCGTCTCTCAGGTCGGGCGTCCCGACAGCGGCACCGAAACCACGGGCTTCTTCAACACGGAAATTTCCGTGGACCTCAAACCCCACCATCTATGGCCCGGCAAGTTGACCAAGGCCGACCTGATAGCGCAAATCGACCGCAAGCTGACGCACGAGTTTCCGGGCGTGGACTTCGAGTATTCGCAGAATATCGAGGACAACATCAATGAAGCGCTGTCCGGGGTCAAAGGAGCCAACTCGGTGAAGGTCTTCGGTCCCGATCTGGCCGTCGACGAGAATATTGCCAATCAGATCATGGCGGTGATGAGCAAGGTGCCGGGCATCACCGAACTGGCGGTCTACCGCTCGCTGGGCCAGCCCAACGTGCTGATTGCACCCGACCGCGTGGCCTGTGCGCGCTACGGCCTGAACGTCGGTGACGTAACCGCGGTGGTGCAGGCCGCGATCGGCGGCCAGGCCGTGACCCAGGTGCTTGAGGGCGACCGCCGCTTCGACCTGGTCGTGCGCTGGCTGCCGCAGTATCGCCAGAGCCTCGACGCCATCCGCCAGATTCGCGTGGCGCTGCCCGGCGGCGCCTACATCCCCTTGGGCCAGGTGGCACGCATCACCAGCGCCGAAGGTGCTTCCTTCATTTACCGCGAGGGCTCCCGCCGCTACGTACCGGTGCGTTTCGCGGTGCGCGGGCGCGACTTGCAGAGCGCCATTCAGGATGCCAAACAGCAGGTCGCCGAAAAGGTCAAGCTGCCGGAGGAAGCAAGCCTGGAGTGGGCGGGTGAATATGGCGAACTGCAAGCCGCCAATCGCCGGCTGATGGTCGTGGTGCCCTTCGCGCTGATCCTCATCATGGGCGTGCTGTACGCCGCGACCCGCTCGCTGATTGACACGTCGATCATCATGGCCCAGATCCCGGTTGCGTGTTTGGGCGGAGTGCTGGGATTATTCCTGACCGGTACGCCGTTTAGCGTGTCGGCAGCAGTCGGCTTCATTTCGATTTTCGGCATCGCCACGATGGACGGCATCCTGCTCAGCTTCTACATCCGCCAGCTCTGGAGCGAAGGCCATCCGTTCAAGGAATCAATCATCCTGGGCTCGGATCGGCGCCTGCGCGCGACCATGATGACCGATTTGGTCGACGCATTCGGCCTGCTCCCGGCCGCAATCTCCACCCGCATTGGCGCGCAGACCCAGCGTCCGCTGGCGATCGTGGTGATCGGCGGGGCGCTGGCGATCATGGTGCTGACGCGCGTGCTGCAGCCGGTTCTGATTTACCTGGGCCATCGCCAGTTGCGTCTGACCGAGCAGCGCGGCAATGGCAACGACGCCACGTCGCTTTCGCGCCTGTAAAGGGCCGGTCTTTCCAACGTTTTTGCCTCAGCGACGGCAGTGCAAACGCGCTTTATAATAAACCTATGGATCGCGCCATCGAGCATATACCGCCGGCGGAGCCGCGCCCCGGATGGGTCGCCCGGATTGAACAGCATAAGGGCGGCTTGACGCTGGCCTTGTCGGCCGTCTTTTACGGGGCGAGTTGGATGGTGTCGCTGCTGACGCCGTGGCATACGGCGGGCACCCTGATGCGGTCGGTGGGCGAGGCGGCGCTGGTCGGTGGGCTGTGCGATTTCATCGCGCTCAAGATGATTTTCGAGCGCCGCTGGTATCTGCCCAACTCCGGCGTGCTGCCGCGCAACCGCCAGAAGCTGATTGACGGCATCGCCGCGACGATCGAAAACCAGTGGCTGACTCCCGCGATGATCGACAAAAAGCTGCGCGATCTGGATCTGGTCAAGCGGCTGGGCCGTTACCTGGAAGACGTCTCATTGGAAGACGTGATCGACCGCACCCATCTGGCCGGCATCTGCCAGAGTATCGCCGGCTACGCCCGCTCGCCGCAGTTGATCGACTTTCTCGAACAACGGCTGGAAGCGTCGGCACCGCGTTCGGTGCGGGTCGCCAACGCGCTCGGTATCATCACCTACCGCAAGCTGAGCGAACGGATTGGCCGCGAGCTGAGCGGACTGCTGATCTCGCTGCCCACCAACGCCGAGCTGATCAAGGCGCTGGAGGAACGCCTGCACTTTTTGGGCGAGGAATTGCAGCAGCGCCAGAGTGCGACCCGCGAGGCCGCCTACCGTATCATGGACACCCTGGTCGAACATGCGGTAGCCGCCAGCCGCGGTGAAATCACGCGTATGGTCAGGGAAAATCTCATGAGCCTGTCCGATGAGGAAATCCGCCGCCAGATCGAAAGCCGCACCCGTACCCATCTGGACTGGATCCGCGTCAACGGCGGCATCTTCGGTGCTTTGTTCGGCGCCTTGTTTGGACTGCTCAATTACGCTGCCGCGCACAGCGCCGCGCTAATCGCCCTGATGCGTCTGCCCTGAGCCAACCCCTGACCCCTTGCCTCAAAGCGAAGGGAGAAGAAAAACCGTCCCCCTTCGCTTTTAGGGGAGGGGCCAGGTTGTCTGACTCGCCATAGCCGCGGCAGGATGATAGATGGGCGGTGGACAACAGGAGCAAACACGCAATGCAAATTCAGACTTTGGCGAGTGGATTTGGGCTGATCGAAGGTCCGCGTGTGGATGAGCAGGGGCGCTTGTATTTCACCGACCATGCCACCGACAGCGTGTGCCGGCGCAATCCTGACGGACGCATTGAAACCCTGGTCGCGGGACGCAAAAGCGTCGGCGGACTGGCCTTTTGTGAAAACGGCGGCCTGTTGATGTCCGGGCCGTCGCTGGCGCGCTGGGATGAAACGAGCGGCGCCATACAAGAGATCTTTTCAAAGTATCCGGGCCGCACCATCAACAGCCTCAATGACATGACCGTCGATGCGCAGGGCAGCGTTTATGTCGGTTCGATGAACTACAACGCACTCGATCGCGATGCCAAACCGGTGCCCGGCGATCTCTATCGCGTCGATCCAGGCGGCGCTGTGACGCTGGTGGGCGAGGGCTATCAGGTCAGCAACGGTCTGGGCTTCAGTCCCGACGGCAAGGTGCTTTACCACGCCGATTCGCCGCCCAAAACCATCTGGGCATATGACGTCGCCGTTGATCGCACGCTCAGGAATCGGCGCGTGTTTGCCAAAGTGCCCGAAGGCTATCCTGACGGCCTGGCGGTGGACGCCGAGGGCGGGGTGTGGGTGGCTGCGATTTTTGCCTACGAGCTGGTGCGCTTTAAGCCCGACGGCACAGTGGAGCGGCGGCTTAAAATCCCGTCGCGGATGGTGGTAAGCCTGGTGTTCGGCGGTACCGACATGTGCGACCTGTACGTGGTGACCGGCGACAACGTCGACCGTGCGCTGAAGGGCACCATCTTCAAATTGCGCTCCGACATCCCAGGCCTGCCGGTACCCAGAGCGAAGCTGTAGCGCCTGGTGAGCCATGCCTGGGCTCCGACATACTTTTTGGGGTTACGAGGGGCTCGATGTGGCCGATTAGCGCCGCCATCGGCGCCGGCGCCGCGGCGGTCTGCGGTCCAGCGCACCCCAACGCGGCAGTTCAGCACCCTCAACGATAGCGCGTGCGGCCAAGCGACCCGCGTGAACGCTCAACGCCACTCCGTGTCCGGCGTAGGCGCCCGCCACGATGACGGTGGGGCGGTCAGGGAGCCGTCCCAGGAGCGGCACTGCATCCTCTGTGAATGCGATCGGGCCGCCCCACGAGGCTGAAAATTCGACCTTGCGCAATCCGGGATGGAGTCCGCGCACGCGGTCCTCAAGCTGGGCCAGAGCCGCTCGTGGACTTCCCCGGTTTACGTCGCTTGCCTCAAGCTCCTGCGGGGACCCGAAGACCAGGCCCGCGCCGAAGACCACGCGCCCGTCGTCCATGGTTCTACCCCACAGGTACGGCAAATCAGTGGTGTAAAAAGGAATGCCTTCCGCCAGACCGATTGCTTGCAGTGTGGCGGCATCCAGCGGCTGGGTCGCGCAGGCGAAGGTAAGTGAGCTGTGCACGTTAACATGCTCAAGCGGGAGCAGTTCGGACAGCCAGGCATTGGCGGCCACCACGATGTATTCGGGATAAACGACCTGACGGCCAAATTCTATCGCCGGTTGCGGCGTGGTGACGATGCGCCGGACCGGCGTGTTCTCGTGCAGCGTCGCGCCGAGCCCGATTGCGGCGCGCAAAAGGCCAATGAGCAGGCGCGCGGGCTCCACGACTCCACCGCTGACCGTATTGGCAATGTGTATCGGTTGCCCCGCATCCTGCCAGGGCAGGAGCCGCTGGTTGTGACCCGCGCCGTGTTCGATCTCCCAACATCCGGGCAGGCGCAGGCCGCAGTCGATCGCCTCGGCCTTAACCAGGCGGTCGAGTTCCGGCACGCACGAATCGGCCTGTTCCAGCGGCCCCGCGGCCGTGCCCTCCAGAACCAGGCCACCGGTCCTGCCGCTGGCGCCTTCGCCGATGCGGCTGGCCTCGAAGATCGCGGCGCTGATGCCGCGCTTGGCCAGATGATACGCGGTCGATGCGCCGGTGAATCCGCCGCCGATTATTGCTACCTGCGCGGCCTCCACCTGGCCGCCGCGCTGCGGGACCCGCTCATATGTCCATGGCGTCGTGCCCCACTGTTTGCGGTCCTGCCCGATCATGCCGGCCTGCCTTACGGCAGCGCGGCCGCACCTGGTTTGCGCAAGGCATGGACTGCGCCGAGAATCTTCTGCGGCGGCGGTTGTTCGCGATAGTAGGGTGAGGTGAAAATCCATCTGACCTGCCCGCTTCTATCGACCAGCATGAAAGCCGGAATCGCGCTGTCGGGCTGATGGTTGCCATAGTGCTGCACCAGGCCCAAGGGTCCCAGCAGGCTTTCCGACGAATCGCTCAGCAGCGGGAGATCGGTGTGCAGAAAGCGCGCCAGCATCGTCGAGCGCTGCGGCGGGTCGGCACTGACCGCGACGATTTGGACGCCGGCATTGCGGAACTGCTCGCGCACACGCGTCAGTTCGCCCAGTTCGAACCGGGCGAAGGGGCAGAAGTCGCCGCGATACACCACCACCAGGGTGAGCGGACTGGCGGCGAACATGGCACTGTCGTGAATGACGTTGTTCTGGTCGGCCAGCCTGAAGTACGGAAATCTGTCGCCCATTCCTACTTTCAGTTTAAAAGGGGGGTTGCGCGTTCCGCGCAGCGTGTAGCTGACGAACCTGCCGCCGCCGATGGCGAAAGTGATGCAGGCCAGCAGCGCGAGCCCGGCGATAGCCAGCTTGGCATGCGGCGACCACAGTCCCAGCGCCACGCGCAGCGCGCCCAGTCCCAAAATCACGCCCAGCGCTATCAGGACGTAAGCCGGATAGGGAATCGCCAGGTGGATTCCGAGGGCGGGCGAACTCCAGAAGTTGGCCAATGTGTATCCGTAGCTGAAGGCGCCCGCCGCGAGCAGCACGATCGCCGCGATCACACGCATCGGTTGGGCCGGCGGCACTTGCCATGGTTCTTCGGCCGCTGCTTCTCTCCGCGCCTGCGCCGCGTTCTGCTCGGTCTGCGCGCTGCTTATCGCCGCGTCGGGTGCAGAGAACTCGGGATGGTGCACATCGTCAATCGTATTACTCATCAATCATCGAGCAGGGCTTCGAGCTGTTCGCGGGTGACGGTTTTGACTCCGCGCTGACGCCATCGCTCCCGCACCGCCGCCGCATTGGCCGGATCGATTTCATGGATCGCGTCGATGACGACCCAGGGAACCCGCCCGTGCTCGAGCAGGGCGTTGACCGCGTGATCGACGCAGACGTCAGTGTAAACTCCGTAGATCACCACATGCTCGTACTGCGCCGCCAGGCGCGACAGCAGTGAGCGCGCGTTGGCGTTGCCGGCGAGCACGTCGACGTCCTGCTTTTCGATGATCAGCTCCCCGCTATGTCTGAGCGCGTTTTCCAGCCGTTCATCATCCACTTGACGCGCGGGGATGGGATGGGGATTTGACGGCGCGGTTTCTTCCACTTTGCGCTGCCCCTCAGTGCCGTCCATGCAGTGGTCGGGCCACTTGCCGCCGTTGCGGGCCAATTCGCGGTCGCCGGGGAAATGGCGATCGGTGGAGCAGATGCGGCGGATTTTGCGCCGCTGCGCCAGCTCGGTCAGATGCCTGAGTGCGGGCAGAATCTTCTCGCTGCCGGGCACGTACAACGCGCCGCCCGGCAACATGAAATCGCGCTGCGTGTCGACATCGTAAAACAAGGTGCGTTCGGGGCGCAGTTTTTCCTGGGAGTTCATGACCAATCCTCCCGCTTCCGATACTAACTACCCAGCATAGCGCGTCCGGACGCGCCATTCACGCGCGTGCCGCCCGCGCAGGCAGATGGTTAAAAATGCTCGGGCTCGTGCTTGCGGCGGCTGTCGCGTTCGATCTGAACGGTCATGTGATGGATGTTGAAGCGCGCCAGCACCTCGGACATGTCGGACAGGATCCGATCGGAATCGGCGTGGTCGCCCACCACGGCGTGTGCCGAGAGCGCGAATTCACGCGCGCTCAGGCACCATACGTGCAAGTCGTGGACCTCTTCGGTGCCGGGCACACCGAGCAGACTGCGGCGCAATTCTTCCAAATCGATGTTGGCGGGAACCGCTTCCATCAGGATATCGACGCCCTCGCGAATCAGTCCCCACGACCCGTAAATGATCAACGCCGCGATGAACAAGCTGACCAGCGGATCGGCCAGATGCCAGTGCGTGAAATACAGCAGCGCGCCGGCGGCCATCACGCCCATCGAACCGGCCAGGTCGGACAGCACGTGCACAAACACCGCCCGCAGCGCCATCCCATGGCCCTGCTCCCGCCCACCCTGATAGGTGAACCAGGCCAGAAACGAGTTGACCATCAGCCCTATCGCGGCGATCAGCATGACGGGCAGGCCGTTGACCGGCTCCGGACGGCTGATGCGATGGAGGGCTTCGAAGATCAGAAAGGCGACCAGCACCCACAGGAACAGGCCATTGAGCAGAGCACCCAGGATTTCCGCGCGCAGGTAGCCGTAAGTCTTGCCGGCGCGCGCCGGCCGCGCCGCGATCCACAGGGCAAACAGGCTGAGCAGGATCGCCGCCAGATCGGTCAGCAGATGGATCGCGTCGGACAGCAGCGCCAGGCTGTTGGTGTAGATGCCGCCGATCAGTTCGGTGAGAAAATAGGCCGCGGTTACAGCCAGTACGATCAGCAGGCGGCCGGCATCTGCCCGATGGGTTTGCAATCGATTCCGTCCGGCGCGTGGTGGTCGTTCAATCGTAGCGGATAAGCGACAGACATTTCACCTCGCCCAGCCGCGCACGACCCCCCAGGAAGCCCAACTCGATTATAAAGGCGCAGCCCACGACCTGCCCCTTGAGCGTACCGACCAGTCCGATCGCGGCCTCCGCGGTGCCGCCAGTGGCGAGCAGGTCGTCGACGATCAGCACGCGGCTGCTGGGCGCGATGGCGTCCTGGTGGATTTCCAGCGAGTCGACGCCGTATTCCAACTGATACTGCTGGGTGACGCGATGGTAGGGCAGCTTGCCGGGCTTGCGCGCGATCGCCATCCCCACGCCCAGCCGGTAGGCGACCGCGGCGCCAACGATAAACCCGCGCGATTCAATCCCCAGCACCACATCGACCGCGCCCAGGAAGGGCGCAGCGATATTGTCCACCGTGGCCGCCAGTGCACGGCCGTCGGCCAGCAGCGGTGTGATGTCCTTGAAAACGATGCCGGGTTTGGGGAAATCGGGTATGTCGCGGATGAAATGCCTGAGTTCGTCGCTATTCATACGAGCCCCGGTCAAGGGCGCCTCCAGAGCCCAAGTGTGCCTGATGCTCGTCGGCCAAAAAAGCCGCGGCGGCGGTTAATAGCGGCTGCCGGCCGCCAGACGCGTCTGATCGGTGGCTGGAATCGGCGCCAGGTAAAGCAACGGGTTGCTGGCGATATTGTTGTGCCGCACCTCGAAATGCAGATTGGGACCGGTGGTATGGCCGGTGCGCCCGACCCGTCCAATCACCTGGCCGCAGGTGACCATCTGTCCTTCCCTGACCAAATTGGTCGAATCGTGCGCATACACCGTCACGTAATGATTTTCATGCTGGATGATAACGATCTTGCCGTAGCCGCGCATGCGGCCTGCAAAGATCACCCGTCCGCTTGCCGCCGCCATCACCGGCGTTCCAACCGGCGCCGCGATATCGATCCCTTCATGCATCGCGCCGTGGCGCAGGCCGAATCCCGAAGAGAGTGTGCCATGAGCAACCGGCCAATCAAATCTGGGGATTTTAAAGGGTAACGGAGCGGGCCCCAAGGCCGTGCGGGCCGGCGGACGAGGCGCGGGCGCGTGAATCAGGGAGCAGGATGTGGCCATGCTCAGCCCCGCCAGCGCCAGCATCCTCCCCCATCGCCGCGGTGCTGCTTTA
>Ga0070740_10003868_pt1 | contig 15320 bp, 13 predicted proteins | sample Coa_R2_FD_67286 | JGI IMG/M metagenome (GOLD analysis project Ga0070740, IMG submission 67286) | Surface soil microbial communities from Centralia Pennsylvania, which are recovering from an underground coalmine fire - Coalmine... | ecosystem: Environmental > Terrestrial > Soil > Unclassified ... | reverse complement strand
TTTATCCGCAAACGATTTCGGAAGGCAAACACGCCCTGACGTGGGATGAACTGAAAAAATTACAGCAAACGGGACTGTTCGATATTCAGGGACACACCTATAGTCATCCAAACTTCAAACATGAAAAAAGAAGGCTGTCAGCTGCAAGCTATGAAAAATTTGTGCAGCATGAATTAGTCGATTCCAAAAAAATACTGGAAGACAAGCTGAATATAAAAATTTCTTACCTGGCATGGCCGTTTGGCATTTATGATCCCTACCTGGAAAAACAGGCAGCTGACGCAGGTTATGTCATGGCATTCAGTATTGATGCACGTGCCGCCAATCGGAATTTCACGCCCATGGCTCAGCCGCGCTTCATGATTATCGATGCGCAATCCATGAAAACGTTTGCCGCGATTGCAAATAGCGCAAACATCAAAAAACCGGTGATGGCCAAGAATAGCCATTAAAATGCGAAAATGGATTTATTGACATGAAAATAACATTTTGGCATTAGTTAATGCCCGGATTTTTATGACCCCATGACAGCCAATCTACCAGCAGCCCGAAACCGCACAACGGCAAATGCTATAATAATAAATAGCAGCACGAGGAAACACATTATGCAAAGCTCTGACAGGGAAAAAACCATCAAACCTCTTTATGTTATCCGGAAAAAACCAGGTGCGAAAAGCAGCATATATGATGAACTGATAGCACACCTTGAGAACAAGGGTTTTTTGAATGAGCCGCATACGATTGAAATCAATGATGATGGCATCCATTTCCAACATAATCTCAAGGAAATCTCCATTTTTTTGTACGACTTCCTGCAGGATATTCTTGATCATGACAAAATCCATCGTCTCAGCTTCCTCTTTAAAGATGTTCCGCCTGGTTTCAACGAGTACTGGTTGTTTGACATGAAAGCCATTAATGAATCTGCAGGAATTGAGATTCATAAATATCAGCAGGATTCAGTGCTCAACAGGGCAAGGCAAAAAAGAAAAGCCGTAAAAGATCAATTCAAGGATACTGATTTTGAAGAAATGAAAATGCGGGATCATCCGGTTAAAGCAGAGCGCGCTTCCACTGCCAATAAACAATTGCTGGAACAGTATTCCCATCATGATGGCGTATGCATTGGCGAACATCATCACAGGCACGATCACAAAAAATTTCTTGTCTCGGCACTACCTTCGTTATCCAGAACCGGCATGACCGATTTATTTGTTGAATTCAGTTTCTACGACACACAAAATCAGTTATATCAGTATTTTCATGAAACAGGTTTGATGCCTGCTACCTTGTTGGCCTATCTGGTAATGGAAGACAAAAATCTTGGTTTAATTCCCAAAGATCAGGATGATCTGATTGCCACATACCAGTCTCAGCCCTATTCAAACCTGGGAATTGTTGTGATGGCGCAAATGCAGCAAATCAGAGTGACACCTATCGATCAGACAGATACCTATGACAGCATGAGTACCCACCTGGCGAAGGGTCTGGAGAAATTCGGCAAGAAACGTAATTTATCAATGAATCCAGCCGCAGCCGGGATTATTGAAGCAACCCGGAGAGAAAAATTCATTGCCCTGGTTGGCGAAGATCATAATATCACCAATGTTGCATCCAGGTCGCCCGGTCTTTCCGCCCTGCTGGATATCCCAAATATAAAATTGAATGATTTTGAAAATTTCGAGGAGTGTGATGCTTTTACGCGGGCACTTCTTGTACATAATATCAGTCGTGTGTTAATGGGAAAGCCGGTCAGGGTTTACTCTCAACCTGCTTATTTCCCTGAAGATGATCCTGTCACTTGTCAAAAACTGATTTATTTGCTGGAACTGAAGAGCGAGCTTGATGCGATTACATGGAAGGACAGGCATATTGCCATTCTCAAGCAACTGCTGGCCATGCTTGATCATGTGAACAATACAGATGCGATTAATTCGTTATTCCGATCCGCTGTGAATGAATTACAGAATGCTCATGCTGCCAACAAAAAAACGGATGAAATGCGGACATTCTATCTGGATAAATTTTTGCAGGGTACGGATGTAGTTAACTCTGGGTATCGCCGGGAAAATTTTCCTGAAACCTGTCCACCAATTTTGAATGTGCAGACAACACGGAAGAGCATTGATGCGACAGAAATAAATGAGTCGGAAAAAATTGATCAGGATACAATCATTGATACCATCAGAAATGAATACATCATACAGCGTAAAAGATTCATCAAAGTGATAAACGGAAAAAAATTGGCTACCATGTTTAATCCAGACCTACAGGCTGAGATGGCAAAAGGAATCAAGAATGAATTTCTTCAATTAATTCGCGATCATCTGCCGGAATTAAATGACAGCACCAGGTTAAAGCTATTAGAAGAGATAAAGAAATGGGAAAATGAAAAAAAATTCATCCGGCATTACCGGATCCCGCACTTTTATAACGTATTCATTGATACTGATACCTGGCGCGAATTAAAAAAACTATTAACAACACCTTTGCAGAGAAAAAGCAGTTTGCAGATCTGACTCTGATCAAAATACGCCAAAGCCAGTATTGAGATTAACTCCATATCATTTTCCTATCAATTGGTTCGCTCTCTCACTTTTCGGCAAAATGGCTTCCGGAACGGCCAAACAGAATTGATCGACGTAAGATTCTTCACAAAGAGCCATACTGGCCGAAATTACCATGAAAGCCTGCCTCTCACAGGTGAATACTGTTTCCCGGTTGGCATATGTTCAGGCATCGTAACCGTTTGGCCATGTACATTACCAAATGGTTACATTAAAATTATTAAAGATCAGCGTACAATTTAAAAATGATCCCCAATTAAGGAAGCATGAATATGGATATTAAATGGAAATCAAAATTACTATTAGCCTTAATTTGCACAATTCCCGCTATTTCATTCGCTGCAAGCCAAAACACGATTACATTTAATAAATATGAAAATGCTGCTTGTAAGGACTATACCGGTACATGGACAGGATTCATTGTGGAACCCAAGTCAGCTAAATCTTGGCCTTTAGACGTAAGTTTATATAGTGCGAATTCAAAAATGATTGGAAATATTGATTCCCCCTCTCTAGGGATGGAAAAGCCACACAAAAAAATCTGGGCTAATTGTAAGAATGGAAAACTGACCAACATATTTTGGGGTGATAAAGGAGGGTGTGGAGGCTATTCCCAAGAAGGATTTCTAACAGACCAAAATGCTTTGATATTGAAATTACATTATGAAACTCTAAATGAAGACACTTATTACTTAGCATTCTTGAAAAAAGAAAATTCCAATTATTCATTACCAACTCCAGCAAATGAAAAGGATTTAGAGCCTGGAATAGTAAAAACATGCCATGCAAAATGGCAACATTAAACTGGACTGAGGGCCACAACATCCATAAAAAGATTATTCCTAGTAATGATTAATCCTTATTCTAAAATGCCTGTGATTTTTATTGGGCACGGCTCACCCATGAATGCCATTGAAACAAATGAATTTACGTTAAGCTTGGTATCATTGGCGAAAAGCATTCCACAACCCCGCGCAATTGTTTGTATCTCAGCGCATTGGTTAACTGAAGGGACATGGGTGACACACATGTCTAATCCAAAAACGATACATGATTTTTATGGCTTCCCCAAAGCGCTTTTTGATGTTCAGTATCCTGTGCCAGGATCGCCTGAGATTGCTGAATTGATCATGACAACTGTAGAAAAACCCAAAATACATCCTGATGATGAGATGTGGGGAATAGATCATGGAACATGGTCTGTGATGCGGCACTTATATCCTGATGCAAGTATTCCCACCATTCAATTAAGCGTCTATCTTGAACAACCTGGAGAATATCATTATCGAATGGGAAAACAGCTGCAATTTCTTCGTGATCATGGTGTGTTGATTGTAGGCAGCGGGAACATTGTTCACAATCTTCCACGTATTATCTGGGGTGACAATCCCAAGCCATACGACTGGGCAATTGAATTTGATACATGGATCAAGGAAAAATTACTTGCAAGAGATAATCAAGCTATAATAACGCAATACACAAATTTTGAAGCTGGAAGATTGAGCGTACCTGTTCCAGATCACTACTTCCCATTACTCTATGTATTAGGCGCAACGGATCAAGATGATGATCTTTCATTTGTGTATGAAGGAATACAAAACGGCTCCATTTCTATGCGCACATTGAAGTTTGGATAATTAAATAGCGATGTCAATGTCGATATTTAAAACTGGAAAAAGGATATTCTTTATTGTTCATGGTTACACAAGTCCGACTGCAATTTGAAATGTAACTTTCAATTTTATTAAAATATTAACGATCCAGTGAAGTGTTGCTTCGCGTCTTTACTTAAGTAGATGTAAATCTTTTCTCAAAAAATACATGCTTGAATTTTTATCAAAACCCTTTCGTTCAAACTCAACTGTAAAGCCTAATTTTTTATAGAATTCTAACGCTTCAAAATCCATCGTGTTGACTGCAATGAAATTGCAATGACCATCTTGAGCCAATTGTTCAGCATCTTTCATCAATTGCGAGCCATATTGCATGCCGCGCAAGGTCTCATCAATCCATAACAAGTCAACATAGAGACAGCCATAATAAATATATCCAGAACATCCACCTTTGATCTGATGCAGGTCGTCTCTGATAAAAAATGCAAATGGCTTTCCTGGCGGAAATCCTCTCACCTTTTTTGCATGCTCAGAAATGCCTTGCCAAATAATTTTTGTGTCATTATGTTCAGGCGCTGGATCATAAGAAATTGTGTACTTCATATTTTCATTTACTCGATTTTTATCTGTTCGTGGACATTGCCACCGACCTGGATGTTATTTGGCATTTTATAAGACACAATCATTTTCATCGAGAGGATGTACGTCTTGTCTCGAGGTTTAGCGTTCTTTATGGTTACGCCATTTAATGAAATGGGTATCACCTTTTAGGGGTATCAAAGTACCCCCTAAAATGCCCCCAAAACACACTGGATGTTGGGGGTATCAGTTGGACATGGTAGGACGCTGATTAAATAAAAAAGGCCTTTATTTCAGGCCCTTAGGATGTTTTTGGATGTCTTTAAATCAGAATTCAGTGGGGCGGCGGGAATCACTGTGGGGGTTTTTCTCGGGTTTTTGGCTGTGGGAGTGATTTTTGGAGTGAAAATTGTACCCCTGCGTGTACCCCGTGAAATTGGTACTGGCGGGGGAATTGAACCGGCAGCCTATGTACGCTGTTCGCGAACAGCGAACGCCTAACTATAACAAATCTTAAATTAAGTGTGTTCGTTTATTTTCAAAATATTTAATTAATTTATTTAATACATCGCTATGAATTTCTCCCCCACTTTGCTTTAACTGCCAAAGTGCGACTTCAGGAAACTCAAATAAAATTTGCGCTCTTTTTAAAGTATTGAATTCCTTACTTGCACCCGCTTCAATTCGTTGTAAAGTGGATTTTTTAATTTCAAAAGCTTTAGCTAAATCATGTTGAGATATACCTAATTCATTACGTAATTTAGTAATTTCATTAGGATCGAAATTACTTCGATAAACAGCTTCAAAAATAAAACTCGATGGCCCGCGTTTCCCAATAGAACCTAACAGAATGATAGGATTTTTTTCACTGGGAGAAATACCTTGAGAGTGGCAATAATCCTCATAAGCAGGATTAGATTTATCGGGAATTCTATCTTGCATTGATGGGAATAATTTATTTTTTTCAGATTCATGATGTAATTTAAAAAGACTAAGTTCCGGTCCAATGGGAATGGCATTTTTAGAACGAGCATATCTTTTATCGTAAACCAATTCAAAACGATTGGATTTTTTGTTATAAGTTAATTCTCCGACAAAAATTCTTCTTTTTCTGCCTTCATGAAAAATCTGTAATCGATTTTCGTCGAGATTAACTTGATGATTCATTTTTAAGCTCCTCATATCGCTTCTCGATTAAGGTTGTAATCGCGATCTTCATTAAATCGCTACAAAAACTTTCATCTATTAGCTGATAAAGCTGAGGCATCTTGATACTTTCATAGAATTCATTGATTTCATCTGAATAGCCTAGTCGTTTTAATTCTTTTACATAGTCACGCATACTTGGCTCAAATGTTTCACTTGTACTGATTTTTCCTTTTGGACTGAAATCAGCTTTTAACATATTTCCAGATTCAAGGCTTAAGTAAGAAACGTTGTCATAGATTGGAGAGAGCGACATACTTTTTGCTGTTAAAATGAATGCTAAATTTCTTCCATGCCGATCATGATTGCCAATTAATGCGTCAAATAATATAGTTTTAATGAGAATGCTAACATCATGCGGACGGCCAGTTTTTTCCATTATCGCACGAATAATTCCTTCGCAACTATGCTGATCATCAGCTCGATGGTGATAAATATGCTGTAAATCAGTAGGGATATCTTTTTTGATAAAGTTTTTTGTTACAAATGTAGGATCATCGTTAAAATTAATGAAATAAAATTCCGCTACTGGAATACCTAATAATTTGCCAATCTGATTACATAAATATTCCACTTCTGGAAGCTCTGGAGCCTCATCTTGTCTCATTTTTAATATGTAGGATTCACCATTGAGATCAGCAGAATATTTTTTGAACTTGCCATGAAAGAAGCTTGTGTTTTGGGGAGCTAAATTGGACTCTTGGTCAGAGGCGCTCGATCTTCTTTGTAGGCTTAAAAATTTGGCTGAGCTGGGTGCAGCAAACCATTCCATAAAGCATTTAGGATGCAAACCATAATGCGCAGAATCTAGCTCAACAATTTCTATCAAGCATTTGAGGCACTTCATATTTGACTCATTATAACTGGTTTATATATAAATCAATTATAAGTTAGTTTATATATAAATCAAGTTTGTTATGACTTATATATGAATCAACTTAGATTTACTTGAGGATATAGGCGGATTAGGTTAGATGTTGTTAGATAAAAAGTAAATATAAAAGCCATTATTTACAAAAACTTATTGAAGCAATCTGATCTCTCTGTATGTGTAATGGCGACTGGAATCACTGTGGGAATTTTTCTCGTTTTTTAGTTGTGGGATAATGTTTTGGTGAAAATATGCACTGCTGCGTATACCCCGAGAACTTGGCACTGGTGGGGGAAATTGAACCGGGGTTAGAGGTTATTTGGTATGATAATAGCTTAAAAGGGTAGAAATATATAATGGCTAAAGAAAAATTCCTATACCCCTTCAGTCAATGCATTACCAACCAGTCACCTTGCGTGTCACATGGTAGTGAAGATTTTATTGTTATCTATGCTGTTGAAGATCATGATATATCATATCACGAAGATAGTATAATTTTTGGGTATTTAAATGCAGCTGAAAGGTTAATTCAATCACTATATTCTAGAGATCATGCAGGGAATAAACCCCATGCAGGTGATGATAGGATTTCACTTCCACTTCTTCACTTATATTCTCATGCGCTAGAGCTTTCTTTAAAATCCACAATTACAACAATTTCCAATCACGCTACTATATGCCAGCGAATAAATAATATCCAAGATACTATAGAGAAGACCTTGTCTTCGCATAGCTTGGGAGCTTTGGTTGATGCATTAATAAAAATAATTCCAAATGATAAAAATAATCAGCATTTTTTTAAAGAATTTGAAGCCATTGCAGAGTTCATAAAAGAATTCGATCAATATGGCGTAGACTCAATAAGTACACGGTATATTTTACAAAAACGAAAACAACAAAAACATGAGATTTACAAAAAGCAGTCATTCCTCATACCTAGAAATATGCATGAGAATGTTAAGACCATATTATATAGTCTAGCTGATTACATTGAAGGCTCACATCTGTGGTTATGTCAAAATGGTGACTTCTCACAGAAAAAAATCGATGAGCTTAATTCAGTCTTATCAACAATGAAAAAATACGAGGAAATATTCTCTAACTATAAGCGTGATCACGATAAATATCCATACGACGTGGATTCACATCATATTATTATATGGGATGAGAAAACGTTAAATAGTTGTCGTAAACAAAATAAACTCGCGATTGATTTAATAAATAAAATATCAACTCTGGATAATAATGAGATTGCACAACTAGTTTTAGGTCTTAATTTCGCTGATGGTATTAATAGCTGGAAATTGAAAAGCATTAAGAAAATTTGCATTGAGGAAAATATTGATACTATCGAACGATATGCACTTTCATATCGTGAAGCCACGAAAATACTATGTGATCATATTGATTATTTGAAGAGATATTTGCTGACATAGCTAGCTTAGATTCAATAATGCGAAATCCTGACCAAAAATCACTACAAAACTTTATAGCTAAAATATATTTGTATAATAGCTATAATATTCATCAACTTAAATTCATTATAAGTTCTAATTTGGCGTACATTACCTATATGATATAATCCAACTATATGTCCTAAATTGGCGTTTACAATCTGCGCACCAAATACACTGACAGCATCGAATTTAAAGCCCTCAGTCGCATCAAAGCAACTCGTAGCACCGTTGTATTGCGCAAAGACTTAAATAACTTGGGCTCTTACCGCCAAGTTAGCCGGGCTATCAATAAACTCATAGCAGAAAAACGGTTAGTAAAAATTGGAGCTGGTATTTACGCAAAGGCTTACCTCTCAAAGTACTCAAACATTCCATTAATCAAAAATGGCACTGACGCGGCATTAAGAGAAGCACTGAAACGTTTAGGTATCGATTTTGAACCAGTCACCGCAGAGAAAGAATACAACGAAGGCACATCAACACAAGCTCCCGTACGTAATATTGTTAAACTGAAAAGCCGCTGTCGTCGTCGCATCGCATATAAAAAGAATGAATTAATCTTTGAAAAAAAGCATCAATGCTAAATGAAAGGGCTTACACCCACCCGTCCGCTCCGGACCACCCAATCCACTGCTGTCGGTGTGAGTGGGTGGTCCGGAGCGGACGGGCGGGCGCAAATCAGCCCGGCTCTAGGGCTCAACTCATTTTTACCTGCCTAATAGCTTTAGACACCCTATTAGGCACCACATGAAATAACAAAATACCCTGATCCAGTCAGAATTGATGCCTATAGATATCAACTCAATGTTGGTGTCTTTAGGCATCAAGACATGTTACCTGATTCGTTTAACTCACCCATATTCCTAACTGCGACGATGCGCCTGACCACCTTGTTATGCTTATCGGGACGATGTAACGGGGTGGTCAGGCGCATCGTCGCAAAGTGAATCGCTTGAAACCTGCATGGTTATTGGGTTTTCTTTCGAAGCTGTCCGGATTGAAAATCCGGACGGTAAAGAACAAAATTTCAACAATTTTATTAACAAAGATAGAGTGCCTATTTAATTTTGCATCTCTTCCAACCCAATTAGCCGTAACAACGTCACAATCCTCACCCAACTTCAAAATCCAAAGTAACAAAACCGTAACTTGTGACAGAAAACTCGTAACATTACAAAGTTAATCTTTATTCCAGATAGTGTTCCCAAACATAAAATTCCTGCACTAATCAGCATGCACGTTTGACCATCCAATCATGTTTATCGGTACGATGTGAGTGGGTGGTCAAACGTGCATGCATGATTGTTTGCGTAGATAAGTGAATAATTGATTTAATGAATAGCACGGAAAATCCCCGGAATTCACTTCCGGAGATTTTCCGGTCAAAGTTACGGATAAAAAACGTAACTAAAACCTATCTAGTAACACTCTACATATGATCATTCATGCTTTGTGACGTTGTTACGCTTGAATAACCAGAAAGATAACGTGAAAAAGCATCAGCAAACTGTAAAAACAAATATCCTTTTGCCGTTGTTGCTCCTAATCGAATTGTATTACTAACAATACCAAATTCCTTCAAACGACTGGCTACTTGCCGTGGCGTAATAGACTGCCCACGATTATAAGTTGCCCAGGGCTTTTCCACGTCGCTGCAAAGTCCCGCAATCAGATCAGCAGTTGAGATACGATCCGTCTGTTTAGTTTCAATGATCTCCTCAATATCAGCCAAAAGCTCTATACTCAAACTCTGTGATCGTTCAACACCACCAGATATTTTTATTGCTGCAGCGCGCGCACTCTTAGCCCACTCATCACTCGCAACTTCAGCAATTGCAAGTAATGGCTCCCAATTATCTTGTGCTCTATCATTGAGACAATCGGGCAACATTGACTTTGCCACCCGAACAATATGGGAGTAATCATAAGCAAATCGAGCCAGCTTAGATGCCATTCTCTGAAACAAATCCGCCTCCGCATGTCGTAGTCTCTCAACTGCTTCATCCGGTTTTCTGCGTCGTAATTCCAGTTCAATTGCTCTATCCATAATGGTGTCAGAGAGCCTGCCAATCCCAGCTAGTGCTTTCGCACCCCAAACAAAAAATGTTTTTGGTACAAACTCTTCACCTACTGCCCGCACAATCATTGCAGAATCGCGAGTATGACCACAATTAATCAAGCCTCGTAATTCCTCATTTTCACGCATAAACGTATCGGCTTCATCTATCAAGAGAGTTGGATGCCATAAATCAATCGAACGAAATAATGCAGCCGGCGTAATATTAGAAGCTGCCAAAGGACGATTGACGAGTTTACTCAGCAAAAAGAGCAACTGACTTTTTCCACAGCGTTTTTCAGGTGCTGTGATGATAGCTAGCGGCGCTACTTGAATTACATCAATAAACCAAGTCATTGCAACCCAAAGTGTCACCGCTATCACTGTTTCATTTTGGCAGACAATAAAACGTCTGACAGTCGTTGCAATTTCATCAAGCAACTCAGATGGTGTGATAGGCTCATTCCATAGCTCAATCTCCTCATATGGAGCAGATGTGTCAGTTTGTGTATTAGTTTGTGCATTCTTTACCAACTTATCCAATGTTGCAGGCCGTATACTTAAACCTTCAGCACTAGCAATTCTAACGCGATCATACGCAATCGGAGAAAGCTCGGCCAATTTACGAATAATTTCTATTTCTTGAATATTCATAATGGTTTCTCCTTAAACATTTTCTCTACTGGCATTAACACGCTCTTGTATCCAAGCATCAATTTCTGACGCCAGCCAACCAACGGCTCGTCCACCACCTAAATCAATAGGTGGTGGAAAGGTTCCGGCAGCAATGCGAGCGTAAATAGTGGAGCGCGAAAGTCCTGTCCGCGATTCAACTTGTTTGCGACGTAAAATAATAAAAGATGGGCTTTCTTTAGTCATCATTTGCTCCTAACAGAATAATTAGGAAGTCATGATAAAAATACTCAATAATAACTACGAGGCAGATGAAAAATTTTTATTTTTCCGGAAAAATTTTTCCGCATTATTTTCCGGAAATTTAGAGAAGGATTAATTGGCAAATCTATGCAATATAGCTAGTCTCAAAAAAATACTCATGTAATTATTTAGTTAAAAAGAAAATATCATACCCAGCGGCATTGAAAACACACAATTTAATCAATCACAGATTATGTAGTGTATAATTATTATAAAGCCAGAAGGATATTGATGATGTACAATTTTATATTGATAATCACTTTGGCCCTCATTCCAGTAACAACGCTTGCTGATTCCGCTGACAATCAAATAACTGAGGAAAGTTATCTTTCAAATGTCGGTAATTGCCCGTGCCCCTATAACACGGATAAGGCAGGAAATCTATGCGGTAAACGCAGTGCGTGGTGTCGATCAGGAGGCGATACTCCTGAATGTGACGTTACTAAAATTACCAATCAACTTAAAGAAGAGTGCAATGAGACTGTAACAACATCTCCCGCTCCATATAATAATCAAATCTCCGAAGATGAGTACCTTGCACATATTGGAAATTGTCCGTGTCCCTATAACATAGACAAGGCAGGAAATCTATGCGGAAAGCGTAGCGCCTGGTGTAGACCTGGAGGATACTCACCCGCATGTGACTTAACTAAAATACCACAAGAAATAATCGAGGATTGTAAGTACAATAAATAATCAGAAGTTAAATTTTATTATTTCTTCTTTTGTTCTGTCATTTCAGCGATAGCAAGAGATTCAAGTTGTTTACGTGATATATCAGTTAATAGAAATTGGGTAAGTGGCCTGGTTGTTTTGCGGATAGTTTCTTCCCCACGGTCCCCAGAAACAAAAATAGCATCTGCCATTACTCGATAAGGTATGCTTGTTTTCTGTTCGCGTGCCCAGATGTTGAGATCAATAAATGGAAGCACACCTAGCCGGTACCAACTTTGAAAATTAGTGTTTTTGTAAAGATCGATATCTTCAATTTTTACTGACATTGATTCACGACAGTGTTTTAGATAATTTTTAAAATCTTCGATTAACAGATTATCTGGTACCCCGAGATCGATCCATGCAACATCCCAGAACTCCTCAAAACGAATTGATGAATTGCCAAGTTTATAAATTGATTCATTGCCATAAGAAGGTGCATTGACATAATCACCTTCCTGTTCGTTAAAAGCATGATCCCAAAATTGTTGCGCAGTTTCTAATTTGATTGGGCAAATTGTCTTAGCAACGAGAGCATAATCCATAAGCGATATAGATCGTATACCAGAATGAGATCGATTTTCTGAAAATAATCTTTGAAATGGTTGAATACCTTCAAAATCCTTCCAGATATCATTGGTCATTATATCTATGATTGGATTGTCTCTCAGTACCTTCAGGAATCTATCGAAATATGTTATTAGATTGTCTTCATAAGGTTCTTCATCAAAAATAAAATCATGATAATTACCACATCTCGCTAGAGAATAGCGTCCATCAATTTGCTGATACCAACCTACAGCAGTTAAATTTTTAGCTCCTTCATATTTTTCTAGCCGAAACCAATCTGGCAACTCTGAAACGTGCTTTATTCTTTTCGTCATTATTGTTTTTCTTCTGTTTTTGACTGCATCAACCCATCCAAATAATCCGCCCAATACTGCATCATCTTTCTGCGCTCCGGCAAATATTCCGCATAATTGTAGGCAGCACGAATATCATTTCGCTCGGAATGGGCTAACTGTCTTTCAATCGCATCACGATTCCAACCTTGCTCATTTAACAGCGTAGACGCCATACTGCGAAAGCCATGCCCTGTCATTTCATCAGACGTATAACCAAGGCGACGAAGCGCACCTGTTACTGTATTCTCTGACATAGGACGATGAATCGTACGTACACCGGTAAAAACGTATTTACCATGTCCAGTAAGCGATTCAACTTCTTTCAAGATAGCTATTGCTTGCATTGAAAGCGGCACAATATGTACCGATCGCATTTTCATTTTCTCAGCAGGAATACGCCACTCTGCGTTTTCAAAATTAATCTCTTTCCATTCTGCTTTACGTAATTCTCCAGGACGAACAAAAACCAGCGGCGCCAATCGTAATGCACATTTGGTGACAAAGAAACCTTTGTAATCATTTATTGCACGTAACAAATCGCCAATCGCTTTGGGATCAGTAATAGAAGCAAGATGACGCTTTTTAACAGGCTCTAATGCGCCACGCAAATCAGCCGAAGGATCGCGCTCAGCGCGCCCGGTTGCAATCGCATAACGAAACACCTGGCTGACATTTTGATGCGCTCGATGCGCTGTCTCAATCGCGCCGCGATTTTCTATCCGTCGCAGCGCCGCTAGAATTTCCGGCGCCATGATTTCAGAAATTGGTCGCTTGCCAATCCACGGAAATATATCTACTTCCAATCGGCGTAAAATGCGTTCACCATGCACAGGTGTCCAGCGTGAAGAAAATTTTGCGTACCATTCGCGCGCCACAGGTTCAAAACTATTTTCACCTGCCAAGACTTTTGAGCGTTTAGTTAATTGTTTTAGCAAACCGGGATCTGTCCCATTGGCAACCAGCTTGCGTGATTGCTCGCGGCGTTCACGCGCCTTTGCGAGTGTGATATCGGGGTACACACCCAACGCCAACAGCTTCTCTTTCCTATTGAACTGATATTTAAACCGCCAATACTTCGAACCGTTGGGATGAACGAGTAAATATAACCCTCTCCCATCAGACAGCTTATAAGCTTTCTCTTTAGGTTTTGCAGTACGCACCTTGGTATCCGTGAGCAGCACGGGGTATCTCCCTTTTCAATGCACGAAATATACCCCTCGTATACCCCGACATAGGTCGGCTTATAGGGGTTTTCTTAGGAATCAGTCGGAAGAAGGGTAAGACGAAATTTCTTATTTATCAAGGGGTTTAAGACGTTCTTGGAACACTCAAGAATTTATAATTATGGAGGCGGCGGGAATTGAACCCGCGTCCGCGAACCCTCTACTATCGGGTCTACATGCTTATCCAGTCATTTAGTCTAGCCACTTCACCACCGGCCGGAAGGTTGTAAAAGCGGCGAGTCCTATTTGATTTAGCAGTCTGATCTCGGACAGATCAAACAGCGAGCTTGTAAGCTATGACCACCCTAGCCCGCTTTCGCGAGCATCCGCCCGTACAAGCACGGTCGGTGGATGGGCTAATGCTGTTTTTTAGGCAGCTAACGCTAGTTTTTGGAATCTAACGTCGTTTTTAGCGATGCGTTTTGATTTGGCATCTATATGTTTTGTAACATTTTTTACGAGGTTAGCTACATCCTCGGCATGCACCTCAAGCTTCGTAATCCACGTCGAAACCAGGTCGCCCCCATTTAAAATTATAGTCCATTAAACGGCTTGTTTATTAAAACAGACTTAGCAAATCTTATCAGTCCTGCAGAGAATATCAAGAATCCAGGATTCGGATTTTGCAACGGCGCGACGACGCCTGGTGTATGCCGATCATCTGCTCAACTGGCATATCTTCGCGGCTGGATAATGACATATGCGACATTTTTTCCTCCGGTTTTGTCAGGTACACTATTCAGAATGCCTTGTTTCGCTGCTGCCATCGATCAGAAACATATTAAACGGATTGCACCTGCAAACAGGAACGGATACGAGAATGCGGCATACTGGACCGCCAGGAAAGCAGACAATGCAAAAAAGCATGACATACAGGATAATTCGCGACGGCTTTTGGTTGTCTCTGCTGCTGCATTTTTTATTATTCCTGAGCATATGCACTGTTGTCACCCTGCAGCCGGAAGAAGAGACGCCGCATAAATCCCCGCATTATTTTGTGCCCTCCTACATGTATACCGGCTCGATCAAACCAACGGTACAACAGCACAATTCAACCGGCACACAAAGCAACCCGCTGCCAGACAATGCGAGCCTTGCGCAAAATACCGAAAACACGCCGCCCTCCAGAAGCAAAGCGGAAACGGAAACTGATCAGGGCGCGGTAAATATGGCGAACGCCGCCAGCACCCAGG
>Ga0070740_10003866_pt1 | contig 15329 bp, 17 predicted proteins | sample Coa_R2_FD_67286 | JGI IMG/M metagenome (GOLD analysis project Ga0070740, IMG submission 67286) | Surface soil microbial communities from Centralia Pennsylvania, which are recovering from an underground coalmine fire - Coalmine... | ecosystem: Environmental > Terrestrial > Soil > Unclassified ... | reverse complement strand
GCTGCTACCGGGTATGATCCTGTTTATGGGGCAAGGCCGTTAAAGCGCGCCATACAGTTTCATATTGAAAATCCTTTGGCACAAGAAATCTTGTCCGGTAAATTCATACCTGGCGATACAATCCATGTAGGATTAAATAAAGACCGTATCGAATTTACCAAGGAAAAAGCAACGGTTTGATTTAACGATACTAGCGTCCTCAACCATACATACCGATAAAGGATGACATATATGTATAAACACATTCTATTCGCAACTGACTTAACGGAAGATACTGAATATCTGCTTGAAAAAGTCCGCACCATGCGCAGTTTTACCGGTGCGAAACTCAGTCTGATTCATGTTGTTGAGCCGTTGCCGGGCTATAGTTATGCCTACCTTGGGATTGAAGATATCGAAGGCCAATTGCTTACCGAAGCGCGCCAATCCATAGAAAAACTCGGCGGTAAATTAAATGTGGGATCGGGTGATCAATATATTGAAGTTGGGCCAACAAAAACCAAAATCCTCAAGACCGCTGAAGACATCGGTGTGGACCTAATCATATGCGGAAGTCATGGCCGTCACGGGTTATCGCTTTTGCTGGGTTCTACCGCAAATGCCATTCTTCATGGCGCGAAGTGTGATGTGTTAACCGTACGTTTACCAGAAGAGCAATAATTAGCATACATGGAATACAAAGACTATTACGCTGTTTTAGGTGTAGATAGAAAAGCAACGCAGGATGATATCAAGCAGGCCTATCGGCGCCTTGCCAGAAAATATCATCCTGATGTCAGCAAAGAAGCAAATGCGGAAGAAAAATTCAAAAACCTGCAGGAAGCCTATGAGGTTTTAAAAGACCCCGAGAAACGTGCTGCATATGATCAGCTTGGCAGTAATTGGAAACAGGGCCAGGAATTCAGGCCGCCGCCGGGATGGGATGCCAAAACCCATTTCTATACATCGGATGATAGCGGTGCTTTTTCTGAAAGAGATTGGGGCGGGTTTAGCGATTTTTTTGCAAATTTATTCGGCCGGTCCGAGTCGCGGTCCAGGTCTCATGGTGATGAGTTTTCCAGGTTCAGGCAGCGCGGCAATGATGAACATGCAAAAATCAAAATTACTCTGGATGAAGCGTTTCACGGCACCACTAAAACACTCCAGTTGCAAATGCCTGAAATTGATTCATCCGGTCAAATTCGTCAATCATTGCGAACAATCAAGGTGAATATACCAGCAGGCGCTATAGCAGGGCAGCAACTACGTCTTGCAAAACAAGGTGGTCCGGGAATGAATGGCGGTGAAGCTGGCGATCTTTACCTGGAAGTTGAAATTCAGCCTCATCCGCTGTTTTCGCTGAAAGATAAAGATGTCTATCTCACCTTGCCGGTGACGCCCTGGGAAGCAGCACTGGGTGCAGAAATCAAAATACCCACCTTGGGCGGTCGTGTTGGATTAAAACTGGCACCGAACTCACAGTCAGGTCAAAAGCTGCGATTAAAAGGGCGCGGTATGCCAGGCAAGCCGGAGCCGGGTGATCAATATGCCATATTGCAGATTGAAACCCCTCAGGCTAACAATGATGAGCAGCGTCAATTATATGAGAAAATGTCACAGATGATGCCGTTTAATCCTCGAAGTCACTGGCAGGTGTGAGAGATCGTATGGTAAAACATGAACTGATGATTGTTGCAGATTATTCTCAAGAGACATTCCTGACTCTGGATGAACTATGCCAAATTTGCCAGATTTCAACAGACATCATTCATGATCTGGTTGCCTATGGAATTATTCATCCAACCCATATCAATCATTCCGAGTGGATGTTTGATCTCACCGAACTACAGAAGATAAAGACGGCATTGCGTTTGCAGCGTGATCTGGAAATCAATCTGGCGGGGGTGGCGCTGGTGCTGGATTTGCTGGATGAACTCAGGGAATTACGACAGCAAGCTGAAATACTCGAGCGGCATACTTCACGACATTAGTCCAAAGCATGAGATTGCGGCGCGGCAGGACAGGCGCCTGAGTGTGCGATTCAACAATGATATTTTTGACGGCATCACCAATCAAAAGGACAAGATATTGCTAAAAAGTCTATTGCTGGGGACGACATTCATTCTGATAATGTGCGCAAGCGCTATGGTTTGGGCGAATTATTATCGTCCGCTGCTGGTGCTGGACATGCGGAATTCACCTGAATTACCCAAGCATTTCCGGACAACTTCAAATGTACTGCCCCAATCAGTCAATCCGACAGGATTGGCTGAATTGCACGCTGCCGGGTCAGGGCAGTTTTCTGCGTTGGCATTCAAACTGGCTCGCGAGCGCATGCAGACAGACAAACTGCTTGTAATTGATTTGCGCCAGGAATCGCACGGGATGTTAAATGGGAATGCCGTAAGCTGGTATGGCCCGCGCGATGCGGCAAATGCCGGAAAATCACCTGAACAAATTGAGACGCGGCAATCCCAGCTTTTGATCACATTGGGCGAAGATGAAATTGCACTTGTGAATCAAATAGTGAAAAAGTCAGATGAAGGAGAAATCGAAAAAGTCAAACCGATTGAATTTCTGGTCCATCAAACATCTACCGAGCAGGAATTCCTCTCCGGAATGGGTGTGAGATACCAGCGCATTTACGTTCAGGACTTTCATGCTCCCGCTGCTGATCAGGTCGACCGTTTCATCAGTATTGTCAATGAGCTGCCTAAAGATGAGTGGATTTTTTTCCACTGCCGCGGCGGCGTTGGAAGGACGACAGTTTTCATGGCGATGTATGACATGATGCGTAATGCCAAAAAGGTTTCGTTTGCAGACATCATGGCACGCCAGACTGCATTAGGCGGTAAGGATTTAACACGGTTGCCAAACAAGAAAAATTTCAAATATAAATGGGCAGTGAACCGATTGAAATTTTTACAACAGTTTTATGCATATTCCCGCACTAATACTGATAATTTCCAGACACTCTGGACGGAATGGAAACAAATAACCAAGTCCACCTAAAATGAAAATCGATCAGCGAATCATTAATGAAATGGATGTTCTTTTTGAAGAAGCCAAAGAAGATATCTATTGCCTGAGCATGCTGCTGATGGCTGGTGCACTGCTTAAAGATAATGCGTATTACAAAAAAAATATTTCAGCAATGATGGATTTGCTTGATGGTATTGCATTCATCAATGCAGCCGATTCTTTCAAGGCATGGATTTATGGACGAATTGTGTTTGCCGCGGGTCTGATGCGGGATGAAGTCAATGCAGCAAATGCCTGTGTGCGTCTCAGGGAATTATTGGTTAGCCTGAAAACAGCCGATGCTTATTCCTGCTGGGCCTGGGGATATCTTGCCGGGATCAACCACGAAGAATATATGTTTGCAAAAAACCGCATGCGTCGGGAATGTGAGAAGTTATCAGCAGATCATGCTGCACACAACTCACAGGCGCATTTATCGAATGCCATTTGGGGGTGGATCATGTGTCTGCTGGCAGCATCAGCTGCCAGGGATGATGAAATGTATGATGATGCATTTTCCCGGATACTAACTTTGACACACCAGCAAACAGTCATGGATGCATTATCATTTGGCTTGCTTCGGTCTGCTGCATCAAATGATTATCCTGCGTGGGCTCTGGCAATGGTACGTCTTGCAGCTGCAAGACATGGCGATGCGCAACGTTGCACTGAACTTGCACAGCCAGTCATGACGGCAATTACCGAATCCCTCGCAGCGGAGGCAAGGTATGAATATATTCTCGCCTCTTTGACTAATGCGGTGTCATGTGAACCCGTGTTATTTACCTGATTTCCTTGCGCTGCCTTTTACTAGATCAGCCGGATATTTTTGACTGTTGAGAATGAGCTTCTCCTTGATGGCCTTGCTTAAATTGATATTCATGAGCCCGGCAAGCCGAACAAGGTAAAGCATGATGTCAGCGAGTTCATGCGCGGTTTTTTCCCTGATTGCAGCATCTGATTTTGCAGACAGGGATTCACTGTCAGACATCCACTGGAATATTTCCAGCAATTCCCCCGATTCGCCAGCCAGTGCCATGGATAAATTTTTTGGGGTATGAAACTGGTTCCAGTCTCTGGCGTCTGCAAATTGCTGTAAGAGAGTTTTTAATTCATTAACATCTATACTGTCTGACATTTTGGGAGAGTCCTCTGTAAGTCATTTATAAATAAGTGCTTTTAGTAATAAGCTTACCCTAAGAATGACTATGATAAGATAGTTGCTCATTCAATTGCACAAGAAACAACTATCATGGCTTTTAGAAATTTCAGTGTTTTTAAATCATCTTTCACAGAATCAGAAAAAGATGAAGAAATGTCAAATTTGACAAAATCAAACACGGATGAAAAGTCCCCAAAAGGTAGCCTGATGATTCCTGCCGAGGCAGAAATCATCAAAGGTAAAAATCCTGAAGGCACGTCCATGTTCAGAAGTATAAATCATGTGATGATAAATGAAGATGTTTTTGCCGGAGATCCTTCCATCCATGACATCAAGCAGGGCGGTTTTACCGGAGACTGTTATCTTTTAGCTGCTCTTGCTGCCATTGTGGCACTCCCGGACGGCAACAAAATCATCCGAAGCATGATCAAGGATATGGGAGACCATGTCATTGTCAGGTTTTTTGATGATTATCGAAAGCCGCATTTTCTTGCTGTGGAAAAATCCGTGCCAACGAATTTTGGTATTTTAAGTTCCGGCGCATTATGGGTGAAACTCATTGAAAAAGCATACGCGATGTTTCGCGGCGGTAAATATTCTGTTCTCGACAAGGGCCATACTGAAAAAGTGATCGAAGCGCTCACAGGCGCAACCAATTATTCAAATTTTGAAGGGTATTGCTCATTCCCGGTGCAAGCCAGGTCGCCTTTGTCTACGATGAATACTTATATAGACGGTAACGGTATCTATGCATTTCATGAACTGATGCGGCTCAGCGATCAAACGCCAAAGAATATTCAGGAACGTATTTATGAACTGGTGTTTAACAAGGACAAACAGTTATTTAATTTATGGAAAGCATGGATCAAAAATAAAAGAGTCGCCTGGAAGGAGGTAATTACTCATCAGCATCCAGTTTGTCTGCATCACTTCACGGAATTCCTGAAGCAGCATCCGGTTGAAGTGGAAGTTGAATCAGCGGTCAAGCAAGTAAAGGACTGGGTTACGAATAATCATATTTTGCCTGGGCCAAAGTTTTCACATCACTACTCTTACGATGCGCTGGAATTATTTGTAAATCTGAAAAAGCGTCTTGAGAATAATTATCCTGTATCCGTCAGCAGCGGCGAAAAAGTTGAGCAGCCTGACGGTATTATTCCCTTGCACGCATATGCTGTTGTGGGAGTAGAAGATAATGCCGAGACCAGGCGGAAATATGTTCTGGTGCGCAATCCCTATGGCGAAGACAGGCCGTTTCTGTCCAAGCTGCTCCTCAAGGGCAGCCGGTCATCCATCGATGTCAAGAGCAAGCATGATGAAACCGGATGGGAAGTCAAGGTGCAAACGTCCAATAGCTCGACTTCGCGTATGGAATTGAGTGATTTCTGCGAGGCATTTCAATATATCGATGCAATGGATTGTGTTTCAGTGGAAGCGATCAACAAGCGTGTTGAAAAACACTATCAAGATAAACCCGAACAAAGACTGAATTAAGAAATGGCTTTCAGTGTAAATCCCTCTGGCATTTATGCCAGAGGGATTTTTGCAAATTGAATCGGCTTGTTACGCAAAATTTTGTGCGACAAAATCCCAGTTGACGATTTTCCAGAAATTTTCCACATAACTGGCGCGGACATTCCGGTAATCAATGTAATAGGCATGTTCCCACACATCACATGTAAGCAATGCCTGTTTGTTATCTTTCATGGGCAGACCCGCGTTGCCGGTGTTCATGATTTCCAGTTCACCTTGGGCATTCTTGGCAAGCCAGGTCCAGCCGGAACCAAACAGGGTTGTTGCTGACTGACTGAATAATTTTTTGAATTCTTCGAATGAGCCAAATTTTTTCTTTATGGCATCGGCCAGTTTTCCATTGGGTTCACCAGCGCTTTTTGGTGTCAGACAATTCCAGTAAAACGTATGGTTCCACACTTGGGCAGCGTTATTAAAGATGCCGCCAGATGCTTTCATAATGATTTCTTCCAGGGATTTACCGGCGAATTCAGTATCTTTGGTCAGATTATTCAGATTGTTGACATAGGCCTGGTGGTGTTTGCCGTAATGATATTCCAGGGTTTCCTTCGAGATATGCGGCTGCAGGGCATCCATCGCATAAGGTAATTTGGGTAATTCGAACATGTGTTTCTCCTTTTTTAGAAATTTTAAAGCGGGTTCAAATTGGTTCGGCATTTTCGCCAGGCTTATATTCGTTCTTCGGCACGCAGCGTTAATATTTCATATCCTGATTCTGTTACCAGAATGGTATGTTCCCATTGAGCGGAGAGGCTATGATCCTTGGTTACCACTGTCCAGTTGTCCGGTAACAGTTTGACATCCCGTTTACCAGCATTGATCATGGGTTCAATGGTGAAAATCATTCCTGGCCTGAGTTCGTCACCTGTGCCGCGCTTGCCATAATGCAGTACATTGGGAGGTTCATGAAATATTTTACCGATCCCGTGTCCACAATACTCCCTCACGACTGTGAAGCGGTTTTTCTCGGCATGTTCCTGTATGGCTGCTCCAATATCGCCCAGATGCGCGCCCGGTCTGACTTGTTCTATACCGAGAAGCATGCATTCATGGGTGACTTTGACCAGCCGCTCGGCCAGTATCGAAGGTTTGCCGATGAGAAACATTTTACTGGTGTCACCATGGTAACCGTCTTTCAGTACGGTGACATCAATATTGACAATGTCGCCGTTCTTAAGCTTTCTGGGCCCGGGGATGCCATGGCATACCTGGTGATTGACCGATGTGCAGATTGACTTGGGATACCCGTGATAGTTGAGCGGTGCTGGAATGGCCTGCTGGACATTGACTATATAATCGTGGCAGATTTTATCCAGCTCATCAGTCGTAACTCCTTCTTTTACATAGGGAGTTATCATCTCCAGGACTTCAGCAGCCAACCGTCCTGCGATGCGCATTTTTTCAATATCTTCGTTGTTCTTGATGGTGATTTCTGTCATTTTTGACCTTAAAATTCATATTCTTTGAGGCTTGATCCAACCGTAAGCCTGTTCTGCCGTCTTCTTTGGAACTACCTACTATACTATATGTAATGCTGCATATTGTTGATTGCTGGCGTTCTATGGTATAAAGACGTGCTTTATTAAGCAATAACTACTTAAATTACTTAGTCCACACGCTTATCTCAACTTTTCGCCGGGTGCCTTGTCAGGTTAACGACCGGGTTGGCGGACAGGATAGGCGGAGGCTTAACCCAAAGAGGAAATAAAGATGCAAGTATCTATTCAAGATATGTTGAAAGCTGGCGTACATTTTGGCCACCAAACCCGTTACTGGAACCCCAAAATGGGGGCTTATATTTATGGATCCCGTAACAAAATCCATATTATCGATCTCGGCAAAACCCTGCCATTATTCCAGGATGCACTGAATTTTATTAGCAGCACCGCAGCCAAGAAGGGCAAGATTCTCTTCGTTGGTACCAAGTATGCTGCTCAGGATATTATCCAGCAGGAAGCAGAACGCTGCAAAATGCCTTACGTGAATCGCAGATGGCTGGGTGGTATGTTGACGAACTACAAAACCATTCGTCAATCCATCAAGCGTCTCAAGGAGCTGGAAAGCATGTTTGATTCAGGCAAGTTTGGTCGTCTCACCAAGAAGGAAATCCTTGGCCTGGAACGTGAAAAAGACAAGTTAATGAGCAGCCTTGGCGGTATCAAAAACATGGGCGGTATTCCAGACGCGCTGTTTGTTGTCGATGTTGGTCATGAGAAAATTGCTGTTCGTGAAGCAAATCGTCTCGGCATTCCTGTTGTCGGTATTGTTGACTCTAACAATGATCCAGACGGTATCTCATATGTTATCCCGGGTAATGATGACTCTACTCGTGCCATTCGGTACTTCGCATCCTGTGTTGCTGATGTAATTCTGGAAGCACGTGCCAGCATGCTGGACGGTGGCGAAGCGGCTGATGAATTTATTGAAGTTGAAGCAGCGGCGATTGAAAGCAACCTCACTGATGAAGATGATCAGTCAGATGAAAATGAGCAAAGCAAGTAACGAGGTAATGATATGACAGCAAATATTTCAGCTTCTCAAGTAAAAGAATTACGCGAACGTACCGGGGCAGGCATGATGGAATGCAAGAAGGCACTCACTGCCAGCAACGGTGACATGGAGCGTGCAATCGAAGAATTACGCAAGGCGGGAATTACCAAGGCTGGAAAAAAAGCCGGTCGTATCGCTGCGGAAGGCGCCATTGTCATGATTGATGGTGGCAAGCAGGCAGTCATGGCGGAAGTCAATAGTGAAACTGACTTCGTCGCTCGCGACGCCAATTTTACTTCATTCGTGAAAGCGGTTGCAGAAACAGCCCTGCATTCACAAGAGCAGGATGTCAGCAAATTTTCTGCATTGCCTTTGCAGGGTCACGGTTCCAAGACGGTGGAAGAAGTCCGTCAGGAACTCGTTTCCAAAGTGGGTGAAAACGTTCAGGTTCGCCGCATTATACTGAGCAATCCCTCTGCTGGGTCTGTCGGCACTTATCTGCACGGCAGTCGTATCGGTGTGATTGTCGAGCTGGATACCGATAACAAGGATCTGGCCCGTGATATCGCAATGCATATTGCAGCCAGCAAGCCTATTGTTGTTTCACCTGAAAATGTGCCCCAGGATATCGTTGCGAAAGAAAAGGAAATTTACATGGCTCAGGCTGCGACCAGCGGCAAGCCAGCTGAAATCATCGAGAAAATGGTGCTTGGCCGGTTGAAGAAGTACCTGGATGAAGTCAGTCTTACTGGACAGCCTTTTGTCAAGGATCCTGATGTGACTGTTGGCAGCCTGCTCAACAAGCATCGCGCAAAGGTATTGTCTTTCCATCGTTTCGAAGTGGGTGAAGGAATTGAAAAAGTGACAGAAGATTTTAAAGAAGCAGTCATGTCACAAGTGCAAGGCAGCTAAAAATTATGGAAACTGATGCATCTGTAAAACCAATATACAGGCGTATATTACTCAAGCTCAGCGGTGAAGCACTGCAAGGCGATCATCTGTTTGGAATTGATGCCAGCAAGTTGTCACGTATCGCACAGGAAATTGCTGGAGCGACACAGTTAGGTGTACAGGTTGCTTTGGTCATTGGCGGTGGAAACCTGATCCGCGGCGCAGACTTATGCGCCGCCGGATTCGATCGAATTTCTGCTGACCAGATGGGCATGCTTGCTACTGTCATCAATGGACTGGCATTACGCGATGCACTCGAAAAAAAATCCATTCCAACGGCTCTGATGTCTGCGTTTGCCGTGCCCAGTATCTCTGATCAGTATGATCGTTCCAAGGCACAGGATAAATTGCAGCAGGGCAAGGTTGTCATTCTTTCAGCAGGCACGGGCAATCCATTGGTCACCACAGATTCCGCTGCAGCATTACGTGGTATTGAAATCGGCGCTGATATTGTACTCAAGGCAACCAAGGTGGAAGGTGTTTTCAATGATGATCCTATCAAAAATCCACAAGCTGAACGTTATCATCAGCTTTCTTATAATGAAGTGATCAGCAAACGTCTTGGCGTGATGGATTTGACAGCGATTTTATTGTGTCAGGATCATGGATTGCCTTTGCGTGTTTTTAATATGAACAAGCAAGGCGCATTGAAGCGTATCATGCTAGGCGAAGATATCGGGACTTTGATACAGGCCACCGAATAGCCTGACATCGTAGCGAAATGCAATAGTGCTGGCTATAAAGGCACGCAGTGAAACCGCATATGAATAATCGAAGCCTTCCCGCGTTTTTCAGTGGGGATGGCTGAAAACGGAGAATAAACTCATGCACAAAATTATTAAAGACGCAGAAACACGAATGCGCAAAAGCATCGATTCATTCAAGGCTGAAATCGCAAAGTTGCGTACAGGCCGCGCACATCCAAGCATTCTGGATCATATCCGCGTCGATTATTATGGCAATGAAATGCCACTCAATCAGGTAGCCAATGTGAATGCAACCGATGCGCGTACCTTGACCATTACTCCATGGGAAAAGAACATGGTGTCCGTCATTGAAAAAGCTATCCTGAATTCAGACCTGGGTCTCAATCCCGCTACCGCTGGCACAGTTATTCGTGTACCCATGCCGCCATTGAATGAAGAGAGAAGAAAGGAATTAATTAAAGTGGTGCGCAACGAAGCTGAGACAGCACGTGTCAGCATTCGTAATTTGCGTCGCGACGCGAATGCGGAATTGAAAGAATTGTTGAAGAAGAAAGAAATTACCGAAGATGAAGAACGTCGATTATCGGATGATGTTCAGAAGCTGACGGATAAGTTTGTTGCTGAAGTGGATCAGCTGACGACGGCAAAAGAAGCCGATCTCATGGCGATATAACCCAGCAGTTGACTCCGTGCAAACGGGCACGGAGTTGATAACGCAACAGAACGAAGCAAGACGAGGTTTTGAAATGAGTTCCAGTTTGCCACAGCATATCGCCATCATTATGGATGGAAATGGTCGTTGGGCCAAGCAACGTTTCATGCCGCGTATTGCTGGTCATCGTTCCGGAGTCGAAGCGGCACGGCAAGTTGTACGTAATTGCGCAAAACGCAATATCAAGGTCCTGTCCTTGTTTGCATTCAGCAGCGAAAACTGGCGCCGTCCAGCGCAGGAAGTCGGCTATTTAATGGAATTATTCCTTACGGGTCTGGAACGCGAAGTGGCCATGCTGCATGAACATAATATTCAATTGCGTTTTATTGGTGACCGTACGCGGTTCAGTGAAAAGCTATGCCGGAAAATCGGCGAAGTGGAAAGACTGACACGCAATAATACAGGCATGGTATTGATTATTGCCGCCGACTACGGCGGTAAATGGGATATTTGTCAGGCTGTCACCAGGCTGGCAAAAGAAATTGAAACAGGGCATTTAACCAGTTCGGATATTACTCCTGAAACAATCAGCAGCAGGCTTTCTTTTGCGGATTTGCCCGATCCGGATTTGTTCATACGCACCAGCGGTGAATTGCGGATCAGTAATTTTATGCTGTGGCAGCTGTCCTATTCGGAGCTTTATTTTACTAATACACTATGGCCAGACTTTGATGAAGCAGAACTGGAAAAAGCGTTGCGTCATTATGCAGACCGTGAGCGCCGATTTGGATACAGCGGCGAACAATTAAATGAGTTGACCAAAGACAGGGATAGAGAAGCATGCTCAAACAACGCATAATCACCGCGGCTATTCTGATTCCAATCACTCTTCTTGTCTTGTTTTACCTCCCGCCAGCACCGTTTTGCGTCATGACAGCCATTATTACTCTGGTTGGTGCCTGGGAATGGTCTAACCTGATGGGGCTGCAAAAAACTTCCCAGCGTGTTTTGTATCTGCTGGTGATCGCATTCGTTCTTTCCTGGATGATTATTGTTCCGGTCGCACTCATTTTTATCGTCAGCTCAATTTGGTGGATATTTGCATTCATGCTTGTCGTTCTGTATCCGCGCTGCAGCAGCTGGTGGGGAAGTGGTGTTTTTTGGCGAGGTCTGATGGGAATAGTTGTACTAAGTCCGTGCTGGGCTGCAATCAATTATATTCGTAATCAAAACGATGGCATTTATACATTGTTATTTCTGTTTGTCCTCATCTGGGGAGCGGATTCCGCGGCATATTTTACAGGAAAGAGATGGGGCAAAACCAAACTGGCACCCCATGTTAGTCCTGGGAAAAGTGTGCAGGGTTTTCTGGGGGCAATTATTTTTTGCACGATTATTGCTGTTGCCGCATTGATTCTCTGCCAGATACCGCCGGCGATGTGGCCTTGGGCAATTGCGCTTTCCATTATCACAGTCATGTTTTCAGTTGTCGGCGATTTATTTGAGAGTATGATGAAACGCCAGTGTGGATTGAAGGATTCGGGAAATATTTTCCCTGGACATGGCGGATTGTTGGACAGAATTGATAGTTTGACGGCCGCTGCACCTGTTTTTGTAATGGGCGGGTTGTTGCTGGGAATGTATCTGGATTAATCCCGGCTGTTCTCTTGATATAAAATGGGCCAGTTGAAAAGAACTGGATTTTAAATTCAAAAGCCAAGATAATTAGCGGCTCCAATATTGGCAATGATTGCAAAAACATAAATACAATGAAGAAAAAAATAGCATCTTTAATCTTGATATCACAGCTGCTGGTTGGCAGCAGTGCCTGGGCCCAGCAATCTTTCGTGGTCAAACGGATTGAATTCCAGGGATTACAGCGTGTTACACCGGCAACCGCTGAAAGTTATCTTCCTATCAAACGTGGTCAGACGTTACAGCCAGGCAAAACGGCGGACATTCTCAGGGCATTGTATCAAACAGGTTTTTTTGACCAGGTGACACTCTCGAAAGAAGACAATACATTAATCATCCATGTTGTTGAGCGCCCAACAATTGGCCAGTTAAAAATCACTGGCAACTCCATTATTCCAACTGACAAGTTAACAACCGTAATGAAGTCGCTGGATGTTGCTGAAGGCCGTGTCTATAACGCCGCAGTGCTGGATAAAATCAAACAAAGTCTTTTGAACCAGTATTATCAGCTTGGACGTTATAATGCGCGAGTTGATGTCAATGTCACGCCCATGTCGCGCAATCGTGTTTTGGTCAAAATAGATATTTCTGAAGGCCTGGTTGCCAAAGTCCGCCGTATTTCCATTATAGGCAATCATGTTTTCGATGAGAGTACACTCATCAAGCAAATGGATCTTACTACTTCTGGTCTGACCACATTTATCACCCAGACGGATCGCTATTCTGAAGAAAAACTCGAATCGAGTGTTGAGAAGATTCGTGGTTATTACATGGACCATGGTTATTTGCGGTTTGAGGTGAAATCAGCCCAGGCGCAAGTCACGCCGGACAGGAAATCTGTCTATGTGACGATAGTTGTCTCAGAAGGCCAGAAATATACTGTTGACCGTGTTGATCTCGCTGGCGACTTGTTGATGCCGCGCGATGAATTGATGAAATATGTTCTCATCAAGCCTGGCGAAACATTCTCTCGACAAAAAGTGCTGGATACCGAGAAATCGATCACAAAAGTGTACGGCGAAAAAGGTTATATGTTCGCAAGCATTTCTGTGCGTCCGCAGGTAAATGAGAATATGCATCAGGTTGCGCTGGTGTTTGACATCAAATCCGGCAAGCGTGCTTATGTCAGACAAGTGACATTCTCGGATAACACACGCACGAACGATGTTGTCTTGCGTCGTGAAGTTCAACAGATGGAAGCTGCTCCGGCATCCACATCCAGGCTGGATGAATCCAAGCAGCGCCTGTTATTGCTGCCGTATATCAAAGAAGCTGAAATGTCAGTCAAGCCGGTACCAGGTGTCGATGACCAGGTGGATGTCAATTACAAGGTTAAAGAAGACAACTCAGCACAGGCATCGTTCAAGGTCGGTTATTCACAGGTTTATCGTGTGATACTTGGCGCAGGGTTGAACCAGAAAAACTTTTTTGGCACAGGCAATACGCTGGGTATTAATTTCTCGCGCAGCAAATATGAACAGTTCTATGGCATTGATTATACCAATCCGTATTACACGGAAGATGGTATCAGCCGCAGCTTTAACCTCTCGCTGTCACGAGTTGACCCAGGCGGTGCTGGTGTGGATGCGGGTTATACCAGCAATGAATATAATATGGGCGTATTGTACGGTATACCTATAGGTCAGGAGCGCCGGGCTATCAGCCGGTTGCTTGCAGGGGTGAGTTATCAGAACGTGTTGGTCAATCTGATACCTGGCAAGGTCTCAAATCAGGTCAATACTTACATTAACCGCCATAGCCGGCATTTCCAGGAAGCTGATTTCAAACTGGGTATTTCGCGTGACAGCCGGGATAAGGCCATTTTCCCTACCAGCGGTTCCATTCAGTCACTCTTTTTGGATGCATATGCTCCGTTGGACAAAGGTTCGGTCAGTTTTTATACACTCAATTATGCTGGTAAATTCTATCAGCCCATTTATAGCCAATTCATTCTTCTGGGCAAGGCAAATCTTGGCTATGGTAGCGGTTTCCATGGCGCGCGTGATTTTCCTTTCTTCAAGAATTATTATGCAGGCGGCATTGATACCGTTCGCGGTTATCAGGGTTACAGTCTGGGACCAAAAGATTCGAATTATCACCCATTTGGTGCTAATATGCTGGTCGACGGCAGTGTTAGCTTGATTTTCCCGAACTTTATTTCGGACAGCTTGCGTACCAGCGCGTTCCTTGATGCTGGCAACGTCTATAGCTCATTGAATAATATAAGTTTTGGTGGTCAAAGCACCAACTCTGGCCCGCTGCGTTATTCGGCGGGTATCGAGGCGGATTGGCTGACGCCGTTCGGTCCGATTGAACTCAGTCTGGCTCAGCCGCTTAACTTGCGCAAACATGATGAACGTGAAACATTCCAGTTTGCTCTAGGTGCGAATTTCTGATAAACATGGCATCATTGCTTCTGTTTTGTCAGATGGGTATGGTATTGGGGTTTTGGTAGAAAAGGGAACTGTAGTAATTAATTTTATTTTGGAGAATATCATGAAGATCGTGAAAAAATTTGGCATTTTGGTGGGTGCACTTTTGATTGCCGCAAGTGCTGGAACCGGTTTTGCAGCGGACACAGCAGCACCAGCTGGATTAAAGTTAGCGGTTGTGAATGTTCAGCAAGTATTGCAGCAATCACCACGCGTCGCCGAGCTCAGCAAGAAACTCGAAGGTGAATTCAAAAACCGTCAGGCTAAAATTGGCGATGAACAAAAGGCTCTGCAGGATGAATTAGATAAGTTCAAAAAAGAATCACCAACAATGAGCCAGAAAGACAAGGATGCCATGCAGAAGAAAATCGCTGCTGACAGAGCTGATCTCGTAAAACAGGTGGTGGCTTACCAGCAGGATCTGCAGAAAGAACAAAACAAAATCATGCAAGGTATTCTGAGTGATCTGAACGGTATCGTTGCTTCCATTGCAAAATCCCAGAATTATGCTTTGGTGCTTGATTCTCAGGCTGTCATTTTTGCTGGCAGCGGAAACGATATTACCAGCGATGTTGCAAAGCAATTCAACGCTAAAAAGTAAGTCGTTTTACAAAGGTTGATCAAATCTCCCCCTTTATGGGGGAGATTTGCTTTTTTAATATTTGGATTTGTCGCGCTAGTTTTGGTCCCAGCAAAAGCCGGCATCT
>Ga0070740_10003865_pt1 | contig 15330 bp, 14 predicted proteins | sample Coa_R2_FD_67286 | JGI IMG/M metagenome (GOLD analysis project Ga0070740, IMG submission 67286) | Surface soil microbial communities from Centralia Pennsylvania, which are recovering from an underground coalmine fire - Coalmine... | ecosystem: Environmental > Terrestrial > Soil > Unclassified ... | reverse complement strand
GTCCGGCTCATGGCGGCATCGACCTACGCGACCGCCTCGACCATTATGAGGAGCAAGTACAGGCCATTCCGGCGGCTTAGTTCTGAGTGCAGTCTCAATCATCGGGACTGCGGGAGAGCCACTGGCGCCCGGTGGGACCCTGACGACCCGCACGTGCCCATCGGGTCCGGTGAGGAAAGCAAAGTCCCCCTCAAGGCTCATGACGCTCGCAGGTGCCGGATGTATGTGCCAGGCTCTGCCGCTTCCGGGTGCGACGATCACGTCCGCCATCGCGACAGTCGAGTCCGTACGCAGTCCTGTGGCTGTGCCCGTGCTGCATCCACAGTGGTCCTCCGCTGCCGTTTCGGCCACTACGCGCGGTTGCGTTGGCGCGCTATGCGCTGACATCGTCCGTCCTCCTTATGTCCTCCTGCGCCGACACTGTCGGCGAGCTACCGATGACCCGTGACACCACCACCGTACCGCACGACAGCATCGCCGGCTGTGACGGATGTCACACTCGCGCGGCAGCCGGGGAATTGTGACTTTGGTCACAGCGCCAGCACACCCGGCATGGAACTGTGATAGAAGAGATGATGCATGATCCTCCCGCTCGCGCCTGCTGGGCCGTCGTTCAATCGCGCGCCGCAGCGGAGGGCGGCGGGAGGATAGGCTAGGGGTGACGCCCGGCAACATGGAGCGTGTCGACGTGGGCCAAGCACACGTAGGGGGAGGCATCGACCGTGGGAGAGCGTGATACCATGGGCACAGCCGCCGCAACGTTCGTCGTCCCGGCTGTGCCGCCCTATCACCTGGAGGCGACCGTGCGTGTGCTGCAGCGACGACCGACCAACCGCGTCGACCTCTGGGACGGTCGTCGCTATCTGCGCGCTCTCCTAACCGCTGACGGGGTACGGCTAATCGTCCTCGACAATCGCGGCACCATCGAGGCGCCGGCCCTGCACGGCCGCGTCTTCGGTGGGCCGGTGTCGTCGTCCACTCTGGACCAGATCGGCACGGCCGTGCAGCGCCTGGTCGGTCCCGCCGTCGATCTCGCGCCCTTCTACGCCGTCGCCGCGCAGGACCCGCGGCTCCAGACGGCCACCGTGGCCTTGCGCGGCCTCAAGCCGCCCCGTTTCGCCACGCTCTTCGAGGCCATCGCCAACGTTATCCCCTTCCAGCAGGTCAGCATCGCCGCCGGCGTGGCCGTGGTGGGCCGGCTGGTCGAACGCTTCGGCCAGCGGCTTGAGCTCGGCGGGAGGACGTACATCGCCTACCCAGATCCGGTTCAGATCGCCACGGCCACGGTGGACGACCTGCACGGCCTGGGCCTGAGCCGGGCCAAGGCGCACACCTTGCACGCGCTGGCCGGACAGGTGTGCTCGGGTGCGTTGAGCGCGGAGCGGCTGGAGGCGTTGCCCAGCCCGGAGGCCATGGCCGCGCTGATGGCGCTGCCCGGGATCGGTCCCTGGAGCGCCGGCCTGATCGTGCTGCGCGGCTTGCGGCGCCTGGAGGTCTTCCCGGAGGGCGATGTGGGCGCGCTGCGGAACCTGGGGCGGCTGCTGGGGAGAGAGGGCTCGACAGGCGCTGACGACATCCGTCCCGCCGTCGCGCGGATGGGGCCGCTGAAAGGGTACCTCTACTTCTATGCGCTGGGGTGGCGCCTGCTGCACGACGGGCTGATCACGCCGGCCCCGCCACCCCCATGACGAACGCCCCGCCCTAACGGGGTGAACCCGATGGCCATGATGGCCGCCGGACACGAGGAGGCACAACCATGGATACGGAGGAACTCGCGTTCCTGCGCACGGTGCCCTGTTTCCGGGGACTGCCCACCGCGGAACTGATCCAGGTCCAGCGGGGTGTGCGCAGGCGGGAGCTGCGCGCCGGAGAGCTCATCGTGCGCGCGGGACAACGGGCCGACACCCTCTACGTGGTACGGCGTGGCCACGTCCAGCTTGCGGTCCCGACGGTCGGGGGCACGGAGCGGGTGCTGGCGGTGCAGGGGCCGGGCAGCACCTTCAACGAGACGGCGGTCTGCGGCGGGGGCCCGGCTGCTACCACCGCGCGGGCCCTGGGCGCGAACACCTGCATAGACGAGGTGCCGGCGGCGCTCGTCTCCCACTTGCTGGCGGACCATCCACGGCTGGGAGCCCACCTCGTCCAGGCGGAGGCCCGACACATCCGGCGCCTGGCCGCGTTGATCGGCGACCGGGCGTGGGACGACAGCGCCCGCCGATGACGGCGCGGGATAAGCGCCGGTGACGCAGTGAGCCTCCCTGGGCAGGGTACAAAGCGCAGGTGACACTATGGGGGGTGCTCGCGCGACGAGCGGAGTGTACGGCGCTCTGAGGGGCATTGAATCCGGATCCAGCCGGGCGCATCAACGTGACGCCTGGGCGGGCTCCCGGCTTTCCACATAGCGGGCCGCGGCGTCGACAGTGTCCTGGCGCGCGGTGCGGGGCAACGGCTGCGGCTCCGCGGTGGACGCTCCCGACATCGACCGGCGCACGAGGGCGGCCAACTCCGCGCGATCCAGTGACTCCTCGCGCAGGAGCGCCCCGGCTATCGCATCGAGCGTCGCACGATGCTCCACGAGCAGGGTCCGGGCCCGCTCGTGCGCGTCGTCGATCAGACGCCGTACGGCGGCGTCGATGCGCCGCGCCGTCTCCTCGCTATACGCCCGCGGTTCCCACGGGCTGTAGCCGCGGCCGCCCGGCGCGTCGTCCCCAGGGCCCCCGAAATACTGCGGCCCCAGGTCTTCGGCCATGCCGAGCTCCATGACCATGGTCCGCGCCATGTGCGTCACCCGTTGCAGATCGTCCTGGGCGCCCGAGGTAATCTCCTCGCAGGCCAACTCCTCGGCCACGCGCCCGCCCAGGCCCACCGCCATGCGCTGCAGCAGGTAGTCCCGCCGGTAGGTGCGCCGCTCGTCCGCGGGCCGGAACTGCGTCACGCCCAAACTGCGTCCCCGCGGCGTGATGGTAACGCGGTGGACCGGATCGGTGTCGGGCAGTAGACAGGCCACCAGGGCATGGCCGCCTTCGTGGTAGGCCACCGTGCGCCGCTCCTCCGCGTTCAGTAGCGCCGGCCCCTCCGCACCCAGCGTGATGCGGTCCAGCGCCTCATCGAAGTCGGACGCGGCGACCCGCGTCGCGTTCCGGCGTGCCGCGTTGAGCGCGGCCTCGTTGGCCAGGTTAGCCAGGTCGGCGCCGCTCATGCCCGGCGTGGCCTGCGCGAGCGCGGCGAGCTGCACATCGGGCGCCAGCGGAATCGTCCGCGTGTGCACGCGCAGGATAGCTTCGCGCCCCCGCCGGTCCGGCGTCTCCACGGTGATCTGGCGATCGAATCGTCCCGGCCGCAGCAGCGCCGGGTCCAGCACGTCGGGCCGGTTCGTCGCGGCCAGCACGATCACCGCCTGGTTGGGCTCGAATCCGTCCATCGCGACCAGCAACTGGTTGAGCGTCTGCTCCCGCTCGTCGTTGCTCCCGCCCAAACGGCCGCTGTCCCGTCGGCGCCCGATGGCGTCGATCTCGTCGATGAAGATGATGCAGGGTGCCGCAGCCTTGGCCTTCTCGAAGAGGTCGCGCACGCGGCTGGCGCCCACTCCGACGAAGACCTCCACGAACTCGGTGGCGCTGATGCTGAAGAAGGGCACGCGCGCCTCGCCGGCCACGGCGCGGGCCAGCAACGTCTTGCCCGTGCCCGGCGGCCCCACCAGCAGCGCCCCCTTGGGGATCCGGGCGCCCGGGCGCTGATATGTCCAGGCGTTCCGCAGGAAGTCGACCTCCTGAGAGAGTTCGCTCTTGGCGGATTCGACGCCCGCCACGTCGGCGAAGGTCGTGTTGGGGCGCTCTTCGGTATACAGGCGGGCGTGACTCTGACCGACGGAGGAGATGTCTCGTTGCCCGCGCCGTGACCGGGCGCCCATGACCATGTAGAACAGGCCGAAGGCGAGCAACAATAGCAGGGTAGGCAGCAGGGGGCCGAGCATCTGGAGCCAGGCCGACGGCGTCTGGTCGTCGCCCGTCATCTCCACACGGTGACCAATCAGCAGCGGCACCAGGCCAGGATCGGCGACCGGCAGCAAGGTGGTCGTGTAGCCGGGATAGCTCTGGCCGCTGCCGGAATCCAGGTACGATTTCTTGAAGAGGCCGCTCGCGGTGCTGCCGGAGAGGCGTGCCGTCTTGACGTTGTTGGCCTGCACCTGCGCCAGGAAAGCGCTGTAGGAGAGAGTCATCTGTGGCGGTGGGGTGCTTCTGGTCGTGGTCGGAACCAGGATGGAGAAGGCCAAAGTACACAGCAGCAGCAAGCCGGACACAGCAAGCCACCAGCGGCCGGCGAACGGGTGTTGACCGCTGCCTCCGGGCTGCGGGACGATGGGACCGAACGGGTCGAACATGGTACGCCTCCTCCGTCAACGTCGTGTGGCGGCCTTCCGCCGGTGGGCCGGCGCCTCGCCACGCCCGGCTACCCCTCGCGTCGAGAGGCAACCAGCACGGGAGCACATCAGCGGCGCCCACCATGGCCCCGGCGGGCGTGGCCCGCATCCTGAGACCAGCGTGCCGCGACGGCGGGCTGGTCGCTGTGACCAAAGTCACAGCGCGCCGGCCCTACCTGGGTGTACGCTCGGGGTGTAGGCAGGATCCGGCCCCGGCGGCCAGAAGGATTGCGCCGCGGGTCGCCCTGCTCTCTCTGTCCTGGCTCGCTTTGTTGAAGGAGTTCTCATGGCCACGACACCGGCCGTGCTGGACGTTCGTCCCCTGCCCCCGCCCCACCGTCACGCGCGCATCTTCGCGCTGCTGGATGGCCTCGCGCCGGGCGACGAGCTGATCCTCGTCAACGATCACGACCCCCAGCCCCAGCGTTACCAGGTCCAGGCCACGCAGCCCGACTGCTTCGCCTGGGAGTCGCACGAGACCGCGCCCCACGAGTGGACCGTCCACATCCGGCGCCTCCAGGCCGGTCCGCCCCTGGGCGCGGCGCGTCTGCCGGCGCGATTGCCGCATTTCAGCCCGCTGCTGAGCGCCGGCCAGCTGGTCACGCGCTACCCGGCGGCGCGGGAGGTGCTGGCGCGCTTCAACCTCGCGCCCGCGCCCGACGACCCGCGCCCGTTGCGCGACTTGGCCCGCGACACGGGCGTCGACATCGAGGCCTTGATGGCCGCCCTGGTGGTGGCGCTGGCCGGCTAGCGCATCCACGACCCGGAGGGAGAGAGCAGTCACCATGGCGACGATATCCAAGCAGGGAACGACGGTCGGAGGGGCCGCGGCGGGGCTCTCACCCGGCGTGGCGGTGCGCGCCCGCGTGAGCACCGCGCCCCTGTGGTATCTGTACGCCGCGCTCGCGGCGTTCGTCCTCTTCGCCACCGGTCTGGTGCCGCTGGCCCCCGAGGCCCTGAATGGTACGCTGACGCCGCACGTGCTGGCGCTGGTCCACGTGGCCACCCTGGGCCTGCTCACCACCGCCATCATGGGCGCCCTATGGCAGTTGCTGCCCGTCATCCTGGTCGTCCCGGCGCCCGCCTCCTGGCTGGCCCGCGCGCACCTCCCGCTCTGGGTGGGCGGCGTCGCCCTGCTGGTGGCCGGCTTCTGGAGCGCCTGGTGGCCGGCCCTGGCCGCGGGCGGCACGCTGGTCGTGCTGGGCGCGCTGTTCTTCGCCGGGGTGATGTGGGGGACGATCGCGCGGGCGCCGCGCCGGCCGCTGAGCGCCTACTTCGTCGCGGCGAGCCTGCTCGACCTGGTGCTGGTGGTGCTGGGCGGGCTGGCCCTGGCCGTGGACCTGCAGACCGGCGTCCTGGGCGCCTGGTTCGTGCGCGTGTTGCCGGCGCACCTGCTGCTGGGCCTGGTCGGCTGGGGCGTCGGCACGGTGCTCGGCGTCTCCTACAAGCTGGCGCCGATGTTCGCGCTGGCCCATCTCGGCGACGAACGGCCGGGCTGGGTCTGCTTCGGACTGTTCAACAGCGGACTGGTCGGCCTGGCCGCGAGCCTGTTGGCCGGCTGGCCGGCGCCGGTTGGCTTCGCCTGCGCCGCGCTGATCCTGCTGGCCCTGCTGGTCTTCGCGCTGGACACTCTCCGCCTGCTGCGGGCGCGCCACAAGAAGGCGCTGGAGCCGACGCAGTGGCACGCCCTGAGCGGGCTGGCCGCCCTGCTGCTGTGCGGCGGGGGCAGCCTGGGCGCGGCGCTGGGCGGGGAGGATTGGTGGCTGGACGGGCGCACGGCCACGGTGCTGGGTCTGCTCTTCCTGCTGGGCTTCGTGGGCCAGACCATCCTGGGCTATCTGTACAAGATCGTGCCCTTCCTGGTCTGGAACCACCGCTATGCGCCGCTGGTGGGCCGGCAGGCGGTGCCGCTGATGCGCGACCTGGTCCAGCAGCGGGTCGCTAGCAGGACGTTCTTCCTCTACAATGCCGGCCTCGTCGCCCTGCTGGCCGCGCTGCTCTGGGCCCCCCAGGCAAGCGGCCCGGCCGCGGCGGTCGTAGCGCTGGCGACCTGGATAGCCGGGGCCAACCTGGCCTGGGTGTTGCGGCGCCAGATCGCGCTATCGCGGCCACGGACACAAAACGAGTGACACACATCACATGAACATGCGAAAGTGAGACGACATCATGTATGCCCAGACCCCGATCGACCTTGATGTGCGCGCTCTGGCTCCGCGCGAGCGGCACGAACGCATCTTTCGCGACCTCGCCCACCTGGCGGCGGGTCAGAGCCTGCGCCTGATCAACGACCACGACCCCAAGCCTCTGTACTACCAACTCATGGCCGAGTATCCCGGTGTGTTCGACTGGACACCAGATGAACAGGGGCCCGCGGTCTGGAGCGTCGTCATCACCCGCCGCACTCCGTAAGGCCAGGGCACTGAGGGGGATGGGCCGACTGCCGTGCGGCCAGGAATGCAGACCCCGCCGTGGCTCTGACCGCGGCACCACCGAGACGAGGAGACGATGACGCGTATGACCACACAACAGGAGACAGCGGCCCCGGCCGTGGTGTTGGATAATCGCGGCCTGGAGCCGCCCCAACCGATGCTGCGCATCCTGGAGGCCCTGGAGACGTTGCCGGAGCGAGCCACGCTGCTGGCCATCAACGAACGGGAGCCCCTGTTCCTGTACCCCGAGCTGGCGGCGCGCGGCTACGCCTACCAGACCACGCCCCAGGCCGACGGCAGTTTTCACATCGCCATTGGCCGGGGGACAGTGAGGGTGGCCGGTGGCCCGAGCGCGGCGGTCATGCCCGGCCAGCCGGAGGGGGAACATCGCACCGTCGTGGTCGACGTGCGGGCCGACCAGCGCCGCCATAAGGAACCCTTCCAGCGGATCATGGCCGCCGTTGAGGCACTGGACGCCACGGACGAGTTGGTCGTGATCAATACCTTTGAGCCGGTGCCGCTCTACACTGTGCTGGGGCGGCACGGGTTCCAACACGCGGCCGCGCAGGTCGGACCCCAGGAGTGGCACGTGCGCTTCTGGCGGCGGGAAGGGACGGTGACACCATGAGCGAAGGTGGCGCGATCATTGTCGATGCCGCTGACGCGGACGTGACGCTAGAGCAGGTCTATGAGGCCCTGCACCAGGTCTACGACCCCGAATTGGGCGTCAACGTGGTCGACCTGGGGCTGGTCTACGACGTGGCGGTGCAGGGCGGTGAGGTCGCTATCGCCATGACCATGACCACACCCGGCTGCCCGCTGCACGAGGCGATCACCGAGGGGGCGCAGGCGGCCATAGCCGCCGTGCCGGGGGTACGGCAGGCGCACGTCCGCCTGGTCTGGTTCCCGCCGTGGGATCCGACCAGGATCAGCGAAGCGGGCCGCCGGGCACTGTGGGGATGACGCAACGCTAGGAAACACAAGGAAGCGAGTCTATGATGGCAACAGCCAGTTCCATTCTCTACGATGAGCACGCGGCGATCGGCACGATGCTGGGCTATCTGGAGCGTGCGGTGGCGGCGCTGGAGCGGGGCCAACAGGTCGATCCCGCCATCTTTGAGGACCTGGCCGAGTTCTTCACCCTCTTCGTCGGGCGCTGCCACCATGGCAAAGAGGAAGCGCTGCTGTTCCCGGCGCTGCGGCAGGTCCCCGCGCTGGCCGCCCTGGATGCGGAGCTAGCACGTGAGCACACGGGGGGCATCGAGTTCCTGGCCGCCTACATAACCGCCGTGACCGGATATGCCGAGAACGGCCTGTCGGCGGCGGGGCCGCTTTGATGCTTGAGCCCGCCGCCAGGGCCAGCGTGACCACGGTATGGCGAATGTCATGGATGCGTATGTGTGGAACGCCGGCTTTATCAATCCACCGATGATAGTCGCGGTCGAGGTTGCGAGGATTGATTGGCGTGCCGACCGCACTGGCGAAGACGAGGCTATTGTCGCGCCAGGCCGCGCCCAGGGATGCACGCTGCTCATCTTGCTTGATCTTCTGCTCCCGCAGTGCTTCCATGACGGACGGAAGGACCGGCACCGGTCGGCAGGCAGAGCGACTCTTGGGCGGTTGGATCACCGGAGCGCCATTCAGCGTCACAACGGCCTGCCGGACGTGCAAGATGCTGCGCTCCCAGTCCACGTCCTGCCAGCGCAGGCCGAGGATCTCGCCGCGGCGCATCCCCGTCGCGAACAGCACCTGCCACATGGGGTCGTAGGGACTGGGCCTTCGCCTCTCCGAGAAAGCACTGTATCTGATCGCGTGTCCATGTCTGCATCTCTCGCTGTGGAACGCGCGGCGGCGTCACGGCATCGGCGACGTTGCGCGCCACCAGGCCGAGATTCTGGGCCAGGTCCAGCGCTTGATGCAGGCGCAGGTGGTAGAGTTGCACGGTGCGCGGCCCGCAGTCGGCAGCGAGTTTATCGGCGTAGAACTGCTGCAAATGGGCCGGCGTGAGCTTCTGGATGGGAATGGACCCCAGGCCCGGGATGATGTGATCGTCAGCGTCGTGTGGCTGTCTATCTCGTGTCTGCATTGGTCTTTTCTCCTTCTCAACGTGATCGTGCTATCAGCTCTGTCCGATGGCGATTACTCTCGCGGCAGCCTCGACGCAGGGGCGCAGCGGGTCGCACGTTTGGGATGTGCTGCACCAGAAGCGGGCCGCCGCTCCGTGCGCCCTGAGCTCGGCGAGCGTCGTCACACGCAGATCGAGCGGCGCCTTCCCCGTGCGCGCCAGGGCGTCGTTCGCGCGCAGCGCGTTGTAGCTGCGGCCGGAGCCGTTGGTCACGAGCAGGAGCGTCACCTGGTCGTGCCCACCCTGGTCGCGATAGCGGGCGTACTGTTCCAGTTTCGTGGCCAGGTACCACAACTGCGTCGTGCCCCGGTCGACCTCCACGAAGAAGCGCAGTATCCCGTCTCGGCCCGTGTAGACTCCTTCGGCATCGGGACGTAATACCGTTTCGGCAAGAAGGTGGCGCAGGGGCTCAGGCGGCCGTGGGGGCGGGTAGCCGGGCGAGGGCGTCTGCGATCCAGGTCCAGGCGCACAGCCGCCGCACCCGCGCCGGGTCGGCCGCTAGCTCGGTGAGATAGCGCTCCACCGCCGCCTCCTTGGCGTCCAAGCTCTCATAGACCAGCCCTTCTACCCGCCGCCGGATCTCTTCGAAGATACGCTCCGCCGGGTTGAGCTCGGGCGCGTAGGGCGGCAGGAGCACCCGGCGCGTCGGCAAATCGCGCAGCCGTTTGCCCCGATGAGAGCCGGCCCCATCCCAGACCACGCAGTCCAACGCCCAGTCCGCGAGCACCGGGCGCAGGTGGTCCTGCGTCAGGCGCTCCAGCCAGGCCCACCGTAGCGTGCCCGCCAGCGGGCCGACCGCCAGCAGCAGGTAGCGCCAGGCGTAGCGCAGTTGCAGCGCTTGCCGTACTTTCACCCCGCGCGGGGCGAGCACCCGGCGCACCGGCCCGCGCAGCCCCAGGCGCAGCTCATCGGCGAAATGCACCGCCTGCGTCGCGCTCACCCCCGCCCGCCTCAAGGCGCGCGTACAGCCCCCCCTTTCCACGCCTCTTGGGCGGCCGGGTCGGCCTGCGCCGCGCGGGCGCGGCACCTTGGGGCGCACCCCTGCCCGCCGCAACACGCTGTAGAGCCCTTTGTAGCCGTAGCACACCCCGTCGTGCTCCTGCACCAGCGCCCACTTCTGCTCCTCACTCAGGCGGGACGCCCGCCCCAGCGCCCCATGCCCGGGCACCCGTTCCAGCACGCGCGCCACGCCGCCCTGGCGGTACCAGCCCAGCCAGCGCACCACCGTGCGCTCCCCCACCCCCGCCTGCCGCGCCGCCTCCCGCGCGCTGCTGCCGCCGCGTACCCACCACAGCGCGTGCAGGCGCTTGGCGCTTGCGCGCCCCGACCTCGGCACTCGCTTTGTAGCGGGCGTACAACTCGTCCTCCGATTCGGCCCACGCCACCGCGCTGATCACCCCACTCATCGGCCTATCCTCCCTTGGAACACCCATCCTGCAAGAAGCGCGCCATCTTCACGCCGATTTGGTATTAAGGGCTGTGCCCGGCTGGTGCGCCTCTTGCCCGAGCTGGCCGACGGCCCCATCGACCCGCTGCCGGCCCTGGACCTGGCCCCGGAGCAGGAGCGCCGCCTGCTCTTCGGCGCCGTCGCCCGCTACCTGGCCAACGTGGCCGGCCCTGCCGGCACGCTGCTGGTCCTCGACGACCTCCACTGGGCGGGGGCCGACGCCCTCGACCTCCTCTCCGCCCTGGTGCGTTCCGCCGACCATCCCGTGCGCGTCCTGGGCGCCTACCGCGATACCGACGTGCGCGCCCGGGACGCCCTCCCCGTGACGCTCACCGACCTGGCCCGGGCCGGCCTGGCCTGGCGGCACGTGGTGGGCGCGTTGTCCGCGCGCGAGGCGGCAGAGCTGCTGGATAGCCTGCTGGCGGACACGGCGGAGATGGAGGCGGCGACGCGGGTGCGGGAGAAACTGGGCACGCTGCTGGAGGTCGTGGGCGACTACGATGCGGCACAGGGCGTGCTGGAAGAGGCCGTGGCCCTCTATCGGGCGGTCGGGGCGGCGGATCGGCTGGGCCACGCCCTGGAAGAGCTGGGCTGGGTGCATTCGGGGCGCCTGGCGCTGCAGGAACTCATCGCGCGGCTGCGACCCGAGGTCGAGCCCCTGGAGGCGGCCGGCCCCTCGGTGGGCCTGGTCGGTCTGTGCGCGATGCTCGCCTTCTTCTACGGGCGCGGCGGCCAGTACGCCGAGCAACTGGCCATGGCCGAGCGGGCGCGCGGGCTGGCCGAGCGGCTCGGCGACACCTATGCCCTCTTGCTGGCCCAGCAGCGGCAGGGCATGGCGCTGCTCGCCCTGGGGCGGGAGGCGGAGGCGCTGCGGGTGATGGAGGCGGTGGTCCCCCTGGCCGAGGCCACGGAGCGGCCGGTCATCCTGTGCACCGCCCTGCTGGTCGCCGGGGCGGTCTACGAGCAGCGCGGCGAGTTCGCGCGGCGCAGGCGGGGCCTGGCGCGCGTGCTGGAGATCAACGAACGGCGGGAGGCGCGGGTCTGGCTGCCGTCCATCATGGCGGACGACGCCCGGGTCCTGTTCTTCCTGGGGGAGTGGCCGGCGGCCCGCCGTGAGCTGGAGCGGGCCCTGGCCCTGGGCCGCGCGGTCAACCTGGCGGGCTGCGTCGCGCCGCCGCTGCTCGAGCTGGGCTGGCTGTGCCTGGCCGAGGGGGCCTGGGCGGAGGCGTGCGGCTATCTCGACGAGGCCATCGCCGTGGCCAGCGCCGAGGGCGACCTGTCGCGGCTCCGGGCGGCGCACAGCGTGCGCGCGGAATGCGATATTCGCCTGGGGCAGGCCGGCCGCGCCTGCGAGCGCCTGACCCCACTGCTGGATGGGCCGGCCCTGCGGGAGTGGGGCGTGCAGATGGTCGTCCCGGTGCTGGCCTGGGCGCTCCTCGAGTGCGGGGACGGCGCCGCCGCCCGGGAGCTGCTGGCGCACGGGATAGCGCGGGCGCGGTCCAGGGAGGATCGGCTCACGCTGGTCGACCTGTTGCGGGTCCAAGCGCTCGTAGAGCAGCGGCAGGGCCGCTGGGCGGAGGCCGCCGGGGCGCTGGAGGCGGGCCTGACGCTGGCGCAGAGCATGCCCTATCCCTACGCCGAGGGCCGTCTGCTGCACGTCTCCGGCGCGCTGCACGCGCAGGTGGGTGCTGCGCAGCCGGCGCGTGAGCTGTTGGCGGCGGCCCTGGCCCGTTTCCGCCAGTTGGGTGCCGCCTGGGATGCTGACCAGGCGGAGCGCGACCTCGCCGAGTTGACGGGAACGCCAGATCGTCGCCCCAGCGGGGTTCGAGCAGCGCGGCCTTCCGCCTGACGAACCGGAACACGCCCGGCGATCGCGCATCAGTGATCCAGGACGATATCACGACGACGCACGATCTGCCAGGTCTGACACTGAGATCCGGAGACGGCTGGCACAGCCCCGGACCAGCACCCCCGGTCTGCAGCGTGGCCCGACAACCGCTGTACGGCATCCTTCGCCCCTCGGCACGCTCTCCACCTCGGCCGTGTGCGCCACAGCGTGCTCGGCAATGGCGCAGGTGAGGCTCGTGACACCAGATCCATGATATTCGTATGCTCTTCGATCACTCCGTCGGTAACATCAGCAAGCCGATTTCGCTGGCCTTTTCTGCAAAGTCGATGCACGTAACCGGCGCCGCCGGTCGGAGCATCCGGCATCAGGGACGTATCTACTGGAAGCGGCCTCTCCGATGCGACCGCCGGTCACCGTGAGCGTGCAGAACTGTGTGAGCGCAGAGGGCCCACGACACCGCTGCCCCGGACGGGAGTGCTCGTCGCCCGTGCTCTGGATGGGCGAGGTGGACGGCTCCCGCCCTGGACGGCCCCTCTCCACGCGCACCAGCCTGATCGGGCGCAGGCGCCCGGCCTTCTCGGGGTGTGCGTCTCTCCCCTTGCCGTTCCGCCGCCGGATCACGGCCGCGTGACGATGAGGACCACAGCCACCGCGTTGATCAGCATGTGCAGAAGGGCGGAACAGTACAGGGAGCGCGTGTAGTGGAAGACGAGGGCCAGGACCACACCGAAGATGAAGAGCGCGGGCAGCAGCACGGGAATAAAGTGCAGGACGGCAAAGATCAGGGCAGAGAGCATGGCCGCGCCCCACAGCGGCAGGTGCCGGCGCAAGACCTGGAAGAGCAGGGCGCGGAACACCAGCTCCTCGACGATCGGCCCGACCACGGCCATGGCGAGGAACAACAGCAGCAGCTCACCCGCGGAAGGGTGCGCGGCGACGGACAGGGCGGCTTGCTGGGGGTTGGTGTGCGGGTTGTTGAGCTGGTCCACGCGCCCGTGGAAGAAGAGCGCCGCTTCGATGGCCAGCGCGACTCCCGAGCAGAACAGGGTGGCGAGGTAAATGGGTGGGACGAGGAGGTACGCTCCCAGCGGAGCAGGCCGCCAACCGAGACTGGCCCAGGTGAGACCGGGGGTGCGCCGTACGACGATGCGCACGCCGAGGAAGAAGCCGCCGTAGACGAGCAGGCTCTCCAGGCCCAGCCAGAAGGGTGCCCAGCGGATGCCGATCGAGCCGAGGGCGTTGTAGAGCAGGCGCGTGGGCAGTAGATGCAGGCTCTCAGCCGTCGCGAGCAGTTGGAGGGCCAGGTAGCCCACCACGAAGCAGGCGATAGCCACAGCCAGCCCCAGCCCGACGGCCGCGCCGAAGACTCTCCAGCTCAGGGCCGCGGGTGGCACGGCGGTTGGCTGCTCGGAGCCCGACCAGTCGGGCTCCGGCTGGTCGGGCTCCGGTAGGTGTAAGGGCATCCTGTAGCCGATCAATGCGATTCCCTCGATCAAAGAGTGCCAGTATGGTGTATCGGCTCAAAGGGGCCGAGGACCAGGTGTGCCGGCGACACACCCCATTCAGTCGCAACAAGCAGACCACGGTGATGGATGATGAAGGTAAAGCCAAACAGAGAGCTGTCATTCTCAGCCAGGTAGGGGCTGAGCCACACGCACGAGGTGGCGCTCAAGGCGCGACCATCATGGCTGGACTAATCCCGCCAACGCAGCAACCGCCGAGGCCACCGCCTCTCGCTGTTCCCGTCTCACCGCTGAAGCGAGCGAGGCGATAGGATCTGGCATGATTAGGGGCCGGCTCCCGAGTCCGCACTCGCCGACAAGACGCGGTCGATTACCTGCGATCTCACCCTACCTGGTAGCACCTTCGATCAAGGTACCGACGGCGAGGCCCAGGAACATAGAGAGAAGAGAATCACATTATCTATAGCAGGGTAGGGGTTGTATATCGCGCGCGGGGTAGCTCTCTCCACGGGCGTAAACGGGCTCTTCAGGGCCTTGGAGGCGTGTCTGCATGTGTAAGCCCGCATGGCACGTCACACCCCGCGATCCGTAACCCCGTGTGGCACGTTTCCGCGCACCCCGCATCTACCCCGTGTCGCCGTGCTCGCTTGCCGGCAGGGCACGCCCGCCAGTCGTACCCTACGTGCCCCTGGACGTACGACAACGCTGCGCCGCACCCCACGGGGCATGCCGGCGCAAGAAGACTTGCACCTCGCCGATGGGATGGACGCCATCGTTCACCGCGACCGGCGCCCCCTCAATAATGCCTACAGTCACGGTGGCAGCTTCTCGGTTTGCCTATACGTCGCGTAACCCTGGTCGTACCCTCACCACATCCCGCGACACGGGGTAGACGCGGGGTAGGCTGCGCTATGCTGGCCCCGTTTATTGGCCGCGGCGCGGACCGACCCGCGCACGCCTCTGCTCGTGCTGGCTGGGCCGGGCAGCGGCAAGACCGCTTGTCTCGCGGAGCGCATCGCGCACCTGCGCGGGTGTCAACGCCGCGGCGGGCTCCCGCCCGGCGCGATCGTGGCCCTCACCTTTACGCGCAACGCCGCGCGCGAACTGGAGGCGCGCTGGCGCGCTCGCGCGGGCGACGACCTTGCAGGGCAGGTCGAGGTGCGTACCTTTCATGCATACGGCCTGCGCCTGTTGCGCGACGGCTGGGCCGAGGCGTACCTGGGCTGGAGCCGCTTCCGCGTCGCCACGACGGGCCAGATGCACCGGGCGACCACGGCCGCGATCGCCGGTGTCGGCCTGGACGTGGCCCCGGCGACCGCCCTGGAGGCCATCGGCGACGCCAAGCTGGGTCGCAGGACCTGGCGACTGCGGCGCGCCGATGCGCAGGCCTTGCGTGCGGCCTACGACGCCTGGCTGCGGGACAGACAGCTCATCGACGTGCATGACATGCTCGTGCTGCCCGTCGAGATCCTGCGCGCCCACGCCGCGGCCCGGGCCGAGCTGCGCCGCCGCACGGCCCACATCGTGAGCGACGAAGGCCGGGACTGGAACCGCTACCAGGCGGCCCTGATCGCCCACGCCGGCGGGCCGCGGGGAC
>Ga0070740_10003863_pt1 | contig 15337 bp, 12 predicted proteins | sample Coa_R2_FD_67286 | JGI IMG/M metagenome (GOLD analysis project Ga0070740, IMG submission 67286) | Surface soil microbial communities from Centralia Pennsylvania, which are recovering from an underground coalmine fire - Coalmine... | ecosystem: Environmental > Terrestrial > Soil > Unclassified ... | reverse complement strand
TATCGGCTCGCCGGCGATGAACATGATTCCGGGCCGTCTTCGCGCCAATGGCAGTGCATCGTTCGAGGGCCCCGGAGGCGTAAGCTTTCCGCTCGCGGACGCTCCCGCCGCATCTGACGGCAAGCCCGCGATCTTCGGCGTGCGGCCGGAGCATCTGACGCTCGCGGATGACGGCGCCGAAGCCCAGGTGCAAGTGATCGAGCCCACCGGCTCGGAAATCCAAATCGTCGCCAAGCTCGGGGGCACCGACGTAATCGCCGTCTTCCGCGAACGGCATAAACTCAATCCGGGCGATAAGATCCGGCTCAAACCTGACCGGCAACTGGTCCACCTGTTCGATCAGGAGACGGGAAAACGTCTGACCGCTTAATAACACACACGGAGGAACGACCATGAACCGAATTACGCGCCGAACTCTCGTTCAGGGCGGTACAGCTCTCGGTGCTACGGGAGTGTTGACCGGCCCGGCGCTGCTCAACTGGGCCAAGGCTTGGGCGCAGAATGCGCCGTGGAAGCCGGAAAAGGGCGCCAAGCTTTCGATGCTGCGCTGGAAATATTTTGTGCAGTCGGAGGACGACGCTTTCGTGAAGCTGATTGCCGCCTTCACGAAGGCGACCGGCGTGCCGGTCGAAATCTCACGCGAATCTTATGAAGACGTGCAGCCGAAGGCGTCGGTCGCCGCCAATACCGGCACCGGTCCCGACCTGTTCTGGGGACTCTACTCGCTGCCGCATCTGTTCCCGCAAAAATGCATGGATGTCACCGACGTCGCCGACTACCTCGGGAAAAAATACGGCGGCTGGGTCGACAGCGCGATCAAGTACGGCAAGAGCGGTAACAAGTGGATATGCATTCCCGTCTGCTATTCGGGCGCGCTGATGAACTATCGCATCGAGGCGTCGAAAAAAGCCGGCTTCTCGAAATTCCCCGATAAGACCGATGCCTTCCTCGAATATGCCAAGGCGATGAAGAAGAACGGCACGCCTGGCGGCTTCGCGCTCGGCCATGCATCGGGCGACGGCAACAGCTGGGTGCACTGGTGCCTGTGGTCGTTCGGCGGCAACACGGTCGACAAGGACGACAAGGTCATCATCAAATCGCCCGAAACGGCCAAGGCGCTGGAATATGCCAAGCAGCTTTACGCCGAAGAGATTCCCGGCACCGCCGCCTGGAACGACGCTTCCAACAACAAGGCCTTCCTCGGCGGCGAGATCTATTGGACCAATAACGGCATCTCAATCTATGTCGCCGCCAAGAAGGACCCGACCAAGAAGCAAATCGCGGAGGATATGGATCACGCCTACTGGCCGGTGGGACCGATCGGTCATCCGACCGAACTGCACCTGATGTACCCGGTGCTGGCGATGACTTACACGAAATATCCGCAAGCTTGTAAGGCGCTGATGGCGTTCATGCTCGAAGCGGACAACTTCAACCCGTGGATCGAGTCGGCGCAAGGCTACCTGACGCACTGCCTCAACGCCTACGACAAGAACCCGGTCTGGACCGCCGATCCGAAGACCACGCCGTTCCGCGACGTGGCCAAGCGCACGTTGACGGCGGGCGGCTTGGGCTCGGTCGGCGAGAAGGCGGCGACCGCAATTGCCGACTTTGTCGTCCTCGACATGTTCGCCAACTACTGCACAGGCCGCGAAGACGTGAAAGGCGCGATCGCGATCGCCGAGCGGCAGTTGAAGCGGATTTATCGGTAAAGAGGCGTGTCCCGGGCGCAACGCGGCGCGGAGCGCTGCGTTGCAGACCCGGGACCGTTAAAGCCTCGAACGGTCCCGGATCGGCGTCGCATCACTTCGCTACGCTCGTGCTGCGCCGCATCCGGGACAGGGTGCTAAATGGCCGACGTCGCGCTCAAATCGTCGACAACTTCCGCTCTCGGCGAGCCGAGCCTCTGGTCGCGGCTAAAAGCCAATCGCAACTGGCTCGGCTTCTGGTTCATGCTGCCGGCGGCAGCATTCCTCATTCTTTTTCTTGCCTATCCGCTCGGCCTCGGCATCTGGCTGTCGTTTACCGACGCGCGGCTTGGGCGGGCGGGCATTTTCGTCGGCCTGGAAAATTACGAATTCCTCTGGGAGGATTCGACGTTCTGGCTAACGGTGTTCAATACGATTCTCTACACAACCGTTGCCAGCACCATCAAATTCGCGATCGGCCTTTATCTCGCGCTGCTGCTCAACGAACGGCTGCCGTTCAAGGCGCTCTTGCGCGCGATCGTGCTCGTTCCATTTATCGTGCCGACGGTGCTCTCCGCCATTGCATTCTGGTGGTTGTACGATCCGCAATTTTCGATCATCTCGTGGTCGTTGCGGAAGATGCACCTGATTTCAGCCAATATCGATTTTCTCGGCGATCCTTGGAACGCGAGATGGTCGGTGATCTTCGCCAACATCTGGCGCGGCATTCCGTTCGTCGCCATTACGCTGCTTGCCGGATTGCAGACGGTTTCGCCCTCGCTTTACGAGGCGGCCACCATCGACGGTGCGAGCAACTGGCAGCGATTCCGCTACATTACCTATCCGTTGCTCACGCCCATTATCGCGGTGGTGATGACATTCTCGGTGTTGTTCACCTTCACCGATTTCCAGTTGATCTGGGTGATGACACGCGGCGGGCCGGTCAACGCCACCCACCTGATGGCCACGTTCTCCTATCAGCGCGCGATCATGAGCGGCTATCTGGGCGAAGGCGCGGCGATCTCGACCGCGATGATTCCGTTCTTGCTCGGCGCGATCCTCGTGTCGTGGTTCGGCTTGCAGCGGCGCAAGTGGCAGCAGGGCGAGAGCAATGACTGAGGTGATCGCCTTCCCTTGTCCCGGACGCGGTGCAGCGCGAAGCAGTGCACCGCAGATCCGGAACCGTCGCGAATATGGCCCTTTGTCGCGATCCCGGGTCTGCAGCGCACCGCTTCGTGCTGCGCTGCGCCCGGGAAAAGAGGCGGCCCATGACTGACGCGCTCGCCGGCAAGGCCGCAAATCCGAAAGCCGTGCTGACCGGTTCGGCGCCGCTTACCGACGACAGCGAAGGCACGAGCTATCTGCAGTCGTTGCCGCGGCGGCTGGTCACGGTCTACCTGCCATTGTCCATCATCCTCTTCGTACTGCTGTTTCCGTTCTACTGGATGGCGCTGACGTCCATAAAGCCGGACGATCAATTGCTCGATCTCGATACTTACAGCCCGTTCTGGACCTGGAATCCGACGCTCAAGCACATCGACAAACTGCTCTTTCACACCGACTATCCGATCTGGCTGTGGAACACGATGCTGGTGGCGGTTTGCGCCACGGCCATCTCCATCATCGCCAGCGTGCTCGCGGCCTACGCTATCGTGCGGTTACGCTATAAAGGCGCTCACTGGGTCGGCGGCGCGATCTTTCTCGCTTATCTTGTGCCGCCCTCGATCCTGTTCATTCCGTTGTCGACCGTGGTCTTCCAGTATGGCTTGTTCGACACGCCCTTCGCGCTGATCCTGACCTATCCGACCATCCTGATCCCGTTCTCGACGTGGCTGCTGATGGGCTATTTCAAAACCATTCCCTTTGAGCTCGAGGAATGCGCGTTGATGGATGGCGCCAGCCGTTGGCAAATCCTCTTGAAGATCGTGCTGCCGCTGGCGGTGCCGGGGCTGATCTCGGCCTTCATCTTCTGTTTCACGCTGTGCTGGAACGAGTTCATCTACGCGCTGACGTTCATATCGTCGACGCAATACAAGACCGTGCCGGTCGCGATCGTTACCGCGCTGGTGGACGGCGACATTTATCGCTGGGGCTCTCTGATGGCAGGCGCGATGATCGGATCGCTGCCGCTTGTCATTCTCTATGCCTTTTTCGTCGAGCACTATGTTTCGGCGATGACGGGGGCCGTCAAAGAGTGATCTGAATTGCCGAACACGAGCCGAACCGATCATGGGTAAGACACCAGGGACTGCCGCCAAGCGCCGCCTACGCTCGCAATTATGGTTTGACAATCCCGACAATCCGGGAATGACGGCGCTCTATCTGGAGCGATATCTCAATTACGGGCTGACGCGCGAAGAGCTCACGTCCGGCAAGCCGATTATCGGCATCGCCCAGACCGGCTCCGACCTGTCGCCATGCAACCGGCATCACCTCGAACTGGCAAAACGCGTGCGTGCCGGCATTCAGACGGCGGGCGGCATCGCTTTTGAATTTCCTGTGCATCCAATTCAGGAAACCGGCCGGCGGCCGACTGCGGCGCTCGATCGCAATCTTGCGTATCTCGGCCTTGTCGAGATTCTCTACGGCTACCCGCTCGACGGAGTCGTGCTCACCACCGGCTGCGACAAGACGACGCCGGCCTGCATCATGGCGGCCGCCAGCGTGAACATACCGGCAATCGTTCTCTCCGGCGGACCGATGCTCAACGGCTGGTGGAAGGGCGAGCGCGCCGGCTCCGGCACGGTGGTCTGGCAGGCGCGCGAAGATCACGCCGCCGGCAAGATCGACTACAAAGAGTTCATCGACATCGTCACGTCGTCGGCCCCATCGATCGGCCACTGCAACACCATGGGCACCGCCTCGACGATGAATGCGCTTGCCGAGGCGCTCGGGCTGTCGCTGCCCGGATGCGCGGCCATCCCGGCGCCTTATCGCGAGCGCGCGCAAATCGCCTACGATACGGGTGTGCGCGCGGTCGAGATTGTGCGCGAGAATCTACGGCCAAGCGATATTTTGACGCGCCAAGCCTTCGAGAACGCCATCATCGCCTGTACCGCCATTGGCGGCTCCACCAACGCACCGATCCACATCAACGCCATCGCGCGCCATGTCGGCGTCCAGCTTGCGATCGAGGACTGGGAAACCATCGGCTACGACGTTCCGCTGTTGGTCAATATGCAGCCGGCCGGCAAGTATCTCGGCGAGGAATATTACCGCGCCGGCGGATTGCCCGCGGTCATGCGCGAATTGTTCAAGGCCGGCAAAGGTCATCCCGGCGCGATGACGATCAACGGCAAGACCATCGGCGAAAACACGCGCAAAGCCGCAATTCAGGACAGCGACGTGATTCGCCCCTACGCGCGTCCGCTGAAGACGGAGGCCGGCTTCAAGGTGCTCAAGGGGAATCTGTTCAACTCGGCGATCATGAAGACGAGCGTGATTTCCGAGGAATTCCGCGCGCGCTATCTGTCCAATCCCAAAGACCCGGAAGCCTTTGAAGGTCGCGCAATCGTGTTCGAGGGCCCGGAGGATTACCACAGGCGCATCGACGATCCGAAATTGAAGATCGACGAGCACACGATTTTGTTCATGCGCGGCGTGGGGCCGATCGGCTATCCGGGGTCGGCTGAGGTGGTCAACATGCAGCCTCCTGCCGCTCTGATCAAACGCGGCATTACCTCGCTGCCGTGCATCGGCGACGGACGCCAGTCGGGCACCTCCGGCTCGCCGTCCATTCTCAATGCCTCACCGGAGGCCGCTGCCGGAGGCGGTCTCGCGCTGCTGCAGACCGGCGACCGCGTGCGGATCGATCTGCGCAAAGGCACCGCGGACATCTTGATTTCGCGCGCCGAGCTCGCCAAGCGCCGCGCCAAACTCGAACGGCAGGGCGGCTTTCATTATCCGAAGAGCCAGACCCCGTGGCAGGAAATTCAGCGATCGATGGTCGATCAGCTTGCCGACGGGATGGTGCTCAAGCCGGCGGTGAAATATCAGCATATCGCCGAGAAGAGCGTTCCCAGGGACAACCATTAGCGAGCGGGCCATGAGCGGGCGATTGCAGAACAAAAAGGCGCTGATCACCGCCGCAGGGCAGGGCATCGGCCGCGCGATTGCGGAAATGTTCATCAAAGAGGGCGCAGTCGTGGTCGCAACCGACCTCGATGCAACGAAATTGACAGGCCTCAATGCCGCGCAATGCCTTGCACTGGACGTACGGGCCACCGAGCAGGTCAATGCCGTCGCGAAAGCCTTGGCCGACAAGTTCGGCGCACCGAACATTCTCGTCAATTGCGCGGGTTACGTGCACCAGGGCACGGTGCTCGACTGCTCCGAGCAGGATTGGGACTTTTCCTTCGACGTGAATGTCAAATCCATTCACCGTGTGCTGCGCGCATTTCTTCCGGCAATGTTGGCGCATGGCGGCGGTTCGATCGTGAGTATCTCATCGGTGGTGTCTTCGATCCGCGGCGTGCCCGACCGGTACGTTTACGGCGCCACCAAGGCGGCAATCATCGGCCTCACCAAGGCGGTGGCGGCCGATTACATCCGCAAAGGCATTCGCGCCAACGCGATATGCCCCGGCACGATCGAATCCCCGTCGCTCGAGCAACGGGTCGAAGCCAACGCGAAGAAGACCGGAAAGTCGTTGGAGGCCGTGCGCACCCAGTTCATCGATCGCCAGCCGATCGGTCGTCTCGGTACGCCGCGGGAGGTGGCCAACCTTGCGGTGTTCTTGGCTTCCGATGAGGCAAGCTACATCACCGGGCAGGCCTACCTGGTCGACGGCGGAATGGCTCTTTAATCGGCGCGCCTGCACCGCGGGAGTCGGCTCTCCCGGCTTATTGCGAGGCTTGCTTGGCTGCGTCGTCGCGCACGCCGGTATCGACGAGCGAAGCCACAGGTGCGGTGGTTTTGATGACTCCCGCTTTGACGAACAACTGCTGCATCCATTCGATGCGGTCGACGGGGATCGCCAGCGTCGGGTCGACGAGCTTATCCTCGGCGACCTGGTCGGCGACGAATTCCGCGCGTTTGTCGCCAGGCTTTGCGTGCGTCATCTCGTGGGCGACCTTGACGGTTTCGTCGCGATGGGTCGCGGCGTATTTGTAGGCGTCCATCTCCGCTGCGACAAAACGCACGAGGTCGTCGCGCCGTTTCGCCAGCACGTCCTTGTTGGCGGTGACACAGAGACGGATGAATTTAGGCACGGCGGCGCTGCCCTTCATCAGCACCTTGATGTTGGAGGGCATGATCATCTCGAACTCGTTGGAGACCACCGCGGCGTCGGTGATGCCGGCGGCCAGGGACTTGTAGCGGTCGAGGTCGGCCCCCTGCGTCACCATTTTTATCTCCGATGCCGGGATGTGCTCGGCCTCGAGCATGGCGCGGAATAGGAGATCCGGCAGCGAGCCGGGCGAGGAAATCGCCACCGCCTTGCCCCTGAGGTCGGCCGGCGTTCTGATCGTGTCCTTGGCGAGCACGACCTGCGGCAGGCCGGGCCACGTGCAGCCTACGATCTTGACGCCGGTGCCGTGCACGCCGGCGATGATCGCCTCCGCCGCACCCATATCCACGCTGTCGATCTCGCCGGAAATCAGCGCCTTCATCAGCGTGGAGCCGGCCTTGATCTGCACCAGCTCGAGCTTCAGGCCGTGCTTTGCGGCAAAGCCGCCTTTGTCCACCATGGCGATAAAGCCGGCGTCGCTTTTGGCTTCGACGATGCCATGCTTCCAGACGTGCTCTTGCGCGTTGGCGTCCAACAGGCCGGCGAGCGCAATGAAAGCAGCCAAGGCCAATGACTTTGCAGACATTTGTTTCCTCCCTCCGAACGCTTTTGTTCTCGTTGCGCGAGCCAGCTAGAAGCGAAACTCGTCGCCGCGCTTGAAACCCTGGCCGACGTCGAGAAAGAGCTCCTCCACTCCCGGCCGTTTTTTGATCAGCCCCTGCTCGTGCGAATAGCCGATCAGGGTCTCGAGAGTCTTTCGGTTCTTTTCCGTCAATCCGTATTGCCACGGATCGGGGCCGAGAATTTGCTCCTGCTCTTCCCAGGCCGCGCGATACCAGGCAAGCGGCACAATGCGCGGGTTCTGCATGCGCTTCATTGCGATCGCCTTCGACTCGTTGAACGCGCGGAACAAATTGACCGCGAGCCAGGGATGCTCCTCCGCCAGCGCCTGGTTCAGGGCGACGACGTGCATAATTGGGAAGATGCCGGTGCGGCGGTAATAAGCGATTTCTTCCGCCTTGCTGTCGGGGAAGAGCCGCGCCACGCGGGGGTCCTTGGCGAGGAACGGCTTGATCAAATCCGAGTGCAACAGCGCGTCGAGTTCGCCTTCCGCCAGCATGGTTTCGACCGATTTGTCCTTCGGCAGCATCTGGCATTTGATGTCGGGCGGGAGCCGGACCTGGACGTCGTTGTCGATCTCCGCAACCCACTCAATGCTGCTCAGCGGCACGCCATATTCGCTTTGGAGAATGCCGCGCATCCACAGCACCGCGGTGGTCATCATCGTCTTCACGCCGACTTTGCGTCCCTTCAGGTCGGCCGGTTTGCCGATGCCCTTGCTCGTGTTGACGAACATGAACCCGTGACGGAAGCGACGGTGCGGAAACACGGGAATGGCACGCAGCGGCCAGCCGTTGTCGCGCGCCGCAAGATAAGACGAGCAGGACAATTCGGCGATGTCGAAGTCGTGCTTGTTGAGGAAACGCCAATGCCGCGTCGCCGAATCCATCTCTGTCAGCATGGTTAGGTCGACACCGTCCGCTTGCACGCGCCCGGTGATCAGCGGACGCAGGATGTCGTACTCGCCGCAGGCCAAGGTCAGGCTCAGCTTTTTCGCCATAACAAGTCCTCAGTGCCCCGTGGCGATGGCCGCCAATTTCGTGGGGTCGTCAGGCAGGCGGTTGCCGCGCCAGACGACGTGCAGGTCGGGCCGCAGCAGCAGGAGATCATAGCCGTAAATGGCGCGCGGCCGCTCGTCGGCTATGGCGAGGGTTGTAAAGGGCGCGGCGTACCCGGCAAAAGCCCTTTCGAGCGGGGCGGTGTCCGCTTGCGTGCGGCCGAGCCGCAGCAGGGTATAGCCCTCTCCGATGAGGTCGTGCAGGGCGCGGCCGTCGGATAGCCAGACATGCGGCAAGCGCGCGCCGGGCCAGGTCGTCGGCACGTAACGCATGATATCGTCGGCAGGCGGATCGCCGGATTCCGGCCAGACGATCGGTGACCGATCGTAGCGGTACCCGAGTTCGGCCCCGATCATCTCGTTGCTCTTGCGTTGCTCGACATCGGCGATGCAGGCGAGGCGGGCGCGCGTCGCGGCGCCGTCCGGCGTGTTGTCGCGGATATTGGGTCGGTAGGCCGCCCGCCAGGCGCGCCTCCCACGCGAGGCTTGGCGCGAGGCTTCCACGTTGCGCGCGCCGATTGGACGCCGTTCGGCGTCGTAAGACGCAAGCAGGCCGGCGCCGCCCCACCCCTGCAGTGTGGCTGCGAGCTTCCACGACAGGTCGATGGCGTCGCCGACGCCGCTGTTCATGCCCAGGCCGCCGGTCGGTATCACCAAGTGTACGGCATCGCCGGCCAGAAACACGCGGCCTTGGCCGTAGCTCTCCGCCAGCAGCAAATTTTGCCGCCATGGCGCACAAGAAAGCATTTCATATTGCACCGGCATAGCGACGACCTGTTCAAACATTTTCTTCATGTCGTCGTTACTGTCGACAACGGAGTGCAACGTGAAATGTTTGGTTGAATCCTGCACGATGAGAAACGAGTTGTGGTCGTCGGCGACATGATAATGGCGGCCTTTGCCGATCGGAATGCGTTCAAAAAGATCGTCGCAACGATAAAGCGCTTGGCGCAATTGCAGCAGATTGGCCTCGCCGCGGAGTTGGATGCCGAGTTGGCGGCGCACCGCGCTTGTGCCGCCATCGCAGCCGACCAGATAACGGGCCTCAATCTCTATCATACCGTCCGCCGCTTTGATCTTGGCGCGGACCGAACGTGCGTCCTGCTCGAAGGCGATGAACTCATGCCTGTAGCGCACCGAGACCGTCGGCAGCGACTCCGCGACCGACTTGAGCAGCGGCTCCAGCGTGTATTGCGAAATCAACTGATAGGGCTCGAGCGGCATCGATCCGTCGCGGCAAGCAGCAATCTCGGCTTGGGCCTGCGCGACCGAAGGATAGGGCAAGTGCACTAGCGGCGGTTCGACCAGCGATGTGACAATGAAAACGTCCATGGGGACGTCGCGGGGAAAGCCGGCATCGCGGATTTTCCTCGCCAGCCCCATGCGGCGATAGATCTCCATGGTCCGAGCGTTGCACCGCTCCATTTTTGGCAAAAACTGCGGCGCCTCCTTTTGCTCTACGAGGATGCACTGCACGCCGCGCCGGCCGAGATCGATAGCGAGAGTGAGGCCGACCGGTCCGGCGCCGACGACGAGGACTTGCGTGCGCACGCTCACAATTGCTCTGGCGTCGGCCACGGAATAGGAGGGCGTCCGGAAGTGATAGCGTCTTCGAGCTGAGGCAGCCGGTCTTGTCCCCAGAACGGCTCGCCGCGATAGACGTAGAACGGTGCGCCGAACACCTGCCGCTCGATGGCCTCCCGCGTCAGCGCCGCTTCGCGCGCCGCAACGGTCGGGTCATTGGCATGTTTCAGCATATATTCACCGTCGAGCCCGGCGGAATCGGCGAGCTTCACCAGCGTATCGGCATCCTCGATATTGAGTTCGTCAGCCCAAACGGCCTTCAAGGCGGCGTGCACGAAAGCGGCTACATCGTCTCCCTTGTCGATAGCCACCAGCAGCATGCGGTGTCCGCGCGACGGATTGGCTGGATAAAACTTGGGCCAGAGCACCAGCGGGATTTTATGTTGATCGCGCCAGCGCTGCATTTCGACCAGTCGATACGCCTGTCGCGGCGGCGGCCGCTCGCGCACGGGCTTGCCGCCGCCGGCCTTGAAGATCGCGTAAAGATCGATGGGCTTGTACGCAACACGCGCGTTGAGGCGGCTGACCACGTCATTAAAAATGTGGCTGCCCATATACGACCACAGCGACACAAAGCTGACGAAATATTCAACGGTCGGATTTTCGTCGCGCATCGCAAACATCCCGGCGGCGCGGCAGTGTAGGTGGGACTGCTTACTTGCGGCAAGTTGCGCGGCTTTGCAGCCGGATCATCAACCGAACAGTCCTCTCGATACGTCGGCGGAAGCTTCCAGCCCAGACGCGCCTCGATTTGCCCGCGCAACAGATTGTACGCATGGCGAACCGGTTTCGAAGCGCCTGGAACCTTCCGCACCAGGCCGGCTTTGAGGGGAGCAGGCAGGTTGCTTTACCGACCCGAATGGCTCGAAAAATCAATGACTACGCCCTGATCGGCGACTGTGAAACAGCGGCCTTGGTCGCCGCTGACGGGACGATCGACTTTCTCTGTTGGCCTCGCTTCCACTCCGAAGCGTGCCTTGCCGGCATTATTGGCGACGATGACAACGGCATCTGGCGTTTGCGGCCGCCGAGTGGCTGGACCGCGACACGCCGCTACCGCGGCGATACTGCGATTCTCGAAACCCGCTTTGAGACGGAAACCGGCGCCGCGACCGTGACCGACTTTATGCCGGTGCGCAGCGAGGAGGAGGGGGACCGCCGCTCGACGCTCGTTCGGATTGTTACCGGCGAGCGCGGCAGCGTTCGCTTCGATATGGCACTCGTGTTGCGTTTCGACTACGGCCGCTTGGTCCCCTGGGTGATCGAAAACGAGAAAAACACCGTTGAGTTTTTCTGCGGGCCCCACGTGGTTTCGTTGCACACTAGTGTTGTGACGACGCAGACACACGCGCGCTGCAATTCCGAATTCAGCGTTTCCGCCGGTGAGCAGAAGTCCTTCGTGTTGCACTATCGCCGCTCTCATCGCGAGCGGCCTCCGCATCTCGACGCGAAAGAGACACTGCAAGAAACCGAGCGCTGGTGGCGCGACTGGACGAAGACCTGCACCTATCGCGGACAAGCGCGAGAAGCTGTATTGCGTTCGTTGATCACCATAAAGCTCATGGCGTCGCGTCAGACCGGCGGAATCGTCGCGGCCCCGACCACTTCGTTGCCGGAGAAGATCGGCGGCGAGCGGAACTGGGACTATCGTTTTTGCTGGTTGCGCGACGCGAGCTTCACGCTGCTGGCTTTGCTGCATAGCGGCTTCAAAAAAGAGGCCGCCGCCTGGCGCGATTGGCTGTTGCGCGCAATTGCCGGCATGCCGCGCGAGGTGCAGCCGTTTTATAGCGTTGCCGGGGAGCACCGGGCGCCGGAGTGGGAAATCCCGTGGCTCGCCGGTTTCCGAGATTCGCGGCCGGTCCGCGCCGGCAACGCGGCGTATGAGCAGTTTCAGCTCGATGTGTACGGAGAAATCATCGACCTTCTGCACCTCTCGCGCGAGCACGGCATCCCGCCGGACGACTGGAGTTGGCGGCTCCAGCAGGAACTCGTCGAACACGTTGAGCGCATTTGGCGGGAGGCGGATGCGGGCTTTTGGGAGGTGAGACACGGGCGCGAGCATTTTACCCAGTCGCGGGTAATGGCCTGGGTGGCGGTCGACCGCGCGATTCGAGCCGCAGAAAAATACGAACTTTCCTGGCCGGTCGATCGCTGGCGCAAATTGCGTCAAGACATTCATCGCGAGGTCTGCGAGAAAGGCTATGACGAAAGAATCGGCGGCTTCGTGCGCTCCTACCAAACGCGCGAGCCCGACGCCGCCAACTTGCTCATCCCCATCGTCGGCTTCCTGCCCGCCAACGATCCAAGAGTCTTGCGAACCGTCGAGCTCATCGAGCGCAAGCTCATCATCGATGACTTCGTCATGCGCTACGATACGGAACGCGCCGAGGACGGGCTACCCGTCGGGGAGGGCGTGTTTTTAGCCTGCAGCTTTTGGTATGCCGACAATCTTCTCATGCAGGGCCGCAGCCAGGAAGCGCGGCGCGTCTTCAATCACATGCTTGCCGTGCGCAATGACGTGGGCCTGCTATCGGAGGAGTACGACCCGCGCAGCGGTGAAATGCTGGGTAATTTTCCGCAGGTGCTGTCGCACCTCAGTCTGATCAACACCGCGCATAACCTCGCGCAAGGCTATGGTCCCGCGCATGTGCGGGCGGGGCAGGCGGAAAAGGACAAGGTACCCGCCGGTTAGTCTTCGGCGTAACCGATCGTCGAGAGAAGCGCGATATTCGGGTGACGTGAGTCAAGCCGCGTGTGCTGCACGACAATGGGAACGCTCGCCTCGATGACAGAAGCGTAGCTGGTATCGCGCGGCACAGGCGCAGGATCCGTCAGATCGTTGAAGCGCAAATGCATGGTTCGCTGCGCGCTGAGCTTGACCCGATAGGGCCCGACCGGGTCGCGGTCGACAAAAAACAGCGTAATGTCGATATCGGCATCGCGGTCGCCTGCGTTGAGCAGACACACCGTTTCGTGGGAAATCAGCGCGGGATCCTGACTGAGGCTGCCGCTGGGAATGTAGCCTTCGGCAATGGCCCAGCGCTTGTGCCCCAGCTCAGGCATGGCGCGGCTCTTTGGCGTTGATCAAGGCCAGCCCGCTTTCGGGGTCCAAGGTCTTCTGCAGATAGGACGGCTGCTCGGCGATAATCAGCTCCAACGTCGGGCGCACGTGCGCCTCTCCGAGATGGCCGGCCATGGCGGTGCCGTCCTTTCGTCCGAGGACGAGATGCACGTGGATCGCCGGGTTGCCCTCCGGATCAAGCGCCACATCGCCGACGAGCGAGGCGACCTCGACCTGCTCGTGTACGGGGATCTCAAGATAGCGCTTGGCTTGCCAATCGAAATATTTCAACGCGGCGTCGCTCAATGCGCCGATGCCGGTGATTTGCGCCGCGGAAAGACGCTCTCTTTTAGCGAAGCCGCTGATGCACGACAGCACCTCGTCGCCTTTGTCCATGATCAAGGCAAAGGTGCGCCGGCCCTCGTGTTGGTTGAGCAGCTTGCTGTGCATGTTCGCTGCTCGGGAAACGGCAGCGCGACCGTATTGTTCCAGTGGAACACCGGCGGTTGTCGTTTGTTGAACCTGCAGATTTTCCGCAATTGTCGGCGGTTGGGGCGCTGCCGAACACGCATGTTTGCGCCTGGAGGCTCCAATGGCCACGCCGACTGCCGGTGACGTTCTTGTCGATACGCTGATCCGTTGGGGTGTGGATACGGTCTTCGGTCTGCCGGGCGACGGCGTGAACGGCATCATCGAGTCGCTGCGCAAGCGCAAAGACGAGATTCGCTTTATCCAGGTCCGGCACGAAGAAGCGGCGGCCTTCAACGCTTGCGGCTACGCGAAATGGACAGGAAAGCTTGGCGTGTGCATCGCGACCTCCGGGCCGGGCGGCATTCATCTTCTCAACGGGCTCTATGACGCCAAGCTCGACGGCCAGCCGGTGCTCGCGATTACCGGTTTGCAATTCCACGACCTGCTGCGCACGTGGACGCAGCAGGACGTCGAGCTCGACAAATTGTTCATGGATGTCGCCGTCTACAACACGCGCATCATGGGTCCGCAGCACACGGAAAACGTGGTCGAGCTTGCCTGCCGCACGGCGCTGTCTTATCGCGGCGTCGCCCATGTCACCATGCCGGTGGACATGCAGTCGGAGCCGGTGAGCAAGGACATCAAGTCCAAACGAAACGTTCCGCATCACGTCTCCGACAAGATGTCGTTGTGGAATCAGATGCCGGACGAGCGCCAGCTCGCCGAAGCGATCGACATTCTCAACGCCGGCAAAAAAGTGGTGATCATGGCCGGGCGCGGCGCGCTGGGCGCCGGCGATGTGCTGGTCGCTGCAGCCGAGCGGCTCGCCGCCCCCATCGTCAAGCCGCTGCTAGGCAAGGCCTGCGTCGATGACGACAATCCCTATTGTCTCGGCGGCACCGGTTTGCTCGGCACCAAGCCGGCGCAGGAAGCGCTCGAAGACTGCGACACGCTGCTGATCGCCGGCTCGAGCTTCCCGTACATCGAATTCTATCCCAAGCCCGGGCAGGCCAAGGCCGTGCAGATTGAGATCGACCCGATGCGCGTGAGCCTGCGCTATCCGGTCGACGCGGCGCTGGTGGGCGATGTGCGCGGCGTCCTGCAAGCCATGTTGCCCAAGCTCAAGCACCATGAGGACCGCTCGTTCCTCAAGACGGCGCAGGACAGCATGAAGGAGTGGAGCCGGCTCATGGAGGAACGCGGCACCGTTGCCGACAAGCCGATGAAGCCGCAGGTCGTGGCGCACGAGCTCAACAAACTGCTCGCCGACGATGCAATCGTGACCACCGACTCCGGCACCATCACCACGTGGATCGCGCGCCATCTGAGCATCCGCGGGCAAATGATGTTCTCCTGCTCGGGCAATCTCGCCACCATGGCCTGTGGTCTGCCCTATGCCGTCGCCGCGGCCGTCGCGTATCCGGGCCGGCAAGTTGTTGCTTTCGTCGGCGATGGCGGCCTGACCATGTTGATGGGCGAGATGGCCACCTGCATGAAATACGGCCTCAACGTGAAGGTCATCGTCATCAAGAACAACGCGCTAGGACAGATCAAATGGGAGCAGATGGTCTTCCTCGGCAACCCCGAATACGTCTGCGAGCTGCAGCCGATCGATTTCGCGGCAGTCG
>Ga0070740_10003859_pt1 | contig 15346 bp, 17 predicted proteins | sample Coa_R2_FD_67286 | JGI IMG/M metagenome (GOLD analysis project Ga0070740, IMG submission 67286) | Surface soil microbial communities from Centralia Pennsylvania, which are recovering from an underground coalmine fire - Coalmine... | ecosystem: Environmental > Terrestrial > Soil > Unclassified ... | reverse complement strand
CTTCCAGGCTTCCTTGGAGACATTCTCGTAGATGCGCTGGCCCAGCGGGTGATTATCGAAAGGAGGCTCGTCCAGGCCGGGCAGGTCCCGCTGGAACTTCACACAGAAAACAGTGCGCCCGCTCCGGTTGGTTTCGCCGACCCGCGGACCTGTCATACCGCCGCCACAACCCATGTTCACGCTCCTCCGCTTCCAGCATAGCGTGGGTAGGACGGTCCGTGGAAGTACCAGGGGCAACTAAATCCCGGCGCGCTAAGCGCGCGAGTCCAGCCGCGTTCGCGTTAAAGAGCGCGCCGCCCATAGATCTCACGCACCATTGCGACAATCGGCTCCGGCACCAGGTGTTCCCACGCCTCTCCTGCGGCGATGCGCCGCCGCACCTCGGTCGAGGAGATTTCATCGAACCTGCCGTGCACCGGCAGCGCGCGCACGCGCCCACGCCAACGCTCCGGCGGATCGAACCGTCCCTGGCGTGCGGCCACCAGCAATCCGAACTCGTCGAGCATGCGTTCGGTTGCGCCGGGATCGCCGTAATCCCAGTGGAGGACGCGTTCGGCGGCATCGCGCCCGCACAGAAAGTAAATCTCGGGTTCCGGCCGGGCCAGCCGGAGTTCCCGCGCGATGTCGATGAACAAGCCGCTTTCCGTGACCGTATACGGCAACCCCGCGACCCGCAGCATGGCGAGCCGGTGCTCGAATCCCGCGCCTTCAAAGCGTTTGTGGGGGTATGCGCGCGGCACGATGCAGATCACTTCGTCCACCATCGCGCGGCCGGCCTCGGCCAGCGCCACGTGCGCGCAAGTCACGGGATTGAAGGCGCCCGCCAGAACACCGAGCTTCACGGTCTCAAAACGAGGGAATGGTCTGCACCGGGACCCGTTCGGCGGCCCGCTGCTTTGAGCCGCGCAGATGGCTGCTCACCGCCTGCACACAGGCCAAAATCCCCGCGGCGATCAGCATTAATGCCAGCGCAATACACGCGAGGGCCCGCCTCCAAGGGTGCGGCGAGTTCGTCTCCAGGCGGATTCCCACTACCGCCGCGGGAGGCCTTGGCGCGGCCGGGCGCAATCCGACCGCGACCGGCCCATTCACCGCGCGCGGCATCTCGATCACCCTGCGCCGGTACGGTAAAACCGCGCCTTCTTTCAATTCGAGTTCCTGAACCAGCCCCACGATCAGGAACGGCTCCTCCACCGCGGAGACTTCGCCCACAAACCGCCGCGGGATCACCACTTCCTGCGAACTCTTCTTGTTGATGATCTCGATGTCGGTCGGAGTCACCCGGCGCAGCAGCCACTCATTGTGTCCCGCGCCCACGATGGCAGGGAACAGCGAGAACGCGCGGCGGCCGATCTGGTCGAGCGCCGACGGAATCAGCGGAACAGCCACGCTTTTATTCTAGGCGAATCCGTTTAGTCTGAGCCGCTCTCTACCGCCGCCCCGCGTAGGGGCCGCGATCCTGCCGGGCCCGGCGCCGGCACGCCCACATCCAGCCACCCGATCATCATCTCGTCCCAGCTCTGCGGCCCCCAGGTCACCGTCGCGCCGGGATCGGGATTGAACGGATTGTTCGCCGAGTTGTCGAAATTCGCCGTGCACTCGATCACCGTGCCGCGGGGCAGGATCTTCGGAGTCTCCAGATAGTAATAGGGCTGCCAGTTGAAATCGTACTTGGGGATATCCAGCAGAATCTCGGTCCGGCCATCCGGATACACCGCCCGGAACTGGAAAGATTTCCCGCGCAAGTGCATGTGCGCGCGCATGCCCATCAGGCTGACCGTCTGCGTCATGCGAGCCGCCGCCTCCACCCGGTAATTCGGATCTCCCGGAGGAATTCTCAGCGACGGCGCCATCGCCTGCATCGCGACGATCTGCTCCGTCACCGGCTGCTTCGCAAACACCAGGCCGATACGCGTGCGGTCCTTGGTAGCCTTCCCGTTTGCCGCGTAGTGCATCTGAAAAATCAGGGTCGAGCCCGCTTTCAACAGCCGGCCTTGGCCCGGCTTCCAGATCTGCGGAGCCATGCCCGGCGCGTATCCCGCCAGATATTGCTCGTCGTGGACGCCGTCGTTGGGGTCCACTACGACGATCGCGTGATGCACCACCGAAGGATCGCCTGGCCGGACCTCCGCCATCTGTATCCACTTGTCTTCGGTGAAGTGCGTGGATACGGCGATGTACTGGTAGTCGATCGTTCCCTTCGCCGGGACTTCGAAGGCAGACGGCATCTCGAACACGGCATCCGGCTGCGGAATGTTCCACCCCTGTTGGAACACGCGAGGCTTGGGCGCATCCGCGGGATTGCCCTCGGGCGCGCCGTGATCGATCCACTCGATGACCTTCGCTTTCTCCCCGGCCGTCATGGAAAGGTCGTTTAGAAATTTTCCGTAGTGGGGGTCGGCGTGCCACGGCGGCATCTTGCCCGTCAACAGCGCCGCGCGAATCGCTTTCGCCCAGGGCCGCGTTTGCTCGTAGGTCAGCAGCGGCATCGGCGCCGCCTCCCCCGGCCGGTGACAGCTTTGACAGCGCGTTTGCAGAATGGGTTCGATATCTTTATGAAAAGTAAGCGCCGGTGCGCCCGGAGCGGCAGATGCCGCCAGCGCGGACACCCTCAGGAAGAAACACAACGCCCGCATGTTGGATCTAGTCTATAGTAGCCTTGTCGCTTTCGTGCCAGGGTGCGGGCGAAATTGGGCGGAGGCTTAGGGCGAATTCCTAAGGCGCAAAGGGGGACCTTCTCCGCGAGCGCGCGCGGGCCAGTGCCGGCCGCGGGCGGCACTGGCGCCTCCCTGCCTCCGCTCTTCGTCTCGAAGGCCGCCGCTTTAGGCGTGCTGCGCTGGAAGCCGCGCGAACTCCAGCACTTCCTGCTTCGGCGCGCCGGGCTCGAAGCAGCGCCGGCAGCGGGCCTCGTACATGCCCGCCGCCCCCACCATGATCAGATCGTCCGATTCCACCAGCCGCTGCGTGTGCTTCGCCGGATTGCCGCAGCGCACACAGATGGCCAGCGTCTTCACGATCGATTCCGCCACGCAGAGCAGCTCCGGCATCGGCGAAAACGGCCGCCCCAGGAAATCCGTATCCAGCCCCGCGATGATCACCTGCTTGCCCGTGTCCGCCAGCCGACCCGCCACCTCTACCAGATCCGGCCCGAAGAAGTTCGACTCGTCGATGCCTACCACCTGGGTGCGCCAGTCGATTTTGTCCATAATCTCTTTTGCCGAGTTCACCACGTCGGACTTCATCCGCTGCGCCCCGTGCGATACGATCTCGCTGGTCGAATACCGGTCGTCGATCGCCGGCTTGAACGCCTGTACCCGCTTGCGCGCGATCCGCGCCCGCCGCAGCCGGCGGATCAGTTCTTCGCTCTTGCCAGAAAACATCGGCCCGCACACCACCTCGATCCATCCGATGTTGCCCGTGACGATATCCATGTATCTCCAAAATTATCTTCGAAATGCCAATACGGCGTTCAGCCCCCCGAACGCGAACGAGTTCGATAGCGCGCACTCTATCTCCACGGCGCGCGAATGATTCGGCACTACGTCCAGGTCGCAGCCGGGATCCGGCAGGGTGAAATTCGCCGTCGGCGGAATGATTCCTCCGCGCAGCCCCGCCAGCGTAGCCGCCGCCTCCAGCGCTCCCGCCGCGCCCAGCGCATGTCCGTGCATCGATTTCGTCGAACTCACCAGCAATCTTCGCGCGTGGGCGCCGAAAACGGCGTGAATCGCCGCAGATTCCGTGGCATCGTTCGAGACGGTCCCGGTTCCGTGCGCGTTGATATAGCCGATCTGTTCCGCCGCGAGCCCCGCGTCCTCCAGGGCCGCCCGCATGGCTTGTCCGGCGCCCTGGGCCAGCGGCTGCGTGAGGTGATGCGCGTCCGACGACATTCCGAATCCCGCGATCTCTCCCCAGACCATCGCACCCCGCGCCCGGGCCGCCTCCAGAGGCTCCAGCACGAGCATCGCCGCGCCCTCGCCCAGAATCAGCCCGCGCCGGCCGCGCGAAAACGGGCGGCAGGTATCGGGCGAAACCACCCGCATCGCCTCCCAGGACTTCAGAAATCCCAGCGAGAACGGCGCTTCGCTGCCTCCCGCCAGCGCCGCGTCCACCATGCCGCTGCGCACCAGCCAGAACGCCTGCCCGATCGCGTGATTCGCCGACGAGCACGCCGTTGAAACCGTGTACACCGGACCGCTGATCCCGAATTCTTGCGAAATACGGCTGGCGCCGGCGTTGCCCATCACCCGCGGAATCGTGAACGGCGAGACCCGCTGGTTCGCGGCGTAGAGATTAAAGAACTGCTCGTCTTTGGTCGCCTGCCCGCCCGCGGAAGACCCGGTGACAATCGCCGTGCGCTGCCCCCGCGCGGCATCGATCTTCAAGCCGGAACTTCGGACCGCCTCGCGCGCCGCCACCACCGCAAACTGCGCGAAACGGTCCAGGAAATCGAGTTCTTTTTCCCCGAAGTACTTGAGCGGATCGAAGTGCGCCGCCTCCGCCGCATTCGTAAAGCGGAGCGAACCCGCCGGCACGGAAATCATCGGCCGGATCGCGCTGCATCCCTGCGCGACGCCAGTCCAGAACTCGCCGAACGTGTCCCCGAAAGCCGAGACGACTCCAATCCCAGTCACCGCAACCCGGCGCCCGCTCATGGATTCGCCCCGGCCTTGGCGGCAATCAGCTTCTCCACGCCCTCCGCCATCTCGCGGATCAAACGGACCTTGTCCAGCGAATCGTCCGGTATCTCGATGTTGAACTCGCTTTCCAGAGCGAACAGGATATTGATGCCGTCGAACGAATCGATCTTCAGTTCCTCGAAGGTCTTGTCCAGCGTTAGAGATTCGCGCGGCAGTTTCTGGGTGCGGGCGACTACGTCCAGGACACGCCTGGTCAGTTCGGAGTCCGGCATATCAGCTCTCCGGCGGTTTCGAATTGGAATCCGCGCGCCCGCAGCCGCGGAAGTGCGGCCGTGATCGCCCCGATCGTGTTGGAAATATCCGGTGCAGGGCTCACCGTTCGCCCGTCGTGCAAGCACAGGATCGCGCCATTCCCGGCTCCCTCGACAATCCGGTCGGCTACGCGCCCGGCTGGCCATTTCCAGTCGCGGCCGATCACGGTCCACATTACGCCCATCAATCCCAGCTTCTCCTGCGCTTGCCGCATGCCGAACCAACGCACGCCGTACGGAGCCCGAAACAGCCTGGGCGGCTCCCCGGTCGCGTCCTCGATGGTGCGCTGTGCGCGCGCCAGTTCATCATAAATGAATTCGGGACTCTTGAAATCGAACCGTGGATGCGTATCCGAGTGATTGCCGATCTCGTGCCCCGCCGCCGCCACCTCGCGCGCGATCCCCGGCAGCCGCCGCACGTTCTTTCCGCACATGAAGAACGTAGCCCGCACGCGATTCGCGGCGAGAATCTCCAGCAGCGCCGGGGTCGATTCACTCGGGCCATCGTCGAAGGTCAGGGCCAGAGTCGCCCGCGAACGGTCGCCGCGATGCTTCGAAGGAGCCAGCAGAGTGGCCGAACGTCCCCGAACCGCGTACGCCAGAACACCGCCAGCGGTGGTGACTCCCGCCCCGATCCAGCCAGCGTTCATGTTTTTCATGATACAGGCAACTTTTCCCGCCGCTTTCGCCTTGCCTTCGCATCTGGCCAAAATCGCGCTTTCCAGATTGACCGGTGTTAAACTTGAAATCAGTTATGAGTTCGCTGTCGCCCAGGCTGCAAGTACGGGTCCAGCAAAAGCAGACGCTAACCCCGGGCTTGGTGCAGATGGTGAGTCTGCTCCAACTGAACCGCCTTGAGCTGAAGGACATGATCACGGCGGAGATCGCCCAAAATCCCGTGCTGGAAGAGGCCGTGGATGGAGGCGAGGAACTCACTCCCGAAGAACTCCAGCCGCTGCTCGAAGCGGAAGCCGAGCGCACCGGCGAGCCCGCCGATAAATCTATTCTCGAAGCCACCCCCGCGCTTTCCGAAGTGGACGCCGACGCGGTGGAAATGCCCGAGCCGGGCGAGTACGAGACGGCTGGACCGGAGCCGGCCCTGTCCTCCTCCGAAGCCACGGCTGCCGCAACCGCCGTCGAAACCGCCGAGGCCCCGGCCGCTGCCGATCCCTTCGATGAAATCGACCTGGGCGACTACTTCGACAACTACCTCGACCCCGGGTTCAAAAGCCCAGCGTCGGAGAGCATCGAAAAGCCCTCCTTCGAGACGTTCCTTTCCTCGCCTGTCACGCTGTCGGACCACTTGCGCTCCCAGCTCGCTCTGGTCGCCATGACGGAAAAAGTCCGCGATGCCGCCGAAGAAGTGATTGGCAACCTGGATGAAAACGGTTACCTGCTGGCGACGCCGCCGGAAATCGCGGATGAGGGCGGCCACGCGCTTCCGGATGTCGAAGAAGCCATCCGCATCGTCCACACGCTCGACCCGGCCGGCGTGGGAGCCAGCGATCTCCGCGAGTGTTTGTTGATCCAGCTCGACAGCCGCAACGGAAAGGGCGGCGTCGCGTGGCAGATCGTCCACGATCATCTGAAGCTGGTCGAATCGCGCCAGACCAAGGAGCTGGCGAAAATCCTGCGCCGGCCGATTGAACACATCCAGATCGCCATTGACGTGATTAAGCACCTGGACCCTAGGCCGGGATTAAGGTATTCCGGCCCCGGCGCCCGCCAGGTGGAACCAGATGTGTACATTTCCAAGGATGGGGACGATTACCTGATCCAGTTGAACGACGAGGACCTGCCTCAACTGCGCTTAAACCCGCAATATCGGCGCATGCTCGACCGCACCCAGGAACCCAGCAAGGATGTGCGCAACTACGTCCGCGACCGTTATGCCTCCGCCATCCAGCTCATGAAAAACATCGAGCAGCGGAAGCAGACGATTCTCAAAGTCTGCCAGTCCATCGTGCGCCGCCAGCAGGATTTCCTTGAAAAGGGGATCGATTACCTCAGGCCCATGATGATCAAGGAGATCGCCGAGGAAATCGGAGTCCATCCCTCCACCGTCAGCCGGGCTGTGTCCAGCAAATACGCGCACACACCGCAGGGAGTCTACGAACTCCGGTACTTCTTCTCGGAAGCTGTGCAGGGTCCGGGTGGAACGGCCACTCCCTTGCTCATCTTGAAACGCAGGGTCAAGAAAATGATCGAGGAGGAGGATCCCGCCCGCCCACTTACAGACGAGCAGATCACCGAGCGGCTCCAGGCCGAAGGCATTGAGGTGACCCGCCGTACTGTCGCCAAATATCGCGAAGACATGCGCATTCCATCTACGCACCAGCGCCGTGTGCGGGCCTAAGAGACTCCATTAGGAGCGTCCCATGAAAGTCAGCTACAAAGGCGTTAAGCAGGAACTACCCTCGAAGATCCAGGAAAAACTGGACGCGAAGTTCTCCAAAATTTCCAAACTTCTGGAGAAGCGCGGCGAGAAAGAAGCTCACGTCGTTGTGACGTCGGAGCGCCATCTTTATCACGCCGAGATTACGGTCCAGTTCTACGACCATCAACTCGTCAGCGTCGGCTCCGACGCGGACTTGTTTACGGCTCTTTCCATCGCCCTCGATCGGCTCGAAGCGCAGGCGCAGAAGCAGCGGGCCAAATGGCGTGAAAAACGCCGCAAGGAGGGTCCCCAGGAGGAAGAGCAGGTCGGCTTTGTAGCAACAACCGCAGAGGGTGAAGAGGGCCAAGCCCCCCGCATCTTCCGCGTCGATCATCACGAAGACCGCAAACCCATGACGCTGGAAGAAGCCCTGCTTGAAATTGGCAAGGATCAGCCGTACCTGGTCTACCGCGACGCCGAAAAAGACTGCACGTCCGTGCTGGTTCGCCGCGGCGATGGGCATTTCGATCTCATTGAAGGCTGATCGCGGGCCGATCATTTTGGAGAATGGCCACTCGCTCCGCCCGCTCCCCCGCTGCGAAGCAGCCGGCAGGCCGCAGGAGCGCCGGCGCTCCAAGCGGCCGCCACCGCTTTCCGGAAGCTGCGGCTCGCCAGAGTCGCGAGTTGGTCATCATCACCGGCCTCAGCGGCTCCGGCAAAGGCACGGTCCTCAAAGCTCTGGAGGACTTGGGCTACTATTCGGTTGATAACCTTCCGCTGGATTTGATCGACAAGTTCGCCGAGTTAACCGGCGCTGTCCCGAACATCCACCGTGCCGCCATCGTAGTGGATATCCGCGAAGGCGCCGCGCTCGACCGTTTCCCCGCGGTGTATAAACGTATCCGCCGCAAAATTCCGACGCGCCTCATTTTTCTCGAATCTGACGACGCCACTCTGATTCGCCGCTTCAGTGAGACCCGCCGCCCGCATCCGCTCGGCGCCGATCAGAGCGTCGCCGAAAGCATCGCCAATGAGCGCGCCCGCCTGGAGCCCATCCGCCGCCTGGCGGACCCGATCATCAACACGAGCAAGTTCAACGTCCACGAGCTTCGCGAAACCATTCACCGTTCCTTCCGCGGCCAGCATCACGCGCCCGATATTCTCATTCAGGTGACCAGCTTCGGCTTTAAGTACGGCGTGCCCAATGACAGTGACCTGGTCTTCGACGTCCGCTTCCTGCCCAACCCGAACTACATCCCCGCGTTCAAGAATCTGAGCGGCAAGAATCCCGTGGTGGCGCGCTTCATCCGGTCTTTTCCGCAAACCGCCGAATTTATCGACCGCATTTCCGAGTTGTTGATCTATCTTTTGCCGCACTACATCGAGGAAGGCAAGTCGTATCTCACCATTTCCTTCGGCTGCACCGGGGGCCGCCACCGCAGTGTCATGATCGCCAATGAAATCCGCAAGCGCCTGGCCGCGGCGGGCTACCGCGTCAAAGAGACCCACCGGGATGTGGCGAGGTAGGAGAGCCTACAGCCGCGGCTGAGAATATCGCGACAATGCCACGCGGTCGGGCCGAACACGGCGCCGGGCAGGCTCCACCTCGCTGAACATCGTCCGCGTCCGTTCGGAGCCGGGCACACGATTACGGCAGCTAACTGAAACGCGGCTCTCAGAGATCAACCCCGTTTGTCACCTTTTTCCCGAAAACGCATCCGGGTTTATGGAAACGGCCTCGCCGGCCGTGGAGGAGGTGACCGTATGAACGTGGAGCGTTACTTGCGCTTAATCGCGGGCGTGTTTGTGGCGGCGAGCACGGCCCTTGGATATTGGGTGAGCCCGTACTGGCTGCTGTTTACGGCGTTCGTCGGACTGAACCTGTTCCAATCGGCCTTCACTAACTGGTGTCCGATGATGACGATTCTGCGCAAGCTCGGAGTGCCCGATTCTGACCCGCCACGGGCGCGTCAAATGCCGCAAGCGGGATCCGTCGTCCGGCCGTAACCGGTTGGAACAGTTGGACCGAATTGGAGCCGGGATTGCACCTCCGCAAGCGGGAAGGTGTCCTATGAAATCTGCGAAGAAAGCAATCAGCCTAATGGCGGGAGCCGTTCTGCTGGCCGGGGCCATGGCCGCCGCAGCGCAAGCTCCCGGCGCGCGGCGCATGATGCGCATGTACGATCCGGCCACCGAGACCACCTTCAATGGAACGGTTGAGGAAACCAAAGCCGTGCCGCACGGCGGAATGATGGCCGGAATGCATCTGAGGGTGAAAGTCGACGATCAAGTGAAAGAGGTGATGCTTGGCCCGTCGAACTTCATGATCACCAAAGGATTCACGTTCGCCAAAGGCGATTCCATCGAAGTGACTGGCTCGAAAGTCACGATGGGCGGAACCGAATACATCGTAGCCCGCGAAGTCGTCAAGGACGGCAAGACGCTGACCTTGCGCGACAAGAACGGCGTGCCTGAATGGGCCGGAATGAGGCGCCGCGGTGCGCGCTAGCACTTAGACTGCCCGGCCAAACCGCGTAAAAGAACCCGCGCGCGCCCTGACGGCGCGTTTCGCGCAGGCGCACGCGGGCGGCAGTTGGACATTTATTTCGCCAACCCCGCGAAATCAGACATGGATTACTCGGGCTCCCGCACGATCAAGACTGAGCACGGCGCATTCCAGGCCACCTTGGCGGAGACGCTTCCCAGCATCTGGTGCTTAAGGTCGCGAGCGCCGGTTGCGCCTAAGACGATCAGATCGTAGCCGCCGCGCTCGGCTTCGCTCAGAATTTCGTTGGCCGGGTCCCCCTCGTCCAACCGCTTGGTAATCGAGGGCCGGAAAGGCAGCAGCAGCTCGCGAGCCTGCTCCAGAAGCTGTTCGCCCTCCCGCACCATTTCGTGCTCGATCACTCCGGCTTCGCTATGCTCTTTGTCTTCTTCGGAGTAGGTAACCCAGTCCGCTTCCAGTCCGAGCTCGGTCCAGGGGGTTTCGGCGACGTGCATCAGGCAAATGTCGGCGGCGCTGATATCCATCACCTCGCCCAGAGTTTCGATGGCATGGAATCCGGGGATCGAGCCGTCCACCGCGACCAGGATCCGGAGGCCTTCCTCGCTGCGTAACTTGCGCGCGACCAGGATTGCGCCGCGCGCGTGCTCCACCACGCGGCTCGCGACCGGGCCAAGGCCGACTTCCCCCGCCGTTCCGCGGCCTTTCGGCCCGATGACGGTCAGATCGTAATCGCTGGTCCGGCTCACAATCGAGGCCGCCGGTGAGCCGATCTCCTTCAAAAGACGGATCGTGGTTCCTTTCGGCGTGACGCTCCGGAGCGACTTCTCCAGGATCTGCGTGATTTCACGCAGGGCGCGGCGCTCATACTCGTTTTCTCTGGCGTGGGCTGGATGCTTCTTCGAGAGCCTGGGCGCGACGCACAGCAAATCGAACTGGCGGTCCGGTGTGCGGATCAGGCGATCTGCGGTCTCGATCGCCGCCGTCGCTTCGGTAGAACTGTCTGTGGCGAGAAGAACTTTCACGAACAATGGACATGCACGTTTCGAGCCAAGCCGCTCGATCTGCGCCCTTTACGATTGGACATGCGGGTGCAGGGAGAGCAGGGGAGCCGATCGTGTCTGGCGCGATTGTTCTGGCCTTGATCATCGCGACGACGTCCGGAACACACCCGGAGAATGCCGCGGGCAGTTCCGAGCTATGCCGCCTGGTGGCGGCCGGATATCTCGCCGGCCTCCACCAGCCGGATTTCTCAAATTACAGGACGAAAATTGAGGATTTCTACGGTCCGGCCGGGTACGCGCCTGCCTGGACGGATCGCGGCGTGCCGACCGCGCCAGCCCAGGCGATTATAGCGGCCCTGGCCAGCGCGGACATCAAGGGCCTGGATCCGGAAGACTACGATGGCTCGCGATGGGCCGGCCGGTTGCAGCAGTTGAAAGAGGCACGCGCCTCCGAAGCGGATCTGGCGCGATTCGACCTGGCTCTGACCGTATCGCTGATGCGCTACATCTCCGACCTGCATTCCGGGCGGGCGAATCCCGGCATCTTTCACCGCGGCTTCGATCTGCCAGATGGAGAGACCGACCTGGCGCGATTCATTCGCCAGCGCCTGGTCTCCGCAACCGATGTAAATAGAGTTCTTCAATCTGTCGAACCGCCCTATCCCGGCTACTGGCGGACGGAGCGAGCCTTGCAGCAATACATGGCGCTCGCACGGGAGGACAGCGGAGAGCCGCTGCCGCGGCCCCAAAAAACCATTGACCCCGGCGCACCATACGCCGGAATTTCACGGCTCGCGAGTCTCTTGCGCGAACTCGGAGACCTGCCGCCGGACGCCGCGCTGGCGGATCCGGCGATCTACGGCGGTCCTTTGGTCGCGGCGGTGAAGCATTTCCAGGGCCGGCACGGGCTCGATCCGGACGGGCGGCTGGGAAAGGCGACGATCGCGGAGCTGAATACGCCGCTTTCCAAGCGAGTCCGCCAGTTAGCGCTGACTCTGGAGCGATGGCGATGGATGCCGCACCATTATTCTCAACCGCCGGTGGTGGTGAATATTCCGGAGTTCCGCCTGTGCGCTCTCAACCGCGGCTACGAAAGCGAACTCAGCATGAAGGTGGTGGTTGGCCGCGCCTGGCGCCATCAGACGCCGATCTTCGCGGCCGAGATGACCCACGTGATCTTCCGGCCCTATTGGGATGTCCCGCCAAGTATCCTGCGGGCGGAACTGCTTCCCAAGCTTGCCCAGGAGCCCTCGTATTTCATCAAGCATGGCTACGAAGTGGTCGATTCCAGGGCGAGAGCCATCAGTCGGGGCGAGGTGAATGAGGAGATCCTCGGCGGATTACGCTCGGGCAAATTCCGCGTCCGGCAGGTTCCCGGCGGCGAAAATGCGCTCGGTCTGGTGAAGTTCGTGTTTCCGAATCGCTACGATGTGTACCTGCACGGCACTCCCGCCACATCCTTGTTCGCCCGGACCCGCCGGGATTTCAGCCACGGATGCATTCGCGTGGAAAAACCCGCGGAGCTGGCCGCCTGGGTCCTTCGCAGCCTTCCGGAATGGACTCCGGAGCGGATTCTGCAAGTGATGAACGGCGGCCGGACGCTTCAGGTCAACCTTCCGGCGCCGATTCCGGTGCTGATCGTCTACGGCACCGCCGTGGTTCCGGAAAATGGAGAAGTGGACTTTTTCGCCGACATTTACGGGCAGGATGCGGCGCTCGAGCGGTCGCTCGCGAGCCGCAGTTCAGATGCCGCCGCCGCATCCGCGCCTCTGCCAAACGGCACTTGAACTGCACAGAGGAGCGTATGCAGGAGGGCCGTATGGAACAGGTTTCTACTGCGGTGCCGCTGGGCCGGATCGCGCTGGCGGCCGATATCGCGTTACCGGATCGAGCCGAAGGCCTGGTGCTTTTCGCGCACGGCAGCGGAAGCAGCCGCTTCAGCCCGCGAAACCGGCATGTGGCCGAGGTTCTCAATCAAGGCGGCGTCGGGACGATCCTGATCGATCTTCTGACCGAAGAGGAAGAGAGGATCGAGGTTCAAACCCGCGCGTTGCGCTTCGACATCGAACTCCTGGGAGAGCGGCTGGTGGAGATCACGGACTGGATTGGATGCCAGCCGGAATGGAAGGACATGGGGCTCGGCTACTTCGGCGCGAGCACCGGCGCGGCGGCCGCGCTGGTAGCCGCGGCGGAACGTCCCAAGGCCGTGCGGGCCGTGGTCTCGCGAGGAGGGAGACCGGACTTGGCCGGCAAATCGCTGGGCCGCGTGTATGCGCCGACGTTATTTATCGTAGGGAGCCAGGATCGTGTGGTTCTGGATCTGAACCATTCCGCGATGGCCCAGCTTCCGCGCCACACCGTACACAAGCTCGAAATCATCGCGGGCGCGACTCATCTGTTCGAAGAGCCGGGCGCGCTGGATCGCGTGGCGATCTTGGCGCGAGACTGGTTCCGCAAGCACTTAAGCTGCAAACCCGGAGCCTGAAAGGAAGACACGCGTGACCGAATTGAAGCGCGAGCACTGCGAGCGTTATCTGCAATCCCTGTTCGGTGCGCCGGTGGCCGTGCTCGAGATGAAGATTCTGGGAGGGCACGCAGCCGGCGAAGTCAAAGGATACGGGTACGGCATTCCGCTAAGGGTGGATTTTCGCGTGGACGGTGAATGCCGCACCGCGGTACTGCACACCATGCCACCCGCGCAGTTCGGCCACGAGCACATGGCGGATCGCGCGCAGGAACTGCTGTGGGAGCACCGCGCGTTCAACAAGCTTCCCCGGCACGTGCGCTCGCTGGACGTGTGCGGATTCGGGAAAGAGGGCGGGCTGGTCTCGCTGGGAGATGTGGAGGAGTTCGGACTCCTGACCGAGTACATCGAGGGCCAAAGCTACTCTCACGACCTGGAACGCATTCGCGACACGGGCTGCATCTCGGCCTCCGACCTGGCCCGCGCGGACGCGCTGTGCGATTATCTGGCTGAAATTCACGCGGCGCCGGGCGGAGACCCGGGCCTGTACAAGCGCCGTATTCGCGAACTAGTGGGACACGGCGAGTGCATCATGGGCATCGTGGATTCCTACCCGGAGCATCCGGCGGCGCCGCCGGAGGTCCTTCGGAGGATCGAGCATTTGTGCGTGGACTGGAGATGGCGCCTCCGGTGGCGCACGCACCGGCTGCGCCAGGTTCACGGCGACTTCCACCCCTGGAACATTCTTTTCCGCCAGGGCGAGGATTTTTCGGTGCTGGACCGGTCCCGCGGCGAGTTCGGCGAGCCGGCGGATGATGTGACCTCGCTCACGCTGAACTACGTGTTCTTCTCGCTGCAACGCGGCGGGCGTCTGGAGGCCGGTTTCGACGCCCTGTTCCGGCGGTTTTGGGATCGCTATCTGGCCCGCACCGGCGACACGGAGATCCTGGAGGTATCAGCGCCGTTTTTTGCGTTTCGCGCGCTGGTGATGGCGAGCCCGGTGTGGTATCCCGCGCTCGCCGATGACGTGCGCCGGAAGATTTTGAGGTTCGCCGTGCGCGCGCTCGAAGAGGATCGCTTCAATCCAGGTATCGTCAACCAATACTGTGCAGACTAAACCGGCGTTCGCGATCTGGCTGACGGGTCTTCCGGCCTCCGGAAAATCGACCGTGGCGGCGGAACTGAAAAAGCAGCTCGGCTGGCGGGGGGTGGATGCCGCGGTGCTGGAGTCCGACGCGCTGCGCCAAGTCCTCACGCCGCAGCCGCGCTACGACGAGGCTGAGCGGGAGATCTTTTACCGCCAGATGGTTTTCATCGGAGCCCTGCTCAGCCGCCATGGCGTGCCGGTGATCTTCGACGCCACAGCCAACCGGCGAGCGTACCGGGACGCGGCGCGCCGGGAGATTCCGAATTTTCTCGAAGTCTACGTGGAGTGCCCGCTGGAGTTGTGCATGGCCCGGGACCCGAAGCGGATTTACCGGCAGGGCCGGGAGGGCTCGGCCGCGACCGTTCCGGGATTACAGGCGGTGTATGAGCCGCCGGAAGCCCCCGACGTGCGGGTCCGGGGGGATCGCGAGGCGCCGGAGGAGGCCACCCGGCGAATCCTGGAGAAGCTACTCGAAAAAGGATTTCTATAGATCGCGGCCGGGCTGGGGGGAGATTGCGCGAAGGTGCGTCTGGCAGCAGCGCGGAAGCTCGACGCGGAGCAACTCGATAGCGGAGGCGAGTTTATCCAGGAATCCCGCCTGCGCGCTGACGGTCAAGAAGCGCGGGTGGCCCTGCCAGGCGCGCGCGATGCGCCGGTCGATGGAGCGGGCCTGGGCCACGCTCTCCCGGCGGATCGGGTTGCGCTCATAGCCCCAGGCCAGCGCTGGAACCTCCACGTGAACGACCGCGGAGTAGCGCGCTAGCTCCTCTTCGAAGCCGATGCCGAATTCCTTCAGGAAGCTCTGGCGCGAGCCCGGCCAATACGCGAGCCCGTCGAGCGTACCCCGGTCGCACAGCACCACCGCGGTTTGCCGGCTTTCGAGCGCGACCGCTTCCAGCGACC